>Ga0163162_10000500_pt1 | contig 36503 bp, 28 predicted proteins | sample S55metaG_FD_115310 | JGI IMG/M metagenome (GOLD analysis project Ga0163162, IMG submission 115310) | Switchgrass rhizosphere microbial communities from Kellogg Biological Station, Michigan, USA - S5-5 metaG | ecosystem: Host-associated > Plants > Roots > Rhizosphere > Soil | place: USA... | reverse complement strand
CGGACGTAAAAAGTTCTGTTCAACTCCGTATAGCTTTGCCTCAAAACTCGGATCTAGCTCGAGACATGAGTGTTTTGGTTCGTGTCGGTTAGTGTGACGCGCGTGGATCGTCCTTAGTGTTTCTGGGACAAAAGGAACGATCCACGCGCATCACACGAACTAAACACGAAATTCGTTACCACCCAAATCGACTTTTGAGGCAAGCTGCTCAAACGGGGACGTCGACGCAAGTTGAGTAGAACCTAAATAAAAACCACCGACTGCGACGTGGGAATTTCGAACCGCCTGCGACAACGCAAATTCTTACAAGCGAGCATGTCATCGATGCGGACCATATAATCTCTCGATTTCTGGAATCGCGCTTTATCCATCTCGTTTGCTCCGCGAGGTGGTTGGGGTTTGCGTGTTCGCTTGAGCCAACGTACATCGTATTCAGCTCGTTCGCGGCAGTGAGGGCAACTAAATGTCGCCTTCTTCACTTCTTCTTTCTCGTTAAAAAAGTCTCGCTCGTTCATAAACTGATCTCAAACCTCAGACTTCCTCGCCTTCACACAGCTCCCGAAGGTACCGGAAACTATAGATACCGGTCTGGTGTCCATCGCTCCATTGGAAATTTAATGCATATCTGCCGACCAAACTGAGATCTTTGATTTCGAGATCGTCGGCGATAGTTCCGGGCTTCAACATTCTTTCGCCTGTCCACTCATTGACACATTGGGCACATGGACAAGCACGCCTCAGCGCCGCCGCATTGAATTGGCATTCGCGACCGTCGGCCCAGGTAATCCTCAGATTGAAATCATCTTCATGCTTGATTTCGCGAGGCTCTATTTGTAACCCACTCACGTAAACCATATTAGCTGTTAGCCTGTAACGCCTCGGAGACTGCTCCAGCTTTTACATCAAAATGCGACGCATTCCAGACAGCTTTACCATTCTTCAGGACGATTACCTGCGGCGTTTCGTGGCGGACTCCGGTAATGTCGGCGAGTTTCCGCGAAATGTCTCGAGCCGCTTGTACCTCCACTAAATTCACCGGACCATCAAACTGTTCCATCTCTCGATAAGCCCTTGAGCTGATCGGACATGAATTGCTGTGCTTAAAGATGACGACTGGCTGCGAACTGGAATTCGAGATCACATCTTCAAGACTCTGGTGGTCATCTATTCTGAGAAACTTGTTGCCCATGTCATGCTTGCCCCTCTTGTAGAACTTCGATATTAGCTCACTAAAAGGGTTGGGACAAATTGACCTCTGGTCTTGGGTCTTTGATCTTTGGCATTTGGCGTTCACCGCTTTGAAAACAAAGACTAAAGATCAAAGGTCCCGGATCTGGGCCAAACCAAAAACAAATTTTCTATTGACCGAATTGCTCAAAGAGAATATTGTGCGGGGCCTGTCCGAGAAAGTATTGGCTATCCTCTAAGCCAGGCACACTTCTGAATAGCCTCACGAGTCCTAAAAAACTCCTGCTTTCTCAACTATGACATCGTGTGTCTTAACCTCACTAAGGAGAAAGTTCTATGATGATTAATGATCGTCGTCTCACTCGACGGCTAACGCTTCACCTTTTCTTTGCCACTTTATTTCTCTTGTTCGCGCTTAATGTGGCCCGAGCGGATGAACTTGCAGTCTGGAATTTCAACGACTCAGACCTAAATGTTGATCATGGCAGCGGGACTCTTTCTCACAATCTGAATGTGGTAAATGTCCTCTTTGCCGCAGGAACCACAACAAACGCACGCCTTGGCGATCTAGCAGGAACCGCACTGTCATTACAGGGAGGCACGAGTAACGCGAACAACGGGCGGAACGTCACGCTAAACGTCAGTACTGTCGGTTTTACCAACATCATAGTTAGTCTTGCGACACAAGGCACCGCAACTGGGTTTACCAGCAATCAGTTCCAATACAGCCTCGACGGCTCGACTTTCATCGACTTTGGAGCGCCTTACGTTCCGGCAACTGCGTTTGGTGCTATTCCGATTGTCTTCACTCTAAGCAGCATAGTCGGTCTGAATAACAACCCTAACGCGGCCTTTCGAATCGTGTTCAACGGCGCAACGTCTGCAACCGGAAATAACAGAATTGACAATCTGGTTGTAGAGGGGACAACGATGACGACCACGTCTGTTCCTGAACCCGCGACTATGACGCTGTTGCTCTCGGGTTTACCAATTCTGTACGCCGCAAAAAGAAAAAGGCGGGTGGCTGCGAAATGACGCAGCCACCCGACCGAATCTTCACTCAGGGCGTTTAGTTCCAGTCGCCTACTAGAACGAAAGGAGCCCAGAAAAAAGGAGCGCTATATTTCTTATCTGAGATCATTGCCAGCTGAGCATCTCTTAATGCAGCGGAGGTAGAGACTTCCCCAGCACTAAATAAGCGGCGATAGAAGTCTGTCATGAGAGTGGCAGTCGATTTGTCAGCGACAGACCAAAGGGTCACGCCGACAGTGGGCGCACCGGCATACATGAAGGCCCTGGTTAAGCCGAGGACTCCTTCACCACGTTTTTCTTTGCCGAGGCCAGTCTCACACGCTGAGAGCATAACTAACGGCGAGCCAAGGCGAAGGTTGAAGATTTCATCGGTACGCAGGAATCCATCGTGATTCTTGTTCCCAACAAGCGATAGCACTACTCCAGTGAATTGCGGTCGATCGGCATCTAGTAGTCCGTGAGTCGCGACGTGGATTACTCGATATTTCGTGACATCTTTTGTCGCGATGTTGTCTTCATTGGCATCCAGATCTAGCCACAGGTCGGCTTGGCCACCCGAACCTTTAGCTAGTTTGGAGATGTCCTCAGCTTCGGTGCGAGTGCCCGCGAGGCGAGCCAGAGGCAGGCCCTCCATCTTGGCGTCTGCAGTAGCTGTAGCGCTGTTGTCGCCGGTTACATCGGCAAGCGCGCTCTGTATGCCCAGACCACGAAGTTCCGAGTCACCCGAACTCGGGGTCGTCCCTTTGTGGGCACGTGCATCGTTTGAATTGAAAACAGGATCCGCGATTATCAGCATCGCTCGTCCTGACGCCTTACTACGTTGTTGTCTGATGGCAGCCACGACCGAGGCCGAAGGTGCATAGACAATCTCATTTGACTTGACCAGGTATGGCAATGACGAGAAATCACCAGTATCCGCAGTCTTGAGCAGGACTTCAAACGGTACGTAGCTCAATGCTCCGTCGGTCACAATAAGCAAACGCTTGTCACCCAAAGTGCTGGCCGCCGGTTCCAGCGCAATCTTGTAAAGAGCGTTCGCAGCCGCGACAAAAGGAGCAGCATCCGAAGTTGCTGATGTAGCCAGTCCAATTCCTCGATTAGGATCGACAACGTCGATCCCGACGATCCGGCGTTGCAGAGTTGAGGGGATCAGCTGCGCCCTTAGATCGGTCGCCGCCTTATCAAGGTTAGTGCGAGCAGGCAATTTGAAAAGGCTGACATCTGTTTTGCTAACAGCCCACAAGTAAGAGACGTCGGGTTGCAGAGCGTACTCGAGCAAAAGAGTACGCTCATCCAGGACCTTTTGTTGAACATCACTCAACGTCAGCCCCTGACTAGAAGTCAAAGCTGCATAACGCGGACTGGCAGTTCGAATTTGATTTTCAATCTCCTCGTATTCGCCCTGCAGTTTCTCAAGTTCCTCATCTAACTCAGAAGGCTTCTTCTTCAACTCTTCGTTAGAAATGTTGATACCTGTTAAGACGTCCGCGATATCCTGCTGCCGATCGAGATTATCTTGTTTTCTCTTTAACAGATCGGCCGGAACTCCTTCAGTAATAGAAGAGCCCGTTTCGTTCAGGAGGTCAAGCAGCGAGCGAGAACGGGACTGTTCGTTGATCTTGAAAGCTTCACCGGCATATTCCAACGCTTTCGCCGATAACGGGGTCGTTGAATTGGCACTAACCACCAACGCCATCTCAGCATAAGCGCTCGACGCTTCGTCAAAGACGTCCTTCATGGTTGCCAGAAAGGTTGTACGAGCTTCATCTGCGCGGAGACTTCCCTGTCGCAGCGTCTCGATGGTGGCAATCGACTCGCGGTAATTGCTGACTGCCGATTCGCGAAGAGCCATGGCTTTCTTCGGATCTTTTTCCTGAGCAGCCTGAAGCCAAAAGGTACGGCCAATTCCTCGTTGGGCCGGCCATATCAAATCCAATCGCTTATCGTCCTGAGCTCCCTTCTTGGCGTCAGCGTAGTACTTAGCAGCGTCCTTCCACTTGCCCTGACGTACCGCGACGTCACCCAGGCTCGTACGCGCTGCCGCGCGAAAACGCCTTACCTGTCCCAGCTTCGCGACGCCGGCCAAACTGCTCCCGGCGCCTTCAAGAGCATTTTCAAAATGCTTCTTAGCCGTCTCCATGTCGTTGCCGGCATAAGCAAGGCGACCCATCCCCAACTCGTAACTGGCATAAACAATTGAGACTCGGTATTCGTCGAGCTCCTTCTTCATCTCAAGCGCAACTGTCAGCGCGCTGGTAGGGGCAGCAACCGATACATTTCCCGATGAAATGCCTCCCATAATTCCGCCTAGCCCGCCAAAGCGCCGGGTAACTTTGGACCCCGCACTCTCAGGTTTTTTGACTACCATTCGACCGTAAGCTGACATAGCATCCGAAGTTCGACCCAGCCGGAAATTAACGTCTCCGATCTTGGCCAGCATCAGGTTGGCATTGAACTTGTCATCGGCTATTCCCACTACCGCATTGACCGCCTCGTTCTTCTTGTCGACGCCGAGAAACCCGTCCAGGGCCTTCTGGTAATGGTCCAAAGCGACAGTGTATTGACCCTGCCGAAGATACAAATCGCCGAGTTCATTGTGTACCGCCGCTACTCCGCTCTGATTTTTTGCGTTGGTGTAAAGATTAAGTGCGTTTCGCAACTGCACAAGCGCCTGGTCCGAACGTCCGCGCTTTAGCAGACGCCTGCCTTCGCGAAGTGCTACATCTGCCTGATCGGTTTGTTGGATCGTAAAATTTGATCGAACGGCCGTTGTCTCAGCTGATGTATAACTGAACGAACTCATCAGAAGTCCGGCACTCAAAAACGACGCGACAAATTTCAAACTTCCAATGCTCATTTCATCTCCCCTTTAAATTCTCAGGCAAGAACATCCTGCACATCCCGAGTGCGCCATGGCTCACCCAGGAAGTGTTGCGACCGTTTATTCTTACTGGTGAACCAAGTCCAGAGTAGTCACCAGAGTTGAACCCTGTGATGACGCCATCATGATTACTGAAGGTTGAGGATCATCCTTGGCGAGACCAAGACCTCGCGTTGAGGCTTCAGTCTCGGTAGAGGTCTGGGCCTTTCCATAACGCGCCGTGTGATCGGTTTGTAGTGGCTGCTTCATCTCTTTTTTGACCATGTCCCAGAGCCCCGCGGCAGGACGCAGCGGGCAGGAAGAGGACGAAGCTTTACAAAAGCTGACTAAATCGTCTTCGATGGGTACTCCATTCAGAGGTTCACGTGAAAAAACAAAATAGAGTTTTTCATCACCGGCATGCTCATCAAACACCAACCAGCGCAGTCCTTCCTGGGCTCCTGCACTTGACGGGATCTCGAACGGAACGTGAGCATGAAGATAATTACCAGCGTCATCCAGGTTCACATCCGGATAAATCATGATAGGTGGTCCATCGTTCGTGGTGTTGAAGATATAAAGGAATCCGTCGGTATTTGTTTCCAGTAGAACGCGAACTCTATCGCCTTTGTGAAAAACCCGCGTGGGATCAGTTCGTACTGCCAGTCCGTTTGAATCGCGAGTGAACAACGTCAATCCCAAACCAATCCGGGCCTTGTTCACAACTACCGGGCCGGTTTTATCACCGTTCGAATTTGAGGAGCTGTCAGTGTTCTTACCACTTCCCGTACCTGTTACCGGACCAGTCGGTTTGGGCCTGCGACGATTCGCTTTGGCGGGTGCCGTTTGCGTCGCAGGTTTTTCTTTGGGTCGGGAGGTTAGAAATGCCCCGCGGACATCCTCCTGATCCTGCGGTATAGCAGCGTTCACTGCCACCATGATGCCTATCAGACAAAAGACAACAAATGCGACTCTCATTGGTTACTTCTCCTTAGCGCGTAACCGAAAGCCCTAATGCCGGGGAAGTCGGGTTCGGAATTCCGGGTGAAAGAGGAAATCGACAGGATAGAAAACATCATCTTGCGTTTGTAGATGTGTAAGTTTAGTTGTGTTGAATATGAACCTCGAACACGAGCGGGTCGTTGGTTTCCGGCTCCACAACCTTAACGCGTACAAACGGAGCATTTCGGTTCGATTCATCCAACTCAGTCAATGGTACTTTCTGTTGATACTTACTTAAGAACGTATCTAGTTCAGTTTGTTGTGTCGCCGTCAAACCTTCGCCGGTGACTCTATCATTGAAGAATGCGGGATTGGTGATAGGTGTTTTCGAAAAAATGATCCTGAAATTATCGGTACCGGGTCGAGTATCGAGCGTAAGGTTATTTCCTGATCCGCTGGGAAAGCTGAACTCCTGCTCGCGCGATACTCTATTATTCTGCACTCCCGACGCCGGAAGAGGTTTGGCACTTAGAAAAACTGTCGGTTTGTTGTTGTCGCCCGGACCGACTATATAAAGATATCCGTCGTCTTGAAACACAAAATGCATCTTGAACGATTGTCCGGACGCTATTGGCACCAATCCAGCTATACGAGACGAACCCCCAGGCTTCTCAAGTTCAAGCCAATAACGGCTTACATCGCGGGCAACGGGCGCCGCAGTTGGCTTCACATCATTCTTTGTGTCTGAAGTGTTAGCGGTTCGCGATCGACTCCACAGATAGATCCCACCGGCGACCACCACTAACAGAACAACCAAAACAACCCCTAAACCAATTATCAAGCCAACGGCGCTTTTCTTTTTGCCCGGAGCATCCACCACAGGGCGTGGCACCGATATCGGTACTGATTCCTTTGGCAGCTGCGGAACGGTCACACTCGACTCTTCCATTCGTGATTCAACCGAGGTGTCCGAAACTCTGGGCGCTTGAGGTGCAATGGAGGGGATCGTATTTGCCAATGGCTCGGCATTTGTAGGGAGTACTGTTGCGGACGGGTCAAGCGTGATTATTGTTGGCGCATTGGTATCCGACTTGGTTTGTAGCGATCCCGGTAACGTTACGGTCTTTGCATCTCCCTTTTCGCTAAGACGATCGGTGACATACTTGTCCGCTGAGGCTGGGCCGAGCGATAACTTCAGTTCATCGGCCAAAATTGCGGCAGTAGCTTGTCGATCCGCTCGATCCTTGGCCGTGGCCCGCTCTATTGCATCACTGAAGGCCTTTGGCACGTTAGGTACTACGTCACTGAGGGGTCTGGGTTTTGTGGAGATGTGCTCGCGGCGAAGTTCCAGAAGAGTATTGCCGGTGAAGCATCGCCGGCCGGCAACCATCTCGTAGAAGACCAGTCCAAGGCTATAGATGTCGGCGCGGCCATCTATCTCCTGATTCCCGTCACGAGGTATCTCGCCCCATTGTTCCGGCGACATGTAGTAAGGAGTACCCAACACCTGCCCTGCCATGGTCAACGCAGTATTTCCGGCGGTATCGACTCCGGCAATTTCTCGCATCTTCGCTATTCCAAGGTCGAGAAGCTTTATAACTGGAGCCCCATTACCAGGATTGCCAATCATTATGTTTTCGGGTTTTAGATCTCGGTGCACAACTCCCGTTGCATGTGCGGTATCGAGCACGCTCATTATCGGGGTCATGACTTCAACAGCTTCGCGAGGAATGAAGCGTCCACGCTGCTTAATTTCAGCGTCGAGCGTATGGCCCTCGACGTACTCCATAACCATGTAAATAGTGCCGTCAGCTGCTGTTCGTAGGTCGTAAACAGTGACCGCATTCTGGTGTCTAAAACGACGCGCGGCCTGACCTTCCCGGCGAAACCTGCGCAGCCATTCAGCATTGGAACGAACTTCAGGTGGGAGAACTTTGATAGCAACACGATCGCCCAGAAGGATATGGCGAGCCCGATACACAGCACCCATTCCGCCTTTTCCCAGCAAGGCTTCCATTTGGTACTGCCCGTCCAGAACCGTATCGACCAACGACGAAGGGTCGTCTTCGAGTACTTCTCCGTCGACGGGGCAAAAGCTTACGCTGTCATCGAATTTTGCTTTGCAGGCGGCACAATATTTCATTCGGGGCTAAACCAACGTGGCATTTGAGACGGTTCTGTAGTCTAGCATTGGTTGAAGTGAAGTTTACAGAGTCTGGGAGCCTGGACGATGAGAATATAGGGCTTATAGGACGTCCAGAACCATCTCCTTAATAGATCTTCCGTGCGTAATCTTCAACCATGCGATCACTATTAAAGCGAGGTGCAAGTGTCTTGATGGCGTGTTTCATCATCGCTACCCAGCGCTGAGGCACTCCTGAGCTGTCGCGGTCGTAATAGGTAGGAATAACCTCATCCTCCAACACGCGATACAACGATTCGGCATCTCCAGCATCGATCAGGCTAACGCTATTAGAGTCATCGCCGTTTCCGATGGCAAAACCGTTAGAGCCGTCATACGCCTCGCGCCACCAACCATCAAGTATAGACAAATTCAGTCCACCATTGATGGCGACTTTTTCTCCACTCGTCCCCGATGCTTCCAAGGGTCTGCGCGGCACGTTCAACCAAACATCCACTGATTGGACCAACTGCCGGGCAATTTCCTGGTCGTAATCTTCAAGGAAAACAGCACGCTGTCTGACTCTCAAGTCATACTTCCACTGCGCCAGTTGTTGGAGCACTCTTTTGGAGCCTTCATCCTGAGGATGAGCTTTGCCCGCAAACACGAATTGTACCGGTCGATTTTCGTTGTCTATCAATCGCAGCAGCCGTTCCTGATCAGAGAGGATCAGATTCCAACGCTTGTAACCTGCGACCCTTCTGGCAAACCCGATCGTCAAAGCCTTAGGGTCAAAGACTGTGCGTGCCGCCTCAACATAGTCGGCTCGTTCGCTCGCAGCCTTGCGCGACAGCACTGAGCGATAGCGGATGAATGCAATGAGGCGTTGTTTTAAAAGTGAATGCGCGATCCACAATTCCTCGTCAGGAATCTTTGCCACAGAGTGTTCCCACCGTCCCCGATCTCTGAGTTGTTCGTGCCAATCCCGGCCCACATATTTTTCGAACAAGTATCGTAGCAACGGTGAAATCCAGGTTGGAGCATGCACTCCATTCGTAATGTAAGTAATCGGGATTTCCTCGAGGCGCTTGCCAGGCCAGAGTTTCTGCCAGAGAGCTCGGGATACCTCGCCATGCTTCATACTCACGCCATTGGTGGACCGCGCCATCCGAATCGCCAGCGGTGTTAGTCCGTAGCGTTCCTGATTGTCACTTGGATCAACTTTGCCGAGCCCAAGAAATTCATCTTGCGTTAGACCAAGTTGCTGCAGATACGTTTCTCCGAAACAACGCAAGACCAATCCCGATTCGAACTCATCGTTGCCTGCTGCTACGGGAGTATGAGTGGTGAAGACACACTGTTCGCGGACGTCAGCAATCGCCTCCTGCAAATTACAATTTCTCGCGATCATAAATTCACGGGCCAATTCCAAGGTGAGAAATGCCGAATGACCTTCATTCAAATGATACACGTGTGGCGTGATATCTAACTGTCGCAACAATCGCACGCCACCTATACCAAGAAGCATTTCCTGAACAATCCGAGTCTCTCGGTCACCACCGTAAAGGTGACCCGTTACCCAGCGATCGGTTTCAGTGTTCTCAGGAATGTTCGAGTCCAACAAATAGAGGCGCACTCGTCCCACGTTAGCCTGCCAAACCTGGGCCAGGACTGTGCGGTCGCGAATCAGTACCTCGATCTGGAGAGACGTGTTGTCAGCGTCTCTGACAAGAGAAATTGGTAACTCTTCCGGACACGTCTCACCGTAATGCTCTTCTTGCCAACCGTCATTCCGAAGGCGCTGGCGAAAGTATCCATACCGGTAGAGAAGGCCGACCGCGACCAGCGGTAAACGCAGATCGCTGGCTGACTTCAGATGATCACCGGCCAAAATTCCCAAACCGCCCGAATAAAGAGGCAGCGAATTATGAACACCAAACTCGGCACAAAAATAAGCGACCGGACGATCAGGGGTGATCTTGGGAAGCTGTCCGGTTCCGGCCCAGTTTGCGGATGGCGCCATGTACGCGTTGAAGGCTTCGTCAAGGTGACGGATGCGCTGCAGATACACCGGATCGGTTGCCGCCTGTGCTAAACGATAAGCCGATGTCTTCTTCAGTAGTTCTCTCGGGTTGTGCTCACACTCTTCCCAACCTTCTGGATCGAGATCCCTGAAGACCCCGGGTCCATCAGGTGCCCAGCTCCACCAGTAGTTCCATGCCAAACGTTCAAGTGGCAAAAGAGGGGCCGGTAATGAATTGTCTTCAGTAAATTTCTTCTCTATTTCGGCCGTATCAATCATTCGTGCTCAGATTCTCATCTTCCCTATTTCAAAATGGATAAAAGCAGGCACAGCAAGGCAGCAAAGTGGGAGAGTCTACTAGAATTTCTGGTACTCAAGAAATACGCGAGCGTCCTTTTGCAGGAAAAAGACCAAACGCACTTCCAGAATTGAGGAATTTTGGAGGAGAAAAGACTTGATTGCCGAAGAGGAAACGGCGGCGGCTTCAGACTTCGGGTACCCGAACGCCCCAGTGGAGATGGATGGAAAAGCGATACTCGCTAATGAGTTGCTTGCAGCTAAAGTCAGGCTATTCGTATAACAGGCCGCCAGGAGTTCTTGCTGGTTTTCTGGATTTCGACCGTAGATCGGACCAACCGTGTGAATGACGTAGGTCGCTGGTAACTTCCCTCCGGTCGTAATTACTGCTTCGCCCGTTGGTAAGCCATTCGGGAAGGTGGTTCTTCGAATCTCGCGACATGCCTCCAGTATTGCGGGTCCACCTGCGTCGTGGATTGCTCCATCAACTCCACCGCCACCCAAAAGTGTCCAGTTGGCCGCGTTTACAACCGCATCGACTTTCTGTTGAGTTAAGTCTCCGACCAGGACCCTCACCCGGGAATCGAGAAACGAAGCTTCAGTCTCGGGTTTACTGCTCATCTCGCGGTTCAGTCCTTACTTCGTCAAACATGTCCTGACGCCGCACAGCTTCGGCGACACCTTTAGCTTTGTGTTCAGTTAAGGGATGATTGGGATCGACACTGGCAATTTCAAATACGCGATCGTCAATCATCACCACACCAAGAGAGCCCAGTGTTACACCCGGCGCAATTTGAATTTCATCCATGTTGTGAATCTTGAACGAACCGGTCTGCTCGACCCAGTCTTCTATAAAAGGGTCGCGCAGGGCGTGTTCGGCCTCTGATTCGGAAAGGTAAGCGCCTTCTACTATGAGACAGTATTCCTGCACTTCAGAACTTGTCGTGAGCCATTTATTGGGCCAAGAGCACGTAGCCAGGGTGATCCGACGCCGTAAACTTTACCACCGGACTTTATCTCTCGCAAAGAGTTTTAATGGGTCGTGAGGAGGTTATTTTTTGTGCAAAGCGGACTCGCAATGGCGGCATATTAAAAATGCCATCAAGTTCATGCACTTGATGGCATTTTGAGATCAAACATCGAAGACGCGGTCAATAAGCTTTGGCAAACTCTTCTCGCAAGCGACTGAAGTACGAGTCAAAAGTGACAAACCCGTTCAATCCCTGAAAGAAAGCCTTTCCACCTGTGTCATCACCGAGTCGCTGCAGAGAACTCTGACCGTAACTGGCGGCCAGATTGCTCCGACTAGTTAGACCAACACTCGGCGCATAAAAGCTATAGACCGCAACGCGCCGACGGTTTGCTTCTTTAATCACTCGTTCCAGATCAAGTGTATGGCCGGCGGCAGTTGAGTCGAAACCTCTGGATGTGTCCAGACCGTCAGATATCAACAGAATCGCGTTCGCCTTTTTAGCGTCGCCATCAAATTTCTTCACCGCCTCCAAAACTTCAACGTACGGATTGAACGGTGAGCTATTTGTACTTGCGGTTGGAATTCGCAAAGACCGCGCAGCCTTATCCAAATCGGTTGTAAATGGTTGTCGAACCTGGAGCGAACCGGCAGTGATGTAACTCACCATCACGCTTGAACCAGCCGGAAGCGACCGAATGAAATCTTTAGTTACTCCAATTTCATTGCTCACTTGCGAGATCAAGTCATCCTGAATCAAGATCGCAAGATTGATAGGTTCGATTGTTTGAGTTCTTCGTAGTGCTTCGTTATCTGTTTTCGTTACCGGTTTGGCATACCCAAGTGCAAGTGTGGCAAACACTAACAATAACGATCCAGTTAGAGACAAAATCTTTCGGTAATACATAACTTTCCTGGCTCTAGCCACTAGAGCCCCTTTCACCTGCAAGTCAGATGCCAGACCATCCTACAAAGATGGCCAAACTGCTCTGTAATAGCGGTTGATACAGGAACGAGCAAACTTGCGTTTAACCGCGGCGGTCAGATAAATTACAGCCAATCACGGAGCACATCCCGCCAAAATCTGCTGAAACGTTTCGATCAAAGCGGATGGGTATCCTTCGCCAAAATTCGCATGCCTGAAAGGAATCACACGTATGAAAGTCTTTGCGACTGAAGCCATTCGGAACCTGGCTGTCATTGGACATGGCGACGCGGGGAAGACGCAGCTGATTAGCTCTCTTCTCTTCGTCGCAGGCGCCACACCACGCTGGGGTAAGGTTGATGAAGGCACAACAGTCACTGATCATGAAGAAGATTCCATTGCTCGAAAGATCACATTAAATACTGCACTTGCTCATCTCGAACACCGCGAAACAAAACTTAATTTAATTGACGCACCAGGGTATGCGGCTTTTATCGCGCACGCTCGTCCAGCATTGCGCATAGCTGACTGCGCGATCGTAGTAGTCGACGGTGTGAAAGGCGTCGAAGTACAGACGGAAAAAACGTGGGCCTATGCGAATGAGTTTATGGTCCCGCGCGTGATGGTTGTCACAAAACTTGATAAAGAACATGCAGATTTTGGAGCAGCAGTTCAGAGTGCTCAAAATACGTTCAGTAGAGCAATCATTCCCTTCACTTTGCCAATCGGAAAAGAAAAAGATTTTAGAGGTGTCGTGGACGTGGTCCATATGAAGGCTTATGAGCTCAGTGCTGATGGGCAGGCGAAGGAGATCGATATTCCAGCCGAAGGGCGAGAACTCGTAGATAAGACTCGCGAGCGTTTGGTTGAGTTAGTTGCCGAATCGAACGACCAGTTGATGGAGAAATACTTCGAACAGGGAACGCTTGATGAAGCGGATATTCTTCCAAACATCAACAACGCTATTGCACAGAGTAAGCTGTGCCCTGTGTTCGCCGTCTCAAGCATGACTCAGGTTGGTCTGCGCGCTCTCCTGAATGGCTTAGTCGACTACGCCCCGGATCCGGCGCACCACGAAGCTGAATGGGGCCGACCAGTTGATGCGGGTCCGGACTCCGAACGAATTTCGCGCAAGTACAACGACAGCGACCCCTTTTCAGCCTACTGCTTCCGCACCATTGCCGATCCCTTTGCCGGACGAATCAACGTCTTCAAGATAATGAGTGGTCACCTGGGGACGGATGCCAACGCTTTGAACTCAACCAGGGGTGGCATGGAACGTCTGGGCGCCCTGCATTTGATGCAGGGTAAACAGCTGGATAAAGTGGCGGAAGCTCATGCCGGCGATATCGTTGCTTGTGTAAAGCTAAAGGAAACGCAGACAGGAGATACGCTGTGTGACAAACAGGCTCCAATCGTTTACGACCCCGTGGAATACCCAGAAGCCGCCATCGCGTTTGCCATCGAACCCAAGTCACGGCAGGACGAAGAAAAAATTAGCGTAGCACTTCATAAAATTCTGGAGGAAGATCCGGCACTCCACTTTTCACGCGATGCTCAGACCAAGGAGTTTTTGCTATCCGGCTCTGGTCAGTTACACGTCGAGACGGTCGTCGAGAAACTCAGAAAGCGATACAGCGTTGAGGTAACTCTTCATCCACCTAAAGTGCCTTACAAAGAGACCATCACCCAGCGAGCTGAAGTTCAAGGGCGACACAAGAAACAGACCGGAGGACGTGGCCAATTCGGTGACTGCAAGTGTGTTTTTGAGCCTCTACCTCGGGGAACTGGTTTTGTCTTCGAAGATAAGATCTTCGGCGGTTCGGTGCCGCAACAATTCCGACCTGCGATTGAAAAAGGAATTATCGAAGCTGCCAAATCCGGAGCAATTGCCGGCTACCCCCTCGTAGACTTCAAGGTCCAACTCGTCGACGGTTCTTATCATCCGGTCGACTCAGATGAACATTCATTTCGCGCGGCCGGACGAAAAGCATTTCGCGCCGCAATGGAAAAAGTGAAACCATCATTGCTTGAGCCAGTCATGGATGTGGAAATTGCCGCACCTCAAGAGTTCAGTGGGGACATCATGGGAGATTTGAACTCAAGACGTGGTCGCGTGCAGGGAATGGAAACTAGTGGTAAACAACAGTTAATTAAAGCGCAGGTTCCAATGGCTGAGATGCTCAATTATCAATCGACCTTGAATTCGATCACTGCGGCACGCGGGTCGTTTCACATGCAGTTTTCGCATTATGATCCGGTTCCGGGTCAGTTGGCTCAAAAGATAGTCGAACAATCGCGTGCCGAGGGTCGAATCCGAGGCGGTGAGGAAGAAGAATAAATCCAACCTATCGTTAACCGGAAAATTAAAAGGGTCACTCGCGGCTAAAAGCCGCGTGGGGTCATTTTTAGCTCGAGTCCGCCTCCATTTTGGTTCGTGTTAGTTCATGTGATTTCGTGGATCGGCGATTCGTACTACAAAGAATGATCCACGAGTTCACACTAACAAGCTCCTTACTCGAGTTTCCGCACAGTCCCTAAAGCGAGTGCCCTTTATTGTGGCGGCATTTGTGGCCGCCTCTGTCCGAATAACAGATGAATGGGGCCACCAACAGACTTCCCACAGGGCTGCTATTCGGGGACATTGGATCTACGAACACGGGTTGGACCTCCAACTGGAAGACCAGTCGTGCCCGACAAACCTTCTTTGACTGTGTAGTCAGCAGGTACTTCAAACAATGTCTTCGCAGGTTCGCTTCGGTTGATATTGGTAAGTTTGTACGTGGTTTCGCCCGTCCTTGGATCGTTGTGACGAGTCATCACCACGGTTTGCAGTTCTGGTGAATACCAACGCTCACTGACAATTTCGATCGGGCGGTCGTTACCAATCTCACCCGCAGGAATTGTTACCGTCGAGCGGCTTCCCTGTGCCTTGATTCCCTCAATCAACTGTTCACCCAGATCCTCTTTTACTTCGTTTGCGTCAGTGCCTTTTCGTCTGAAGAGGTAGGTAGCGCCACCCACGGCTCCTGCGGTACTTACGGTTACATTCTCGCCACCCGGCAACGCGCCTGGCGGCAACGGCGCGGTCATCATTGGGGGACCGCCGGGCGCAGCTCCACCTGGCCCAACTACTTTAAATTCGAAACGCTGCCCTTCTTCCAATGGCGGTGCACTCGGCGATCCCGGTTTGGTGGTCCATTCAAACTTAAACGGAGCACTCTTATGCGCGGTATGAGTTCGCGAGTCGAGAGCATAGGTTACGCCAGCAACCGGATCGTTAATAAAGACACTTTGCAAAGGCTCGCCCACGTTTCCCATCATTCCAAATCCCTTGAGCGTTTGTTCGCGCCGCGTACGACCTTCGCTGTCGCGATAAACCTGGCTGGTAATCTTATTGACTATTCGATTGCCATCGCTGAGTGTTTGAATCGTCTCGGTCACCGACTCAGCTGAATAAGGAGCTCCTTTGACAACTTTTCCCTCGAAGTTAAAGTCGGTTGCAACAAAGAGAAAGTCACCTCTTGGCGGCGGAGGTCCGCCTTCAGGTCCCTGAACCCTTGTTTGTTTGATGTCCAGGTTGGTCTGTGCGGCAGGCTGCTGCGCGAACGATACGGCTACTGCGCACATCACGCCCAACGCTGACAATAGAATTACAGAGATTCTTTTCATTACGATTTTTTCCTTTCAACCGCGCTCACCGGACGATATTACTTACTGCACAAATCTGATTGCATGGGCCAAACCATCAGTGCCAAATAAAACATCTGCTTTAACCCTCTCGTTGTAACGCTCGATGTTCACAGGTATCCCGAACTGCGCCAAAGCAGAACGAGGCAGCTCTACTCGGACTACCTGACCTCCATCCTGAAAGCTGGCAGCGCTCATATATCCCAGCGGCATGAAATCAGTAGCAACTTCACGTGTCACATGATTTGAAGCAACTGCTTCATCATTCCGGACGGGACGCTTTCGATTATTTGCTGCGTAAAACGAAGCAGCGGGTCGTCGCCGTGAGGTCTCGACCCTATGGCTATCATTTCGAGACGCGACGTTGTTAACAATTGGCGTTACACCTTTGCTCCCAGTAGTAGAAATTGGCATCGTCTGTTGCGGGATGTCCGCAACCTGCTCCTGGATACCGTTGAGCTGGATTTTCACCATCGCAAGGCCCATCACAATCAACAGCATCGCAGCGATTGCGCTTAACCAGTATCGAGTATGACTGCGCTTCCTAACCGTGAACGGAGTAACCTGATTGGCTTGACGAAAAGCCTCTCGCAACTTCATTTCTATTTGAGGGGGTGCTTGTAACCGGTTCATGTCGGCCACCAGCGCACTCAGCCCAGAGCTCAACAGCTTTTGATCGCGCATGCGATCGGAACAGTCTGAACACTTAAATGTATGGGCCAGAGCTTCAGCACGAATGTCCGCTTCCATCATCTGGTTGCGAGCAAGTTCACTTACAATAGTTTCAAATTTTTCACAGTTCATGCGAAACACCCCGCTGACTTTAACTCAGTAGCGTCTTCGGTTTCAGGCCTTGCCGGTCGCAACTTTTCCAGCAGCAACGCTCGTCCGCGATGCAACCGAGATCTGACGGTACCAATCGCGCACTCAAGAATCTCAGCCGTCTCTTTATAGTTAAGCTCCTGCAACTCACAGAGAACGACAACCTCACGGTACTTCTCAGGTAAAGTCAAAACCGCCTTGCGCACATTCTCAATTGTTTCAGTCCGAGTTAAATCATCCAGAGGACTTAATTCCGGATCCGCAAGGTCCGCCGAAAAGTCATCTTCCGAATCTTCACCCAAAGAAATCATTGCTCGTTCACCGCGAAGTTTGCGGAGTACGTAATTCCGAGCTACGCCCATTAGAAATGCACTAACCGATCCTTTTTCCGCGTCAAACACATGTCCATCGCGAATCAAGAAGAGAAAGACTTCCTGGGTCACGTCTTCCGCCAGTGCATGCGAGCCACTCATTTGCCAGGCAAAACGGAAGACACCCGCCTGCCGGCGCTGGTAGAGCGCTCCAAAGGCTTCCTCGTCTCCCTCCCTCATGGAACGGAGCAGTTCTGCGTCGCTTAGCTCAGAAAGTGGTCTCATTCGCGTTACGAAGTTCGCCTGACATAGCTTATTCGCGAGGAAATCCTCGAAAGTTCCATTAAGTGACGGATTAAAGCTGGGAACCGAACCTCGCTTGGAAATCCGGAGACTTTAGACGTAAATCCAACCATTCGGCGAGCATTTGGGGCGTTAGGAGCCAGATTGTCAACCACTCGGCCACCTCGCCCGCCAACGGTGCTAAAGGAGGCCGTTTCAGCTCAGTCTTCCAACCGCGAGCGAATTCCTTGAGTTGCTGAGCTCCGGCCCTATCACCCTCCACAACAAACTGGCGATACAAGTCATCAAGTTTAGTAATCGACTCCAACGAACGTGCCATTGTGGTGAAGTTGATTTCTCCTGGAGCGAACAAGAGATCCATTCGCTGCTCACGCCAAAACATGTCGGCTTCAAGTACTTCAGGATGCCTGAGACGCGCACCATGGTCGGCCAAAAGTCTGGCCATCGAAGCCGGGCTCTGAGCACCTCCAGTTCCAAATTTACGAATTAACGCCTCGTTGATCTTGAGAAGCTCGGGCCGACCAACGGAATCGGTATTCATTTTCCGCCATTCATCGATGATGACCGCGTCTTTGGTCGATTGATTGTTCGTCATTCTCAATTTGAAAACTCTCCGGACCAAAGGGAACCAGAACGTTTGCCGAGTGGCGTCCTAATCTGAACCTTCTCTGTGCTGCCTCTGAGAGCTCTGTGACTCTGGTGAGGTTTCTTAAGACTTTGCTCACCACAGAGTCACCGACGCCACAAAGGTTGCACAGAGAGAAAGCCAAGTTAGGACACTACGCGTTTCCGGGCCCTGTTTCTCCCAATGCGTTTGGTGAGTTAAACTCCAAACAAAGTTTGGCCTTATGAAACTCAAGCGCTACCAAATACTTCTTTCTAGTCCCATATTGGTTTTAATTCTTGCTGTCAACAACCTCGTAGTCGCATCTCCTTCTCAGGAAATCTCAAAAATAGCCAAGATTGAATTTGAAGGCCTTAAGCTGCTCTCAGCCGACGAGGTGCTTGCCAATACTTCTCTCAAGATTGGAGAGACCTTTGATGTTGCCACCTTGGACTCAGCGGCTCAAAAATTAGTTGATAGCGGCCTATTTAAGAATGTTGGATATCGCACTCGCAACAATAAAGGTCTTGTAACTATAACTTTTCAGGTTGAAGAAACCGCCGTCCCCACCTCGCGAGTTATCTTTGATAACTTTATCTGGTTTACCGACACCGAGCTGATTGCTGCTATTAAACACGATGTGCCGACATTTTCCGGATCAGCTCCGGACAATGGTGACGTCGTGGTACGAATAACGAGGTCGCTGCAAACTTTTCTCCACGAAAACAAGATTGAGGCATCAGTCTCGTACTTAACCTCGCAGGACTCACCCGAGAGCACAGTGCAGGAGCACGTCTTTAGCGTGAGCGGGATCTCGCTGCCAATTTGCACACTGCATTTTCCAGGTGCCGCCAACATCTCGGAAACCAAACTAAGCGAAAGCGCAAAAACACTTGTCGGCAGTGAATATTCAACCAAATTCATCAGTCTATTCGCGGCAAAACATTTGATCCCTCTCTATCGCGAAGCTGGACAACTGCGAGCAGCTTTCTCGCCTCCACTGCCAAAGCCGGAAGAGACTGCCTCGTGCAAGAGCGGAGTTGAAGTCAATCTCCCGGTTGATGAAGGACCAATCTACAAGCTGGGCACGACAAAGTGGACGGGCAACTCATCAATGAATGGCGCGCAGCTAAATGCGCTGCTCACTTTGAAGTCTGGAGAGGTAGCCAACGGACTTACACTCGACAGAGATCTCGCCGCGGCGGAAAAAGCGTATGGTCGAAACGGCTTCTTGTTTACCAGAATCAAACCGCACTCGGAATTCAAAGACGACTCCCAAACCGTCAACGTTCTCTTTGACGTTACTGAAGGACCGCAATTTCGAATGGGCAAGTTAAATCTGCAGGGATTCGGTGAAAACATCTCGAAACAGATTATGGAACGCTGGCGGCTTAAGCCGGGTGATATCTTTGACACCGGATATCCGGAAGAATTCTCAGGCAAGGAACTGGGCGAATTGCTGAAGCCGATATACCAGGAGCGAAGGTCTCAGGTTAAGCCGGTCCCTTCATTGAAATGGAGCACTAAACCAAATCAAGAAAATTTTACGGTAGATCTCACGTTAGAATTGACAAACTAGCATTTCTACAAATGGTTCTTCAGCTTGCAAACCACGAAACCGATTCTTCCAGTGCGCGTGTCCAGCATGCCCGGCAACTGTTCTCGAAAGTGAGCAGTGCTTTCGGTGGAAAAACCTTCAGTCCAGCTCCATTCCTGGGCCAGGCTGATTTGCAGACACTCGCAGCCTACGTTTGGCCACGGCGACGTCGTTTACGAGATTCCTATGCTCACGACGAGCAACGGGTGTTTGCTGTTGGTCCCGGTATTCAAGTGCTGTCTTTTTGTCGTTGGCAAAATGAGCGGCATACGAAACCAACAGTGGTCCTATGGCACGGTATCGAAGGCTCGGCATCTGCTGTTTATATGCTCTCGTTTGCGAACAAGGCATTTAATGCCGGGTTCAACGTGGTTCGCATCAACATTCGAAACTGCGGTGGTACTGAGCACCTGACGCCAACTCTCTATCATGGCGGTATGAGCGAAGACTTGCGCTCCATTATCGAAGAACTAATTCAAGAAGGGTGCAAACAGATCTTCGCACTCGGGTTTTCCCTGGGTGGCAACATGGTCCTAAAGATGGCTGGAGAATACAGCGCTCAAGTTCCGCCTGAACTAATTGCGACATGTGCAATTTCTCCATCGGTGGACCTGGCCGCAAGCGGGGATTTAATAAAGCGCAGAAGAAACTGGCTCTATCACCAAAGCTTTGTGATCAAGCTCAAAAGAAAGATTCGCCTTAAGCACCGCCTTTATCCCGATCTATATGACCCTGCAAGTATCAAAGGTATCCGGACGTTGGAAGAGTTTGATGAAGTTTACACCTCCAAAGCGAATGGATTTACGGATGCTAAAGACTATTACACTAAAGCAAGTTCGATACGCGTGGCCAAGTACATTCGCGTTCCGACCCTCATAATTCACTCGCAGGACGATCCATTCATTCCGTTCGCACCTCTAAAGGCGAGAGAATTCAGCGACAATCCTTACCTGATGATTGTTAGTCCGGAAAGGGGAGGCCACGTTGCGTTTGTATCCGGAAAATCGCAGGACGGCGACCGCTTCTGGGCCGAAAATCGGGCGCTCGAATTTTTCAGCATGGCTGCTACCGAGCAATCTACTTCTTAATCTGTTTGATGAGGCGCAAGGCGTGATTGCGAGCAATCAAAGGAACATGCTCGTCCGTACTGATGTCCGTCAGCAGTGGTAAAAGTTGCTTGGGATCCGACAGTCCATTGCGTTTGAGCAACGACTCCATCGTCTCCATCAACTTTGGAGCATTGAGTGGCTGATTTTCACGAGCGACTGAGATGTCAAAAACCAGGATCGCCTGGTCCGCTAGTTTTCGATATTCCGCTATCAGGTCGGCTGCGTTTGGATCGTGAGTCCAATTGAACTCCGCAATTCTCTTTTTCTCACCAAGTTGCATGCCAATCTTCATCGTTCCTAAATGAGGAAATTGCTGGCTCGACTGGTAATCCTTTTGTGAATCAAGAAATTTCAGCGCGTCCCAACTAGCACGGATTTTAGCGAGAGCAGTAGCCGAAATTTCCAGCGGCTCCTCTACGGACACATCTTCATTTAGCCGTGCAAAGGTTATCTTGCCGTGGCCTGCCGAGTCATGTTGGAGGAAGATGTGCTTGACGTAAAACTTTGGCTGGTTGAACTCGTACGAATAGCTGGCCGCGTCAGTAGGAACCACAGTTGCCGAGCTTGCAGCGCTTGAACCTGGCCGGGCATTCTGTTTAGGAGATGACAAGTCCTGAGCGCAAGTGAAAAGAGCCGCGCTCAAAACCAAGAGCGCGGCGGAAAGAAATTGCCTGATCGAAGATGTGTTCACTCAAACCTTACCGAAACTAACTTCGAGACACCGACGTCCTCCATGGTTACTCCATAAAGAGCGCGAGCCATCTCCATCGTCCGCTTATTATGAGTAATAACGATGAACTGCGTGTCGGCAGACATCTGGACGACCTTATCAGTAAAGCGTCCTACGTTCGCTTCGTCAAGTGGAGCGTCGACCTCGTCCAGTAAGCAGAACGGTGCCGGTCGATAGTGAAAGATTCCCAGCACGAGCGCCAGGGCGGCCATCGCTTTTTCGCCACCAGACAATAGCAAGACGTTCTGTAATCGCTTGCCAGGGGGTTGGGCCACGACATCAATACCTGATTCGAGTACGTCATCGGCATCAATCAAACTCATTTCGCCTCTGCCGCCCCCGAATAATTCCTGGAACAGTTCGCTGAAGTTCTTATTAATCTGTTCAAAGGCCTGGCGGAACCGCTCACGAGAGCGCCGCTTAATTTCGCGCAAGGCCTCTTCAGTCGAGGAGATACCGTCGATGATGTCCTGACGTTGTACAGTTAGGAACAAGAGTCGTTCTTCAGCCTCGGCGAGTTCTTCGAGCGCCATCATATTGACTCCGCCGAATCCATCAAGACGTGTTCGCAACTCCTCAACTCGACTGTGACTGGCATCAAAATCGAAGTCCTCAGCAAGCGTAATCTCGCGGGCTACTTCCTCGAGCGAATGGCCCAGCTCAGACTGGCAGTTTTCATGAACAAAGGTCTGGCGGGCCTGAGCTTCTGCTTTCCGGACGTCCAGACCGGCACGCGTATCTCGAACTTCCGCTGCCTTACGATTTAATTCTGATAATTCCTCTGAATAGACATCAGCTTGTTGCCGGGCTTGCTGAAGTTGAGCAGAGAGCTCGGCGATCTGCAGCTCTTCCCTTTCGCGATCGTTTTCAACGGTGCTGGCTTTTAGTTCCAGATCATCAATGGAGAGTTTCAGCTCACTCCCACGATTGGTCATTTCAGCCAGATCAAATCGGTGTCGCTCAACGCGGGCGGCCAGGTCAGCAAGTTCACTTTCAACGCGACGGACTTCAGCTGATGTCGCTCTCCGGCGTTCGGTAGCCGCAGCGGCAGTAGCGCGCTGACCCGCCAGTGTCTCGCCTTCTATTTCTGCCTCGCGTCGCAGGTCGGCAACCAGCGTCGAAGCCTTGATGACTTCGTCGGCAGCCGTTTCTCGAGCAGCCTCTGCCGTTTCGGCATCGATTAATGCCTGACCGCGACGACTATCAACTTCGCGTCGTTCTTCCTCGACTCGAGCCAGATCTTGGGTGACGACACGCATGTGACGTTCAGCTCGCTCAACTTCCTGCTCAAGACCGCTGGCGGTCAATTCACGGGTCATCGCTTCGCGTTCTTCACGGCCAATCGCTTCGTTCAAAAGAACGACAACATCTTCAAGTCCGATCAAACGCGAACGCGCCTCTGTGGCGGCCATCGTTGCAATGCCAACCTCACGGCCTAACACTTCTGAGCGGGTTTCGAGTTCGCGCAGTTCACGTTTGAACGCCAATAGTCCGGCGCCTTCCTCGATGTCGCGAGCATCGCCGGCGTTTACGAACTGTCCCGCCGCAATCCAATCACCATTGAGCGTCACATAGGTTTCGCCGGTAGCGATCGATCTTGACATCGCTTCTTCAAAGTTAGCGGCCAAACGGGCGTTCAATTTTTGCGGCAGGGTCCGGCTGAGGACCGTAATCAACTGCTGCGGTGCACCGAGAAGGTCTCTAATACGAAGATCTTCGCGTAGTTCTTCTTGTATCCCGATGGATAGGGCCGGGCGCTCCTCTAGCTTGCAGGTCAACGTCGTAACCGTTTCGGTTTCGGTCTGCTCGTTTCCACCGTGCAAGCCGGCTACGAGAAAACTTGCCCTGCCACCGTTGTTTTCTCTTAACCATTGCGCGGCTCGAACCGCATCGTCAGGTGTCGGGACCACAATTGCCTGCAACGACGAACCAAGAACTCCTTCAACTGCACGCTCCCATTTGGCGTCGACATTGAGCGCGTCAGCGAGAGTTCCAATGAAGTGGAAGTCACGTGGATTTTCAGCAGGCGAAAAGAGTAGTTGGACCGCCGGCGAATAATAGGCACGTCGCAGATCGAGTTCTTTCAGACTCTCAAGCCGATGGCTGGCCCGCGAAAACTCTTCGCGAACGCGCGCCAATTCGGCTTCTGTATCGCTCACGGCTTCATGACCCTTGACCACACTATCAACTGCCGTTTCGCGTTCAATTTGTAGCTTAGTGACTCTTTCCCGTGCTAATGAAAGCTCGCCTGAAAAACTCTCAGCTTCAATCTTGCACTCACTATGTTGCGTCGCTGCTCGTTGGCCTTCTTTAGACAGGCCTTCAGCTTGCGCTGCCAGTCGTTGGAGGATCCCCTCCAGCTGCCGAGCAATTTCTCGGAGTCGCTCAGCGATGGCAGTTTGCGTTAACAGCTCGGCACGAGCACTTTCTATTTCTGCTTCGGCTGATGCAGTTGAGGCAAGCTTTTGTGCATACGACTCTTCAGCGGCACGGAGCGAAAGTGCGCTATGGTCCCACTCTTCACGAAGCTTTGCGTCTTCATCTTGCAACCGACGGCATTCAGCTTCGACAAGAATTAACCTGGTAGTCAGCGCCTCGATCTCACTCGTTACTTCAACCTGACGCTTTTCAAGTTCTGAGAGTTGCTCGCGTTGATAGGCACACTCACGAACTTGCCGATCTCGTTGCAACACAGCCTCGGCGGCGGCGGCACGGGCTGCGGTCAAACCATCCTCTAAATTTCGCGCTTCCTGAGTTGCAGATTTCGCTGCCTCTTCGCGTTGGCCCAGGTCGTTAGCGATTGCTGTTTCAATTTCAGCTATTTCTGTTAATTTTGCTTTTGTCTCTTCAAGGACGGCGAGCAGCTTCTGGTCTTCGGCCACATAAACCTGACGCAGCAACTCTCGGAGTTCCTCTCGCAGCACGCCGTAGCGGCGCGCTTTTGCTGCTTGTCGTCTTAGGCTGTTCACCTGACGATCGATTTCAGAAACTATGTCGGAGATTCTGGAGAGGTTGGACCGCGCCGAGTCGAGACGTGCTTCGGTTGCACGCTGGCGCACTCGAAACTTGGTGATGCCGGCGGCCTCTTCAATAATTGTGCGACGGTCCATCGGCTTGGCTGAGAGAATTTGGCCAATCCGACCCTGCTCGATAATTGCGTAGTGACCTCCTGCGAGTCCGGTTCCCGAAAAGAGATCCTGAATGTCTCGCAGGCGGCAAATCCGATCGTTTAAGAGATACTCGCTTTCACCTGTTCGATAAAGTCTGCGGGTGACGGAAACGGCTTCGCCCGGCGCAAACTCCAGCGCTAGATTGCGTCGCCTCCAATGGCGTTTGTACGAGTGCCTGGCGGGAGTTACAACTTCGGCAACAGCCGCCTCAAGCGGTTCCGTCGTCTCACCCGGTGCAGCGGCATCGGTCGTCTCCGCAACTGTTTCGGTTGGCGCAGCTACAATTTCGGTTGCCTCGGCAGGCGCAGTTTCCTGGGGCAGGATCGAGTCTAGATCAACCAGCCGCTCGTCAATTTGTTCGAGGGTAGAGTCGATATCCTCGATATCAGGTTCCGACTCAATAACCTCATCACGGACCATGTGCATGACAACTTCAGCCATTCCGCTGGGCTGTCGATTGCGTGATCCCTGAAAGATGACATCCTTCATCTCGCCGCCGCGCAGGTGCTTAACCCGCTGTTCACCCAAGACCCAGGCAATGGCGTCGGCAACGTTACTTTTGCCACATCCATTGGGTCCTACAATTGCTGTGATTCCGTCCCCTGTGAAGACTATTTCGGTGTAGTCGGCGAAGGATTTGAAGCCGGTAATTTCCAGCCTTTGGAGTTTAAACATGCGGTCTATTTGCTCGGTTTCGGGAAAAGACCTTAGGCCCTGTTTTACAAAGCTTTTCTAAGGCTAGGGTACGGGAGGCCAATATAAGTGTCGACCGCTTAGAATGTCAACTAGAACTTGAACTTAGCATTCCTTACTTAAGTCACAATTCGCTTAAGTAGGGGCGGCACTCCGTGGCCGCCCCATGCTGAGAGTATGGACTGTTATTGGCGACAGAAGGCCCGACTGCCCAAAGGGATAGCTTACAGGTGGAACATGATTAGAAGTGGAGTGCCTCCCTCTCTGAGGGTATCGGGCGTTATGGGGACAGAAGGCACCAATCCCGAGGGCTGAACTTACCAACGGAACTTATTTGCGGAGATGGGGGCGGCCACGGAGTGCCGCCCCTACAATCGATCGCGGCGGACGTAGAGGAGGAGTTTGACGCCGGGTCGGAGCTGAAAGGTACCGTCTTCGGTACCCGACCTGACCTGCTCATAATACTGCCCAAAATTGGTTTCCATTTGGGCCTTCTGACTCTCGTTAGCGATGATCATTGGCTCGGTCGAGGGCGCCATTTGCGCAAAGTAGCCGACTCGCGTGAAATTCCGAAAATACCAGGGCAAGGGCCAATAATCGGGACTAACTATCGTAATTCCGGTCGCCGCTTTGTTAGGTTCTCGATTGGCAAACTTGTCTACCTGGTCCAGCAGGCTCAACAGGCCTCTCGTCGTGTGGGCATAAACATAAACGTAATAACTGTCATCGTTGTCGTAGTTGTAAAAGTTTAAATCAATCGTCTGATAGGTACTCACACCCGCGGCCACCAGCAATACAACGATTGGCACGACCGCCCGCTTCTGAGCCAACTCATACAACATCTGAACTCCGTAACCTGCTATTAGCGCGAGGGGCACGATAAAGTTCAGGATTAACCAGGGTGTTTTGTACGGCACGAGCGAGTAAGCGGCAATCAATCCAAACGCCCACAGCCCACAGAACAGTGCAGACCAATTACGCGGTTTCAAGACTGCAATGCCCGCGCCCACAACTCCAAGCAGTAAGAGTGGTGACTCTTGACTAAACAGCCATTTGACATACGTGAACAAGGGGTGGACATGTTGTTTAGTGCCAGTCTTCGTCCAGATCGCAAAGGTCTTCAGCGAATCCCAAATACCCTGCGGATAGTTTGTAAAAAAAGATGAGTAGAACAGAATGTTAATCGTGACGAAAATAATAAAACCAAGGAACAACCAGACAGCTAAGTTCGATCCGCCACCGAGATCCTGGACAAATTTTGTATAAGCATTTTGAGTGCGGACACCCCGTTTAGGTTTAGCAGGGATGTATTGCTTACGCACGAAGGCAAAAAAGAGTTGAGTAGAAACAAGGGCAATAATCAGAACGCCGGCCGAAATCATTGCCGTCTCTTTGGTGGCAAACAGCATCGCCAGAGACGCAGCTGAGAGCAGCAAGTAGACAGGATTCCGTTCGTCGTAAAAACGAAGGGCCGTCACTACAACCCCAAGAGTGAAGAAGACAAATAAGGTCTCGTGAATGTAGTACCGTGAAAGATAAACTGCCCCCGGAGACAGTGCGAGTAATAAAGCTGCAGTCAGGGTTGCGATCGTGCCAAGGCGGCGGCGAAGAGTGAGAATCAACGCAATGGTCCCCAGACCAAACAGTGCCGGCACCATCCGAATCGTGGTTGTGTTGAGACCATAAGTCTCGCTCGCCGATGCTCCGAAAACTGTTTTAAGAATCCATGGGATTACCGCGGTGAGGTAGTAGATGGTTGGACCATGATAATTTTCCGGATCGTACTTGTACGCATGCTCGCGCACGAGTCGAACAAGGAAATTCCCATTCACTCCTTCATCGTGGTGGAGCGGAACCAGAGGCAGGTCGTAAATTCTTAGGATCGCAGCAATCAGCAGAATGGCGATTATGCTAATTATCCAAACTCTGTTTGAAATAAATTCGACCGGAGCGGTGGGATTTGCGACCGCCGCTTGCGATGTCGAAGCAATGTTACTTGAGGCCTTATTGACTTTTGACTTTGTAGAGCGCGTACCCACCAATTTCTCCAATCTTCTCAAATTGTGCGAAGAACCGATCGTTGACCGCGGTTACATTACGCTCCTGTGGACCAACGACCGCGTAGTCAACTCTGTAACTATCAATTAACGACGAGGCATCGGGAGCGCCGCCAAAAATTCTTTTTATTTCAGACTCTCGTTGAACAAACTCGAGACCGTGTGTCCAGATATGCCCCGGATAGCCCATCAAAGATCGTCTTCCGGTGAGAAACACCGGCGTGTTGTGGACCGGCGCGTGAACAATCAAAGCTCGCTCAGGCGTCTTCTGTTTTACCAACTCAGCGAATTGGACCGCCTTAGCGTCGAAGATACTATATTTAATAGAACGAAAGATGATGCTGGTAACGTCCAGGGCTCCTGCAAACGTGATACAGACAAACAGTACAACAGCAATTAGGCGCTGAAATAATCCTTGTTTCCAAAGGCGCGACAGGAGGATCGCAACAAGTGGAGCAGATGCTAGCCACCAGTAAAATAACACTTTGATATTGTCCCAAATCCAGGGAGCCATCTTCAGGAAATTTGGAACAATGAAACATAAAATGAATGGCAGATAGAAGAGTAAAACCCGCTTTCTGACGACCGGATTTTTACCGCGCATGAGAATAGCAAGGACAATCAGGGGAATGAACAAACCAGTGTTCTTGAACCAGAACCACACCGGGTTTTCGGCCCCATGATCCCAACCGATCGCAATACCAAAAAAACTCGACGCGTGAACTGCACTGTGCGAAGTTGACCAGAACAGTTGTGGTAAGGCGATAAGGCTCGCAGTGACGAAGAAAACAAACCATTCTCGCCAGCGCATCTGCAGCAAAGCGATACAACCTCCCATGGCCATCACAACTACGAAACTGTGTGCATGGACCAGGGGTAACAAGCCGGCCGCAACACCCGCCGCAATCATGCGCCTCACAGAAACCGGGATGCCAGTCTCAGCTTCAACCTCGACCGTGGCCTGCAATTTTCGTTTCTTTGTTTTCGTATTTTTACGATCTTGACCAACAGTCTCGGGCGGCGGTGGTTCATCGGCGCCCTGTTTCTCGGTAGCCAGCCACCATTGAGTCAAAGCTATCACCACGAGCGGCAAGCCCATCAAGAAACCGCGCTGCGGCACTAACAGAGTTGATATGGCATTGCCCCAACGCCAGGTGGTCTCAGGAATGACTGTAAATGAAGGCGGCAGATCTGTCAGAAGATTAGCTAACGACTTCTCAGAGTTATCTTTGGAATAAAACAGCAACATGAAACCAAAGCCACCGTTAAATAGAACCAGGAGAGGCGTAATGATGGCGGCCAAGCGGTCACGCAACATCACTAACGCCCAACGATGTAACAAGCCCACAAAAGCTACGCCGATAAGGATATTCTCGATGAATAACGACGCGCTGAGCGTAGCTCCGCATCTGACAAAAATTGCTGAGACAAAGTCAGTTATAAAAGGATAAGTAAAACGCACCCCGGCATAAGTGGGATCGTCAGGAGGAAAATTGTTTCCAAACGCAAAGCTCGTTACTACGCTGAGGTGAAAAGGCAGGTCTCCAAAGTTGTTCAGTAGTCCAGTACTAATTCCTTCGCTGTCTTCGATCATGGCACGATCGAAAACTCTCCAGAGGACCAAAATCACGATGCCGTAAAAAAGCGCATAACCAACCGATACCGGATTTGGTTTCAGAAACACATTTTGGGTCGAGATGATCGCCGACTTTACATCAACGAAGAAGGCTTGACGTTTGGCTAGATCAATCCACGTTATGAACGGCAAACAGCAAAAGGCGGTCGAGAGAAGTATCGCGGTCGGAGTCAGACCCAGGAACGAGGCAAAAACAAAACCTACCAGGCCGAGAGCTGCCAATCCAAAACAAGCTCCCGCACACAAACGCGCCGCAAATGAGGCTCGCCGATCGTAAAGATAAGTTGCAACGGTGCCGCTTAAGGTTACCAGCAATGCGAGCACTAATGAAACAATCATTTATCCGTGAGCGATGCTGCGCTGACTAATAATCAGACCTCATTTTAGTGGAGCGACGCGGATTATACGTTAAAGCAGTCATCAATGGGGTCTGAGATGAAAAACCACTCCCCTAAAGCCTGATTCCTCGATTTACAATCAGTCCAAGTTTGGCGGGTACTCAGTCAGATCTCACCGCGTCTTTAGACTGGTGAAAACGCGTCCTTACAAAAGTGTGTTCAAACCGTTTAACGATCATGTATTCTAACTGTGCCCTCCTCAGAGGACTGGCATTTTGGAGCCAGCCTACACACTCAAAATGGCTTTAGAAGTCAATCAAACACGACCCATCTCAACGGGTACGACTGCACTTGCCGGATTCTTCGCACTGTCACTATTCAGTAGCGCTGCCCTACTCTTTTGGGTGCAACCGTTAATCGCCAAGATGCTGCTTCCACTGCTGGGTGGCGCACCGTCCGTTTGGAACACGTGCATGGTCTTTTTCCAAGCTCTACTGCTGGCGGGATACGCTTACGTGCTCGCATTGTCGCGATTCTTCTCAATCAAGCGACAGGCGACTATTCACCTATTCTTGCTCATCATCGCAGCGCTCGTCCTTCCTTTCACACTCCCTACGGCTCGAATCGCGGCTATACCGACAAATGGCAGCCCCGTGTTTTGGTTGCTACTCACGCTGTTTATAACGGTCGGAGCTCCGTTTTTCGTCCTGTCGGCCACTGCTCCTTTGTTGCAAAACTGGTTCTCGCGCTCCGAGCATAAATCAGCTCAGGATCCATATTTTCTTTATGCCGTGAGTAACGCGGGAAGTATGCTTGCCTTACTTGCCTTTCCTTTCTTGCTGGAACCAACCTTAGCTATTCGAACTCAAAATAGAGTCTGGGCTTTCGGCTATCTTGTCCTCGTTGCGTCAATCATCTGCTGCATAACTTTACTAAAGACAACTGACCGCGCTCAGACTCAGATCGTTCCCACAGAACACCCCGTCGCGAACGGCAATCGCATTTTTTGGATCTTGCTGGCCTTCATTCCATCGAGCCTGATGCTTGGTGTCACAACTTATATCGCTACCGACGTCGCATCAGTTCCGCTCGTCTGGATCATTCCACTCGCACTCTATCTATTGACGTTTATCCTCGCCTTTTCAAATCGACAGTTACTGCCTGTATCCCTAACTGCAAAGTTACTTCCATTGTCGATTGTCTGTTTAGGAGGCTTGATGATTTTCAAGCCGCCTGTTTCCGCTTGGTTGATTATCGGTCTTCACCTCATTGTCTTCTTTGTCGCTGCGTTGTTCTCGCACCGCAAGTTGGCTCTGATGCGACCTCATGTGCGGCATTTGCCCGAGTATTACCTGTGGATTGCCACTGGAGGAGTGTTAGGTGGAATTTTCAACGCTCTAATTGCTCCTAAAATCTTTTCAACGCCAGTCGAATATCCGGTAGTGATAATTCTTGCATGTTTGATAAGGACAAGTTCTGAGCCAGGTTCCAAAAAAGGAAAGTTATTGCGAACTGCATTTCCAGCTCTGGCTTTAGTACTCACGGTCGCCCTTTCAATTATCGCTCTACGCTTGAGTGCGCCTCCCAGAGTACAGGATGCTATAGCGCTTTTTCTGCCTTTGGCTTTTGTATACCTCGTCACTTTGCGACGACCCGTGATGTTTGCCTTTGGTCTCGCGGCCTTTCTACTCGGTTCGGTGCCTTACTTGAACGCGTCCACACAAACTCTGACAACACAACGTAACTTTTTCGGAGTCTGGCGTGTGACGGATAGCAAGACTGAAGAATTTCGGCGACTCTGGCACGGAAGCACCGTCCATGGCGTTCAGTTCAAAGATGCTGGCCGAAAATGTGAGCCCACCTCTTATTACAGTAAGAGTGGACCACTGGGCCAGATTTTCGAAGTCTCAAATCTGAAAGGGCTGAGGTCAGTTGCGGCCACCGGCCTCGGCGCCGGTACGGTTGGGACGTATTCATTGCCGGATCAACAATGGGACTTTTACGAAATCGATCCCGCCATCGCCAAAATTGCGAGCGATCCTCAATACTTCACTTTCCTAAGTGACTGCACTTCAGCTCCTCATAAAATGATCCTCGGTGATGCACGATTGCAACTGCGAGAAGCCACTGACCACAAATACGGTTTGATTGTCATGGACGCTTTCAGCTCCGATTCAGTGCCTGCCCACTTGTTGACGACAGAAGCGGTCGATCTCTACCTCTCGAAGCTGGCTGATGACGGTCTTCTGGCATTCCACATCAGCAACCGCTATTTGGATCTGGAACCGCTGCTATCAGGTCTGTCGCAGTCCAAAAATCTCCAGGCTCGCTTAAGACAAGACAAAGAGCACGCCGTTGTCGGCCGCTACCCATCGATCTGGGTAGTCTTCGCCCGTGATGAAAAGGCGCTTGGAAGTCTTGCGACTGACTCTCATTGGCGTGCCTTGCAGGGGAACATAGTTTGGACCGACGACTCCTCAAACATATTGAGCCTACTTAAATAGGCAATATCAGATTGCAACTTTCCTAAAAACCGCCTTTGCATGATTTTCCCTGATAGGTTAGTTTCGTTCAGAGGAAAAAATATTACATGTTGCGAGCAGGTATTGTTGGTTTGCCCAACGTCGGCAAATCGACCCTTTTCAATGCGCTGACGGCGCAGTCAGCCGCCTTAGCCGCGAATTATCCGTTCGCCACTATTGAACCGAACGTGGGCGTGGTGTCTGTTCCCGACGAACGACTCGAACCACTGGCCAAATTGGTCAAGACCAATACGATAGTTCCGGCAACCGTCGAATTTCTCGACATCGCAGGACTGGTTCGCGGTGCATCGAAGGGAGAAGGACTGGGTAACCAGTTTCTGGCAAACATACGTGAAACGGACACGGTGGTCCAAGTTGTACGCGCTTTCGAAGACGATAATGTTATTCACGTCGAGGGAAAAGTAGATCCGGCCAGGGACATCGAAACAATTCAAATCGAGTTGGCTTTATCAGATCTCGCGACCGCGGAACGACGACGCGAAAAGGCCCAGAAGACGCTGAAGAGCGGTGACAAGAATGCTCGAGCAGAGCTGGACGTCCTTGATAAACTGCAACCAGTACTCGAACAAGGTCGCTCTGCCAGAACGGTAGAGTTGACGAATGAAGAGCAACTAGTCGCCCGGCAATTCTTTTTATTGACCAGCAAGCCGACCATTTATGCCGCAAACGTCGATGAGCAAACTCTCTCAGATGTTTCCGGAAACGAGATGGTGAAAGTGATAAGGGCAATTGCTGAGAAAGAAGCCGCCGAGTGCGTGGTTATTAGCGCTCAGCTTGAAGCGGAACTGGTTGCCCTCCCGCCCGAAGAACGAGTTGATTATTTGCAAAGCCTCGGCGTCCAAACAAGCGGAGTTGATCAATTGATTCGGAGTGCCTATCACCTGCTGGGATTGATGTCCTTCTTGACTGCCGGAGAAAAGGAAGTAAAGGCTTGGACCATCCCGCAAGGCACTCGCGCGCAATCAGCTGCGGGAACGATTCACTCGGATATTGAACGAGGTTTCATTCGCGCTGAAGTTGTGAGCTACAACGATCTAATCACATCCGGATCATATGCAGCAGCGAGAGAGAAAGGGTTGCTGCGACTGGAAGGTAAAGACTACCTCATGCAGGAAGGGGACGTGGTGCATTTTCGCTTCAATGTCTGAGTGAGTGACAATTATCAATTGATAATTATCAGTTCATAATTCTGAATTCGTTGGGGTTTGGTAGAAAGAATATTCGGGGCAATCGTGAGGGCTTTGGCGATTGCCCGAGTATCCTAACGAAGTAACGCTCTGATACCAACCAGGATCAAATATACAATTGCAAGTATCACTGCTAGCTTGATTAACTTTATTGCAACCACAATCAAGAATACGAATGTCATTCCCGCGATCTTAGCAACGAGTGGGAGGACCACCATAAAAACAAATAAACCGAGGAGTATCATCCCCACGATTCTCAATACATCCTTCGCTTCTTTCATCTTCTACTCTCCGATTCTTTAGCCCCTACTTCCGGCTTTGTCGTCCGCTGCGAGGTATACGAAGAAGTTCCAGGTAGCGTTCCGTTGAAGATTTTGCATTTGACGCCCGTAAAAATGGGCTGTTATCACATTTTGGCCCTACTCAAATCAGTCACTCCGGATAACGCCTGTCGCCTGTTTGGGGCTTTTCGGCGATAATCTATCCTCACTTATAAACGCATGAACGGTTGGGAAGCAAGAAGTCTCTTTGGAGACGCCAATAGCGACGCGAACACAGGAGCAGCGGCGCCTTTAGCCGAGCGTATGAGACCCCGGTCGCTGGCGGAGTTTGTCGGCCAGAATCACCTGGTTGGAGAAGGCCGTGTCCTCAGTCGCATCGTAAACGGGGGCGGGATGTTGCCTTCCCTCATCCTGTGGGGCGCGCCTGGCACAGGCAAAACTACTCTTGCCAATGTGCTGGCGTTAAATAGTGGACTGCGGTTTGTTGCTTTGTCCGCGGTGTTTTCCGGTGTGAAAGATCTACGAGAGGCAATTCAGGAAGCTCGACTCGAACAGCGTTACGGAAAGAAAACTGTACTCTTCATCGACGAGATCCACCGCTTTAACAAAGCCCAGCAGGACGCCTTACTTCATGCCGTGGAAAATGGCACCGTAGTGCTGATCGGCGCCACTACTGAGAACCCATCTTTTGAAGTTACCGGCGCATTGCTCTCTCGCTGCCGAGTACTCGTTTTAAATCCACTCTCGGAAGAGGAGATCAAACAAATAGTCCTTAATGCGCTCGCGGATGAAGAACGTGGATTGGCTAACCGGCATGCACAGATTTCTGATCAGTTGCTAACACGTCTCGCTCATGCGGCGGCCGGCGATGCTCGAGTTGCACTCACTGCGCTCGAGGCCGCCGTGGAGTCCACCGATTCTGACCAAAATGGCTCAAGAGTGATAACAGAGCAAACAATTATCGAGGCGTTGGGACGCGCTCATTACGCTTATGACAAAGGCGGAGAAGAACATTACAATCTCGCCTCAGCCCTCATTAAGTCGTTGCGAAATTCAAATGTCGATGCAGCTCTGTACTGGCTGGCGAGAATGATTGAAGGTGGTGCTGATCCTATATTCATAGCTCGCCGGCTTTGTATTTTAGCGTCAGAAGATATCGGACTGGCTGATCCGCAGGCGATGGTCCAAGCAGCTGCCGCCGCGGATATCGTCCAATTGATTGGATTACCCGAAGGAATTTTTCCGCTCACGCAGGCGACGATTTACCTCGCCCGTGCGCCCAAATCAAACGCTGTCTTGAAGGCGTATCAAGCCGCCGCCAAAGACGCCGCTGACACTGCTCGAGAGCCAGTACCATTACATCTAAGAAATGCGCCAACACCTCTGATGAAACAGATGGGTTACGGTGGCAGTTATCGTTACGTTCACAACGACCCCAACGCTAAAGAAGAGATGGAATGTCTGCCCGCCAACCTTAGCGGCGCCAGATATTTTGTTGAAGAAGAAACCAAGGAGACTGTTAACCAGACTGACAATGGTTAAGTGTTGAGAATGATCACCAAGAAAACCGATAAAGAGCTAGCTTTTTTACATGACTTGTTTGTTGCTCCTGACTGGGGAGAACGGTTCGCAGAACTGATAGACCAGCATCTGAAAGTACCTGCCGAGGGCAAAGCGCTTTACGTATCGATAGGAACCGGCGGTCATGCGATAGCAATTCGAGAACGAAGCAGAAAACTCGAAATGACCTGCGTCGACGAGAGATCTGAGTTTTTGGAGTTGGCCCAGGCCAAAGCAACTGCCGCTAACCAGGAGCTTGATTTCCGTCAGTCATCGCTTGATTCATTCCCGCTGGACGACAACCAGTACGACCTGGTTATCGGCGAAGCGTCACTCGTTGCCAGAGAACGGGTACGCGACATGTTCAAAGAGATGGTGCGCGTTGCCGCAACGGGTGCAAGAGTTGCTTTGACTCTGACAACCTCGTCGAGCTTCGGTGAGTTCTTTTCCATATTCTGGGAAGCGCTCCACAACTGTGAGGTCGTCGACCTCGAGTCAAAGGTGGAACAACTGATTACAGCCTTGCCAACCGTGACCGATGTCGAGGCAATGGCGGAAGATCTAGGTCTCGACGAAGTTGAGTCCTGGACGCGGATTGAAGAATTCGATTATGAATCCGGGGACCAGTTTCTTAAGTCTCCGCTAGTCTCCGAATTCTTGATGGAGGATTGGCTGGCGTGCGTTCCTGACAGTCTGAGAAACAAGGTCTCGACAGAGATCTCGCGCCTGATAAATGAGGAACGACACGAGGCTGAATTTGGGTTATCAGTAAAAGCGACGCTGGTGGTAGGCCGAAAGGCCCTCACTCACTAAATTGTCTTACTTAAGAAGCCTGGAAATTAATCTTCCAGATTCTTCCGGGGTTCCTTCTCACCCTCATCCAGGCCTTCTTTAAAAGCACGTTTACTTTGTCCCAGAGCCTTCGCCAATTGTGGTAGGCGTGTGGCACCGAATAACAAAAAAATCACAACTGCGATCACCAGGAGCTCAGGAGTCCCGAGCCCTCCGATCGCCAACATTTTCTCAGTCATTGTTTTCCTCTTTCTTGGCGGGCTGAACTGGAGGCACTAACTAGTTACCTTGATCAGACTCGTAAAACAGATATTTCCTCCACGTCTCATCTGCACGCCCCAGGTAACGCATTATCTGACGATTCACGTGTAAAGAGAAACCGCGGGGCCTTCGCAGCAGATGCATTCCCGACTCTTCAGGGGTTCGATTACCCTTCTTATGATTGCAGCGTTTGCAACAGGCGACCAGATTATCCCATGCCGACTCGCCTCCACGCGAGCGCGGCTGCACATGATCCAGCGTCAATTCGGATGGCGGATACTGCTTGCCACAGTACTGACAGGTGGAATGGTCCCTGAGCAAAATGTTCTTGCGCGACAGTGAACGACGCTCAAAAGGTATATGAATATATTCAGTAAGACGGATTACCGAGGGCGCATGAATGGAGAGCCTCTGAGAATGGAGCATGTGCCCGTTGTGTTCTTCCACCCGGGCAACCCCT
>Ga0163162_10000499_pt1 | contig 36534 bp, 29 predicted proteins | sample S55metaG_FD_115310 | JGI IMG/M metagenome (GOLD analysis project Ga0163162, IMG submission 115310) | Switchgrass rhizosphere microbial communities from Kellogg Biological Station, Michigan, USA - S5-5 metaG | ecosystem: Host-associated > Plants > Roots > Rhizosphere > Soil | place: USA... | reverse complement strand
TAAATTTAGTTGGCGTAATCGTTGTAGACAACCACGCCCTGCGTCAAATAATAAAGTTTTACTACCTGCTTGAACAAGGATACTTGGCCCAAAACGTTCCATGAGTGGTTGTGGAGTTCCCGTTCCTAACAGTGTAACTTTTATTATTGATTGACCAAAGGAAAATTGAAGGAGAAGTAAAACAATTATTGTCAGGAAAAATTTTCGCATGATTTTTATTTTTTGGAGCTAACAAATTTAAAGCGTGCCGACCAAATTACCGCTTAACGTCCACGGCTAGCTGCTGTGCTGGCATTTGGAAAATGTCGCACGAAGACACAAAGACATAAAGGAGACTTAGAGATTATTTTGAAAGCAGCCGGATAAGACGTCAAACAGTCACCTGGCTGAAATGATTACCCGATCCGCCCCAATTAGTTTTTTCCCTTTTCCACTCTTAGGTCCATGATCCATATAACTTGCCGTCAGCAGGAAGTAACCGGTTTTGTTTGGAGGTAGTTGAAAATTGCCATCGGTCCCATTGAAATAACTTATATCGCTGTTTGAACCATTTTTTAATATCCAGTTTACCGTGCTCTTTATTTCTGAAACGGTCAGCTCCGGATGAGAAGGCATTTTTTCCTTTCCCCACGTTCCCGTTGATCCTTTTTGAATATTTTTTGTGAGTGAATCAAGATTAGTTTTTGTGCCGGGGTAACGTTTACTGATCTCAAAAAAAGATGGTCCAATCGATTTGCTATTAAAATTGTGACAGTTGAGGCAATTGGAACCCCTGATTAAATTTAATCCCACAGTATCTTTAGTATTTTGCGGAGCGCGCGATGCTCGTTGGTACTTTACTTCCAACAAAACTTCTTTCACGTTGATCTCATCAAACTCCGAATTGCCGTCTTCCTTGTCGCTTACACTTAACCGGTAGCTCACCGAGCCACCCGGTTTAATAATAGTATTTTCCTTTGGCGAAAGAATTTTTACTGCCGGAGGGAGATTATCCTGGTATAAATTTCCAAATGAAAAGCTGAGAGCCGCTGAAAAAACGACAATCATAAAAAGAAGTCGTCGATTTTTCATATTAAATTTTATTAATTTCCTGTGCAACGCGTTGAGCCGAGCGGATGCACGATTCCATGCCACGACTCATATTGTCCGCGTACGTACCCGCAAAATATATCCTGCCTTCAGGCACCATGGTCTGCGGCCAAAATTTGTGCATTTCACCTGGCGGAAATGGTTGCATTTCGCATGTCGGCGCATATTTGTCTTTTGTCCAGTCTAATGTTATCGCCTGTTCAATTGTATCTTTTTTTCCCGGATACACTTCACGGAAGGCGGCAAGAACACGTTGCGCCGAAAGTCCACCCGGGTGATATGCTTTCAAAATAATTCTTGTCGAATCCACTCCATTCGTTTCCTGCCATATCTGCGAGATATCCGGGTGTTCAAATTCCATATTGATGCTTGGAATACCTTCTTCGAGCCAGAATTTGGTTGCGGCTTCAAACACGCAGAACGGATGTGACGAATACGCCATGTTATCGACCACATATTGTTTCGCAGGAGAAAGCGCTGGCATAACAGTAATATTTCTAAACACAGGCAATGAGACACAATTAACCAAAAAATCAGCATTCATTTTCCTTTCTTCATGGGAACCAAATGCTCTATAGGTTACCGTTATACTATTTGGATTTTGCTCAATTGACAATACCGGGTGATTTAGTTTCACCCTGTCGCCAAGTTTTTTTGCAAACGCCATTGGCAGTTGTTCGTTGCCGCCTTTGAGATGAAACGTTTCGCCTTCAGATGCGGGAATACCACGGGAACGCATGATCGATAATCTCCAGAGGTAATAAAGTGCGGAAACATTTTTTCCACCAAGGAACCGAAGGGCGATCGGAGATGCACCCTCTTTTTTATAGAGTTCGTCGAGCGATGTTTTATCGAAATCATCGTAACCAAGTCCAAACGGTTGATAAGGATCAGTGAATTTATCAAGATAGTGATCGAGATAGAAAAAGTTCAATGCATACAATCCATTTTGCGACAGGAATTGAACCTCCTTCTCTGTAAATCCAAGTTTGCGAAGTTCAACGGGATCACGAAGCATTTCAGCTGAATAAAATTTCCCGTCGATCATTTTGAGGGCATTCTTATCGTACGCTGCTTCGGAACCTTCAGCATTCGGATATGGGATGGCAGTCAGCTTAAATTCATCTACATACTCAAAAAATTTTTCGTATCCTGGTTTTGTAATATGATCGGCGCCAAAATCTGCATACAATCCATCAGATAAACCATCGCGACCAGTGAAAACATGTCCTCCGTATCTGCCCAATGCTTCCAGAACTGTCACATCGTGACCGCTTTTCGTTAGTTCATACGCGCAACAAAGTCCGGATATACCAGCCCCGGCAACGATAACTTTTTTATTTGCTGACTTGTTTTTTTGAGAGAACGACAATTGCGGCGCAACTGCGAGTCCTGTTCCTGCTACGATCGTTTGTTGAATGAATCGTCTTCGTTTGATCACAGTCATTTTAAGTTTGTGATCACAATATAAAATATTTTAGAGTTGAAATGCCTTTCCTTTGCGACTTGGCGCCTTTGCGAGAGAAATATTTCTCGCAAAGGCGCCAAGGAAAGGCAACTGATTTTATTAATAGCAGCTTTCTTAAATGCGAAAGCCACTATATTTCCAATCACTCACTTCTCAAACTCCTTATCGGATTCGCAAGGGCGGCTCTTACTGCCTGCACACCAATTGCCAATAAGGTGATCGTTGCGATTCCGAATCCTGCCGATGCAAACGGAACAAAGTCTATATTCGTGCGATAAGCAAATTGTTCCAACCACGAGTGCATTACCCACCATGCAAGCGGAAATGAAATGAGCACTGCGAGTACAACCAGTTTAAGAAAGTCTGTTGATAGCATAACGACAATATTGCTTACAGACGCGCCAATTACTTTTCGTATGCCGATTTCTTTCTGTCTTTTTTGTGCCGTAAATGCAGCGAGTCCAAATAATCCAAGACATGATATCAAAATCGCAATGCCTGCAAAATACCGTGAAAGAATCGATACTCTTTGCTCATTGGCATAGAGCGCCTGATAGTCTTCATCCATAAAACTATATTCGAATGGTAAACCCGGATTATATGACTTATAAAGTGTTTCGATAGAGGCCAAGGTGTGTTTTTCTGTGCCGGGTTTTATTCTGGCGACAATGCTTGGTGTGTTTTTCGCATAGCAAACAAAATAGGGCCCCACTTTATGGTAAATGCTTTCATAATTGAAATCTTTTACGACTCCAATAATATGTTGCTTCAACCCAAAAATATAGACGGGTGTCCCTATTGGATTTTTTAAATGCATCATCTTAATCGCCGTTTCATTGAATATGACACCACCCGTATCAGATGCGAATTTGCTATCAAACGAACGACCCTCTTTGATTTGCAATCGCATCGTTTCTATAAAATCGAAATCGGCGTACGTGCCACTAAATTCGATCCTTTCCGTTTTGCCCGGCCAATCGATGCCGCCACCGCCGCTGTGATTAATCAATAAGTCACCGGACATGTTCGTTGCATTCACCACCCCTGGTATTTTTTTCAATTCGTCTATAAATACTTTTTCATTCTTCCCAATATTCCCATCGTTAACAAAATGGATGACGTTGTTCCGGTTGTAGCCGAGGTTTTTGGTCTGAACCAATTCCATTTGTTTATATACCACTATTACCGCAACGATCAACACGGCTGAAATGACAAATTGAAAAACCACAAGGCCTTTCCTAATCCATGATTCACTCGCAGAAGTAACCATCTTCCCTTTCAACACAAGTACCGGTTTGAATTTGGAAAGATATAATGCCGGATAACTTCCCGCGATTAAACCAGTCATAGCAGTAATCGCAATCATACTTGACGCAATTGCCGGATCGATTTGCATACTCAATTCCTTACCTGTTATTTGCCGAAACGCAGGTAACAAAAACGAGACAAATACGATTGCGAGAATGAGAGATGCAAATGCCATAAACATCGATTCAGAAATATGCTGCCAGGCAATCTCGGCCCTTGACGCACCAACAACTTTCTTAACACCAATTTCTTTAAGCCTCCTTGCAGCCTTGGCAGTACTTAGATTCATGAAATTGATACATGCAATCACCAAAATAAAAATCGCAATCGCTGAAAACAGTTTCACATAGCTTATTCTGCCACCTGCGATCTTTCCATTGTCATACTGGCCATACAAATATTGATCAGAGAATTTTTGTATAAATAACGTACTAACCCATTTCAGCTTCTGCGGATCATTTTTAAATTTCGTCTTGATAAAATTTTCCAACTTTTTATTGAGCTGATCAGGATCAACTCCTTTTTTCAAAAGGACGAATGTCGAAGGATCATTCGTGAACCAATTCGCCCCGTGAGTGTCGGTAGAATAATACATTTCATACGTAAATACCAAATCAAACTTAAGCGAAGAGGCCCGAGGCACCGTAAAAACTCCCGATACAACGTATGCACCATTGATCCCTTTGGGTGTATCGCCTTTGTACCATTCGATCATTTTTCCAATAACATTTGTCGTGTGAAACAACTTCATTGCCATTGACTCACTCAATAATACGTTCGTTTTATTATCCAGTACCGTCTTCTTGTTACCCTGGATCACTGGAAATGAAAATACGCTGAAGAAGTTTTTGGACGCATAAATCTCTGTCGCTTTAAAACTGTTGCTATTGAATGAGGCAATGCCACTAGATTCATCCCAATAAGGAATCCTGACAGTAGCCACATCTTCCAGCTCGGGCACTTCGGTGTGTAACGCATTTGCAAGCAGGTGCGACGTATGCTCACTGGTGCTGATTGAACCATCACCATCTTCGCCATTTTGCATAACCCGGTACAGGCGATTATCATTTGTATGAAACTTATCTGTACGCAATTCATCAACGACCCATATGTAAATCAGAAACGCGCAGGTAAGTCCCATGGCAAGCCCAAATAAGTTCAACAGTGCAAAGCGACGATCGCGCATCATATTGCGAAATGCGATCTTGAAATTGTTTTTGAACATGAAAATAATTTTATTGCTTTCAGAATGAATAGCCTCTGTGCTTACGTAATTTGTCATAACACCTTATGTGAAACTAAATTTCACGCAAATGCATATACGCAGGTGCCTACTCAACTCTTATCGCCTTTACCGGGTTCATCAATGCAGCCTTAATTCCCTGGTAACTTACCGTCAGTATGGTGATAACAATCGCCCCGGCACCGGCACCTGCGAAGATCCACCAGGAAATCTCCGAACGATATTCATAATTCATCAACCATTTACTCATAAAATAATAAGCAATCGGAATTGCGATGAACAATGCAATTACCACGAGAATCACAAAATCCTTACTCAACAATTTCCATAAATTAAATGTAGATGCTCCCAAAACTTTTCTTACACCGATCTCCTTAACCCTTTGCTCCGCCATGAAAGATGCCATGCCGAACAGACCCAGGCAGCTAATAAATATTGCAAGACCTGCAAAAATTCCCGAAAGCTCTCCAATTCGTTCTTCATTGCTGAATTTCTTTGCATATTCTTCATCAACAAAATTATAAGAAAATAAAACAGTGGGTGCATTGGCAGTAAAGACTGATTCTATTTTTTTGATTGCGTCATGTGCACTCACATGGGGGTTGATTTTAACTGTGAGATAATCAAAATCTGCGGAGGATAAATAAAACAGCGTTTGTGTAACCGGGTTATAAGGCGACTCACGCACCATATCTTTTATAACGCCAATGACCAGGTGATCTTTGTTACCAAACCGCACCACTGTTCCAAGCGGTTTTTTTAAACCCATATATTTTACGGCTGCTTCATTCAAGATGACCGCCAAAGAATCAGTTTTTAGTTGATCTGAAAAATCTCTTCCTTCTACAAACTGCCATCCAACCGTTTTTCCATATTCCGACGTGATCCTGACGTTGGCAAAACCTGTTGTCATATTGGGATCTTTGCCCGTCCAGCTCACATCGGTTCTGTAATTATGGATGCCGGTACTCGGGCTTGATGTCTCACTGATTTGAGAAACCATTCCGGAATTTAAGAGTTCTGTTTTGATCGCATTGTAATGTTGATCCACTTCATCGTCGGATCCAATATCCACGAGGCCTTCCCGGGAATAACCCACGGGACGATTTTTTGCAAATTGAATTTGGCGAAACACGACGATCGTTCCGATGATCAATACGACAGAAACCACAAATTGTGTTACGACCAATATTTTTCTAGGCAGCGCAGCAACGCGACCAGCTTTAAAAGTGCCTTTTAATACTTTCACTGGCTTAAACGACGATAGATACAACGCTGGGTAACTGCCCGCGACAATCCCGGTAAACCCCGTGAACAAGATGCAGGCCATCCAAAAAAATGGATTGCTCCACAAGATTGACATTTGTTTTCCCGCCAGCTCGTTAAAAAATGGCAATGCCAGTCTCACCAAAAGCAACGAAAGTGTAAACGCACCGCCAGCCATTAGCAGTGACTCGCAAAAAAACTGCAAGATCAGTTGCCTTCTTAATGATCCGATTGTTTTGCGTATACCTACTTCCTTTGCCCGCTTTTCACTCTTGGCCGTACTCAAATTCATAAAATTGATACAGGCCAGCATCAAAACAAAAATGCCTACCGTTCCAAATAACCAAACGTACGTGATGTCACCTCCCGTATTCACTCCATTTTTAAATTCAGAAAATAAATGCCATTTGCTCATTGGTTGCAAAAAAATAATTGGTTTGAACTTTGCCTCTTCGGGATCTGCGTTCTTCAATTTAATGTTCTTAATTTCTTCGGAAACACGCAACATATTTGCATTGTCGGAGATTTCGGCAAACATCCTGAAAGAATTCTCACTCCAGTTTGTTTCGGCCCTCGCTACCCAGGTTCTCATACTTGAATAAAAATCCCAAGTTCCCATAAAGGAAATGCCGTAGAAAGTGGAGTTCAATGGAAGGTCCTTATATACACCGGCGACTTTTAAACTGCTTTTTTCATCCATGGAAATCAACTGGCCTAACGGGTCATTTTCTCCGAACAATGCCAGCGCTGCTGATTGTGAAATAAAAACAGAAGCGGGTCCGCGCAGTGCGTCAGCGTGTCCAGACAGCATTTGTAACGTCAGTATTTCGGGCAGTGCTGCTCCAACGAAGTTTCCGCTCAAAGAGATTTTCTTCTCGCCTGTCCGGAACAGGTGTGACTCTGGCCATGAAAACATTGCGATGCGCTTAAAATCTCTTCCATAATTTTTTTTCAGACCTGCTTCCAATGCCCATGGTACAACGATGGTCGTGTTGACTACATTATTTTGAGTAACAGTTTGCATAACTTGGGCGATCCGGTCATACTGGCGATGATATTTATTAAAGGAAACTTCATCCCAAATCCAAAATCCAATCAACATGGCCACCGCCATACCCACCGATAGTCCCACAGCATTGATCAATGAATGCATCTTGTTCTTTAAAAGATTGCGGACAGCAGTCTTGAAATAGTTTCTAAGCATGGAGGTTTTGATTTTGTATGAAAAATGATCTAAAAAAGTGCCGGAACGGTATCGCAATGCAAACCAACAATTTACTTTTTTACTGCTTTGAAAACTGTCCGGTTTCGCTACATACAATGTTCATTAATTTTTAGAAATGTTGCATTACATGCATGATTGTTTTCATAACTTTCCATAATTGCTCCTTCAAATTTTATTTCAATGAAAAAAAACAGGATCCTGTTTGCATTCCTCCTGCTGTTTCTTCTTAGCGCGGGATTTCGTTCGAAGAAGGAATTCTCCCTGCAAAAAGCGATCATCTGTCTTACTTACGACGACGCACTTGAATCACATCTTTCGACAGTAATTCCACAGTTGGATTCGTTAGGATTGAAAGCCACTTTTTTTGTCAACGCATTCAGAGGTTCATCGGAATTCATCGGTCAGGCTTCTCAAGATGTGGCCGGCTGGATGAAAGCAGCCAAGGCCGGTCATGAACTGGGGAATCATACTTTCTTCCACCCGTGTCCCGAAAAACTTGGATGGGATAAGACAGTTTCAATTGAAACATATTCGATCGATAAATTAATAACGGAGATAAAAGCTGAGAACGTATTTCTATCATTACTCGATCCTGCGCACAACACAAGATCGTTTGCGTATCCGTGTAATAATACCATGGTGGATGGTAAAGATTATTCAACCATCATCCATGAACAAGGCCTCGCAAAATTTGCAAGACTCGATGGAGATAAAAGTAGTATCGTTACTGATTTTACAAGTCTCAATAAAATGAAAGTGCCGAGCTGGCACGTCCCTGAAGGGACAAGCCCGGATGAGCTAATTAATTTTGCAAAGTTGGTAAAGGAAAAACGCGGCCTTGGCGTTTACCAGTTTCATAGTGTGGGCGGACACCTGTTCAATATTTCTCCAGAGACGCACAAATTATTTTTAAACTTCCTCAAGCAAAATGAGAAAGATTTTTGGATCGCTACTTTTTCAGATGCAATGGAATTCATAACAAAAAAGTGAAATCATGGGATACGATGAAAAACTCGTGAACAGGGTACGTGAGGCGCTTGCCGGCGTAAAAAAAATCCAGGAAAAGCAGATGTTCGGTGGTATCGCATTCATGGTAAATGGGAAAATGTGTGTCACTGTCCGTGATAAAAGAATTATGGTAAGAATTGACCCGGAAATGCACGATCAACTTGTGGAACAAAATGGTGCGGAAACAATGATGATGGCAGGACGATCTTATAAAGGATTTATTCGTGTTAGTGAAGAAGCAATCACTTCAAAAAAGAACCTGAACTTCTGGATTGACCTGGCAGTTGATTTCAACAAGAAAGCAAAAGCCACTCCGAAGAAAAGCCGCAAATAAATTTTATTTACAGGATATTAAATCTGATTCCTTGAAACGCTCCAGTTTTTTTCTCGTGTCCGCGATGCTTGCGTTTATTTTTGGAACATTGATGTTTTTTCTTCCAAGAACGGCGGCCATGTCTATCGGTCTGGACTATACGCCGCAGGTCGGATCGTTGTTAAAGGGACTTGGAGGGTTGATCATTGGCAGTGGAACCATTAATTTCTTATTGAGGAATAGTGCCGATCCGGGAGCTGTCAGGGCATTGTTGTTGACTAATATCGTTACTCAGTTGTTTGGCATTTCGGCGGATTTGTTAGGAGTCTTGGATGAAACGTTGACGGAAATTAAAATCCTTCCTGTGCAAATCCTCCATTTGTTTGTGGGAATCGGTTCGATCGTGTATTTATCTAAGTTGAAAAGTCAGACAACAGGTGTTTAAATCTTATCAAACATTCTTATGAAGGAAGAAACCAAGGATCTTGAAAAATTCCTTAAGCCTTTTGGAAAGGATATCACAGAAACTGTCATGCACTTGCGTGAATTTGTATGGGATCAATATCCGCAATGCAACGAACTCATTTACGATAACTACAATGCGTTGGCATTTGGCTGGTCACCGACAGAAAAAGTTGGACACACCTTTTTGTTCCATAGCCGTTGGCAGAACCAGCAAGAATATTCATTTTGGTTTTTATTGGGGAAGTGAAATCGCAGATCCCGAAAAAAAACTTATCGGCGAAGGAAATCAATACAGGTATTTTTTAGTGACGGAATTGACTAAGTTTCCAAAAACATATATGAAGAAGCTAATAAAAGAAGCGTATGCAAACTCGCTTGGAAAAGTGAAAGACAAAAAGCAATTAACGGAAGGAAAAACGATCGTTAAATCTATTTCAGAAAAGAAAAGAACGAAGAAAGTTAAGAAATGACAGTTTACGGTTGATATGCTCGTCTCGGTGTGCCATCTAGCCCGCCGGCAACTTTGATGGAAGCAAGATGAGTTGAAAAGAGCACAGAGTATAAACGGCGCAATAATAGACTCGCTCCTCGTATTCCGCGCTCGTCACTCTCTTATCCTTCCCACCACCCTGCAACCGCAAACCCTGAATCCTGCTTTCAACAATGTTGACTTAGATATTTTGTTATCGATATTGCATCTTGCCGCAGGCACTCTTTCCATGCGATATGCTTCTTTTTTTAATTCCTGCACAATTAAACTCCCAAATCCTTTCTGCCGGTGATTTTCTTTTACTTCCATGTAAATATCTGCAAATGGCAAATTGTAATTGAGCATAAGCCCACCACTGGCAACGACTTCCCCATCTAACGTTAATAGATACCCGCCAGCATCCATCGGGTTGTCTGTTGCATCGGGCTTCCGGGTAAAAATGGTCCCGGGGACAGCTAAGTTTGTTTCAATATAATCTTCGAAAAGTATGGCCTCCGCTGAGATATCACGGGTAAACTCGAAAAGCATGGTGGACAAAAGCAGGTCGTTAGTTTGCGCCTCGACATACGGCGCATTGGAGACAGTTTGAAATTTTGGGAAAATCAAACTCGAGAATTGTCTGTAAGAAGGAATAATATAAAATTCAAAAATGGCATCCCTGTCTTCGCGCTTATCCTTTCCCCAAACAGATCCATACCCGATTTTTTTTTCTTCAATCGCAAAAAGGTATGTGTCGGCCCATCCGTAACGATAAGCTTTATCGAGTATGAATTGAAAATTATTTTCTTTCAAAAATGAAACACGGAACAGGGCAACCTCTTCGTATGATGTTTTAATGATTGAAACATTCATGAATGAAAATATTTCTCTGTTCTGTGCCCCGAAAATTTTCTTGACTGTACAACTCACTTAAACAGCAATTGCGCCAACTCAATCAAATTTCTCCTCCACACCATCCACGTATGCGCGCCGGTCGTTTCAACACCTTTGAATCGAATATTTTTTTGTGCCAGCCATTGCATGAAATCTTTGTTTGAATGAAAAAGAAAATCGGACTTGCCGCAGGATATCCAGAGCAATTTCAATTTGTCATTCACTGTCGAATCCAGGGTTGGGAAATTTTTTATGTAGATCCCTTCAAACCCTTGTTTGCCCTGGTTATTCATGTTTCCCGTACCAATCCCGAACATAACAAAAGCACTGCTAAATCCAGCGACCCAAGAAAATTTATCAGGATGATTTAATCCACCATAAATAGCCTCGGCACCACCCATGGAAAGTCCCGCGATGGCGCGTTGAGAAGCTTCATCTGAAGCGCGATATTTTGTTTGGACCTGCGGGACCACTTCATTCAGCAATGCATCGGTAAACTTTTGAAAAGCTCCGGGCGCTACCATATTGTCTGCGTCGCCATAGCCGAGTGTATTGACAATGATCATAGGTTTCGCTTTTCCCGACGCGATGAGATTGTCGAGAATAATATTTGCGTATCCCGCCTGCGTCCATGCGCGGGCGTCGTCGCCAATTCCGTGCATGAGGTATAATACCGGGTATGTGTCTTTATTCGATGCATCATACCCTGGTGGCGTGTAAACATAAAAATCACGTTCGTCACCGATTATCGATGATTTATAAATATGTCGGGTTACAGTTCCATGCGGCACATCACGCATTTCCCATTCTTCCGGATTTTTTCCGGGCACGAGTACGAGACTTTGTCCGCCGCCATAGTAAGCAGGTTTGATCAATGGATTTGAAGGATCAGTGATCGTCAAGCTATCAACAATGAAATTATAAGTATAGATATCCGGTTGCATTGCACCTGAAGTCGCGTTCCAGACGCCATGCTTGTCTTTTTCCATCGGGATCAATTTTCCTTCAAGGATCAGTACAACTTTAGTGGCAGCAGGCGCGCGCAGGTGAAAAGAAATTTTACCGTCCTGCACCTGTGGTGGAACAGGAGGTGAAAAAAATGTCGGGCGCGGACTTCCCTGCCCTAACGAAGATTGAGCGATCAAAATTAAAATAAGGTAGCAGAAGTGTTTCATGATGGGATTTTTGAATGACAATGTTACGCATAATTCAAGATTTTTGGTTTCACACAAAGGTCACGAAGTACCAAGAAGACTTGCCTCATGTGTAAGCCTTGGTACTTTGTGTCCTTTGTGTGAAACCAAACTCGCCGTTCAACGATATCCTTTTTCTCCACCAAATAATATCGACATCCTTCAATTCCCATTCGACCAAATGCGTATTCGGACCGACGAAAATATAGTTCTGTTTTTCCTATGAAACAATGCATTTTATGAGATAAATTTATATTCAAATTTTATCATCATGGAATATGATAATGACAGGAAAATAACTCCGACAACCAAAATCGAAATATTCTGCTGGATAGTGATTGCACTACTCAACCCACTTATCAATGCTTTCACTATTTTTTGGATCGATCCCCGGATCTGGATCGTAGTGCTTCTCATCAACTTGCTGATGTTACCGGCATATCTCATCTATGCACGCATCATAATACCAAAATTGTTGTATAAGCGAAGACCCATCTTGTTTATCCTGGCAAGCATTGGATTTTTTGCTTTTATGCATTTACTATTAACGGCGATATACGCTTTCATTATGGGATTTCAACCACTGTTGATTGAACAGGCTTATTTTTCTTATAAACCAAAAGTGTTCATTCGCGAAAGTTTGTGGATTCTTATTAATATGTTCCTGGCTTTTATCGCGGCGTTTATGAAAAGGACATTTGATGAAGAAGAGATGTTAGAAAGTTTGCAAAAAGACAATACGCTATACAAACTAAAATATCTCCAATCACAACTCAACCCACATTTTCTTTTTAATACACTCAATAGTATCTATTCATTGAGTTTGCAAAAATCCGACCAGGCTCCTGAAGTAGTTGTGAAGTTAGCCGACCTCATGCGATATCTCGTGTATGAATGTAATGCATCAAAAGTGTTGCTCAATAAAGAAATTGAATTTATACAGAACTATATCGAAATTGAAAAAATCAGGCACAAGGCAGACGTGCGTTTCAACGTAGAAGGAAATAGCGATGGCATTATGATCGAACCTTTCCTGTTCATATCATTTATCGAAAACGGATTTAAGCATGCATTGAATGATGCGCATAGCAATCCATTCATCTATATTCATCTCAAAGTGCAACGGGAGGAAATAGAATTAACTGTTATCAATAATACGAATATCGACCTCGAAACCCAGTCAAAACGGATTTTTGGTACTGGCATCACAAACAGTAAGCACCTGCTGGATCTGCTCTACCCTGATACGTATGCGTTGAATATTATCCAAACCGATAAACAACAACGCAGAGAAAGTGTTGTCAGGTTTAAAAATGCAAAACAACGTCTCGAAATGTTGTATCCCGACTCACATACGCTCGATGTGCTAATGAGTAATAATGCATTCACCGTGTCACTGATTGTCAAACCTCATTGATCATGATCAAATGCATTATCATAGAAGATGAGTTGCTCGCGCAACAGGTTATTCAAAACCATCTCAGGAAAATTGAGCAATTCGAACTGGTTGCGGTTTGCAATAATGCGAATGAAGCGATTGAAATACTAAAATACCAGGAAGTAGATCTTATTTTCCTCGACATTCAACTACCTGGTATAACCGGCATGAATTTTTTAAGATCATTGGTCAATCCTCCACTGGTTGTGTTGACAACAGCTTACGCGGAGTACGCACTCGAGAGTTATGAATTCAACGTAATTGACTATCTACTGAAGCCAATTTCATTTGAGCGGTTCCAGAAAGCTGTCAATAAAATACGTGATAACCGGATATACACGCAGGCAGCTGTTGAAAAAGATACAACACCTTCCGATCACATTTTCGTACGATGCAACAATAAATACTTCAAGGTGAATTTTTCCGAAATAGTTTTTGTTCAGGCAATGAGGGACTATCTAAAAATCAATACAGCCGATTACAAATTGATCACACATCAAACAATGGCGTATTTTGAAAAAACATTACCTCGGACAAAATTCATTCGTGTGCATAAATCATTTATCGTTGCCGTAGATCATATCCGCAGTATTTATGGTAACACCATCGAAACCGGCGGCGCTACTATTCCTATTGGTAATAGTTATAAAGAGGCGGTGATGGATTTTGTGGTGAGGAAATAATGTCAAACCTGTGTCTTACGTCTGCACTACTCAGTTCTCAGACTTTTCACCGGGTTCGCCAACGCTGCCCGCAACGCATGAAAGCTGACTGTGATCAACGCAATGAGTATCACAGATATTCCCGCAATTGCAAAAATCCACCAACTAATTTCCACCCGATAAACAAAATCCTGGAGCCATCGATTCGAAAAATACCACGCAATTGGAGAAGCAATTAAAAGGGCAATACAAATTAATATCGCAAAATCAGCGCTTAGCATCGAAGCGATATTAAATGCGCTTGCGCCAAGGACCTTTCTGATTCCAATCTCCTTTGTTCGCCTTTCTGCGCTGAACATCGCCAGTCCGAATAAACCCATACAACAAATAAAAATCGTTATGATCATTGAAGCGCTTAACAATTTTGAAGTCTTTTGCTCGGCCTCGTAATACAAGGCGATGGACTCATCAAGAAATAAATATTCAAAATCATTTTTGGGGTATATCTCCTTCCAGATTTTTTCGATAGCCGCAAATGTTTGATGAGCGTTTGTTTTTGCAGCCAGTTTAATTCCAAAACCCATTTCTTGGTTCGGATCGCGGCCGATTATTACGGGTCCAATCGCGTCATGGAAAGAAGATTCATGAAAATCCGCAACAACCCCAACCACAGGAACCAGTCGGTCATCCATTGTTACAAATTGGCCAATCACGTCGGCCGGATTTGCAAAACCCAATGCTCGCGTGCAAGTTTCATTGACGACCAATTCTGCAAGACTGTCCGTGTGTCGGATATTTCTTCCTGCCAAGATTTTAATATTATAAAAGGGAATATATTTTTCGCCGCCTAAATCAACAGTTACATCGACCTTTATATTTTTCTTGCCCTGGTAAGAAATGCCTTTTGTCGTGCGTCCCCAACGAGCTGGGGGATTTCCCTGCAAAACCAATTCTTTTATTCCAGATAATGATTTTATTTTTTGTTCGAGAATATGAATTTTATTGTGATCACTTCGCCAATCAGTATAAAATGTAACAATCGCATCCGTTTTGAAACCAAAATCTGAATTCAACATATACCGGATTTGTTTGACAACTGTGACGGTTGTAATAATAAAAACCAGAGAGATGATGAATTGAAAAACTATCAGGCCCTTTCGAAGCAGCCATTTTTCATTTCCCTTTTGCAAAGGCTGGCCTTTCAAGCTGATTATTGGCTGATAGGAAGACAATACTTTCGCAGGGTATAATCCTGCGAGCAGTGATGTAAATACAGTGATAATGAAAATAAAAATCAGCACACCGGTATTTGTCAAGTGAAAGGTAATACCGGTTGGAATAAAGTCCTGGAAGAAAAAAAGTGCCGGGTTGACCAACAATCCAGCCACGCAAGCGGATAACAATGTTATAACAAATGTTTCGGTTAAAAATTGTCCAACTAACGCTGCCCGGCTGCTTCCTAAGACTTTTCGTATTCCAATTTCCTTTGAACGTTGAATTGATTGAGCCGTTGATAAATTGATGAAATTTATCGCCGCCAGTAAAAGAATGAATAATGCAACACCCATCAACGAATACAGTGTAGGCAAATGCGCTTTTCGAATGTCTTCATGAGAATAATCAGTGTTGAAGTGAATGTCTTCCAGCGGTTCGATCGTCATTTGAAAATCATCCGGCCTCACTTGCATATACTTTTTTACCAACGACTGCAGTCGAAGATTCACATCTGAAATTTTTGTTCCTTTCTCAAGTTTGATAAAGCTTTCAACCCATTGATTAATGGGTGGCGGATCCCAACTATTAATATGCATCCTATACCACTTGTCTTTTAAAAAACTATTTTCGATGGTATTGAATGAAATGAAATCAGTAAATGCAAAATCTGATTTCTCCTTCCAATCCCTGACTATACCGGAAACGGTTAATCGAAGTGAATCGCTGTATATCACTTCTCTTCCAATAATTTTTTCGACTGGAAGATTGCCAAAATATTTCCGTGCGCGGCTTTCAGTAAGAACCACCGTGAATGGCTTTTCCATCGAACCAGTGGGATTGCCCGCAATCCATTCGCGTTTGAATACAGAAAAATATTCGGGCCCGGTAACAATCACTGCAGTGCCTCCGACGCCGTCTTTGTCAGAGTTAAAAGTTTGGATATTGCCATCACTCGTTTTAACTGAAACTTTTGACCAAAGTAAAAACGACCTTGTCACGGTTTCTAAACCAGGAACCTCCGCTCGAAAAGCGGCAGGTGCCGCGGCCGGAATCTCGCTGTTTATGAAATCAAAACCCTTTTCTTTACAGCCAATTCGATAAATCCTTTCTTTATCCGGATGAAATTTGTCGAAGCTAAGATCATAGCTCGTCACCAGGTAAATTACAATACATGCACAAATTCCTAGCGCAAGTCCCAATACCTTAATTAAGGTGAACCACTTTTGTTTTTGAATATTTCGAAAAGCGGTTCTGAAATAATTGCGGATCATGTTGATTATTTTATTCCGTACGTAATGATTTTACAGGATTAGAAATCGCGACTTTAATCGCCTGTGAACTCACTGTTATCAACGCAATCACAACGGCACTCGCTCCTGCCAGTACAAAGACCCACCAACTGATATGAATGCGATAAACAAAATCCTGTAACCATTGATTCATAAAATACCACGCAACGGGCGATGCGATGACCAATGCAATTACTACCAGCAATACAAATTCACGACTCAAAAGCGATACGACATCTGCCACAGAGGCTCCCAACACTTTACGGATGCCGATTTCTTTTGTTCTTTTTTCGGCGGTGAACATCGCAAGACCAAATAATCCCATGCATGAAATAAAAATGGTGATGAACATTGCCACATTCACGAGCCATGCCGTTTTTATTTCCTGTTCATACAATCTTGCGATGGCGTCATTCATAAAACTGTAATTAAATCCTTCATCCGGATATATTTTTTTCCATTCTTTTTCTAAAGAAGCAATAATCGTCTTTGTATCCCCGATTTTATTATCTCCATTTGAAAGTTTGACCGCTACACTTGCTTCACGTTGCGGCGTTTTTGCTATTACAACAGGACGCATACGTTCATGGAACGAACCTTCATGGAAATCTGCCACTACACCCACAACAGGATGGGGTTTGTCTTGACTATATAGAAACTTGCCGACTGCATCAATCGGGTTTACAAATCCCATGGCATTCGCGCAAGTCTCATTGATGACCAATTCGCTTAGGCTGTCGCTGTGTACCAAATTGCGCCCGGCAATTACTTTCATCTTGTAGAATGGAATAAAATCTTCATTGGCTGCATCAAACGAAACATCCAACTTTACTTCTTGTTTTCCGCGAAAAACAAACGTTTCTCCGCCGTGCGCAAATCCCATTGGAGACGTTCCCTGGACAATCACTTTCTCAACGCCCGGGATATGACGTATATTCTCAGCAAGTACACTGATCTTTCCATTATCCCTCCACTTATTCATTACAATAATCGCGTCACTATTAAAGCCTTTGTCAATATTTCGCATATACTGGATCTGTCCGCCGATTACTATCGCTCCAATTATGAAAACGAGCGAGATGATAAACTGGAACACAATCAAAGCTTTTCTGACACGTCCCCCACCCGCTTTTTGTGACGACACTCCTTTCAGGTTTATCACCGGTAAATAAGACGCAAGAACCCTTGCCGGATACAGTCCCGCAAACAACGATGTTATCAATGTAACAATAATCAAAAACGCGATCGTGGAAATATTCAAAATATGGAATGAAACACCTTCAGGGATAAAATCGCTGAATGCACGCAGAATTGGTTTGACCAACAAAATAGAAGCAAAAACAGCAAAGAGCGTCAGCACAAATGTTTCGGTTAGAAATTGAAGAATGATATTAACGCGGTTACTACCCATTACTTTTCGAATGCCAACTTCCTTTGCCCGTTGCATAGATTGGGCGGTAGACAGGTTGATAAAATTTACAACGGCGATCATTAGAATGAAAGCAGCAAGTCCCATTAACGCATAGAGCGTGGGCAAATACGGTTTTCTGAAATCATCACCATCATCACCACGATGAAAATCTTTTGTGAAGTGGATGTCGGTCAATGGCTGCAGGTACATAGTGAGAGCCGATCCGACAGGTAGCCTAACTTCTTTTTTTATGTACGAGGCAAATCTTTCGTTGATCTGCGCTACGGTTGTGCCCTTTGCTAATTTTACAAATGCCATCGAGCGATGCGGTTGCAAACTACTCCAGTCATCGGTGGGGAACATGTTTTTCAAAAAACTCTTCGGACCAGTACTCATGGATATGAAATCCGTAAATCCAAAATCCGTGTTTTTGTCCCAGTCCTTAACAATACCTGACACCGTCGCCTGTACAGAATCGTCATAGATCACGGTCTTTCCGATCATGTCGCTCACGGGAATATTTCCGAAATATTTTTTTGCACGATCCGCTGACAACACAACCTGGAATGGCCGGCTTAATGATGCGGCACTACCCGCAAGCCACTCGTATTTAAAAACGTCAAAGTACTGGGGCGTCGTTAAAATAGCAGTTGAACTATAACTTCCTTCAATATGGTTGTCAAACTTTTTTCCTTCATTTTTATCATTGCGGATTTTTATTCGTCCGCCGTACAAATGAAATCCTGCTTTCGATTCAAATCCCGGTATCACCGTTTCAAATGCAGCGACATCCGGAATCGGGCTATTAAAAAATATTTTTTCACCGGTATTTGTGGTTGCGTCGCCAACGATCCTGTAAATTCTTTCTTTATCCGGGTGAAATTTATCAAAGCCCAATTCGAAGTCGGTAATCAGGTAGATCACGATGCATGCACAAATTCCCAGTGCCAGTCCAAGTACGTTGATTGCGGTATAACTTTTATGCCGCGAAATATTTCGCCACGCGATTTTGAAATAATTTTTTAACATAATAATCCGATTGAAGTGAAATGAAAATTTGGGAGATGTTATTTCATGGCGAAACTTTCGTTGTGCATTTTTGAAATCCCAATCATCAACAGGCACGTTTGTTTTGGAATTCCACAAATCGATTACGACCTGCACGGAATAAGATATTTTCGGCTGCTCCTTCAGTAACTGTTCAAATTCCTTTAGTTCGCTCTCCGAAATTTCTCCGGATAATTTCCGGGCAAGTAATATCCAAATCCTTTCTTCCGGTTTCATATATGAGGAGGTATGGCAGCATTTTGAAACTAAAAAATGTGCCTGTTTTTATTGCACTCACTTTTAACGTATTAATTTTTTGAACGAAAAGGATTCGTCCGCTTTTGATACAACGAGTGTTTGATTTCAGAAAACAAAAATTATTTTCCCGTTATCTTTTCAACCTCTTTCAGGTAGGCAGCTCCCACGGGTAACATTTCACTCCTGATCCAGATCGCATTTTTTTCTACGCGGTGTACATGTTTCTTACCGACGAGATAGGATCGATGAACTCGAACAAATCCAAACTTTGGCAAAAGATCCTCGACTTCATTCATGGTCAGACGTGTCAGGATTTTCTTATCGGCCAATACAAATTGCATATAATTTCCCGTGCTCTGCACGTACAGGATTTCGTCCATCGCGACACGCACCTGGTCATGCCCGCTTTTTAGGAAAATATGATCCGGCTGCGCTCCCTGGTTACTTCCGGTTCGCAATATGAATTGCTCGTGCGCTTTATTACAGGCTTTCAAAAACCTCGAATGTGAAAATGGCTTTAGTAAGTAATCGATTGCGTCGAGTTCGAAACTCTGCACGGCATGCTCACTGTAAGCCGTCGTGAAAATGACCATAGGTGGATTGGAAATTGACTGGAGAAAATCGAGTCCCGATATGTCCGGCATTTTGATATCCAAAAACAACAAATCCAGTTTTTCCTTTTGCAAATATTCGAGTGCTTCAAATGCATTGGTGAAAACGGCGTCAAGCGCAATGAAAGGGATTTTTGATGAGAGATTTTTGATCACCTCCAATGCAATGGGTTCGTCGTCTATCGCAATTGCGTGTAACATGCTAATGAATCAAAATTTACTCAAATCTCCGGCTGAATGGCAAGTTTGACAAAAAATTCCTTTCCATCGCCGTTGACCGATATCTGGAATCTTCCTCCATAAACAAACTTCAATCGCTCCAAAACATTTTTAAACCCAATCCCGGATTTCTCCTTTTCCACATTTCCGTTCTTTTTAGCGTGCATACTATTAGAAATTTCAAATCGGATATTTTTTTCATCACAGCCGAGTTTGATTTTTATCCACGACTTCTCCTGGAGACTGATCCCGTGTTTAAATGCATTTTCAACAAGAGGTATCAACAACATCGGCGCAATTTTGTGATGACAGTGAAGATCGTTTATATCATCCTCGATGATGATATCCGGCGAGGATTGCGTCCTCAATTTTTGAAGGGATATGTAGTTCCGGAGATAGTCAATCTCGCGGCTCATTTGAATAAAATCAAGATTATTTTCATGCAGCATGAAGCGCATCATATCACCGAGCTTTTGAATGCCGGATGCAGTATTGTCTGCTTTTTCCTGTAGGGCCGTCCCATAAAGTGTGTTAAGCGTATTGAATAGAAAATGAGGATTAATTTGCGAACGAAGAAATTGCAGATCCGTTTTCGATTTTACCAACGCTGTCTCAAGTCCGCGAATTTCAAGTATACTATCTCTTTTTTGCGTGAAATAAATCCAGGATATAGGTGTAACGAACAATAACTGAAAAGCCAATAGCAATAGGAATGGGCTGCTATGACCAGCGTAGTTGCTCAAGCCAATCCCAAAAGGAATTGTCGTTACAAATACTGCTAATAAAACTCGCACCAAAACCGGATAAGTAAAAATTGTTTTTCCGGCCTTCGAGGGAAACAACCAATAGGTGTTGATCATAAACAACAAGAAACCTGGAATGGCTACTGCAAGGATAGTTGTAGCAAGTTCTTCGCGGCGGGAAAATTCAAATGCGTAGTAAAATGCTGGTATGGCAAGAAGAACCAATAAAAACCAGGAGACCTGGTTCAGTATCAAAACCAGGTATCGTCTCGAAGATCTGTTTAAATGATGAATGACCAGGTCACGGCAGGCCGCATATAGGATATACATCACCGTTATGAAAAGCGCCAGGAAGTATTGGCCATACACATCGATTAACTGATCATTTGTGTGCCCATGTTTAGGGAAGAAAGAAAATCCGGGATAATGAAACAACCATTCGTGTTCATAATAAATGAATACGGTAAATGCCGTGCCAAGCACTAATGTAATTGCAGCGATTTGTATAATCAACCAAGTGTACTTTTTCAGCACTTTAGATGCGATTCCCTGCAATGATATTTTTGACAATGACACCGAAATTCTTGAAGTCCCGGCCTCAAATTTTTTTGGGAAGAAGAACCGCGGAATTGTGAAAAAATTTACAAACAGATATACGCCATAAATAAGAAGGCATTTCGCAATTCGCGGAATCAAAATATTGACAAATATATTAAACGGGACGTGCGCCTGCTGATATAATTTTTCGGTCCCATCGTTGCTCGTTTTTATATAGCCAGCGATCAGAAGCGCCGTCACCATACTTACAAAAATAATCTCATGTTCTTTCCATCTGAGTTTCATAAATTATTATTTACAGCAAGGATAGAACAAGGAAAGAGAAAAAATGTAGGCTTGTGACAAAACCACCAGGAAAAGTGACAAACACGGAATTTGGAGTGTGGTATGAAGCATTAATCGCTCGTTGTCTACTCCTTTGGTAAGGTAAAGGAGAATATGCTTCCTTTACGGGGAACACTTGATATATGTAACTGTCCACCGCTTTTATCGATAAATTCTTTGCAAAGCATAAGTCCAAGACCAGTCCCCGCTTCACTGGATGTTCCTTTTGTCGTATAGTATAATTTGTCATTGATCTTCGCGATCTGATCTTCTGTAATGCCGATTCCTGTGTCCTCAACGGCAATACTGATGAATGAATCCTGTTCGTCAGCGCAAATTGTAATTTGCCCGTTTTGCGGCGTGAACTTAATCGCATTTGATATGAGATTGCGTAGAATCAACTGCACCATATCCGGGTCGGCAAATGCAACCATCATTTTTTTAGCCCTGTTTTTAACATTGATATTTTTTGACGTCGCTTGCAAGTGAAGGGTATTAATGACATCCTGGATCATCGTTGAGGTGTTAATCGGTTGTGGATTGACACTCCCAGATTGCATCTGGCTCTTCGCCCATTGCAGGAGATTTTCCATCAGTCCGGTTGTATAGTTCAAATCATTTACCACATCAGGAATCATACTTTTGATTTCTTTCAATGGAATGTCCTGTTGTTGCATCTGGCTAAATAAATTACGCAGGGCGTACATCGGTAATTTGAGATCATGCGCGATAACAGAAAATAATTTATTCTTCAGAGAGTTCAATTCGACCAGCTCTTTTGCCTTCTCTTCAATTTCTGCTTTCTGTATTTCGATCTCATTGTTCTTTTCCTGCAATGTTTTGTTGGCGGACAAAATGCTAACCTGGTAAAGCGTATTTTCTTTTTTAATCAGGTACAATCCGTAAAAAATAAATACGATAGCGGTGAACTGATTGAACAGGTAAAAGAACAGGTTTGATGTCTGTAACTGATACGTATAAGTTTTATTGATGATGGCGAGAATAAAATAACTGACCATCGACAACGCCACAGAGAACAGCATGTGACTGATTTCCTGCAAAAAAAATACAGACAAGACACCATATAATATGAAGAAAAGATCTACTCCTAAATTCATTCCACGCATGTAGACAATACTGGTGACAACCGGGTACAATAAAAAATAGGCTATCATCCCGGCCTGGTATTTATAATAGAAGTTTAAACTAAGCACCAGGAGACTTACGCAAGAAGGAAGGCTCGCAATAAAAAAAGCAAACACGGGAAAGTCGTGCTTCCCGAAGAAGAAACTAATGGGAACTACAAGTCCTGTGACGAGCTGAAAAAAATTAAGCTGGTTAAAAATGCTCAATTTTCTTCTTTCTAAGTCATCCATTGTCCTGTTTATTCCAATCGACTTGATGTCCTCAAGAAAACCAATTGATTTGTGGCTTAGTAATTCCAGCCTGTCCGGTATCCCGACAAGTTTAATTTTTTCAATAAATGAGGGAGATTTTGACTTCTGAAATTCCTTCCCCGACTCGGCCGAGAGTTCGATAACCTGGACTGGACTTTCTTGCAGGGATTTCATGCTTTATCGATTAGGAAATGGACTTATAAGCAAAATAAGGATTTTAATTAATATACTCAAACATTTGAGGCTGAGAATGAGGTGGTAAGTTGATTGGTAAATTTGGTTTCATCCAAAGGCACGGAGTAACACAAGGAATTAAGGCAAGCGTATTTGCACTTTTAAGTCTTTGTATGAAACAATACTCACAAGCTTCTCAACCCTACTTGCAGGGTTTGGTTGCTGCACGAATACCCATCTCTGTTAGGAATTTTCCCATTTTTATTTCGGAAAACACTTGCATTTTTAAAATTTAATTGCAATCTTGTGGTCATAATCGTACCCAATCTCCCCAAAAAACCAGATCAGTCCAATTCTCCACTGGTATCGTGAAGTAAGTTAATCATTAGCATTTTTTTTAGCCCAATTTCCCCGGAAAAACGCCCTTATTTTCCAATAAACTATGTTCTGTTTAGGATAATTCCACTGTAAAGAACAGCGGTTATCATATAGATCAGTCAAATTTTTTAATCCTAAAAGTACTTAGTATGAAAGCATTATTACCCTTAATCGCTCTTGTTGTTATTCTCTCTCTTAGCGTTACAAGCTCTATTCTTTATTTAAACATGCAGTACATCAGCTCAGCATTACTTACGATTGTTTGGGTTGTTGGAATCACTTTCTGGATTGGTTCGCGTGGTGTAAAAGAAGAAGAAGCAAAATAATTGTTTAAACATCGGACTTTAATTGGATAACATTCGCTAACTACGGATGTTGACGAACGGAAATCACTGGTACTGTACAACACGACAATCTACAATTATACCTTATTCGCTGTACGGGTGATTCTTTTCTCTTGTTGATGAATATTCATTCATCGCCGGTCGTCATTGGTTAAACTTCGAATTTCCGGGAAAACTTACCGATCGGTGAATTCAGTTACTTTCCCGCAAAATGTAAATAGGCACGAACTAACTATTTTACATCTTTCCGCGAATCCATCTCCTTTATGAAACTCAGCACTGGCAAGCCTTTTGGCGGTTGTCTGTGATCCATATATTTGACACTGCATTGACGTTATACGTTGGAACCCTTCCCGGATATTAGCTCAATCAAGCAGTTTACCCATTTCCTTTTTATTCGTAACGCTTCTACAATTACATTTGCATTTCACCAGATTCCTGGTCAAGCAATGAAGCGTGTTTTTTTTGTATTGATTTTTATTTACTGCATGAGTTCGGTCGCCGATGCGCAGGTGCTCACCTTAAAAGAAGCCATTCAGACGGCCCTCTCCAACTACGGAACTATCAAAGCAAAGACAAATTATGTCAGCGCGTCAAAGGCCCTGGTAAAGGCGAGCAACCGGGAATATCTGCCTGATTTGAATATAGCCGCACAACAGGATTATGGAACAGTAAATGGACAAGTTGGTCCGCTTTCCGGTTTTAAAGGATTTGGTGTGGCATCTTCCGGTCCCGCGCTGCCCACACAAAATTGGAATGCTGCATTTGGTGCGTTGTATGTTGCAAATATAAATTGGGATTTTTTTGCATTCGGGCGCACGAAAGAACGCGTGAAAGTGGCACAGTCCGAAATGTTCCTGAACACATCGGATCTTGAACAGGAAAAATTTCAGCACCAGGTCAGAGTGGCCGCAGCATATCTTAATTTACTTGCAGCACAACGGATCAGTCGCACTCTGCAAAATAACCTCGATCGCGCAACAGCATTACGAAACGTCGTCGTCACAAGAACACAAAACGGGTTGAATCCGGGCGTTGATTCGTCATTGGCAAATGCAGAAGTATCCAATGCAAAGATTGCCTTGACGAATGCGATCGATTTTGAGCAAGAACAAAGTAACGAATTGGCGCAGCTGATGGGAACGATGGCGCCTCGTGATCATTTTTTGTTGGATACTTTTTTTGTCGCACGAATTCCAAAAGGAATATATGACTCATCAACCATGAAACAAGACGAACACCCGGTCTTAAAATATTACCAGCGCAGAATCGAACTGAGCAACGAAAGGGCAAAATACCTGCACACATTCAGCCTACCCGTTTTTTCTTTATTTGGAGTAGTACAGGGACGGGGTTCGGGATTTGACTATGGGTACAATAACGCCGTGTTCGGATACACCCATGATTATTGGAACGGCATTGAACCAACAAGAACAAATTACCTGGTCGGAATTGGGATGTCATGGAACCTGACTTCGCCATGGCGGGTGCAACAACAAGTAGCGGCGCAACGGTTTATTTCAAGTGGCTTGCAAAACGAATATGAACTTGCGAGCCAGAATCTTTCGAATCAACTTATTTTATCTGATTCCAAAATAAAAAATGCCATCGCAAATTACGTGGAGGCACCGACGCAGGTGAAAGCAGCGTCTGATGCATATGAACAAAAAACAGTGATGTACAAAAACGGACTTAGCAATATCGTCGATATCACGCAGGCACTATTTGCGCTCAACCGCGCAGAAACGGATCGTGATATTGCAAACAATAACGTCTGGCAGGCTTTGTTGCTGAAGGCTGCAGCAAGTGGTGATTTTGGATTGTTCATCAATGAATTTTAGATTGAATTCGTGTAACGAATTACAAATTGTTGAGTAGTTGAAAGGTTATTTAGTGATAAGTTAAAAAGTCAAGATCGACTTATCGCTCCAACGTATCAACAAATAATTTTTCAACAGAGCAACTTTTTAGGAGTCATTCGAAAAAAAGAAATAATGGGCCTGATAAAAAGCGCACTTAGAAAACCGATCACAATACTGGTAATTGTTGCCGGGCTATTTTTCTTTGGCATCAATGCAGTGCGAAACGTGAAGATTGATATCTTTCCTAATTTGGATTTGCCCGTAATTTATCTTTCCCACCCTTTCGGCGGTTTTACCCCGGATCAGATGGAAGCCTATTTCGGAAAACAATATGTAAACATCCTGTTGTATGTATCGGGAGTAAAAAGCATCGAGTCGAGAAATATCCAGGGCCTCACCCTGATGAAACTTACTTTCTACCAGGGAACAAATATGGCACAGGCTGCTGCAGAAGTGTCGGCCTATAGCAATCGTATTCAGGCAATATTTCCACCGGGAAATAATCCTCCTTTCATTATTCGCTTTGATGCCGCAACGCTTCCGGTTGGCCAGTTGGTATTAAGTAGCCGGATGCATAACAATACTGAATTGATGGACTATGCAAATTTATATGTCCGCTCTTCCTTTACATCCATTCCCGGCCTGATTGCGCCGGCCCCGTTCGGTGGCAATGTGCGAACTATCGTGATTAAAGCAAATCCTGAATTATTGCGTGCACATGGAATGACAGCCGATCAACTTGTGGAAGCGCTTAGAGTTAACAATCAGTCGACCCCGGCTGGTAACGTGCGCATTGGCGATATCAATTATTATACTCCGGCAAACACAAACATTCGGAACGTGGAAGATTTTGGAAACATTCCGCTATTTAAGAATGGTGTTCAAAATGTCTATGTGAAAGATGTGGCAGCGGTGGAAGATGGTGCAGACATATCAACCGGCTATGCGTTAGTAAACGGAAGACGTTCGGTGTATTTGCCGGTAACAAAATCTTCCGATGCGTCAACATGGGAAGTAGTACAAAATCTTAAGAAGGCAATTCCGCGATTCCAAAGTTTATTACCTGACGATGTACAACTGTCATATGAATTCGATCAATCAACCTATGTGATCAACGCCGTGAAGAGCCTGATGACGGAGGGTGCCATCGGTGCAATTCTCACCGGTTTGATGGTATTGCTGTTTCTTGGTGATGCTCGCGGCGCGTTGATCGTAATACTTACAATCCCGACCTCAATTATTTCAGGCGTTTTGTTCCTATATCTTTTCAATCAAACAATCAATATCATGACGCTTAGTGGGCTCTCACTGGCGATCGGAATTTTGGTTGATGAATCCACGGTGACGATTGAAAATATACATCAACATCTGGATATGGGCAAGCCCAAAGCATTGGCTGTTTGGGATGCCTGTAAAGAAATTGCATTTCCAAAATTGCTGATCCTCTTTTGTATCCTTGCCGTATTTGCTCCTGCATTTACAATGAAAGGTATTCCCGGTTCTTTGTTTTTACCACTCGCCATGGCGATTGCATTTTCGATGATCACTTCGTATTTGCTTGCACAAACATTTGTTCCGATCATGGCAAATTGGTTGATGAAAAGCCACCAACCGAAAGGGATGACGGACGAACAAGTGTTTCTTGCATCAGGACTTGCCGGTGAAGAGGGAGACACATGGGACCAAAAGAAAAAATTGGTAGAACAAAAATCGAATGGCGATGCGAAAATGACAAGGTTTGAAAAATTTCGCGCAAGATATTTGCGGTTCATAAATCGACTGTTTCCATTTCAGGCTCCAATTGTGATTTTGTATTCAATCGTCACGGTTGGAGCAGTTGTATTATTGATCATGAATATTGGTCGTGACGTTTTACCAAAAACAAATGCCGGCCAGTTCCAGGTACGTCTCCGTGCACCTGATGGAACCAGAATGGAGAGAACGGAGCAAAGGCTTTTGAAAACGCTTGACATACTACATGAAATTATCGGCATCGAAAATATCCGTGTGTCTTCGTCTTTCCTCGGAACTCATCCTTCACAGTTTTCTACAAGCCCGCTCTATCTTTTTATGAGTGGACCACAGGAAGCTGTGCTGCAGGTTCAATTGAAAGAATCATACAAGGAAGATCCTGATGATATGAAAGAGAGGTTCAGAAAGAAGATCAAAGAAGTAATGCCGGACATGGCAATATCCTTTGAGCCAATTGCACTCACTGACAAAATTCTGGCGCAGGGCTCGCCAACTCCAATCGAAGTGAAAGTTGTCAGTAAAAATAAAAAGCTGAATGAAGAATATGCATTTAAGATCATTGATAAATTAAAACAAATTCCATATTTGCGGGATGTTCAGTTGGGTCAGCCAATCAGGTATCCTGCAATTCGTATCAATATTGATCGTATACGCGCGGCGCAACTCGGAGTTGATGTTAACGATATTTCCCGATCGTTGACCGCATCTACGTCCTCATCAAGATTTACTGAAAAAAATATTTGGGTCGACGAGAAAAATGGGTTGAGTTATAATGTACAGGTTCAGGTTCCGGAAAATCAAATGACGAGCATTCATGACATCAATGAAATACCGGTTTTAAAAAACTCGGCAAGACCGGTGTTGGGTGATGTGGCCACGATACAAACAGATACGATATACGGAGAAAATGATAATATCGGTGTGGTACCCGAATTGTCGGTAACAGCAAACCTGCATAAAATGGATCTTGGAACAGCGACGCATGATGTCGAAAAAGCCATCCAATCCATCGGCGCACTTCCGAGAGGTCTTTCTATTGAAACAAAAGGATTGAGTGAGGTGTTGACTGAAACGATGGACAGTCTGCAAGCCGGGCTACTGACTGCCATAGTAGTGATATTTTTAATGCTGGCCGCAAACTTTCAGTCGTTCAAAGTTTCGCTTGTTGTTTTATCTACGGTTCCCGCAGTGTTGCTTGGTGCTTTGTTAATGTTAAAATTTACCGGGTCCACGCTGAACCTTCAATCGTATATGGGTATGATCATGTCAGTCGGTGTGTCAATTGCCAATGCGGTGTTATTAATTACAAATGCCGAGCACCTGCGTTTGCACAATGGTGATGCGATGGAATCTGCGAAGGAAGCTGCAGCTTTAAGAATACGGCCGATATTGATGACTACGCTGGCGATGGTAGTTGGTATGATACCGCTTGCATCGGGACTTGGTGAAGGCGGCGACCAGGCATCACCGTTAGGTCGCGCGGTAATCGGAGGTTTGATTGCTTCTACGTTCGCGGCTTTATTCATTTTGCCTCTTGTATTCTCCTGGGTGCAAAGAAAAACTTCTATTGAATCAATATCGCTTGATCCGGAGGATAAAGAAAGTAAACATTATATACCATCATTGTATGAAACGAAGTAGAGATAAATTTTCATATTTATTGGCAATATGCGTTGCTGTTATCCTTGGGAGTTGTTCCAGTACCTCGAGCGAAGAGGTAAAGGAACAAAAGCCGGTTGAAGAAGTGGTGATGGATGTGTTTCCATTGCGGAAGGAAAAATTGGCCTCATCAATCGAACTGCCAGGTGAGTTAATCGCTTTTCAGCAGGTGGATCTTTATGCAAAAGTGAACAGCTTTGTACAAAAATTACATGTCGATGTTGGCTCAGAGGTGAAGGCCGGACAACTATTAGCAACGATGGAAGCACCTGAGATGAGTGCTCAACTCGACGCGGCTGCATCAAGATTGAAATCGCAGGAAGCAGTTTATCTCGCCAGTAAATCAAACTATGATCGTTTGTATGAAACGAGCCAGACACCCGGAACGGTTTCGCAAAATGATATCGACCAGGCGCTCGCAAAAAAAAATTCGGATGCCGCGCAACTCGAAGCGGCAAAGTCTGCATATAAAGAAATCTCTGACACAAGAAATTATCTTGAGATCCGGGCACCATTTGATGGCATTATCAGTGCAAGGAATGTAAACACCGGCGCATATGTCGGTCCTTCCGGGAAAGGTTCGGAACTTCCGTTGTTTGTTTTGCAACAGCAAAAAAAATTGCGCCTCGTTGTATCTATTCCCGAATTATACACAGGCTATCTCCATAATAAATTAGATATACAATTCAGCACAAGTGCTATTCCGCAAAAAAAATTTACAGCCACGGTTAGTAGGCTGGCCGGCGCATTGGATAACAGGTTACGCGCGGAAAGAGTTGAAATGGATGTTATCAATAACGACAAAAAATTATTGCCGGGCATGGTGGTTGAAGTTCAAATTCCCCTACCCGCTTCAGACAGCAGTTTTGTAGTTCCGAAAACAGCGGTTGTAAATTCAACCGAAAAATTATTCGTGATCAAGGTATCGGATAGGAAAGCTCAATGGGTCGATATCAAAAAAGGCCGCGACCAGGGTAACCGCGTTGAAATATATGGTGACCTGCTTACCGGAGACACCATCGTAAGAAGAGGTAGCGACGAAATCAGAAACGGGTCTGAAATTAAGAAGATTACTACCGCCAAGCAATAAGCGAAACGCCGGAAAATTTGGAAATGTGAAAATGAATCGCGGATTTGCGGATTTGAGCGGATTTCGCGGATCTTCCAGTTGAATATCATTATTGAATATTGATTGTTTCTTCAGTGAAAAAAAGCTAACGCTGTTAATCAATTTTCAACTGGAAGATCCGCGAATCCGCGATTCATTTCCACATTTCCACATCTCCACATTTCCACATTCTTCATCCCGCATTCTCACATTCCCACATCCAGTCACACAACCTTTACCCAATCTCCACGTACTTAGTTACGAAGAAACCTTTCGAAAAGGTTTTGACCCTTTTATGTGTAAAAAATAAAAAACACATCAACTTGTCATGAGGAAAAAGTATTTTCTATTTGCTGGAATTGTTTGGCTTGTGCTGGCTGGCCTGGGTTTATATTATTACGACAAACCCCATACCAGTGCCGGGGAAAAGTCAACCGATTTCAGCATCAGCGCTATCGATTTATTTAATCAGTACCAACAAGATGAATCAGCAGCCAATAAAAAATTCCTGGATAAAATCATCGAAGTGCAGGGAAAGATTGCAGATGTTCAGCAGTCAGGAAACACGGTGAGTATTCAGCTTGATGGCGGTGCGTCAACAGCAGGTATCAATTGCAGCATTACGCAGCATAGTGATCAAAAAATACAATTGCCTGAAAAAGGTTCTTTAGTAAAAATCAAGGGACGATGCGCAGGCATGCTCATGGACGTCAATCTCGTTGATTGTGTTATTCAGTAAAGAGCAAAAAAAATTTCTTAACAACCTATGTCGAAAAAAATATATCTCATTCTCGCGCTGCTTATCGGCGCCATCGTTTTCATTCAATCCTGCACACGTAATAATGTTGAAAAAGCAACGGGCGGGACAGACCCTTGTGACACATCACAGGTTTCTTTTCAGCGCGATATCGAGCCTATTCTAATTAATTATTGTTATCAATGTCACAGCAACGATAACATCGTTTTTAGCAATGGTGTAAGTCTCGAAGGCTATGACAATTTTAAAGGATGGTGCCAAAGCGGATACGTGCTTGGCGATATCACGAGCGCTCCTGGTTTTACGCCGATGCCCTATGGCAAACCAAAGATTACAGATTGTGCAATTAATAAAATCACCGCCTGGATCAACCAGAACTTTCCCAATTAACAAAACTAAAATCAATATTATGAAAAAAGTCGTCGCAGCTGTTTGTCTCATCATTGGATGTTGTGCTGGTGCAAACGCGCAGATATTTATGACAAGAACCGGATTCATCGGTTTTTATTCAAAGACATCACTTGAAGATATTAAAGCAGAAAATAACCAGGTATATGCCGTGATAGATGCATCCAAAAAAAATCTTGCATTTTCCGTTTTACTGAAGGGTTTTATTTTCAAGAAAGAACTTATGCAGGAACACTTCAATGATAATTACGTCGAAAGTGACAAATATCCGAAGGCCACTTTCAATGGAACGTATGCAGGTGATGTAAATGCGGCTGCTAATGGAACATACAAAGTAACCGTAAAAGGAAATCTGACCTTGCACAATGTGACAAAGGAAATTGAAGTCCCCGCAACACTTGAAGTAAACAACGGCAAAATAACGGGTAATTCTGACTTTAAATTAAAACCAGACGAGTTTGCTATTACGATACCATCAATCGTCAGAGATAAAATTGAAAATGAAATTACAGTTCACGTAAAAATTGAATGCAATGCCTCAAAATAAAATTACTATGAGAAAAATCTTTTTTTTGTTTTTCGCAACAATGATTTCTATTACAACTTACGCGCAGGATAGCTCGCTCCTCAAAATGCTAAATGATTCCATGACCGTTCATGAAAAGCCATTTTATGTGACAGGAACATTTAAAGCGGGACATATCGTGAACACGCAGACGATCGAACAGCCCGGTGCAGGTGCACTTAATTTCGTCATCCAACACCGCTTTGGCCAATTGAATAGCGGCGCGTATAACTTTTTTGGTCTTGACAACGCGACGCTCCGCCTTGGATTGGACTACGGTATCAGCGACCGGTTTGCCGCCGGCGTTGGGAGAAGTACGTATGAAAAAACCTATGATGGTTACCTGAAGTATAAATTGTTTCGTCAAACAGACGCAACAAACAAAATGCCCGTATCCGTCAGTGCGATCGGACAAATAACTTATTACACTTTGAAATATCCTGAAAAGCCGTACCTCACATCGAGCGACAGGCTGGCATATACTGCACAGTTATTAATAGCCAGGAAATTCAATAGAAACTTGTCCATACAGCTGACACCAACATACCTGCATTATAACCTCGTTCAAACCCCCGGTGACAAGAACAATATTTTTGCGTTAGCCGCCGGCGGCCGCATGAAAATCACGCGGCGTATGAGCATTAACGTGGAATATAACTATTTGCCGTCGGGACAAATCACTTCTCCTGAAAGACACGATTCATTTTCTCTTGGATGGGATATTGAAACGGGCGGCCACGTCTTTCAGCTCGTATTCAGTAATTCACAGAGTATGATTGAAACGCAATACATCACACAAACTACCGGCCGCTGGGGCAATGGGGATATCTACTTTGGGTTTAATATTTCAAGGAACTTCAACGTCACTAAAAAGGCGAAGAACGCGAAGAAATCGTAGGAGGCTAAATGAAGAATGTGGAGATGTGAAAATGTGGAGATGTGAGAATTCTGAAGGTCAATCTTTGATTATAAATAATGCCTCACTTATAATCAAAGATTGACCTTCAGAATTCTCACATCTCCACATTTTCACATTTCCAGATTTCCACACTTCCACATTCTCACATCTCCACATTCTTCGCGTTTGCTTCAATGAAAAATGCTACTTTCATCCGATGGTTGCGACATCGAAAAAAGATTTCTACGCCGGCATTGGATTGGCCGTGATCACCACATTGATCTGGTCCGGTAACTATGTTGTTGCGCGCGGAATTGCAAAACAGCTCCCACCAGTCAGCTTGGGATTTTATCGATGGTCATGCGCGTCTGTCTGTATTCTCCCATTTGCATGGAAAAAAGTTGTCGAAGAAAGAAAGTATTTCGCACAGCATAAGCAATACATTTTCTGGACCGCAATTACCGGGGTAACCATCTTCAATACGCTTATCTATTTGGCCGGGCATTATACATCTGCGATCAATCTTGCATTGATTGGCACAACTTCCGCGCCCATTTTTGCCACCCTGCTTGCAGTTATCTTTCTTAAAGAAAAAGCCGGCCTGTTTCGTATAACGGGCATGCTTATCTGCATCTCTGGAATTTTGTTTTTATTATCCCAGGGCAACTTTCAACATTTGCGGCAATTCAAATTTGGCAAGGGCGATATGTTGATTCTTGTTAGCGCTTTTTCGTTTTCGATATATAACACGTTGGTCAGGATACGGCCGCCATCACTTTCGCCGATCAGTTTTCTTTGCGTCGTTTTTACCGTCGGAACGATTTGCCTGTTTCCGTTTTATTTGTATGAAATTTTTCATAGCGCCGTGGTGCAATGGGATATGAATATCCTGTACATCATTTTATATCTCGGTATCGGTAATTCGATCATTGCATATTTTTTCTGGAATGCGTCGATCGCAAAATTGGGGGCCTCGGGAACTGCATTGTTCGCAAATCTTATCCCGATATTCAGCACGATCGAAGCTGTCATATTTTTGGGGGAAGAATTATCGCCTGTCCACATGGTTAGCGGACTGCTGGTGATAGGAGGACTCATTATCGCGAACTTGAAAAAGACTGCCGAACCAAAAGCAGCGCACAGGTGACAATAGACAACTGACAGACTCCGGATGTAAATTGCATTTGGACTTGTCGTATTTGACTCTGTAAGTTTTATATTATTTTCATCACACAAAAGATGTTCATGATTCGGAAATTTATCACGTGCTTGCTTGTTATCATTTGCAACCTGCAGTCATTCTCCCAGACGAAAACGACTATTCCCCAGTTAAAACAGGCAATTATCGATGATTTTAGTACGCAGAACGGCGTCTTTGCACTTGCGTTTAAAGATCTGTCAACAGGAAAAATACTTTTTATAAACGAGCATGAATCATATCATGCCGCCAGTACAATGAAAACACCGGTGCTGATTGAATTATACAAGCAATCTTCAGCAAAAAAATTTTCATTATCAGATTCAATCACTATCACGAATGAATTTAAAAGCCTCGTTGATGGCAGCACATACAAATTGGATTCTGCAGATGATGGTGAAACTGACCTTTATCGACATATCGGGGAAAAACAATCCATCAGCAATCTCGCCTATCGAATGATTACGCGGAGCAGTAACCTCGCAACAAATTTACTCATCACGCTTGTCGATCCAAAAAACGTAACACAGACAATGCGGGAGATGGGCGCGAAAGACATCCAGGTACTACGCGGTGTCGAAGATAACAAGGCATACGAAAAAGGATTGAACAACATGGTAACCGCTTTCGATCTGATGACAGTTTTTGAAAAACTGGCCACCGGAAAAGCAGTAGATGAAGGCGCATCTGAAGCAATGATCAGAATATTACTTGATCAGCATTTTAATGAAGTCATTCCAGCGAAACTGCCACCCGGCTTAAAAATTGCGCATAAAACGGGATCATTCAAATCTGTCCACCATGATTCGGGAATTGTCTTTCTTCCTGATGGAAGAAAATACGTGCTGGTTATTCTTTCAAAAAATCTCGAAGACGATGACGCAGCAATCAAAATGATGGCCGGTGTTTCGGAAAGGATTTATAACTATATGACAGATCATTAGCGACTGGAAAATACGGTTGTGGTTTGATCGTGCAATAACACTTCCCTCTTTGATCCCATTTCTTCACTTAAAAAGTAAAAGCCCGCGCAAGGCGGGCCTTCATCAATATTTGTTAGTCTCACGACCTTATGCTCTCTGCTTACTGGCGGGCTTCCTCTTGGATTTTCTCAATGCTGCTTCAATTTCCTTTCTGAGATTTTCATAAGTCGGCTTGCCATTGAACGGTTCATCATTTATAAAGAAAGCGGGAACGTTTGTTACGCCCTTTTCCTTTCCGTCCCTGATATCGCCCTGGACCTGCCAGCCGTATGTGGCATTTACCAGGTTGTCAAGAAATTTCTTATTTGCAATACCTGCTTCCTTAGAATGTAATTTCAGGCTTGTCGTGCCTAAATTACGACGGTTATTAAACAATACATTGTGCATCTCCCAAAACTTACCCTCCTGGGCAGCAGCAACCGCAGCCTCACCGGCCTTCAGGCTACGCTGATGAATTTTAGTCAATGGAAAATGACGAAAATTGAATTTAATTTTCCCTTCGTATTCTTCCAGTAATTGCTTCACGACTTCGTGCGCTTTTGCGCAATCTTCATTCTCATACTCTCCAAATTCAACTAGTGTGATCGGTGCATTTTTTGGACCAACAAATACATCCTTTGGCTCAATAATTTCAACTATTTCTTTTTTGAAAGCCATATTTATTACTCCTTTTTTTGATTATTTTTGATTATTTACTGCCTTGTTTATTCACTCTATAACAATTCCAGTGAGCAAATGGTTGATTATAAAAGCGCTAATGCCACCGATATCCGGTGGCACGCGTAAAAGTAGCTATTTTTTGCGAGAAATTGCGCTATTTCTGGCTGCATTTCAAGATATCATCTTCCGTTAACAGACTATTTACGAGGCTGCCTTCTTACCTTTTTCCTTTGGTTTTTCCAAGGGTTCCGGGCTGTCATGAGCCTCATTTCTGAACACCACGATCCCGTCAAACACGTCCACGAGAACCGGGTGATTCCGATCAATTTGCCCGGCTAATATCTTTTTACTCAACTGGTTGACTATCTTGCGGAGAATGGTTTTGACCCTCAATTCGGGGCAAGGCCTTTAAAGAGGCTTATTCAAAAGGAAATAGTTAATCAGTTGAGTAAAAAGATATTGGGCGGACAGATTGACCGGAGCCACCCGGTTTTGGTTGATGTTTTTGATGGGCTCGTTGTATTCAGAAATGAGTCGGCTGAGCAGGCAGAATCAACCGAATCTGCAAAGAAAGGAAAGAAGGCGACTTCGTGAAAATGCTGTTAATGGATGCTATTAAGCACAATTGGGAGTAAATAGAACGCATTTTCTCGCAAAAAAGAGCTAATTTTACAC
>Ga0163162_10000497_pt1 | contig 36582 bp, 30 predicted proteins | sample S55metaG_FD_115310 | JGI IMG/M metagenome (GOLD analysis project Ga0163162, IMG submission 115310) | Switchgrass rhizosphere microbial communities from Kellogg Biological Station, Michigan, USA - S5-5 metaG | ecosystem: Host-associated > Plants > Roots > Rhizosphere > Soil | place: USA... | reverse complement strand
TGGGTCATGCCAGTGCCCTACTTCGCCTATACCGAGGAACAACGCGCCGCATTTCGGGCCGACCCCTCGCTGATCGACGAGATCCGTTACAGTGACGAATATATCGGCAACGTTCGACGTTTCACCGATGCAATCACCGACGTCGATGGCCCGCAGATGAAGGCCATCGAAGAAGTATGCCGGCAATATTTCGAGGAATCGATCCGGAATCCGGCGTTGCGGGAGAAACTGCGCCCTAATTATCGCGCGGCATGCAAGCGGCTCATCTACTCTTGGAGTTATTACGAGGAGGTGCAGCACCCTGCGGTGTTCGTGGAAACCGGTCGTATTGATCGGATCGAGCCCAACGGGGTCCGTATGGCCGATGGCACATTTCACGAGCTTGATACCATCATCCTTGCGACTGGGTTTCATGCGGACCGCTTCATTCGACCGGCGGGTGTCACGGGCCAAGGTGGGCGCACTCTGGATGAGGCATGGGCGATGCGCCCGACCGCATATTACGCCGTGAGCGTGCCGGATTTCCCTAACTTCTTCATGCTGAACGGGCCGACCGGGCCGGTGGGCAACTTTTCGCTGATCGACATTGCGGAAATGCAGTGGGGCTATATCGAGCAATTGCTGGATGTTCTACGCCGGGGACAGGCGAAGGCCTTGGCGCCCTCCAGAGAAGCACATGCGGATTACGAGGAAAGGCGGATCGCCGCGGCGAAAACCACGATCTTCGGGTCTGGCTGCACGAGCTGGTATCTCGACTCCCAAGGCGTTCCATCCAGCTGGCCGTGGAGCTATGATGCCTTTGCTGATGCGATGAAGATAATGAAAATAGAGGATTATTTACTAGTCACCTAGACGGGCGACGGAGCAAAAGAGAAGGTAGTATAGATGACCACACGGGTGAAGTTGTTTAACAAGCTGATCGTCGCCGACGAAGAGGCGATGGCTGCGTACTACTGCGCGGTCTTTGACCTTAAGGTCGCCCACCGCGAAGCAGGCAACAGCGCCGGCGCCGGTGAACAATTTCGCGAAGTGATCCTCTCTTCCGGTGAGACGATGGAAGATGGCACGCTGACGGTGTTCAAATACGTCAATAGAAACCCGCCACGCGACCAGCAGGCGGTGCTGGGCTTCGTCGTCGAAGATCTTGACGCTGTTTGCTCACGGATCAAGGAGCACGGTGGCAAGCTGGTTGGTACTGTACGTGAATATCCCGAGTTTGCCATCCGCGTGCAATTTGCCGAAGACCCGGAAGGCGCGATCAACGAATTGGTCGAAATGGTGCAAGCCGGATAGAAACCGCCCTAACGGGTGGGCATGTGGCGTTCGATAACCTCGTCGCTCATGCCCAGCCCGCGACAGCAGAACCATGTTGCCTGGCGGGCGAGTTCCTCCTCATCCACGCCGTATGGCCTCGACGCCGGTGGCAGGGCGGTGATCGCGCCGATCATTGTGCCGATGTGCTCTGCAAACATCGCGGTCGTGTCGATGTCCAACGGCTCGCCGGTGATTTCGCCATCGCTGCGCGCTTCGGCATTCGCAATTTGCACCGTGCCCCGATTTTTTCGCATCGAGCGCCGATAGATCAAAGCGGCATAACTGCCGTCGCCTGCGAGACTGGCCAATGTCATGCGATGACGGTCGAGCGTATCCATTTTGTCGGACGGGAGCGCGCAAGCGCGGAAAAACGCATCGAGCGCCTTGACCACGCCGGATGCGCCGGTGTCCTGGATGCCCACCTCTTCCCAATTGCGGTCCTGATCGTTGAAAACTTGCCGCAAGACCGCCCGATAAAGCGCAAGTTTGGACGGGAAGTGGCGATAGACGAGCGCTTCCGACACGTTCGCTTCACGTGCAATCTGCAACGTTTTTGCGCCGTCGTAGCCCTGGCGGGAAAAGACGCGGCGTGCGGCGGCAATAATCTGTGTTCGGCGTTCCGTGCCAGCCATGCGTTTTTTGGTCATGGGCACTCACTTACTTTTCTTCATAGGGCTGTCAACCAGAGTTCCTGCGGCTTTTGACGGCAAGCGGCATAACTGGTCGACTTACCTATCCGTCGACCGCTATTCCGAAAGCGTAGCAAGAAGGGCGATGAGCTGTGCCTGGCGGTGAACCCCTGTCTTCGCGAAAACCGAACGCAACTGCACCTTGGCGGTATTGTGGGCGATGCCCAGATGCTTAGCGGCATCCACCAAAGTGAGGCCGCGATTGAGCGCGCTGGCAAGCCGCGCTTCGGCCATGGTCAGGCTGAATACATCCCGCACGATCTGCGGATCAGTTGAGGTTGCCCCGGCCGGACGAGCGAGAAACAATGCCAGAGCGCCAGTGCCCGAATGGATGGCAGGTAAATCCAAAGGGCGTGCGGTGGCCAGAAGGTCGCCATGAGTGGGCCGGTCGATGCGAAATCGCCTGATACCAGTCGACAATCGCTCGGTACGCGAGGTGAGTACAGCCTCGATGGTTTTGCGGTTCTCGACGGACGTAAATGCGATTTCCTCTCCGCGCCGTCGAATTCCTTCGCCTTCGTGAAGAAACCGCTCGGCCAGCGCATTGGTGCTGACGATGCGGCGTGCGCGATCGAGCACGATCAGTGCCAGACCCAGTCCTTGTGCCGTGGAGTGGAAAACACCGTGCTGTGCACCGGCGAATTGCAGCTTCGAAAACAGGCGGACCGCAATACGCATGTGCCGGACGATGCCCTGCAGCTGCGCCCGGTCGGCAGAGTTGAAATCGGGTGAGCTCCCATCACGGCTGACGCGGAAGCGAGCCTCGAAACTGCCAAGCCTATCTTGGCCGAACCGCAGATCTAGACCCAGCACTTGTTCACCGCCCGCCACCTGGAGGTATTCACGATAGGCTGGGTGGAGGGCATCCGGATTGGCCGCGATGAATTGAGCCAGCGACGTCACCTGACCTTCGGGAAGATCGCGAAACGGGTCGTCGGCGAAAAAGCTGGTGACATAGTCTTCCCGGAACCGAGGGTCGGCGCCGGGCGTAACGAATGTGCCTGGCTGACGCTGTCCCGGCGCAGTGATGATGAGCGTGGCGTAAGTCGAATCCATCCATCGAGCCAACGCTTCGAGAAAGGATTGCCAGGGGGCATCGTTATCGATCCCCTCGTAAAGGCGGGCGAGGAGATCGGAGACGATCGGATCGATGGCGTTGCCCATTCCGCCGTGATTATCGGCCACGGCGCGCGCTGGCAAACAACTGTTCTACATCAGCCGGAGACTGTCTCCATTGCACGCGCCTGTGCCTGTGCACGGAAGTGAGGAATGACCTTCTCACCGATGTTGCGGATCGTTTCCATGATCGCACCGTGAGGAATGCCGCCCATCTGAAACATGAACAGGATTTCGTCCGCGCCGGCATCAATCAGCCGCTGGACATAGCGGATACAATCATCCGGCGTACCATACGCGTCCACCGGGACATTGTAGTTGGCCAAATGCTCATCGCCGATGGGGATTGCCTCTTCGGAAAGATAGGCCACCGTAGCCTGCTTCTCCTGTTCGAGAATTGCGATCTGCTGGTCGCCAGTAAGCGTTTCGTCCACCGTGGGCTTCGGGCCGCCCTGGTACCAGTACGCAATAGACTCGGCGAAAAAGCGCTGGCCCCGCAATCCGATTTTGCGAGCCTCCTCGCGGTCGTCCAGAACGGTAGCAGCGCACAGGGCTGCGAGGTGTTCGGTTGGACGGAAACCGACCTGGTCTTCGGGTTTGCGATTGCGGTAAGCGTCGCGGTAGATGCTATTTTTCTTGGCAATTTCCTCTGGTCCCGAAAAGCCCAGAACGAGCGCGCCGATACCTCTCGATCCGGCCATGGTCAGGGTCGCCTCGCGCGTGCAGGCCATGTACATCGGCGGATGAGGGTCTTGGTACGGGCTTGGGTGTATCGACCGTTTCGGAATGCTGATGAACTCGCCATCGTGCTCGATCTCATCCTGAACCATAATCTTGGGGATCAGATACATCGCTTCGTCGATCATCGGCTGAAGAGTGTTCAGATCATAGCCAAACGTGCCGGCCTCCTGCTGCGTGCCGCCCTTGCCAACGCCGAAATGAAGGCGCCCCTGCGAAAGGATGTCCAGCGTAGCAATGCGTTCGGCAACCTTGACCGGGTGATTCATGGCGGGCGGGAGACACACTACCCCGTGGCCGATGTGGATGCGGCTGGTCGCGCCGGCGATGAAGGCAAGAACGGTTTCCGGCGCGGACATGTGGGCATATTGCGTGAGTGCGGTATGTTCGACGCACCAGATGCAATCGAACCCCATCTTTTCGGCGAACTTCGCTTGCTCGACGATCTGGAGGAAAACGGCCTGTTCGTTGGCCCGACTGGTGTCCACCATCTGTGCTTCATAGATGATCGAGAATTTCATGGATCTCTCTCCCCAAGGTCCATTCTGACGACTCATTAACTCAATTAGCCATCGGCGGAAGCGCCGGCATGACCCGAACGGGCTATGCGCAAAGTCATGTGGTGCGCCCCAGCCGGGGTTCTCCTCCGCTGGTGAGGAGAGTGCGATTTCGACGTGTTATAGGGCGCGCAGGGCCCTGACTCGTCCCTGCCGATTTCTCTGGAGATGTGCACCTCGCGTGGTGGGGGCAATTGACTCGGGCTGCTTACAAAGTAAGTAAATACTAATATGATGACCGTGCAAGTCAGTCAGGGGTCGTCAACGAGACTGGAGAGAGGCCGGAAACCGGGCGTGCGCCGAGGCGCCGAGCAGGATTCCAGCGGATCGTCATTGCTGATTCGGGAGCTGAAGATGCCGATTGATCCGCAAATTCAAGGGATGCTGGATGCCATGCCGGAATGGCCGGGGGTGCGGCACGTGCCCATCGAACTTCTGCGCAAGTCGATTCACGACAGTTCGGTGGCGATACCTTCTGCCACGGATGCAGTTGTTGCCGGTTCGGTGGATCGCATTATAACTGGCCCCGGCGGTACCTTGCCCATCCGCATCTACACGCCTTCGGGAGCCGGGCCATTCCCGGTGATCGTCTATATGCACGGCGGCGGATACGTTGCAGGCGATCTTGATACGCAGGATATGATTGCGCGTGCCCTGTGTGCTTGGGGAGAGGGCATTGTTGTCTCGGTCGACTACCGCCTGGCGCCCGAGCACAAATTTCCGGCAGCCGTCGATGACAGCTTTGCAGCCTTGCAATGGGCCGCCGCCAATGCCGCGTCGATCGGTGGAGATCCTGAGCGGCTGGCGCTCGCGGGTGACAGTGCGGGCGCAAACATGGCATGTGCCGCAGCGCTGACCGCACGCGATGCTGGCGGACCTCAGGTGCGGGCGGTTGTCAACATCTATGGCTCGTGCAACTGTCCGGGCACCAAAACGCCATCGTCTGTCGAATTTGCGGACGGACCCATCCTGAAATCTGACGATGTCGATTGGTTCTGGGAGCAATATCTCGCCGATCCTACCCAACGGGACGATCAACGCGCTTCACCTGTCAGGGCGAAAACCCACGCGGGCTTGCCGCCGCACTTTGTCGGGACTGCCGAATGCGATCCCTCGCGCGACGACGCCGAGGATTTTGCTCGGAAACTGATCGACGCGGGGGTCGAGACCAAACTTATTCGTTATCCAGGCATGGTCCATGGATTTGCGTCCTGGGTCGGCTTCCTGCCCGGTGCGCGACAAGTGCTTAAGGATGCGACGGCGTTCCTCAAGGCTTACCTTTACAACTGATCGATACGAAGGATTTTGATAATGGCGCAGGACGCTGAGGTTTTCGGGGGCGGAGTAGCCGTAGTTACCGGTTCAGGATCTGGCATTGGTGCAGGACTGGCGCGCCGCGCCGGCTCGCTGGGCATGACTGTGGTCGTCGCAGACGTGAACGAAGCCGCGGCACAGGGCACAGTGGATCAGATCACCTCGGCTGGCGGTAAGGCCGAGGCCGTGCGTGTCGACGTGTCGAAGCCGGAGGAACTGGACCGGCTCGCCGACCTTGTGTTTGCACGGCACGGCGACGTGCGGCTGCTGATCAACAATGCCGGTATCGAAACGGTCGGTTATACTTGGGAGGTGCCCACGGCGCGCTGGGAGGCGACGCTGAATATCAATATCCACGGCGTGATTCACGGCGTGCGTGCATTTGCGCCGCGCATGATCGCCAGCGGAAAGGAGGGCTGGATTGGCAATCTGTCTTCGGTCGGCGCGTTCGGTATAATGCCGGCGCAGACTGCCTACACCGTGACCAAGCATGCGGTTCAGTCCTTCAGCGAATGCCTTTATCTCGAGATGGGCCTTAAGGCACCGCAGATCCACGTTTCCTCGATCGTTCCAGGCATGCTGAAGACCAACATCTTCAATGCGGACGCTGGTGCCGATGTCGCCGGTCACGAACCCGATAGCGCGCAGAGCCATCGTCGCCGCATGTTCGAGATGATGCGCGATTATGGCATGGACCTTGACGAGGGATGCAAGCTGTTCCTTGAACAGATGGCGGCCAATAAATTCTGGGTGCACAGCCAACCGGAGATGAGCCAGCAGATCATCGACGGACGGATCGCCTTTTTCCAGGGGCAGGAAGCGCCCGTGCTGAGCGAAATGGCGCGCCAGATTGTCGAAGATTGAAGCGGGCAGCCGAAACGGGCCAGTCAACCGGCCCGTCAACGGGGCAGGATCATGAGCGATATGCGGTTTGACGGGAGGGTGGCGATCGTAACCGGCGCTGGTGGCGGGTTGGGCAAGGAATATGCCCGGCTGCTGGCCGCGCGTGGTGCGAGCGTGCTCGTCAATGATCTGGGCGGCGATTTCCAGGGCAACGGGGCCAACCCGGGATATGCTCATGCGGCCGCCGAGGAACTGCGCAGCGCAGGCGGCATCGCCGAGGCGAATACCGATAGCGTGGACAGCGCCGCAGGGGCGAAGGCGATCGTGGCCGATGCAGTGGCGCGCTGGGGCCGGGTTGATATTCTGATCAACAATGCCGGTATCGTCAGCGGGGGCGGACCGATCGCCACGATTACCGACAAGCAGTGGGATGATGACCTGCGCGTCTCAGCCAGCGGCACGTTCTATTTGTGCCGGGAAGTGTGGGAGATGATGAAGGCCAACGGGTTTGGCCGCATCGTCAACGTCTGTTCATCATCATGGTTCGGAATGGGTTCGGGCGTTCCCTATCCTGCGGCCAAGGGCGCGGTCTGGGCGATGACCCGTGCATTGGGTTCGGCGGCACGGGCCAACGGCTGGAACATTCGTACCAATGCAATCATGCCGATTGCTGGCAGCCGCATGACAGAGTTGATGGGCCCGGAAATCAATGCAATGATGCATAAGGATTTTCCTGCCCGGTCGGTCGCACCAGTGGTTGCTATGCTGGCGCATGATACCGCGCCATGTACCGGCGAAATGTTCTCGGTAGGCGGCGGCGGTTATGCCCGCGTTTTCGCTGGAGTGACCGCAGGCTACCGTGCCACGGACAAGGACTGGACGCCCGAAGACGCGGCAGCCAATTTCCACGCGGCATTTTCAACCGACCACTTCAGCATCCCGGCCGATTCGATGGACGATGCATCGCTGTTCACCTCAGAGGTGCCATGGCCGGTCTTCCGCCAGTACATTGCATAAAGGGTCAATCGATCATGGGTAGGCTGGACGGCAAGGTTGCCATCGTTACCGGTGCCGGTCGCGTCGGCAACATCGGCGTGGCCGTGGCGCGCGCCTTTCTGGCCGAAGGAGCGAAGGCCGTCGTCGGCACCGATTTCCGCACCAACGAGGCGGCTGCCATCGTCGAACTGGTGGCAGCTGATGGCCATGCCGGCGTATTTCGGCTGGTTGAGCAGGATGTGACAAGCGAGGCCGACTGGCAGCGCGTGATCGATGATACGGTTGCCGAATTCGGTGGGCTCGACGTTTTGGTCAACAATGCTGGCATCTCGATTCATGGCGGTATTGCGCAAACATCGCTTGAGAACCTGCGCAAGGTGATGGCGGTGAATCACGATGCGCTGTTCCTGGGCATCAAGTTCGCAGCTCCGCACCTTGCGGCGGCGCATGCCCGGTTTTCGGGCGGTGGGTCGATCATCAACAACCTGTCGATGGCATCCTACATGCCGAACGCTACGAACATCGGTTACCACGTGTCGAAGTCGGCAGGGCGGATGCTGACGATCTGTGCCGCACTGGAATATGGTGCCCAGAAAATCCGGATCAATTCGATCCATCCGGGCGTCACGATGACGCCAATCCTGCGCGAAGGGCTGGAAGCCTACGTTGCATCGGGCATGTGGGAATCGACCGAAGCTGCCGAAGCCGCGCTGGCCGCGATGAACCCGCTGGGCGTGGCCAGCCAGCCCGAAGATACGGCGAATGCTTTTGTCTATCTTGCTTCGGACGAGGCCCGCTTCGTCACCGGCGCCTCGATTTATCACGATGGAGCGATCGGCCTGCGTTACTGAGCGGGAGATTGCCTCAAAGGATTGTTCATTGACCGCGATTTTGGGGGCTTTGTTCCCTGTATTCAGCCTGATCGCTCTGGGCCTCATCTGCGCGCGGTCAGGCTATCTGATGCCCGGCGCGGACGAGGTGCTCAGCCAGTTCGTGGCGCGGATAGCCCTGCCGGTGCTGGCATTTCACGTCATCGCAACCAGTGATCCGGCGGACCTTGCCAAGCCGGCGATGGCAATTGCGGCGGTGGGTGGGCCTGCCATCGTGTGGAGCGCACTGTTCCTGTTTGAACGTTGGCGTGGCGCCGATGCTTCAAGCGCGAATGTAGCCGCATTTGGCGCTTGTTTCGGCAACCACGCGTTTGTGGGCTTGCCGGTGTGTTTTGTGCTGATCGGTCCGGGGGCGATGGCACCGGCAGCGGTGATAATAGCCCTGACATCGTCATTCGTGTTCGGCTGGGGCGTGTTCATGCAAGTGATCACTGCGCAAGGAAAGCACACGCTGACACAGGGGCAGGGCCTTGCGGCTCTGCTCGTTGTGGGGCGGCAACTGGCGACCAACCCGCTCGTGCTGCTATCGGTGCTGGGGGGAATATTCTCGGCGCTGCATGCGCCATTGCCGGGGCCGGTCGACGTGCTGCTGACCACGCTGGGCAGCGCAACCGGGCCTTGCGCACTGGTTGCCATTGGCCTGTTCCTGGCTCGTCCCCTCCACGAGGTGGCAAGCGGAATGGCCCTGCGAGGTGTGGCTGGCAAGCTGCTGCTAATGCCCGCCGTTACTTGCGCCCTGCTGGCGGCCATGCCACCGTTACCGCCGGTCTGGCTTGCCACTACGTTGATCATGGCCGCCGTGCCGTGCGGAACCGGTGCCTTCGTCATCGGATCGCAAAGCGGCCCGCGGCAGATGCAACTGGGGGCATCGCTGGTGGTGTTTTCAGTCATCGCGGCTGCGGTAAGCCTGCCGCTGATGATCGCCGTGCTTCAGCGATTTGGGATCGTGCGTCTTTAGGAGCAGCCTTCGACGAGCGTGATGCGGTTACACGTGCCCCGTAGTGCTGCGGGTTCAGGTGCGCGGTGCTGCTATCCCGGCGTTGCCGCAGGCAAATTCGAGCAGTGCCGAGTAGTCCTTGGTGGCGAAATCGGTAGCGCGTGCGCCGCCATAAACGGCGTGAGCGGCTGCGCCGACCGGCAGGCCCATGCGCAATTCGGCCGCCGCAGTCATCGCAAGGGTCATGTCCTTGAACGCCAGGTCGATGGTAAAGCCGGGGGTGACATCACCCTTCAAAACCTTGTTCACCATCAGCGTGTGCAACTGGCCGTTCTGCGCTGTGGTGGCGCCGGTCACCTGCAGTATCGTGCCGATATCGAGACCAAGCTTGGTGCCAAGCGCCACGGCTTCGGCGCTGACTTGGGCGATGGTCAGAAGCAGAAAGTTGTTCACGAGCTTCATCCGGCTACCCATGCCGCGTCCGCCGCAGCGGTAGACATCCTTGCCCATTGCGTGGAGCAGTGGCTCAACCCGTGCAAAGTCCGCGTCGGTCGCGCCGACCATGAATAGCGATTCTCCGCGTTCGGCATGGAGTACGAGGCGGCCGATGGGGCTGTCGACAAAGCCGATCCCTTGCGCTTCGCACGCGGCGGCAACCTTGTCGGTGCCTTTGGCGTCGATAGTCGACATATCCATCAACAACGCGCCTGGGTCGATATTGGCGAGGACACCGTCGGGACCGAACACCACGGCTTCCACATGGGGCGTGGCGGGCAGGCAGGTGATGACGATGGCCGCGTCCTTCGACGCTTCGGCAATCGAACGGGCCTTTGTGCCGCCCAGTGCCACGATCTCGTCGGTGCGGCCTTCGGAAATGTCATAGGCGTTGACAGAAAATCCCTTGCGCTGAAGGTTCTTTGCCAGCGGCAGGCCCATAGCGCCAAGCCCGATGAAACCGACTTTGGTGGTCATGGAGTGATCCTCTCTCAGATAACGCCGTGGTTGATGTACGACGTTTTGGACTCAGTGAAGAATTCATAGGACGATGCGCCGGTCTCGCGCGGGCCGAAGCCCGAGGGCGAACGCCCGCCCAGCGGCACATGATATTCAAGGCCAGCGGTGGGGGTGTTGACCATGACCATGCCGGCCTTCGATTCGCGCCGGAACCGTTCCGCGCTGCGCAGGCTGGTGGTCGCAATGCCGGAGGACAGCGCCAGATCGGTGCCGTTGGCGACCGCAATCGCCTCGTCCAGATCATCGACCGCAATGACCGACAGGATCGGACCGAAGGATTCGTGCTGGTTGATGTGCATGGCACCGGTGCTGCGCGTCAACAGGGCGGGTGCCATGAAGAACCCGCGCGTGGCGCGTTCCAGCCTGGTGCCACCGGCAACCAGCTCGGCACCTTCGCCCACACCGTTTTCCACGAAGGCCAGGTTTTCGCCGAGTTGCTTTTCGTTCGCCACCGGACCGATCTGGGTTTCGGGATCCAGCGAGTGACCGATCTTGTAGTCCCGTGCCTTGGCTGCGAGCCTTTCGACAACCTGGTCATGGACGCCACGTGTCACGATCAGGCGTTCGGTGGCGGTGCAGCGCTGGCCGGTCTGGATCCAGGCGGCGTTGGCTGCGGTTTCGATGGCAAGATCGAGATCGGCGTCGTCGAGAATGACGTAGGCATTCTTGCCGCCCAGTTCGAGCTGGGCCTTCGTCATCGTTTCGGCTGCCCTGCGCAGCACCGCGCGCCCGGTTTCGGTGCCCCCGGTGAACGTCACGGCCTCGGCACGATCAATCATGATGTCGCCCGTGGCGCGACCATCGCCGATCACAAGATTGAACACGCCCTTGGGCACGCCAACTTCTTCGAGGATCTGCGCAAGCATAACGGCCGCGCCGGGCACAAAAGTTGAAGGCTTGAGCACAACAGTGTTGCCGAAGGCCAGTGCGGCGGCAACTTTCCAGGCAGGGAGGGCGATCGGGAAATTCCAGGGCGTGATTGCGGCGATCACGCCCACGGGCTCGCGCGTGACTACCACATTATGGCCGTCACGCATCGAATTGTACCATTCGCCCTGCGCTCGCACGACTTCGCCGGCATAATAGTGAAAACACTGGCTGGCGCGGTTGGCCTCGCCAATGGCCTCGGGCAGGGTCTTGCCTTCTTCGCGGCTGAGCAGCGTGCCTATCTCGGTCATGCGCGCCATAAGCAGGTCACCTGCCTTGCGCAGGATGTCCGCACGCGCCTGCATGTTGAAGCTGCGCCATGAGGGGAGGGCACGCCGCGCGGCGGCCATCGCTTCTTCCACATCAGCCGCGCCAACCTTGGAATATGTGCCCACCACGTCGTCAAGGTCGGACGGGCTGCGCGTTTCGAAGGCGGCAGCACCAGTGCGCCAGGTCCCATCGATGTAGTTTTGACCCTGCAAGATTTTACCGGGCATTACAGCTTCTCCGCAACTACGCCGGCTTCGATAAGCCGATCGATTTCCTGCCTAGTGAGGCTTAACTTATCTTCCAAGATCGCAATCGTGTCTTCGCCGGAGCGTGGCGGCGCATGACGGTAATTCGCTGGGCTTGCCGACAATTTTGCCGGGAAGCCAAGGAATTTCACCGGAGTGCCGTCGGACCTTTCGATTTCATGTACCAACCCGCGGGCTTTGATTTGCGCGTGCTCCAGAACTTCCGGAATCTCATTTACCTTGCCGCCCGGCAAGCCGGCGGCTTCCATCGCCGCGATCAGATCGGCGGCCTTCCACTGCGCCGTGGCATCCATCATCCGAGGGATTAGCTCACCTCGGTTCACGCTGCGACCAGCGCTATTGGAAAAGCGCTCGTCTTCAGCCAGTTCCGGCAGGCCGATCATTGCCGTAAAGGTGCGAAACTGGCGGTCATTGCCCAGCGCGACAAGAATATCGCCATCGGCACACGGAAAATCCTGATAGGGCACGGTATTGGGGTGCTGGTTGCCCAACCGACGAGGTTGCATGCCGCCATTCATCCAATTGGACGCCTGATTGGCCAGAAGCGCGACCTGCGTGTCGAGCAGGGCCAGATCGATATGCTGACCTTCACCGGTGCGGTGGCGATGGTTCAGCGCGGCGAGGATCGAAATGGCGGCATAGAGACCGGTCGACAAGTCGCTGACCGGGACACCGACTTTCATTGGTCCACCACCGGGGACGCCATCGGGCAATCCCGTCACGCTCATCAGGCCGCTCAAGCCCTGGATAAGAAAATCGTAGCCGCCCACGTCCTTGTACGGCCCGTCCTGTCCGAACCCTGTGATCGAGCAATGGATAAGATCGGGCTTGATCGCCTTCAACGCCTCGTAGTCGAGCCCGTATTTCACGAGTCCGCCGACGCGGAAGTTCTCGACCACGATGTCGCTTTCGGCCACCATTCGCCGAATGAGTGCGGCACCTGCCGGATCGGCCATGTTGATCGCAGCCGATCGCTTGTTGCGGTTGGCGCAAAGGTAATACGCTGAATCCCGACTGCCATCGTCGAGAAACGGAGGTCCCCACCGGCGCGTGTCGTCGCCTTGCCCCGGCTGTTCGATCTTGATGACCTCGGCGCCCAGATCGCCGAGTACCTGTGAGCACCAGGGCCCCGCAAGTACGCGCGAAAGGTCCAGCACCTTGATTCCGGCAAGAGGGCCAGTGGGCGCCGGGGCCGAATCCGGCGCGCTCATTTGTCGGTGAACTCCGGGGCGCGTTTTTCAAGAAACGCGGCAACGGCCTCCTCGTGGTCCTGCGTGTGGTGGGCGAGGGCCTGATACGCTGCCGATAATTCCAGCAGCGGTGCCAGTTTCATGTCTTGTCCCTCGCGCAGCAACCGCTTGGCCATCCGCGTTGCGTGACCGGGGTTGGCCGCGATCGAGTGTGCCACTTCCAGCGCGCGCGGCAGCACCTCGTCAGGTTCCACAACTTCGGCCACCAGTCCGTACTCCAGCGCCTTGCTGGCATCCAGGGTATCGCCGGTCAGCGTCATGAGACTGGCACGGGCCATCCCCACGATCCGCGGCAGCAGCCAGGCACCGCCATCGCCAGGCACGATGCCGAGCTTGACAAAACTTTCGGCAAAGAGCGCTTTGGAAGATGCGATGCGCACGTCGCAGATGCAGGCGAGATCAAGCCCCGCGCCGATGGCCGCTCCATTCACGGCCGCCACTACCGGCACTTCCAACTCGTAAAGTGCGGTTGGGATCAACTGGATGCCGGTTCGATAGCTGTTGCGCAACGCGAACGGGGTACCTGCGAACATTCCGCTTTTGTCGCGCATCTTCTTTACGTTGCCGCCCGCACAAAAGGCCTTGCCGGCACCGGTCAGTACGATCGCCCTTACGCTGCTGTCCCGCGTCATCTCTGCACAAAAATCGGCAATCTCTTCGCTATGAACAGTCTCGGAAATCGCATTGCGCTCGTCCGGACGATTAAGCGTCGCGATCACAACGGGACCATCGCGCTCAATGAGCAAAAAAGGGGCTTCAGTCATTATTCGAGTCCTCAATCGGGCATCCTGCAAAAATATGTCGCTATGCCCGATGCAAAAGGTCCGCTAATATTAATTTCCCACTTTTCGATAGTGTAAGGGTATCATGGATCTGCGCCAGCTTCGCTATTTCACCGTACTGGCCGAAACACTGAATTTTCATCGGGCGGCAGAACGCCTCAATATGTCCCAGCCGCCCCTGACGGTGGCCATTCGCAAACTGGAAGACGAACTGGGCACCGCCTTGTTCGACCGCGATCCGAGGGGGGTGCGTCTCACCGCGGCCGGACTTGCGGCCCTGCCTCCTGCACGTGCCGCCCTTGCCCAGGCTGAACAGGTGCGTGAGGCGGTGCGCCAAGGCGCGGCAGGTATGCGCGGGCGGTTGGTCATGGGCTTCATCGGATCGGCCATCGGGGAATTGCTGCCTCGCATCGTGTCTCCGTTTCGCGAAGCCTTTCCCAATGTGGAACTGGTGCTCGAGGAAATGAACAGCGTCGAAATCGTGCGCGCGATCGCCGGGCGCAAAGTCGATATCGGCTTGGTACGCCTGCCGGTAATGGACGGCAGTCCCGTCTCGATCGAGGTAATCGAACGCGATCACCTTGTGGTGGCTATGCCGTCGGGCAAAGGGCTCCTGCGGGAGCGCCGTGGAGTTGACCTCGCCGACCTCTCTGATAGCCAGTTCATTATATACAACCCCGTCAGCGTGCTTCACGCGACGATACGGCTGGCGTGCCAGCGGGCTGGTTTTTCCCCCTTGGTGGCACAAGAGGCGACGCAGGTTCAGACGATCCTGAGCCTGGTTCAGGCGGGCTTAGGTGTCGCTCTGGTACCGGCGCGCACCGCCAGATTTGCACCCGAAGGCGTACAGCTATTGCCACTGACGGAACCGATCCCGATTGATATGGGCATTGCCTGCGCACGCGATGCCGGACCGCTCGCACGCAATTTCGTTGTATCCGCGCTTGCGACCGTCGATAGTTGTTCTGTATCGTAAGGCGGAAAATAAATATTTGATTGCCCCTATCGCGTGGCTCATCGCCCTTTCGGTTCGGTATGGCCCGAAATCTAAAAACAGGATGCCCGCACGTGTTCGACACGCTCACCCTCGCTTCGCTGCCCGACGACGATGCAGGTCTAAGGCTTGCGGTTCGGGATTTCATTGAACGCCATATCGAAACAATACCAATCGAGCGCCGTGCGCGGTCGTGGCAGGGCTTCGATGCTGAATTCAGCCGCGCTTTGGGGCGTGCGGGGTTTCTCGGCCTTACGCTGCCAAAGGAATATGGCGGCGGAGGACGCGGGCCGTTCGAGCGTTTCGTGGTGGTGGAAGAGTTGCTCAGCGCGGGGGCCCCGGTCGCAGCACACTGGATCGCGGATCGCCAGAGCGCACCGCTGATCCTGAACTTCGGTACGGAAGAACAGCGCCAAGCATACATCCCGCGCATTTGCCGGGGCGAGGCACTGTTTTGCATCGGCATGAGCGAGCCTGGGTCGGGATCCGACCTGGCGAGCGTCCGTACCAGAGCGGATCGCACGGATTCCGGGGGCTGGGTGGTCAATGGCCAGAAAATCTGGACTACGAATGCTATGCATTCGGACTACATGATCGCCCTGCTGCGTACTTCTGGCACCGCATCTGACCGGAACGCAGGGCTTTCCCAGCTGATCATCGATCTGAAGGCTCCCGGCGTGACGGTGCGTCCCATCGTCGACCTGACCGGCGATGCCCATTTCGCTGAGGTCTTTTTCGAGAACGTGGAAGTGGGCAGCGATGCGCTGATCGGCACCGAAGGACAGGGGTGGTCGCAGGTAGTTGCCGAACTGGCCTTCGAACGATCCGGGCCGGAAAGGATCTACTCGAGCGTTGTGCTGCTTGATGCCTGGGTGCGCCACCTTCAGGCGCTGGGTCGAAAGGACGCTGCTCCGCTGGTGGGGCGGATGATGGCTGAACTGGCCACTTTGCGAGCTATGTCGGTTGCCTGCACGGCACGCCTTGCGCTGGGCGAAAGTCCGGTGGTCGAAGCCAGCATCGTCAAGGACCGTGGTACCACGTTCGAGCAGGAACTGCCTGAGGTCATTGCAGACGATCTGGCCAGCCATCCCGATGAAGTTGTCAGCGGCGATCTTTACCGCACGCTGCAATATGTAACGCATATCGCACCGAGTTTCTCGCTGCGCGGTGGCACGCGCGAAATTTTGCGCGGCATTATCGCGCGCGGAATGGGTTTGCGGTGAGGGTGGAGGATACAATCATGGACAGCAACGAACTCGTCGAACCGTTTGACCGAATGCTTGAATCCATTGCCACGCCAGCGGCTGTGCGCGCGGTGGAAGCCGGAGGTTCTGCTGCGCTGATGTGGCAGGAGCTGGCAGAATCGGGATTTCTCGATGCATTGGTTGACGAAGCGCACGGCGGTGCCGGTCTTTCGATGGCCGATGTACAACCGTTGATCGCAGCTGTCGGCGCCAGAGCTGTTCCATTGCCAGTGGCGGAAACGATGGTGGCGCGCGCTCTGCTGGCGGGGGCAGGGGTGACCGTACCGCAAGGGCCGATCGCGCTGGCTGGTTCGGCAACGTCCGGACAAATCGTGACATGCGCAATGGTCGCGGACTACGTGCTGGTCGATACGGGTACTGAACTGGTTCTCGCCGCGATCGGCGATGTTTCGCCTGCCTCAACTGGAGTCAACCATGCCTTGGGAGCGTGGATTTCCTGGGAAGCGGTGCCCAAGGGCGTTGTCTTGCCCAGACCTGCACACGGATTGCGACCGCTGGCTGCCGTATTGCATGCTGCTTTGATTGCGGGCGCTGCGGCACGGCTGACCGAGATGACCACAGCTTATGCCAATGACCGCATCCAGTTCGGAAAGCCAATCGGCAAGCAACAGGCTTTGCAGCAGAATCTGGCAGTTATGGCGGAAGATATGATCGCCGCGCGAATTGCGGCGCAATTGGGTTGTGCCGGCGGGTTGGGGGTTACCCTGATGGAAGCGGCTGTGGCCAAGGCTACCACATCTTCGGTGGCGTCACGGCTGGCAAGAACGGCCCATGCTGTGCACGGCGCCATCGGCATCAGCGAGGAATATGACGTGCAACTGCTCACCCGCCGGCTGCACGAATGGCGAGCGGCGGATGGGTCCGAAGGGTATTGGAATGCAGCCTTGGGAGCGGCGCGCCTGGCTGACGCCGCTCCGTCGGTTGAATGGGTGCGTTCGAAGGTTTTCGCCTGAACGGGCCGCTCAGGCGAGCGATCCGGAAAATCGGTTCGGGCCCGGAAGGGCCTTGGCCGTACGCCCTTTGGGCAGGACTACATCCCCTGTGACCCCCGCTGGCAGAACTATGTCCAGACGGAAGCGGCCGTTCGACGCGCTCCAGTCGGTGCGGATAGTGCCACGGACGCTGCGATAGGTAGCCCCCGCACTGCCCAGGCGTTGATCCATGATCGGGGCAATCGCAAGATGGGAAAAGCCGGGCTCTGCCGCCTCGATCCCGGCAATGCGCCGGAACAGGAATGATCCGATCGCACCGAATGCGTAATGGTTGCGACTGTTCATGCCGACATCCCCGGCATCGCTGTTCCATCGTTCCCACATTGAAGTTGCGCCCTTTTCAACCATGTAGCCCCACGAGGGGTAACTGCGTTGAAGCAGGAGGTCGATAGCCGTGCTTTCTTGCCCCGACGATGCCAATGCGTCGAGAATGTGTGGTGTGCCAAGGAAGCCGGTTGATAGATGATTGCCCCGTCGGGCGATGTCTGCGGCCAGCCGACGCCCGGATTGCGCAACTCCGTCCGCAGATAGAAGTCCGAAGTGAATTGCCATGACGTGACTTGTCTGGCTGTCGTTTCCAACCATGCCGTCCGCCTTCACATAGGCCGCGTTGAAAGCCGTACGAATCGCGGCGAACTGCGCCTGATATTTGTCGGCGGCGGCTTTGTTACCTGTGGCCGATGCCATCCGCGCCATCATGGTGCAGTTGCCGGCCCAGAAGGCGGTTCCGATCAGATCCTTGGGCGTGGTTGCCGTGCCCGGGTTCGCGGGGTCTGCATCCACAGACAGCCAGTCACCGTAATCCGCTCCTCTCCCCTTCAGCCAAAGCCGATCTGGATTGGACGCTGAAATCCAGTCCATGTACGCTTCCATGGCCGCCCAGTTGGCCGTGATCAGTCCGGTATCCCCGCTTTGATGCCAGGCGGTGAAAGGTAGAATGATGCCTGCATCCGCCCAACCCGGCGACGACAGATTCATGGTCGGCACGAATGGCGGGATACAATCAGGAAATGCGCCCTTGGCTGACTGCCCGTGGCGCATGTCTTCCATCACGCGTCCGGTGTAGGCGCCAACATCCATGGCATAGGCCGCCGCTGGCCAGAACACCTCTGCATCGCCCATCCAGCCGAGCCGTTCGTCACGTTGCGGGCAATCGGTAGGAAGGCCATAGAAGTTCGCTTTTTGGCTCCACACCGAATTGCGCCAGAACCGCTGCACGACTGGATCACCAACGCGCAAGTCGCCGGTCAAGCCGAGATCCTGGTAGCCTACGACCCCCTCCAACCGCCAAGATGCAGTGTCATCAGGCACACCCGTCAATTCGACATAGCGGAATCCATGATAGGTAAATCGCGGCTCCCAGGTCTCGCGCTGCGATCCGGCGGCGATGTAAACGTCTCGCGCCCACGCGGTCCGCAGGTTAGCCTGATCTACTGATCCATCCGCCTTGAGAATTTCAGCAAAGCGCATTTCCACTCGGGTGCCAGCAGGTGCGATGATCGACAAGCGTGGCCAGCCGGCGAAATTCTGGCCGAAATCGACCACGAAGCGGCCGGGCCCCAAACGGACTGCACTAACCGGCTGAAGGGTCTCAAGGGCGCGGATTGGCGGGCAGCGTTGCGGCTCTACAGCCACGTCGGGAACTGAGGCCGGCTCAGCTTCCCGCCAGCCATCGGCCTTGGCGCCGACGTTGGCCCAGTCCCGGCGATCCATTCGCGCATCGAACACTTCACCGTCATACAGGCTGGCTGCACGCACGGGACTTTCTGCGATTTGCCAACCGGGGCCAGTGGCAACGATATCGCTGGAGCCATCGGTGTATTGGATTTCGAGCTGCGCCAGAACGCGGCACGGAGCAGGGCCAAATGCAAACCGACCACTGCTGCTGAACTTGCCGCCATACCATCCATCGGCCACTTCGAAGCCAAGTACGTTTTGGCCCTGAACGATTCGATCGGTAACGTCATACGTTTGATAAAGTACGCGTTTGGAAGGATCCGTGAATTCAGGTGCGAGCTTGCGATCACCAACGGGGCGGCCGTTGAGCCAGGCGTCGTAGATACCCATTGCCGTCGCGTGAAGTCTCGCCGAAGCAATCGGGCGAGTGGCTGTGAAGCTTTTCCGAAGGCGGCTGGCCGGGTTGACGGGCCAAGGCTGACCAATGGGCAGATTCCCTGTGGCGGCAACAGCATCGGCCCAAGCTGTATCGACGAAGTCAGGCATATGCCAACCATCGTCGGCACCCACGCTGACTTTCCATCCAGGGCTGGCAGAATGCATCCGCTGGGTCAGCGCAGGGCCGTGTCGCAGCAGCGCCGCCAAGACAGGTGGCGCAACGCCAAAGCCCGTTCGGCGGATAACCGATACCGCTATCACGTTGCGCCCTTTCCTTAGCGCCAAGGGATAGACCGCCATCTGCGTCCAGTGTATCGGCCCATCCTGCGGTGCCGTAAGTGGCTGGCCATTGAGCCAGATGCCCGTGACCTCGTTCGCTGAGAGACACAATTCAGCCGGTGCAGCGGGGCTGTCGAAAGTCCAGCGGAACTGCCGGGTTTGTCCCGTTTTGAGAGCGGCCGTGCCAGTGATCCAGTGCAGCCCCGCCAGCCGGTCCGCACGCGCAGTTTCAGTTTCGCTAGCCAACCAGCCAGCGCGCCAATCCGCCGCGGCAAGGCCGGTTTCCCAGGCCGACATTGCGCTGGTAACGGGAGCAGAAGATTCATTGGTCCAGACCTGCACTTGCCAGAGCGCGCGGGTCCTCGAAGGCAAGGCAGGGCCACCATAGGCGATGTCGACGCTTTTGGGCGAGGTAACGCGACCACTGTCCCACAGCAGATTCGTGCCGGCGGCAAGCTCGCCAACTTCGCGAGCCACCATGATGCGATAGGCTACCTGGCGCGCAGATTGCGCGGGAAGGTCAAGCTGCCACGAAAAACGCGGGGGAAGGTTTCCCAGTGCCAGCGGCGAATCCAGCCCGCACACGCGCGGCGAGGTGATGGCCGAGGATGGAGGTGTGCTGGCCCAAGCCCGGATATTCACGGTCGCTACACCGGCACCGGCAAGACTTACGCCGATCGCTTCGCGCCTGTTCACCTTCATTGCAAGTCTCCCTGATCCCCGTTTGACCGGGATTTCAATCTACGTCCGCTGAACAGCGGCAAAGCGCGAGGCGCAATCCGACTACGATATCGCACTGTGTCTGCGCGCATGCTCAAGGTTTGATCGTTCCTGCCGAAATGAACGCCTTGCCAACCAGCACGGGCGAGGTCGCAGACTGCGCAACTTCAACCCGCACGGTCGCTGGCATGATTTTCCAGAGGTGGGCCTTGGTATCGAAATCGGCGAGAAGGCGGCGATCGGCGATGACCGTGATCGTGCGGCTTTCGCCGGGGGCCAGCTGCCTTTTGTCCCATCCGATCAGGCGGCGCGCCTTGCCGGGCAAAGTGAGATACACTTGCGGAACATCGGCTCCTGCCCGAGTGCCAGTATTGGTCACGCGGAAGCGTGCGGTGATCGTTCGGCCTCCGCGCACCTCCAAATTGTCATAGTGGAACGTGGTGTATGACAGGCCATGGCCAAAAGCGAAAAGCGGTGCGGTGCCGGTGCGGTCGAACCAACGATATCCCACATCCGAACCTTCAGGGTACTTGATCTCGAAGGCAGGCGAGTTGGTGTTGACGCCGTATGTTGCGCGATCTTCGCTGGTCGGGCCGGGAAGATTGGCGCCGGGCAAGGCGGGGTTGGGCAGTTGCGACGTGTTTACAGGAAAAGTGACCGGCAGGTGGCCGGACGGGTTCACTTTGCCTGACAGCACGCGAGCGATAGCCTCGCCTCCCCGTTGGCCGGAGTACCATGCTGCGATCACGGCGGGTACTTTGGCCAGCCAGGGCATAGCCACCGGATTACCGGTTTCGAGCACTACGATAGTCCGGGGATTGGCAGTTGCGATCGTGTCGATCAGGGCATCTTGCGCACCATCCAGCGAAAGATCGGGTTGATCCATCGCCTCTGTGCTGAACTTTTCCGCAAGGACCAAAGCGAGGTCGGCCGCACGAGCGGCGGTCGCTGCAGCGGCTGGATCACTTCCATCGAAATAAATGATGTCCGAAGCGGGAAATGCTGCACGAAGGGCCTCGAGCGGGGGCGTTCCACCCCAGGCGCGCCGACCGAACGCTGCTGCAGCGCCTGATTTCAGAGGCTCTACCTTGCGGAAACCACCTACCGGCGTAACCTGGCTTGAACCCCCACCCGCCGGTACGCCAAGATCAGCGTGTCCGCCGACAACTACGATCCGTTTGGCTGTACCGGCAAGCGGCAGGATGGCACCTTCGTTCTTCAAAAGGACGATGCTTTCTTCCGCCGCCCGTAGCGCTACTGCTGCGTCCTTGTCGTAGTCGATGGGCGACGTGGCCAGCGGTCGCTCGGTAAGGCCGTGAGCGTAAATAGACCAGAGTATCCGCCGCGCCGCAGAATCTACCGCCGATGCCGGGACAGACCCGGCCTTGACGGCAGCAAGCAATTCGGTGGACAGCCAGCGCTTCTTGTCGATCTGTTCACCCTGCTGCTGGTCAAGCCCAGCCAGCAGCGATTCCGTGGAATGGACTGCTCCCCAATCCGACATCACGAATCCCCGGTAACCCCAGTCGCGTCGCAGGACGTCGGTTAGCAGAAATCGATTTTCACACGCGTACGTTTCGTCAAGCTTGTTGTAGGCGCACATCACGGCCCCTGGCTTCCCGCCTTCGATTCCCAACTGAAACGCTAGCAGGTCGCTTTCGCGCATCGCGGCTTCATCCATATCAACCGATGCTGAGGAGCGCCCGGTCTCCTGGTCATTCACCGCGAAGTGCTTGATCGTGGAAATCATGGAGTTTGACTGGATTCCGCCGATCTGTGCGGCCACCAGCGTCCCTGCCAACAGGGGGTCTTCGCCAAGGTATTCGAAGTTTCGCCCGGCGCGGGGATCTCGAACCAGATTTACGCCGCCGGCCAACATCACGTTGAAACCTTTCGAGCGGGCCTGCGACCCGATCATGCGGCCGCCTTCGAAGAGGATAGCGGGGTCCCATGTGGCCGCAAGCGCCATGCCAGAAGGGAGGGCGGTGGCGACATCGCCTTTGCGCATGCCCATCAAGTTGGACACGCCAATGCTGGCATCAGTCGAGACCTGCGCTGGCACGCCAAGACGCTCGTTTCCGGGCACGTAGCCTGCGCCCAACGTGATCCCTTCAGGTCGCTGCGCCGCAGGGACCATCGCCAGCATGCGCCCGTGAAGCAACGCTACCTTTTCTTCCAGCGACATGTCGCTAAGCAATTTGTCGGCCCAGGCATCCGCAAGCCTTGAACGCTGATCAGCACCTTGCACATGGGCCGGATGATGGACCGGCCGGGCGCTCGCAGTACCAATGCCGAGTATCGCGGCGGCAATGACCAGGGTCGGTGCGGCACACGGGGTGCGAAAGCGCATGTAAGATCCTCTCAATCCAGCTGGGCGTTTTCTGGCTTTAGGCGAGGTTACGGCGGTGAAAGCCTCATTGTCAATATATCGACCGATGCCGTTCGATTAAGCCCTAGCTGTCGATGACAGCATTGTCAGCAGGCTTTCGCTGTGGAACAAGAGCATTTGATGCCCCTAACTCGACCTGCCCAATCCCGCAGAGGACGCCCCTCCGCCGCCCGTGTTTCTGCAATAGAGCAAGCAATTGTGGAAACCGCTCGAACGTTGTTCCTGCTGGAAGGCTATGATGCCGTCGCAATGGAACAGGTTGCTGCGGCGGCCGATATTTCCAAAGGGACGCTCTATGCCCGATATCCATCGAAGGAGGCCCTTTTTACCGCTGTGATCGAGGGGTCCGTCCGGGACTGGGCGCAAGAAGCCTCTCATGGTGACCATCTGTTGACCGACGATATCGGCCAACGGCTGCACCATCATGCGCGGACCATTGCGGCGGCCTTGCAGCGCCCTGATGTATTGGGATTGCAGCGATTGATCTTGTCGATGCGCGGTCGATTTCCGGCGCTGGCGGCAGCTATGCACCAGAGTGGCTATGGGTACATCGTAGGACTTATCAGTAACGACATCGAGCGCGCATCGAGACGTGACGGTCGCCCTGTAAATAATCCTCGTTCCGTGGCGGAAATGCTTGTTGCCGGCATTTCCGGTTTCCAGATCGAGCAGGAGGCCGATCCGGAAAAGGGCCAAGATCTGGCAGAGTTCGCCCAGCATTTGGTGGAGGTTGTGATCTCTGGACGCGCGGCGTGGTGAGTCCTTGATATTCGAACGCTCGCGTATGATATATGTGTGCCGTTGCCGCTACGCGATTCGCGGCAAGAATAAAGGATGTTCTGATGCGCCTTCCCCTCTTCGCTTTGGCCTCGGCTTTTGTCCTTGGCGCTTTGACGACGTCAGCTTCGGCTGCTTCCGCCGCTGCTCCTGCCCCTGCTCCCTCCCCGACCGCAGCGCCATCCGCGCCCGCGACCTCGGCTCCGAAGTATACCACCGCCGACACCGAGATCGGAACCTTGCTGGATGATCCTGCGGCCAAGGCGATTCTGGACAAGATTGTGCCTGGCATGACCACAAACGACCAGATCGATATGGCCCGTTCGATGACACTCAAGTCGATTCAAACCTATGCGGCCGACGAATTGACTGATGAACGTCTGGCCCAGCTTGACGCCGAATTTGCAAAACTGCCCAAGTAGTTTTCACTTTTCGGGACGGACGGCTACACCCGCCTTCCGAACCTGACTTACCCGTCTGCCCTCCTGCGGCAGGCGGGTTTTTCGTGCCCGCGATACACGTGTCAGAAATTTTGCTCAGTCATTTTGGTGGGTCGCGAAGCGTTGATCCTGTTGAACTTCGCAATATGCCGATTACGTTGCCCTACAGTGTCGGTATGCGTGGGTAGATCGGGATAAAATGATGAGGGAAAGTGTGAGCCGGCCTAAAGTGGCGTTGGTGACCGGCGCAAGCCGGGGAGCGGGCCGCGGTATCGCGCGCGGCTTCGGCGAGTTGGGCTACACGGTTTACGTTACCGGCCGAACGGTTGCATCAGGTGATGCGAAAGGTTGGGACGGGTCGATACTTCCCGGCACTGTCGAAGAAACCGCCGCCGAGGTGACCGCTGCAGGCGGAAAAGGGATTGCCGTTCTGTGCGACCATTCGGATGATGTGCAGGTAGCTGCGCTGTTTGATCGGATCGCCAGCGAACAAGGCCGGCTTGATTTGTTGTTTAATAACGCCACCTTCATGCATGCCCAGCTCATTGAGCAGAAGCCGTTCTGGGAAAAGGATCTAGGTGCGGCCGGTATCCTCGATGTGGGTCTACGATCTGCTTACGTCGCGAGTTGGCACGCTGCCCGTATGATGGTTCCCGCCGGCACCGGGACTATTGCATTTGGCTCATCGTTTGGCGGGTCATGCTATATGCACGGCCCGGCATATGGCGCGCAAAAGGCGGGGATCGACAAGTTCGCGCACGACATGGAGCACGATTTGCGAGGGACCGGCGTGATTGCTGTGTCGATCTGGATGGGGCCGCTGCTCACCGAACGATCTGCCATTGCCCTCCGGACGAACCCTGAACAATATCAAGGCTTTGCCGAAACCGCTGAAAATCCCGAGTTCACTGCCCATATCGCGGACGCGATCGCTCGGGCACCAAATCGCGAAGAGTTATCGGGCCAAACCCTGATAGGGGCAGAGATCGCCCGTGAATTGGGTGTCAGCGATCGCGGACAGGAGCGTCCGTCATATCGATCGATGTTGGGCAGCCCACGCTTGAAGAACGCTGCCGCCGTCTACTGAAAAGGAAATGCGATGACCGATGCGGAGATCTTGCGGCGACTGGACCGTTTGGAATCGCTCGACGCGATCCGGCAATTGCCCGCCAAGTACGCGCTGGCGCTCGACATGCGGGACATGGAAGCGATGGTCTCCTTGTTCGAGCCCGAAGTGCGCGTCGGAAAAGGCGCGTCGGGCCGACAAGCTTTGCGCGCCTATATGGATCAGACGCTGCGAACGCCGTTCACGGGTACGTCGCACCATATCGGTGGCCACATTATCGAATTCGACGGTGTCGATCGTGCGCACGGGGTGGTCTATTCGAAGAATGAGCATGAAACACCTGTTCCCGACGGCGCGGATGAATGGGTCATCATGCAGATGATGTATGTCGACGATTATCTTAGGGTCGATGGGCGTTGGTATTTTGAACGGCGGTTGCCGCTTTATTGGTACGCAACCGACCTCAACAAGCCGCCTGTCGGGCCGAACAAGATGCGTTGGCCCGGCACGGATTGGATTGAGGGCAATTTTCATAAATTGTTTCCAAGCTTTGCCGAGTTCTGGGCGCGCGATGGCGATATGGGTGGTCCCGTGGCTGAGCCTGCGCCGCTTGACCGATTTCTTGAAACGATGCGCCGGGGGCAGGTTGCGCCCCGGGTGAAGGTAAGAGCGACATAATAAGGGGCAGTGAAGGGGCGCCGCTTTTGCAGCGGCATGGCAGGGCAGGCTTGTCGATTCGAACCGAGCCGTCCTCATATTTTGATCGCAATCAAAGACTTTTGTGAGTGATTACTCACAAGCTCTCCTGACGGACGGCGAACCGCTTTAGCATAGCGGATCATACAGGAGAGCACTATGAATGTGATGGCCCAGACATCCACGGTCGGCAAAGCAGCCTCAACTCTGCCCATTACCGATCACAAGGCCCTTCAGGCGGCCTTGCGCGATGCCAACCTGCCAACGCTGCTGATGGTGTATTCCGGCTATGTCCAAGATCGGGCCTATCTCGATAGCTTCTCCCCCTACCTGACCGCACTCTATGCTGCGGACGCACCTACCGCCATTCCAGAAGCCATGGCGCAGGATCTTCGTGATCGTCTGTTTGCGCTGTTGACCGATCCTGTACCACCGGTGGAACGGCCGATAGATCCTGAATTCCTGCGCCATATGATGGGTGTCAGCGTGGGTGAAACGGTCGATCCGGCCCTTGTTCCGGTGCTTTATGATCAAATGGGCTTCGATAAGCCAGTGGCCCGCAAAGATGTTGCTGGCCGCCCGGTGCCGCCGGCCGACATGGACGTGCTGGTCATCGGTGGTGGAATGAGCGGCATCGCCGCTGGTGTGAAACTGGCTGAAGCCGGGTACAACTACACTATTATTGAAAAGAACCAGGATCTTGGGGGCACCTGGTATGAAAATCGCTATCCCGGTGTCGGCGTGGATACGCCCAGTCATTTCTATTCCTATTCTTTCGAACTCAATCCCGAGTGGAGCCACTATCATCCCAAAGGTGCGGAGATTCAGGATTACCTTACCGGCGTGGCTGACAAGCACGGCGTGCGCAGCCACGTGATTTTCAACACCCGCGTTACTGGTGCCCGATGGGATGAAGCTGCGTGCAAGTGGCGTGTTCAGCTGCAGGACAAGGATGGCACGGCCAGTGAAAAGGTAGTGTCCGCCGTCCTTTTGGCCCACGGCGTGCTTAACCGTTGGAAGATGCCCGATATTCCTGGTCTCGATAGCTTTGCTGGACCGAAGATGCACACTGCCGGCTGGGACACCTCAGTGAACCTCAGGGGTATGAAGGTGGCGGTGATCGGCACCGGTGCCAGTGCGGCCCAGCTCGTTCCCGCCATCGCGGACCAGGTGTCGGATCTTACTGTGTTCCAACGCTCGAAGCATTGGGTGCTCAATAATCCGGACATCAACGTCGGCGTTAACGACAACGTGCGCTATGCGTTGCGGACGATCCCTCATTATAAGGAATGGTTCCGGTTCCGGGTCTATTGGTTTACCGGCGATGGCCTTTACGGCAACGTACTTATGGATGAGAACTGGTCTGGAGATCCCGGATCGATCAGCGCGCAGAACGATGGCGCCAGGCAATATGCACTCCAGTATATCCGCAGCAAACTCGCCGACCGCCCCGACTTGATCGAGAAAATGACGCCCGACTACCCGATTTTCGGAAAGCGGATTGTACTGGACGCCGATGGCGGTTGGCTGGACACGATGCTCAAGCCCAATGTGCATCTGGAAACGCGAGCCATCGATCACATCGAACCGGACGCGGTGGTGCTCACGGACGGAACCCGAATTGAAGCAGACGTTCTCGCATTGGCAACCGGCTTCGAGATCACAAAAGTCGTTGGCCCGCTCGAAATCGTTGGTGAGGGCGGGCGGCGCATCCAGGATGACTGGGGAGAAGACGATCCCCGTTCTTACCTTGGCGTAATGGCACCGGGGTATCCAAATTTCTTCTTTGTCCTTGGGCCTAACAGCGCGCCCAACCACGCAGCCGGCGTGAACATGGTGCTGGAAGCCCAGATCAACTGGATGATCGAAACGCTCGATCTGATGGTTGCAGCGAAGGCCAAAAGGGTCGAGCCAACCATGGCTGCCTATGAAAAATGGAATGCGGATGTCGAGCGGCAAATGGCAACCATGATTTGGTCGCATCCAAAGGCAAAAAGCTATTATCTCAATTCGGCCGGGCGCAATGTGATTTCCTGCCCTTTCCGGCTGGCCGATTACTGGACTTGGACACGCCATCCCGATCGCGAGGCGCTGACGCTGTCTAATCTACAAAGTCGTAGAGCGAGCGCCCGCCCATCTGACGCATGCAGGCGAAAGGTGGGCGGTTCGTGCTTGCTTTGCGTAATCGTGAAGGCGTATTTACGCGCGAAGGTCTTGCTTCAGGGCCGTTGGGAGATACGCAATGACGTCCAGCCTCGAGCAAATCGCCATTCGCCTTGCCGCCTTGGAAGACAAGGAAGCGATCCGTGCGCTCAAGGCGCGATATTTACGCGCCTGTGACCTTAAGCAACCGGATGTGGTGCGCGATTGTTTTGCGCCTGGCCAAATCCGCATTGCCTATCAAAATTTTCCCGAATTCAATGATCGCGACGCGTTCGTCGACGTGTACAGATCGATGGGTTGCCAGCCCGGCATCTATGATATCCACCACGCGACGAATTGGGAGATCGACTTGACCGGGGCCGATAGTGCTACCGGTAGGTGGTCGCTCAATTTTCGTACGATTCTAACAGGCCCTCGTCAGATCGTGCGGCTGGCGGTGGAATACGAGGATATCTATCGCCGGGAGAATGGTCGCTGGTGGATAGTGGAAACGGTTAGCAAGGTGACGTCGATGTTGACCGAACAGGTGGCACAGGATGGAAGCATCGCCATGGTGGTTCTGGCGGAGCCTCCAGCCGGTTGAGCGCCAGCACGGCGGGCCAGTTTTGTCGGACAGGTTCTATAGTCATTCAAGCCAGGGTGCCTCGGACTGGCACCCGCTTGTGACAGTTCAGGCCAGTATATGATCTTGCGGTGCAGGCTGGCTTCCTCGAACAACCCGCCCCGGTCTTGCACCGGTGGATTTGTCGTCGCTACGGATAATTCGGCCATTGCAGATCGTGGCGACGTATCCGGTCGCGGACTGGTCCAACCGACGTCCACCTCCGGGCAAATCCTGTCTTATTGATGGGGCATGGAGTGCGAGTTCGGCCATGTTGATCACGTTGACATCAGCCTTATAGCCTGCGGCAAGCAATCCTCGATCGTCCAGACCCATCAGACGTGCCGGTTTGACCGTTAGAGCGCGAACCGCTTCAGCCAGTGGCAGACGTTCGCCGTCACGATCACGGACCCAATAGGTGAGCAGAAATGTGGGATAGCTTGCATCGCAAATCGCAGCGTAGTGCGCGCCGCCGTCGCCAAGTCCCATTACGGTATCCTCGCGGCGCATCAACGGCAGCAGGGAATCCAAGCGGCCTTCGTAGAAGTTGCCGAGAGTATTGAGGATCATGCCGTGACCGTCGCGTTCCATCAGGGCGTCGTACGCAAGTTCTTCGGGCGGACGACCGCTGGCGCGGGCCATCGCGCCTATACTGGTTTCTGCTGCAGGTTCGTATTGTGGTGGGCTTCCGAACGGAAACATCCAGTCCCAATTGCGCGTCATCATCGCAAGTGGGTGACCATCCGTGGGGCTTTGCGCAATCAGCGCTGCCCGGAATGCAGGATCGCGCAAGTGCCCAATTTGCTCGTCGAGGGAAAGGTGCGCGATGGCGGCATAGTCGGGGCACAGACAAAAGGGGTGCGTGGAAAGTTCCCACGCCGAAATCATCCCGATCGGGCGGGGCAGGATTTGCGGGAAGATCCGGATCCCACGCGCGTTGGCGGCATCTACGGCTGCGAGAGCCTCTTCCCAGACCGGTGCCCCGGTGTTGGATGTCCCGATCGTGAACGTGGCCGGTCGGTCGCAGCTATCGGCAACGGCCACAAGGTGGGCGATCTCATCCTCCCACGCTGAAAACGGCGCATCCAGAACAATTTGAAGGACGCCTTTGCCCGCATTCTTCATCGCTTCCGTAATTGCCTTCAGCTCTGCATCGCCGGCGGAGTAACTGGGGATCTGTTCACCTGCCTTGGTGCGGTGAATCATCAGTCGGGAAGTGGCGAACCCGATGGCACCGGCTTCGATTGCCTCTCGCGCCAGAAGCTTCATCTGCGCAAGGTCTGCCGCCGTGGCGGTTTCCCGACGGACACCCCGTTCGCCCATGACGTAGACGCGCAACGGGCTATGCGGCAGCAAGGCGGCAACGTCGATGTCGCGGTCACGGCTCTCCAAAGCAGCCAGGTACTCGGCAAAGCTTTCCCAATCCCACGGAAGGCCTTCCGCCATGACTGCCCCGGGGATGTCTTCCACCCCTTCCATCACGCGGATCAAAGCTTCGTGGTCAGTTTTCCGGCAAGGGGCGAAACCGACGCCGCAATTGCCGATGACCACGGTCGTGACGCCGTGCGATGACGAAGGTGAAAGCTCTTGCGCCCATATGGCTTGCCCGTCGTAGTGCGTATGGATGTCGATAAAGCCGGGGGTTACCGTTTTGCCGGTTGCGTCGATCGTTTCTCGGGCTGTCCCGGAAAAGCCGACGCCGACGAAAACGATCTTGTCACCGGTGATCGCCACATCTCCCGTAAAGGGCTCGCCGCCGCTGCCGTCGACCAAGGTGCCACCACGGATCACCAGGTCGGCATTCATTCTGCTGCCCCCAGTCTGGTTTCGAGCGAGCCGCGTTCGGCCCAGAACGCACCTTCTCGATCCGTATCGACGTCGACCGCTCCGCGCACGCCCAAGGCAGCACGGGCAGCCTCGAGCGGCAAATGAAAGTGCGGTTCGAGCTTTGCCATAAACAGCGCGTCGCTGTCCTGTCCCACCTTCATGCCGCGCTGGATGCAGTTAACGGCCGTTGGCCAAACCTGCGGATAATGCAGCATGGTGCGTACGGTATATCGAAGCGATCCGAACAACTGGATGACGCTCAGTTCGGCCGCCAGTTCCGGGTTCTTGATAAACTTGAAAACATTGGTGAGGCGATACCAGTATGGCACCAACTCCCCCATAAAATTGAAGCCGCCACCGCACAGGATGTGCTCGAAATCATGGGTCTGTCCCGATCGCAGGTTGTAGAAATCCAGTTGGCTCCTGGGCTGTGCCCACGGTGTGATCTGGATCTCGTAGTTCCCTTGCGTGATCCATTCATAAAATATTCCGCCGAGGCTTCCGGCCGGAAAATCCTTAAAGTCGTCGATTGTGTAGGTCGAATGAAAACCTTCTTCGAACCATGCATCGAGCGCCGGATTTACGCGGCGTTCGTCGTCGAACATCTGTTCGATCTTTGCGTGGTCGCGCAGCGATTCAAGAATCGGCAGTAACTCCCACATTTCCGCTTGCGGGGGAAAGTCGGTGCCATTCCTGCGCAACAGGACCAGGAAAAGCCAATCACGACGGCGCGGATAGTTGAGATATTTGGATGACGAAACCAGAACGCTGCTGGGCGTTTCCACCGGCAGCACCCCGCGCGCGAGATAGGGTATGTCGTCCTTCACACGGTATCTCCTTCGAGGTCGAGCGCTTGCCCTGAGCCCCATGCAGCAATTCGTGGATCGGCCAGATCGAACTGGGGCAGCAATTCAAAAAAGCTCTTATCTGCGCAGACGATCCGCTGCATACGACGAGGATGCATACCCGCCAGATCGCATCGTGAATGTTGCAGGGCAATATTGTCCCAGATCAGCAGGTCACCATTCTTCCAATAGTGTCGATAAATCGCCGTTTCATCATAGAGCCGCCTGAAGAGCGCAGAAAGCAATCCATCACTGGCATTGGGCTCAAGCCCATCGATCCGCGCCGTCTGCATCTGATTTATGTAAAGCACCTGTTCGCCGGTGCGGGGATGCGGAATTACCATCGGGCGCCGTATCTGCGGCAAGAAGTCGGGCACATCATACCCAACTGCGCGATGCGTCTGGATCATCGATATAACAGTCCGCGCCTCGCGGCCTTTGATTGCCTGGGCCAGTGCGGCGGGCAGGGTGGCACACGTCGTGATGCCATTGGCGAACGCGGTCCAACTTTGTCCGTCGTTGACCTCCTTGGCGAACAAGGAAATAACTTTGAATGGTTTCTCGGTGAAAGCGAGGTCGCTGTGCCAATCCAGCGGTCCTGCGCCGAGATTGCCGTCGCTTGAAATCTCTCGATATTCGCCTTTGGAGCCCAGAACCGGCCCAAACAGCGACAGCAGGCGCGCATGCTCATGCTCGCTGAGGTCTTGCTCCCTGACAACCAGCAATTTGTGCTGATCGAACAGTTCCACGATTCGTCTGGCCATATCCGTTTGAAGCGGCTCGGCAAGGTTCACGTCTGACAGCTCGACGCCGAAAGGCCCAAAAGGGCTCTCAGTCCACGAAATGCCTGGATCTCCTTCCATCGCCATTCCTCTCTCACCGCCCGCCATTATGCTGCGCAATGAAAATTCTCTTGTGGTGCGTATTTCATGCCATTTTTGACCATGAGTCCAGTCTATGCGTCGAATTATTCCTGAGAAAATCCGGATGACGCAACTGACTTGATCAAAATCAATTTCTCCAAGCCGCACTTGCCGCACGTTTCGTGGAACAACCAAGGGCGCAGGAGCACCGCATGGACATCGCCGCACTGGCCTACAGCGTTATCGCATCGACTGACCCGCAAGACTGGGTTCGGTTTGGTGAAGGCATTGCCGGGTTCTCGGCGCATGTGGTCGATGGCGGCATCGCTCTTCGCATGGACGAGCGGGCGGGGCGGATCTTCGTAGAGAAGTCGACGGCGGACCGATATTTTGCAAGCGGCTGGGAAGTGCGGACGCGTCGCCAATTCGAAGCCGCGCTTGAAAGACTGGCCGCCAACAACGTAGAATTTACCCGCTCAACCCCGGCGGAACGAAGCTTGCGCCATGTTGTGGACATGGTGTGGTTTCTGGATCCCTCTGGCAACCGGCACGAACTGGCATTCGGCTTTGTCTCGTCATTTGACCGCTTCGTGTCTCCTCAAGCAGTTGCCGCCTTCGTCACGGGCGATCTGGGATATGGTCACATCGTGCTGCCAGCGCCCGAGATCGACGTTGTGCGCGATTTCCTGATCGACGTTCTTGGCTTCGGCGTGTCGGATTTCATGGTCCACCGTCCGCTGGGTGCGGACGGCCCAGCCATGCGCATAGATTTCATGCACTGTGCCAATGCCCGACATCACAGCCTTGCCTTGTTCGAAGGGGCGGTGCCGTCGGGATGCGTCCACATAATGGTCGAAGTACCGACACTGGATGAGGTCGGTCGGGCCCATGACCGCATGCTGAAGGCGGGTGGGCGTCTCATGGCCACGCTTGGCAAACATACCAACGATCAGATGACAAGTTTTTACGTCGCCACTCCGGGCGGCTTTGCGCTCGAATTCGGGTTTGGAGGACTGCAGATCGACTGGGATCGCCATACGGAATTCCAATTCACCGAAGCAAGCCTGTGGGGCCACGATTTCAGTGTGGGTTTCGGCAGCGACGAGAAGGCCCAACTCGCCAACGCGGCGTGACGCTTAATAGATTTGAAGGAGACGGATGATGACGCTTCCCAAGGCTGTGGGTCTCCCTACCGAAGCCGATCTGGTCGCGAGGGCTGCAGCGATGATCCCGGCGTTGCGCGAACGAGCTGTTCAGGCAGAGCGCGAATGCAAGGTGCCGGTCGACACAATTCGCGATTTTCAAGATGCGGGCTTCTTCAAGATGCTCCAGCCACGTCGTTACGGCGGGTACGAAATGGACCCGCAGGCCTTCTATGCCGTGCAGATGAAGGTCGCAGAAGGCTGTATGTCTTCTGCATGGGTTCTCGGTGTAGTTGCGGTGCATAACTGGCAGTTGGCTCTCTTTGACCCTCGAGCGCAGGAAGACGTGTGGGGACAGGACCCGACCACCCTGATTTCGTCGTCCTATATGCCCAAGGGCAAGGTCACTCCGGTGGATGGAGGATATCGCGTTACCGGGCACTGGGGCTTTTCCAGCGGCATCGATCATTGCGAATGGGCATTTCTGGGTGGGCAGCTAGCCGACCCGGAAACCGGAAAGCCGGATTTTGTGACTTTCCTGATCCCGCGCAAGGATTTCACCGTACTGGCGGTGTGGGATACGATTGGCCTGGGAGCGACCGGGAGCCACGACGTGACGGTTACCGACGTCTACGTCCCGGCCTACCGTATGCACCGATCGAAGGATGGCTTTGCAGTCACCAGTCCGGGTCTCAAGGTCAATGACGCCCCGCTTTTCAAACTGCCATTCGGCCAGGTTTTTGTGCGGGCGGTCTCTTCGTCCTCCATCGGTGCATTGCAGGGCGCCCTCGACCTCTATCGCGAGGCGGGAGCCAAACGTGTTTCGCACAACGACGCATCGAGCGCATCGCAAGATCCGGCAACGCAAGAGCTCATAGCGGAAACCGCCGCCGCGATCGACGAAATGAAGGCCGTGCTCAATCGCAACTTTGACCATCTGGGGGCGCTGGCGAAGTCTGGAGGGCAGGCCGACGTCGAGACGCGACTGACATATCGCTACCAGTCTGCGCAAGTTTCGGGCCGGTGTGCCGATTTGGTCAGCCGGATATTCCACGCGTCTGGTGCGGAAGGAATTTTCCGGGATCGGCCCCTCAGTAGAATTTTCTGCGATATCCATGCAGGCCGCACCCACGTGGCTAACAATTCGGCCAAGGTAGGACGCAACTTCGGCAATGTGCTGCTCGGTGCGTCCAACGCCGACAGCTTCATTTGACAGGGAAGCGACAATGGCAACGACAGCAGAATATGGCCTGGGTCCGCTCGCTTTCCCGCGCGGCTGGTTCATGATCGCCAAAGCGGAGGACGTGACCTCCACTCCGCAACCCGTTCGCTTTTTCGGCAAGGACATGGTGCTTTACCGTGGCAAAGCGACAGGAAAGATCGTGTTGCTGAACGCCTACTGCCCTCACATGAGGGTGCACCTGGCACGCAACACTACGTCTTATATCGTAAAGGATGGAACGCATGTGGACCCGGATTCGATCCGCTGTCCAGCACACGGGTGGCGGTATAACGCGCAGGGCCAATGCGACGATATCCCGTATTCGAACCACGGCATCCCCAAGGCGGCCTGTGTGAAATCGTACAGGGTAGTTGAAAAGGCGGGCTGCATCTGGATGTGGCACGATATGGAGAATGGTGAGCCCGACTACGATCTTCCCGTTTTCGCAGAGTGGGATGGCGAAGAGCAGGGCTGGGTGCGTTGGCGGCTTGACCATCTTGGTACGCTGCCCATTCACCCGCAGGAAATTCTCGATAACATGACGGACCTTGCGCACTTCAATCCCGTGCATGGCAGCACCGATATCGTTTATTTCGAGAACGAGTTCCGCGATCACGTGATCATGCAACGGCTCGGCTCCGGGCATCGCACTCTCGTCGACAGCACGCATCTGCTGGAAAACGATACATGGTACACCGGCCCGGGGATACTGCTGTCGAAAATGGACGGGCAGCATCCCAGCGTCATCATGATCTGCAACACGCCAGTCGAGGACGGGGAAGTGCGGGTCTGGTTCGCCTTGGCGGTCAAGGTTGCGGATCTCCGGGCCGACAAGTCTGGTCTCGCGATCGCGCGCGGCTATCAGGATACGGCGCTTGACGCCTTCGCCCAGGATTTCGAGCTGTGGAAGTACAAGGAAGCGGCAATCTCGATCCTGCAGGTGCCCGACGACGGGCCGTTCCACAAGGAACGCATATGGTACAAGCAGTTCTACAACCCACGCGCCAAGGCTGGTGAATTCCACAGCAGGGTAAACGGTGTGCACGTATCGGTCGATCGACGGACAGCAGCCCGAGGCAGGGCGGCCTGACAGGGGCTGTTTGCCCGACACTGGCGCATACCAAAGTGGACATCTTACTTGCCTGGTGCTCGATGATACCGGGCAGCGTTTGATCCAGACTTGACGGCGTCTCCTTCAGTTCACTCCGCCAGGCGCGGATAATCGGTGTAACCGTGCTCCTCGCCGGTGTAGAGTCGGGTGTAGTCGGGCTTGGCCAGCGGGGCGCCAGTGCGAAAGCGGGCGACCAGATCGGGATTGGCGATGTAGGGGCGACCGAACGATATGGCTTCCGCTGCTCCCCCGGCCAGCAGAGCATCCGCTTTTTCCAGGGTCAGCATATTGTTCGTGATGATTGGGCCCGACCAATTGGCGCGCAGAAATGCCAGCGTGTCGAAGTCCGGCAGGTTCATGTTCGCCACATGAAGGTATGCACAGCGCAGGCTGTCGATGGCGGCAAGGAAGGGGGTAAAGGTTTCTGCCGGATCACCGCCATCCATCCCGTTATAAGGATTACCAGGAGAAATACGCACCCCGACGCGGTCTGCGCCAATGGCGTCGGCAAGGGCAGCCACGACCATGGCCGGGAACCGCGCGCGGTTTGCGCCGGCTCCACCAAACTCGTCGTCCCGTCGGTTGCTGCTGCGATCAAGAAATTGGTTGATCAGGTAACCTGATGCACAGTGTAACGCCACGCCGTCAATGCCCGCTGCGCGCGCATTGCGTGCGGCATGGGCATATTCTGCAGCCAATGCGGGCAATTCATCGGCGGCCAGCGCGCGCGGACCAGCGCAAGCCGTGGGCACGCCGTCTGGTCCCGGAACCAGGTCGGGGCAGGGGATGGCGCTGGGAGCGATCACGTCTGCTTCAAATCCGCGATTCTTGAGCACTGCGACCCGACCGACGTGCATTAGCTGGATCACGATGCGCCCACCTTCAGCGTGTACTGCATCGGCCACGCGAGCCCAGCCATCGACTTGTTCCTGCGAGTGAATGCCCGGAGTCCGCCAGTAGCCTTTTCCTGCCGGGCTTGGTTGGGTGCCCTCGGTCACGATCAGGCCAGCTCCAGCGCGCTGGCGGTAGTATTCTACCATAAGGTCGGTCGGTACGTCGCCGGGCCCGGCGCGATCACGCGTCATAGGTGACATGACAACGCGGTTGGCCAGCTCAAGCGCGCCAAGGCGGATGGATTCAAAAATCAGACTCAAGATTCGCAATCCTCTTCC
>Ga0163162_10000496_pt1 | contig 36591 bp, 33 predicted proteins | sample S55metaG_FD_115310 | JGI IMG/M metagenome (GOLD analysis project Ga0163162, IMG submission 115310) | Switchgrass rhizosphere microbial communities from Kellogg Biological Station, Michigan, USA - S5-5 metaG | ecosystem: Host-associated > Plants > Roots > Rhizosphere > Soil | place: USA... | reverse complement strand
TTCTCGCGCATCTCGGCGCGGCCATGTTCCATGGCCTGATCAAACGCGACGGCGTGTTTTCGAGCATGGCGAGAGGCCGCGACTGAACGCCGCGACCTCGTGCACACCAGGCGGTTTGTTTATCCGCGTTACGTTCAGTTCAAGTTGCTTATATAGGCTATCGGCTAGCAACTTGGACTCGATGCTGCTGCACGTGAAATATGTATCGGATTTTAAGCCCAGTAAATAACGGGCTCCCTCACGCAGGGTAATGGATCAGCAATTTAGCCTCTTTTGATTTGGAGAGGGTGAGTTTGGCGGGCCAAGGGGCGGGCGTGAGCCCGGCGCAGCAAACCCTTAAGGCGCGCTCAACCATTAAGATGAGTCATAAGTGGTTGCGGAAGAATGCGGGACCCGGCCAATCAGTCATGACAAGTCAATTGTTCGAATCTGCCTTCATATCACGGTTCCTTGGTATGTCCGGAGTGTTGACTCGATACTGCTCAGCGACAACTTAACATTGTCGTTAACTTCGTTGCAGGCAGCCGATTTGGCCATGCCGGAGTTGCCGGAGAGCATCTCTGCACGACACGCAAATCAAGCGAGTGCGGCATCTTATTTTGTTCCAACACGAGTGCTTCCTCGAAGTGCGGTTGCCTAAGGTGCGCCTGCCAGATGGTTCAGTGCGTTTGGCTGAGCCCGGTTGGGTCGGCCAGCTCTGCCAGCTCAGCGGCTTCACATTGCTATGCGAGCCGCTGGTTCTGATGCTCGCGCAGCAGATGCCGCTCGCTGCCGTCGCACGCGCGGTCAATCTGTCGTGGCATCGAGTACATGCCATCTATTCACGGTATGTGGAGCTGACTCTCGCAGCAGCCGACCCTTCGGATGTGGGGGCAGCGGCGATTGACGGAACCTCGTACCGTTGCGGTCATGAGCATCTGACGCTGGTCGCCGACATGCAGGCGCGACGGGCGTGTTCATCACCACAGCCAACGAAGCCGGCACAATAGACCGGTTGGCCACCTACTTGAGGGCGAACTCGGCGGCTCGCCCGAGCAAGTGCGCTCGGTCAACATCGACATGTCGCCGACTTTCATCAAGGGTGTCATTGAACATCCCCCTGAAGCACGGGTTACCTTACAAGTTCCACGTCGTCGCCCACGCGTCTAACGCGCTCGACCCAGTACGTCGTCCAGCAGCAGAAACTCGACCCTCAGCTCAAAGGCATGCATCGGACGTCGCTTGAGGACGCCGACAAACCGCACCACGCGCGCCTGGATTTACCGGGAAACAATTGCGCGACATTCTCGGGCGCAGACAACTCAACATCGTCTGCGAGATGCTGCACCAGTGCACCAACGTTATGCGCTCGAAGGTCGAGCCCATGAGAGAAGCTGTCCGTTTGGTTTGCAAGCATTTCGATGGAATCTTTGTTTAGACCCAGACGCCCCAGCTTAACAGGGTTACCGAGGCGATCAACGGCATCTTTTAGGCAGCAAATGGCAAGGCGCCAGAAAACTTAACTTCGCCGCGTTCAAGGGTGCATGCCCGCTAAGCCGCATTACCCACCGAGTTTTCAAAAGAGCCGGAATTTATATAGTGCTCTTCAATAAATTCGATGAGTGGTACATTCTCGTTGATAGCATATCGTCGGGTTAGCCGCCGGAATCTGCTGCGTGGCCGCTGCCCATGTCCTTAGCGGCATGCAAGGCAGCAAGGCAATGCAAATAGGCTCCCTCCCGAAAAAACTCGTCGCGATAGTTGGAAATGGCCTCGTTACCGGCTTCACTCGATAAGGTCATTCGGCGCTCTGTCCCGCTCATTTTCTTTCGAATTCTTCATCGATTACGCCCTCCTCCCGGAAAACAGCCGATTAGTGTTGACGGCAGCGTGCCTGTCCAAAACGCCAGCCTGCCTGTCAAAAACGCCAGCGACAATTCTTGAAAATTTTTTGGAATATTCGATCGCAAAATGGGTTTGCTCCAATATCAATCGTTAAACACGTAGGAGTTAAAGATGAAGAAAATTTCCGTACTTGTAATGTCTGCTGTTGTTCTGGTTTCGTCTACTGCGTTTGCTGAAGGCATTACCCGTGCTGAAGTTCAGCGTCAGCTTGTTACAGCGGAGCAAAACGGATCGCGATTGGTTACCGATGCATCGTATCCTGATGTTGCACGTATCTATACAGGCCAAGTCCCACACAGAACTGATGAGACAGGGACTTGTGGCAGCATCGCATCAGGAAAAAGCGCTGTCTCAGGAAGCATACCAAACGTGGGCACGGCAAGCCATGAAGCCTGCGTCGGTCCTCGAACTTTCTGCGACACATACGCTGGTTCCTAAAGGGCGACCTGCATCATTAATGATGCCAAGCAGCAGACCAACGTTCAGTAACGCAATGCCTAGGTTCTGTACGCGGCAATTGCGTTACGTTTTCATCGGCGAGACTATGAAGATCCTTTTGTCGGCCCAGCAGACTGGAGGACAATTTTCATTGATCGAAGGCATTATGCCGCCTGGTGGAGATGGCGGCCTCCACGTCCGTCGCCGTGAGGATGAGTCGATGGTCATGCTTGAAGGTGAACTGAAGGTAACCAATGGTGACAGCGTTTTCCCGCTAACAGAGGGACAGAGTTATATTGCCCCACGAGACGTACCGCAGCGGTTGCGCAATCGCGGAAATGTTGCTGCACGGGCGTTGCTTGTCACAACACCTGGCGGCTTTGACGAGTTTATTGTAAAGGCAGGTACACCCATATGCGATGCGATAGGAAATGGCTTGCCTACTACCCTGCAACCGTATCAACTGGCGGCCCTTTCTGCGCTCACAGAGGAATATGGTGTAGAAATACTCCTTCCGCCCGGCGTTGGTGTGCCTTCGTGATCGGATGCGATCGCAGGCCGTTCAGCTTCCTTATAGTGATCGGCTAACACATGCATCCCAATTCCGCCTACTAGGGGTTTTGTCGAAGAGGGTAAGCCTCTCTTCGCGAATGTAGCAATTTTGACGTATACAAACTTGCTAGGTAAGTTGACTTCCGCTGCAAACATGGATCCGAACGGTTTCATCATTTGCATCGCACTACTGATTGGGAAAAATCCGCTCAGAGAGATATTGGGTCGAACAATACATCTGCCGGATGAAACTTGGTGGACCCTAGGCTGAAGAATTGCACTGCTGTGCGTCGTGATCGCCATTGCCAATGAGTTCATTCGTCGCGCGCAGTCGGATCAAATCTGGGTGCTGTTTCATTTCCTGGCTCGCCCGTATTGCATGTGCAGTTCGTGCTCGTTCAGTCGCCTTGACTTTCCAGAGCACATGCCCGAATGGACAGCTGAGCGATCAACGGACGCGATAAGCAAGCACAACTGACTTCTTAGAGAGTGTACTTATATAAATGCGAAATTTACTTCAAAATCTCAGAGGAACGGCAGTCTTTCATTTCTCCACCCTACTGCAAGCGCCGGTGCAGTCGCTCAAACAGATCCACGACCAGGTGGCCCTGTTGCTCGAATGGCGATGAAGTATCGCTCGGAGGACGCGGATATGGACTTTTTCTTTGTTGTCGCCCTTGGTTGGAGCACCGAAGGTGGTCTTAGCGGAACGCTGCTCATGTACGCGATGCCCTGACTTTGTACACAGAAAATGCGTTTATGCAGTTCACACTAGTTGCGTAACCGCGAATTACGCCCATCGAACCAAAACAGCGCGTTGGGCTAGATCATGCGGCAACTCATTGCGTTGCATGGCAACATTGAATGACAAGATCGCTAAATACATTGGAGCGTGCGGCGTAGCGTCGCACTTCACGATCGACGTGGAAAAAGCTATCGCCGCCATAGAAAAATACTTGCATGGGAGATGCGCTATTTCCGATTTCCTTGTCAAGGAATTAAGCTAAGGTGCTGCGGTAGAGTTCGTTACTACGCTATGTATCCCTATCACGCATTTTCGAATATGAATGAAAGCTCAATGTCTGTCAACGGCCACCACGGCGTTAGCCAAAAATTGCATTTTGATCTTACCGTCGCTCTTCCCATCGTCCTTCCAAATGTCTGGAAGCTTGCTTTGCGAATAACGCGGGATTCCGGACTAGCCGAGCAGCTAGTAGGGCAAGCGTACGCGAAGACTTTGACCCACGAGACAGGCTCGCTGCAGATAGAAGAAGCGTTCATAAAGGTTGCGTCGAATATTGTTGAGTTATGGCAAGCACTCGAACGCTCCTGCAAACCTTGCCGGCGTGGATACCATACATCTGCAAACAACGTTGACTTATTATCGGCGATTGATCGCCTTCCTGACGTCGACCGGATCTGTATCTTTTTAGTTGATGCTCATGGTCTCAGTGTTCACAAGGCAGCGCAAGTGTTAAAAATACCCGCGTGTGGGGTAATTCGGCTTCTGTTGATTACAAAAACTCGCCTTGCATGGCATTTAGTTGAAGCCGATTGAGCAACCAATGGGCACGACTTGTTGTTTCATGTCAGTAGAAAAAACTATTAGCATAGCGCTCGCGGGCGAATTTCAGTACGCCGCGATCGTGCGTCGATTAGGCATGCGCGCTTCGGGTGGGCGGGCACCGGGTTTGCTAAAATCTGAAGGCTCTTCATCACGAACACTGCACCAAGCAACTTCAATAAATTACGTGCGACAGTCAAGGCTTGCTCACGATTGTGCGACAACTCTCTGAGCGCAGCACCGGCCTGCCAGAGCCGTCCCAAGAAGGAAATTCGGTCGGTGCAATTCATCCAAGACACGTTGACGTGAAATTGGCCGAGCACCTGACATCGCGCACTGCAGCGATCACCTGGCAGCGTTTGTCACTACGTTTGAACAAACGTGGATCGCACACTTCTTCAGGGGAGAGGAAAATGCGCGATGACTGGCAAAATGCTTCGATGCAGATAACCGGTCTATCCAACTCTTTAACCTCGTCCACCTTTTCATAACGCTGCTGCGATGATTGCTGCAGAACAAATCTTGAGGTTGTCCTTCTGTTGCTTCACGATCAAGGCATCGCTCACTTTGTTGTGCAAGGTACGTAGATGGAAATAACGCAATTGTGCAGAGGCTGGTGCACCAATCCCGTGTCGGGCCACGGCTACGCTAGCGAGCGCACGTATTTCGAGTTCCGCAGAGAAGAACTGCGCATTTCAGAAAATGCTGCTTTCAGGTCCCGGGCAAGCCAATCAACCCCCTCGGCGCCCTACCTTAGTCCGCAACTGAGCCAGCGCCAGCGGACGGTACGCCACTTATGGAGCATAGACTTGGCGATCTGTGTCGACACTACTTCAAACTCGTCGTTTTTCAGGATCGAACCAGGTAAGACGCGCTTGAGGCTCCCCGGGTCAAAAGTCCGGTAGGCCGACAGCCATCGATTTCCTAGGCCCTCTGCACATGCTTCATAAATTAAATCGAACCGCTATGGAATAAAACGTCCGAGTGACATGTTTAAACTATTCCACACAAACTTTTATATATGCTTACACATTGAAAAATGGATCAAAAAAAGATAGATAACATGAATAAGGCAGTTAAAAAGACAGTCGATCAATTGCGCCAAAAGATTGCGGCTAAACCTCAGGACGAAATGTTCCGAAGGGGAGAACTATGGGAAGACAACATCGCTTCAATTGCGTCCTTGTCGACTCGAAACATCGCTCGGCTGAGGGCCTATCTTGGAAGGCTGTCCAAGAATGAAGCTAGTTTTGTAACGAGATTTGAGCAACAACCATTTTATGCAACTCATTTTACTTCGGACGATCGTGACGACGGACAAACTGTAAAACTTTTGTCAAGAAAAAATTTACAGGAAAGAAACATAGCTTTTAATACCAGCAACACCCAAGCGATTGATCTGAAAATGGCTGCTCATGATGATCATGTTTTTTTTGCGCTTGAAGTTGGTAGCCGACCCCAAAAGACTAGCAGCAGATTTGGCGGAATTATATACCGTTTTTCTTTGCAACAGTCAAGATTTAGGTATGCTTGGATAAGTCTAAATGATATGGTCAAGCCCAAAGAAAATAATTTAAGGTATTATTTTCCCAACCTTTTAGAAACAGACTACGTCGTTGCGCAGATGACGGTAGATTTTTATAATACTACCGATTTTGTTTTTACTGGAGCTGCTACCTTTGTTGGAGTAGCTCTATCAATCGTGCACCTTTCCAGACGCTTAAGTTCACGCGCGGTGAAAGTATTGCTATCGGCGACAACGCAAGAAGAACTGAATAAAGTTTTGAACGGACTTTTTCGACCCGAGATGAAGCTTTCACGATTTTTAATAACTTCAGAATTTCAAAAAATCAGAGAAGAGCGTCCAGCGTCCCCTGTTGCTCATAACGCGGGTGGACCTCCAGCACTGCATCCGGGAATGTTTACTGACAGGAACTGGAATGGATATGATGTATCAGATTATTTCGGCGAAACGGATTCTGATGGTGATTCGGCGTCGGTTTATAGCCAGGAATAATCCGTAACCGCATTACCGGTACGAAACGACCTTTTAGGTTAAATCTGTGTTTAGCTCGTTCGGGTCATCCGAGCCTCTCGACTCACTTGGTCGATGCACACGACGCTTGTTTTCGCCATAAGATTTTAAATCCCTGCTTGCTTCGCGTCTGATGGAGTTAACAGTTTCTTTAAAAAAGCTCATATTAAGATAATGCCGTTTATGCGTTAGCGTGGCCCTTGCGCGACGTCTAGCAACAGCGTCGCACGTGACGCCCGACGGCGAATAAGGTAATTGCGTCTAAGCACTTACGGCCTTGCTAAACAGAAATCTTTGTCCTTGCTGGCAGCCACCTTCAAGCGTTCGTTCTCCCTGGGATTGCTGCTCAATGCCTTCGGCAGGCGCTAACGGCTTAGTCCATTGCCAAGTCTGATCAAAGCAGCAACGATCTCGGGGCTTTCACGCTAGGCGTCCACGTCAGGATTGAATCTTCGATCGATCTTCATTCAGCTTAAAATTGCGCAAATCACAAAGACTCGAAGCACTGGTTCCGAACTCGTCTGATGTCATTGAAATGCTCTCTTCGCGCCCCCTACTTAGCATGTCGCGCGGCACCAAGATCGCGCACGAGTGCGCTTTTCCAGTTCTCAATCTCAAGTCGTGCGGGTGCAAGGCCCGTATGCTGGAGAATTGCGAGGATGCGAGAACCAAGATCACGATCTTGCAACTGTATTGCGGATGCATTGAAAGAGAGGACTTTCCCATTGGGCCACCCGCGCGGTGTTCCACACGCCGCGCGCAATAACCGGTCAATGAGCGTGCTAATAAGCCCGGTATCTTCGTCAATAACAACTAAGCGTTCGGGTGCGATGGTGCCTCTCACCCCTTACGCATGCGTCCAGCGCGCTAACGCTTCGAAGCCAATCATCCTTGGTCGTAAGATCGAGGAGTTGCCAGAAAAACGACTCGATTGCATGATCTGCAAGCGCGAGGCGAAGCTCGTGTTCGAGCACGTTGCATTTACGCATTTGTTGGTCCATAGCGTCATCAAAAAAGCTGATAGCGGATTCTCCTGCTGTCTTCGCCCTATAGAGCGCAACGTCAGCGCGGCACAGCGTTTCATCGGGCGTGGCACCACCAAAAAGCAGGAGGGGCACTCTCAAACCGGCACCGATGCAGTGCTCGAGATGACCATCGCTGCTATCGACCGGCTGGTGCACCAACTATCGGACAACCCGTTCAATTGACGACAAGTGCCAGCGACAACTACGCCCACGCCGGTAGCAAAAGACATAATGCAACGACTTGGGAGCGACAACCATGACTCAACACCAGGAGAAACTACCCCTCATCCGGCCAGATTAGTTGTTGCCGGGCGGCCACAGTAGTTGACGCCATACACCGTAGGGACCCAAATACCTTCACCACGCGAGCAAGGATGGTATTAGCGCCGGCACGCATATCAAGGGGCTCGGTCGCAAGCCAAATGGTATCGAACCGGACATCGCAGCACCTTTCGAACCCAAGCTGCCCTGTCACCCAAGAAAACTGCGGCCACAACCCCACGCAGTTGTTCATTGCGCTGAATGTCGATGCGCACGTACGCTTGCGCCGCGTCGGGCGCTTGAGCTATCGGCGCGGTCAATGGCAACGCGACAAAGCAGCGCGACGAGGCAGGCTTTAACTCGACAATCGATTCGGGTGCAGGCAGCGCAGCGTCGCCGGAATTGGCGGCATCTTTACTTTAACGTCTCAGTACATTGGGTTTCAGACCATGCGAAAGCGCCACGTCTGAACATGAGACGCCGCCCTGGCGATACTGTTCGATAGGCTCTACTTTAAACGATGTGCTGTAGGCGCGTTGTGTGCGCCCGGTAAAAAAGTCTTGCGAAATAGTGTGCACGTGTCCGCTTCCAGATCGTGGAAACGTGTGCTCTTACGCCAAAAAGTAGATATCTCGATGAGATTGCTGGGTGCCTACAATGTCTTATTAATACTTCGTATTCCTCATAACTTCAACGTTGACATTGAATCGGAGTGTATGCTTCGCGTAATTCGGAAGTTCCGATCGCACAAGGAAACGCACGTCTCCATGAGCAGAGCCGTCTAACGCACCATCCATATGCACCCATGTATTGGCTTTCTTTGCTCAACGCCAGACCTCAGTCGCAGAATCGAATTTGACCGGTATCCCCTTGCCAAACTGAATAGGGATAATTACGCGGTCGTTAAGCGGCTAAGGCTTCCAGACCGTAGTCGGCAATGGCAGTCTGTCGGCATTTGTATGAGCCGATTATACTTTGCACCGGTACGGCAAGCACTGTACCGGGTTGGTTCATCGCGCGCCACTGCCGTGCTTTTTAACCGGTGATACTGGCCACCACTTGGTCGGGGCGCCAGATGTCATCCTGCGCAAACGCAAAAGAGCGTAAGCGTTGGGCGACGCGCAGGCCGAATTCACTGCCCAGCACGGCACCGTCTGATAGGTGAATCAATGCCGCGGGTAGCCAACAACTCCTGGACCATTCGCAGACTCAGCTGAAAGCGGTAAACAGCCAGACCCGTTAGCCGATCACGTTGGGAGGAAAGTGGTACTCCAAATAGGAGATGGCATCGTTAGTAGGTGCGCTTGCTGCAAGTTGGTTCTTTTATTACTTTCAATGGTCGCTGGATTTCCTGCAACAGCACAAGACCCTAATATAATGTCGGTTGGCACTGCCACACCCCGGTGCAGCCCGTCCGAAGTGCGGTGTTGCCTAATAGGTAAAGATCGTTGCTGATTGGCGAGCTCTTCGCCATATCGGCGACCATCGCTATGGCGCTCTTTACTGTTTCAAAGTACAAGGGTCGACAGATTCGTCGAGCGGAATTGCGCTCTCCTGAGCGACGGTCTCCCACGCAACTCCCTGCAGTTGAACGGCGATAGCAGCTGGAATACCGAATTCTTGCGCAGCCGCTTCTGCTCTACCAAAAGCTCGCACATCGGTACCCGTGATCTGCTCAAACAGTACAAGTGCGCTTAAGTAAGCGCCATAGATGCTCGGATGGTGCAGATCAGGGTTATTGGCCTTAAGCGCTGGATTGTTGACCGCATTGATGTTGTACCAAAGCAGCGGTAATGCAGAACTTACCTTCGGATCCGGATTAGCAACACCCTCCGCCCACGCGCGTTGCCACGCCTCCCCGACTGGCGCCACGGACACGATGGCGCCGTCGTGACTTGCTGCGCTGTAATACGCATTGTGATTGGCGTTACCAAGAACAGAGAGATTGTTGATGTAACGATTATGATATTCAGTAGTTCCTGGTGTGCCGCTTAGCTGCTGCGCAAGATCCGCTGTCGGCCAAGGTTCGTACAGATACACGCCTGCTGAAGGCGCAACGCTATGTACGCCTTGCTCGATCGTCTTCACGCTTGAGCAAAAGCCCGCGGGGTCGCTCGTGCTGCTTCCAGTCAACGTTTGCGGCAGCGGCTTCGCGCTCAGCTCTTGAAGTACCACCGAGTTCCACTTCGTCTGCTCTATGACACTTGATGCCGCAAAAAAATTCTTTTCGAGGCTTGTCTCCGAAATTGCTTCAATATGGACGTCGTAGTTAAGATGCGCTTCGGCGACCAGTTCAGCAAAGATACCAGGAATTCCGCCCCACGGCCCCGCCTCTTCGCTAGATTCTGCCCTTAGACCAGTCTGGCCAAAGTTTTCATCAACGACTAGTGGAGAAGCAGCCGGAGCGTTTTGCGTCCCGCCTGCGTTGTAATTCCTCACTGGTGTATAACGTCCGTGCGTAAAGCTGTCGCCGACGAAAAGGATATGCTGAGGAGCCGATGGTGTGGTAGAGCTGGCGGTGCCGCTAGCAGGTGCATCAGGAGCACTGGCAGCACTCGTGTTTCCACCGGTAGTACTGGTTCCACCGCCGCCGCAGGCTATTAGTGCGAGGGGTAAGCCGAATATAAATGCGGCCTTGAGCCAAGCATTCGTTGATAACATAGCGGTGCTAACGTTGCGGCTAAAACAGAGGGGGTTTTTCATGGCAAAAGACGATCTTGGAGGCTTGCTGCTGCAGTCTTATAGTTTAACGAGATTTTGTAACGCTAAAAATTAGAATCGCGATATGTCGCAAGACCATTCGCGTTAGGTCGGTCTATATGCATTACGGAGGAGCGCTTTAATGACCGTTTCGCTCCTCATGCCCGGGACGGTTTAGTCGATATATACCCTTTCTAGGGGTGACATGCGTATGGATGTGCTGGCATCACGACTTAACCGGCGAGGATGGTCGCTAGCAATGCCGCGATACAAATATGTATTTCAATGACGGAAAATTCGACTTTGCCAATGGCCGCCGTTCTGCGAAAGGCCTGATTAAATGTGTCGGCAATTTAAGCCCAGTGGCCCACCATCCAGCGCCATGCACCGCGACTTGCGACCCAATGCCCCGGCACCCAGTGATGTCCCACATGGATTACCTCCCAATGTCCGGGACGCCAGATATACCGGCCGTGTTCCCATCTCCAGTGTCCGCCGTCCCAGATATAGCCAGCGCGCGGAAGTGGAGCTGCCTCAACTCGCACAGGCGGCGGAGCGCTAGGTGCAAATACGACCACTTGAGCCAACGAAGTTTCAGAGACTAAGATGGAGCTAACAGTTATAAATATTGTTTGGGCGATAAACCGACATAATTTCATTAAACCTCCAGATGATGACTCACTTGAAAATTAGGCAACGGCCGTTTTTCGATGTATCAAAGCGCGAGCATTGTTCGCTAACGTCGGCTTGATTACTAAGAGAGCAGAACTGCAACAGAATTCTGACGTAATTATTACAAAGCCATTGTCTTTTCGGATAGTGCTTAGCGTTTAGTTTCTTAAATTTGTCGCTCACGCGGACTTACACGGATCTTGACTTCGTGTCGGTCTCCAACACTAATTGAGTGAGCGGCGCTCGTCAGCAAACCCATTGTTGTAATACGGTAATTACGACGTGCGTCTGCCAATGGCTAGGTTGACCATGACCATACGAATTCTCATTACGACACCTTCACTATTTGCGTAAGGCTTAACGAACTAGGTTAGCTTCAACGCATGCGTAGTTTTTCGACACGCGCGCCTTCATTGCGCTGCACTCAGCAGAGACATGGAGGTGAATGCTCAAACCGCAACGCGTGAGTCCCTCTGAAAAAAGCCAGCCACTCGCAGCTTGCTCTAGCTCAAGCTCCATTACAAACGTCGTTCTCTATTGGAGAACAGCAGTAGAGAACAAATTATTCCCTCCTAAGAGAAAAATTATTACGGCGCGCAACGACTTGACGTGTCGGAATGAACGTTGTTCAAATCGGCAAGACGACACCCGATTCTTACTAGTTTGGAGCGAGCGTGCGGCAGCGATATGTAGCTTCAATGGAATTGCTAAGCTTTGATGTGGCCTCGTTCGGGTGGACAGTTTTTTGATTTTAAAGTGGAACGCTGGCGGGAGCCTTGCCGGATTTGATACTTCATAACTTTTACACGAAATTTGCAATGCTACGGCCGTACACCCTGTTTCGGCATGGCCACTCGCAGACGCTCATCGCCGCTACCTCTAAGTTAGACTTAGCGCCCATGTGCACTTTTAGTTGCAAAAATTTCGTGTTTAGCTTTCTTTGCAAATTTCACTAGGCCGCATCCTTTATATCGATGTGGGATGTGCTGCAGGCAGTAGCGTCGGATCTCCTTGAACCCAATAGATCATTTGCTATGCCACCGCGATTATGTGGATCTGCGCCGACGTCTGCGAGGGCAGCCCAATCAGAGTGCGCGCAATTGCTCGTTCTATGTCTCAGCGATCTCACTATCGCCATTGGCCCAAACGAAATGACGCTTGCTCAAGCGTCGTGCAGCAAGCCAGACGCCAACCGTTGTACACGAAGACCTTCATGCGCGTCGAGCGCTGATTGGCAAACAGATATGCATGTTGTGGCCGTGCGGACCCAAATACCTTCACCACGCGAGCAAGGATGGTATCGGCGCCGGCACGCATATCGAGGGGTTCGGTGGCAAGCCAAATGGCGTCGATGCGGATCATCGAAGCACCTCCCGAACCCAAGCTGCGCTGTCACTCAAACAAAGCAGCGGCCACAGCACTGACACGGTTGTGCCATTGCGCTGAATGTCGATACGCACGTTCGCGTGCGCCGCATCGGGCGCTTGTGGTGTCGGCACGGTCATTGGCAACGCGACGAAGGCAGGCTTTACGTTGACAACAACCGATTTCGGTGTAGGCGGCGCAGCATCGCTGGAATCGGCGGCATCTTTAATCCAACGCCGGAGGACATTAGAATTCAGGCCAATCGAGATCGCCACGGCGGAACATGAGACGCCAACCTGGCGACATTGTTCGATAAGCTCTGACTTGAACGAGGTGCTGTAGGTGCGCCGTGTGCGCCCGGTCGGAATGTCTTGGGAAATAGTGTGCACGTGTCCGCTTCTTGATCGTGGAAACGTGTGCTCTTACGTCAAAAAATAGAAAGCCAGATGAGATTGCTAGGTACTTACGTTCAACTAGCGGGAATAAAGGCGTCCCTGCAGTGTTCTGAGGATAGTTGTCGTGGCCTTCCGTGGCTGCCACCGATCAAATGTAAGCCTTTTGACAATGAATGTGCTCGATCCGTTTTGGCTTCTTTTTTGGGTCGCAGTATGGGCCTTAATTTTGTTAGTTTGCATTCTATTGCGATGCACGTGGGTGGATTTAAGCCATGTTGTTTTAGCCCAAAGTCACATTGCTCCAGAAGTTTTGGAACACCTGTTCTTGCAAGATTTTTCTGGCGATTCAATACGAACAGCAGTTGAGCGGTCGATTACTGAAGAAGTAGCTCCGCTTGTTAACCTCTCGACAAAAAAATATGACTAGTCTTAGTGCGATAATCTACGTCGTGGCTCGCATACCACGCTTCTTGAATCTATTTACGATATGAACGGAAAAACATACTGCCGCAATCTGAATAGCTTCGATGCTTTTTACGAACAAATTCGCGTGCTTTGCAGTGCGCTAGACCGATTCACGCTTGCACCCTTGAAGCAGGAACTATCCCCGCGAACAAAGGGTGAAAGGAGGTTCGGCCCCTCGAGAAGTGCTCACAACCAAGCCTTGCAAACTTACGGAACGGAAGCCGTGCAATACAGACTGCATGCAAAGGCATGACCAAGTGTTTTTTTGGGGAAATGACTATTGTGTGGTCCTTTCATTTTCCTTTTACGAAAACGAATCTAACGGAGGCTTCGTAATAATTTATTAAAATTAGGGCGAACAAGGAATCTAAAACTAGATCGAATGGGCTCCAAGTTGATCATTTCGACGCGAAATTAGCAGCTATAGCCTCTCGAGCCGCGATTTATTACATCGGATTTTTGTCTCCAATATGAGAACCGCGTCGGCGGTCCTTAAACGAATTCTAGGAAAATTGTATGTCAATGGCTGACCGCGATGGCAAGATCTGGATGGATGGCAAGCTGATCGACTGGCGCGACGCCAACATCCATGTGCTGACCCACACGCTGCACTATGGCATGGGCGTTTTTGAAGGCGTGCGCGCCTACAAGACCGGTAAGGGCACGTCGATCTTTCGCCTCAAGGATCACACCAAGCGCCTGCTCAATTCCGCCAAGATCTTCCAGATGGAAGTCCCGTTCGACCACGCCACGCTCGAAGCGGCGCAGCTCAAAGTGGTCGGCGCGAACAAGCTGGAATCCTGCTATATCCGTCCGATCATCTGGGTGGGATCGGAGAAGCTGGGGATATCGGCGAAGGGCAACACCATTCACGTGGCGATCGCCGCATGGCCGTGGGGCGCCTATCTCGGCGACGACGGCATTGCGAAGGGCATCCGCGTGAAGACGTCATCGTTTACGCGTCACCACGTGAATGTATCGATGGTTCGTGCCAAGGCGTCCGGCTGGTATGTGAACTCTATCCTGGCGAATCAGGAAGCTATCACCGACGGTTACGACGAAGCGCTGCTGCTCGACGTGGACGGCTACGTGTCGGAAGGCTCCGGCGAAAACTTCTTCCTGGTGAACAACGGCAAGCTGTACACGCCGGACCTGGCATCGTGCCTCGACGGCATCACGCGCGACACGGTCATCACGCTCGCGCGCGACTTCGGCATTCCGGTGATCGAAAAGCGCATCACCCGCGACGAGGTCTACACCTGCGACGAAGCGTTCTTCACCGGCACCGCCGCTGAAGTCACGCCGATCCGCCAGCTGGACAACCGGACTATTGGCGAAGGCCGTCGCGGCCCGATCACCGAAAAGCTGCAAAGCGCTTTCTTCGATATCGTGAGCGGCAAGAACGAGAAGTACACCGACTGGTTGTCGACGGTCAAGTAAGACGGTTTAATGCATATCACGGCGGACCGGCGAAAAGACGGTTTGCCCCCTACCCCATTAAGTTCTTCACCAGTTCAGCGCGCCTTCCGCGCTTGTGCAGCCACGTGCGAAGCACTTAGCCCTGGACTGCTCATCGCACGTTGGAATCGACACGTGCATTCTAAGTGGTCTCGTTAGACACGCTCTGCGATCTGTAAAGGTAGAGCGGACCCTAATGGGGCGGTAACTTTAGCAGTAGATAATTTCCGCCCCACCCCGAATCGAAGCTACAAACAAAAAGATCAATGGAATAACAGGTTCGCTTAAGGCGTTGTGAAGACAGGCTGTGCCGGAGAGGTGAGTTACATTCGTAACGCGGAAAAATTTCTAATTGGGGCTATTGATGAAGGTTGCAGTGATGGGCGCCGGGGCAGTGGGTTGCTTTTTTGGCGGAATGCTGGCGCGAGGCGGTCACGAGGTAGTGCTTATTGGGCGGCCACATCACGTTCTCGCTATCGAGCGGGAACGGCTACGTCTACAAACGCCGCTTTTTGACGAAGCAATTCCTATATCGGCAAGCATCGAAGCGAACGCCGTTACAGGCGCAGAGCTCGTGCTTTTTTGCGTAAAGTCGACCGATACAGAGACGGCAGCGGCTGCGATGAAGCAGCATCTTTTGGTCGATGCATTGGTAGTCACGTTACAAAACGGCGTGGACAATGCGGAGCGTGTACGTAACGTCGTAGCGCAGGAAGTTTGCGCGGCCGCAGTTTATGTCGCCTGCGAAATGGCCGGACCGGGGCATGTACGGCATCACGGCCGCTGCGAACTAGTCGTCGAACCAAGTGATGCTGCTCGTCGGATGGCGCGTGTTGCAAATGCCGCAGGCATCCAAACTCAGCTATCCCAAAATGTGCGCGGCGCGTTATGGGAAAAGCTGGTTTTGAACTGCGCTTACAACGCCATTTCAGCACTTGTGCAATTACCGTTGGGCGAGTTGCGCCGGCTGGGCGGTACAGGCGTCGAAACGGCCATGCGAGATATCGTCGCCGAATGCATTGCTGTTGCGCGTGCAGATGGGGTTGACATGTCGGACAGCGTGGACACTACTGTGCGCAGCATCATGAATACTATCCCCACAGGACAATATTCATCGACGGCACAAGACCTTGCGCGTAACCGTCATAGTGAAATCGATCATCTGAATGGGCACATTGTACGTCGCGGACTTGTGCTCGGGATTCCAACACCGGTAAATCATCTATTGCTGCTGTTGATTCAGGTATTAGACAATCGGCGAAGTTGGGGCGGTGAGCGGGTTTAGCTGCACTTGAGCTTATATCTGACGACGCACTACTTGTGCAAATCCAACTTGCCCTCTTTTAGCCGCACCTTAAGAGACTGCGGCCATCACCCGGCGTGAGACTCGCCGACAAACCTTTGTCGTTCGACATAAAACCGCTAGCTGTTCGGATGCGCTTTAGACCTTTGGTCGTGCCTTCGCCATCCTTCTCAAAGTGCGGACGAAATTATTTTTTTGGTTGAGATCTCAGTAGTCAAGCCACGCCCTACGGATGCTCATACTGCTGGCAAAATGCGCCATCGACTGCAACCTCGCTTTAGACAACGAGAAGCACTACGAGAGTACTTGATACCTAGCGCACCTAGATGAGAAAGGGGATCTGACCAAGATAACCTTTCTCGTTAAAGATGGTCCCGACACGACGTAGGTGAGGACTTTATCTGCATAATTCCCAGTAACCCGTACTAACAGCCTATATAGAATCAATATCGACCGCACAATCACGCATGAATGCCACGATGACTTTGCTCACTGAATTTATTTTAGCGACTACCAAGAATGTACTTCGATGCTTTCCATTGGCGAGCATTGAATCCGAGCTGCTAACAAGTAACATTAAGTATTACCTAGCAACCTTCGCAACACGTCTGCACCATCTCTACCCTTCGCTGCTCCGTCCCACAGCCGCCCTATAAGCCGACGGTACATGCCGACAGCATCAGGTGACGTAGTTATCGACGCAACGCCCGATCGTACGTTTGGGAGCTCGCCAAGACGGAATGGGGAAACCGCAACATGGACGCCGCCAGGTTCCTCGAAGATCTGAAAATTCTCGTTCGGCGAGTTCTCGACAACTATTCCTATCTGGACACCTATTGGGTCGCTTTCTAGGACACTAATCATATGTGCTACTTCACTACGTGCGGCTAGCTTACGTTCGAGTTGAACACCAGCGGGCAGTCCAAGACGGCCAACTAGCCCATGATGAAGCATTTGCTCGACTTGTCTTGCGCCTATCAGGCTGAGGATACTTGGTCGACTTTCCTCAAAAAACCTGCGCCGTGCAGTCAAGATTTTCAGTACATCACTGTTAAGCCTTGCGGACCCTTCGTCGGTAAGCTCGTGGGGTACGCTTTCCTCCAACATGTTTCGAAGAATTTTTGGGTAAGCTTCTGAAGTAAGCAAAAACGAGATCGGATCAAAATTGGCCAAGACTCTCTTCGATCGCGACTCGAGTTGTCGCATACGCTCGAAATAACTCACGGCTGAGTCGTGATACTCGGCCTCAACTCCGAGAAGGTTTGGCAGCGTAACCCCAAATAGCGATGCCAATTTCTCCAGCGTGTCAATTTTAACAATCTCACCGCGCTCTAGGTTGTAGACAGCTGCGCGAGATATCGACAAGCGTTCCGCCACTTCCTCTGAGCGAAGTCTTCTAGCCATCCGGTAAGCACGTAGACGTTCGCCAATCGCTTCAAAATCAAAAGCCGCTGACCCTCTACGACGATCCACAGTTTCGGACACAAACGCGCCTCGTATAAATTTATGAACTAATTATAGCGGATTTTACCGAAATACGAGGATGGTAGGGAAAACCTTAGGAGTCTTCGACCTAGTTTCTCGAAATATTCGGCTTTTCCATACTTGTCTATTTTTATAGACGAAGGCAGTATGCAGATGCCACCCCCGCCGTCGGCTGCTCGTAAGAAACAGCGCGGTATAGGTCGGGGTTTACGCGATGAAAAATTAGGGAGATCTGAATGTGTAATCATTTCAAGCTTATCGCTTTACTCTGCCTTTTTGGCACCGCATCGATCAGCGACTCAGCAACTGCCCAGTCCTCTATAACGCTGTATGGTCATGTTGATGGGTTTGTGGGTGAGGTGAAGAACCCAGGCAGTCGAGCTGCTGTCGTCATGCAGGGAGGCGGCATGTCGACGTCGTACTGGGGTGTACGGGGTACGGAAGATCTCGGTGATGCCTACTCAGCATTCTTCGTGCTTGAATCCTATCTGCAACTTAATAACGGAATGTCAGGACGTTTTTCGAACGACCGTTTTTTTTCACGAAACGCATATCTTGGAATCAACGGTCCATATGGTTCAATACGGGCCGGGCGCTTAACCACACCACTCTATCTTTCTACCATTAATCAAAATCCTTTTTTCAACTCTTACCTGTTTTCGCCTTGGATCTTCCATACCTATAAGGGGTTGGGACCTCAAGGCGTAGTAGGCGATTCTGGGTGGGACAATGCAGTAGCCTATACCTCACCCAACTTGAGGGGTTTCAGCAGTCAACTCATTTATTCGTTTGGTAATTCGGCAGACCAACAGAGCTCAAAAAAGTGGGGCGCTCAGCTTGCATACGCAAACGGTCCTCTTCAAACAACTTTTAACTATCAGTGGATTAACTATAGCAACCTTGCGGGAGATATAGCGAAAGCGCTCCCTGCCATTCCTGGCTTACAAAGTGAAGCAACGCTACAAGCTGCAGGCTCTTACAACTTTAACCTTTTCCGCTTGTTTGTCGGTTACATGAACATCCGAGACGACGCCATGAACGGCGTCACAATCACGAACACAGAACATGCAGGCGTGTCAATACCGTTGCAAACGGCGAGCATACTTGCCGCGCTTGCTTACTCGAAATCCACTGGCCTATTCAGCACCGATGCTCGTCGATTTACTTGGTCAGTTGGGTACGACAGCCCCATTTCAAAGCGAACGGATGCCTATGTAGCTTTTAAGTTTGACAAATATGGACAGCTTTCGGCAGGCCTTACATATGGAGTAGGACTGCGTCATCAGTTCTAACCTAACTTTTTCAATGCGCGGGTAATCACCTAGAAGAATCGGTTTGCAGTGTAAAACAAAACGAGGTAGTCTAATTATTTGGATAACACCGAATCCTGCGCTGTACGATCCGGTCTTGTATAGGGACATGAACCGAAAAGACACGGCGGAAACGGTCCCGAAGCTTCAACGGTGGTCAGTTCCAATATTTTTTTATCCTTTCCGTCTAATTATTTGTACGCTTTAAGCGTGTAGCGTAAATAAGGCGAACTTAGATGGATCAGGGTTTCGACGGAGGAACAATGGACATAAATGCGAAAGTTGCGAAAAGAGAGGGGATGGCTGAGTGTTTAGATTTAGAGCGGCCGAGCATGTATGCGTGGAAAGCTTTAGCCGGATCTGCCATCGGTTATGCGATGGATGGTTTCGACCTGCTTATATTGGGATTCATGCTTCCGGCAATTGGCTTGGAGTTGCACCTATCCACGCAGCAGTCTGGAGCTCTCGTTACATGGACGCTGATTGGGGCTGTAGTTGGCGGAATTTTCTTTGGCGCGCTTAGCGATCGGTTCGGAAGGATCAGGGTTTTAACCTGGACTATTGTCGTTTTCGCACTTTTCACTGGACTTTGCGCCTTTGCTCACGGGTTTTGGGACTTGCTTGTCTATCGAACCATCGCAGGCATCGGATTGGGTGGTGAGTTCGGAATCGGAATGGCACTCGCTGCTGAAGCATGGCCGGCGAAACATCGTGCACGTGTATCTTCTTATGTTGCACTCGGTTGGCAGACCGGCGTGTTGGGTGCTTCACTGCTCACTCCCCTACTTTTGCCCCACATTGGCTGGCGCGGCATGTTTTTGCTCGGAGTAGCGCCAGCGCTAGTTGCCTGGGTTGTCAGAAACAAGCTTCACGAGCCTGAAGTTTTCGTAAGGACTAAAAACACCGAAAAAAAGCCAAATGCATTTCGCATGCTGGTTATTGATGGACCTACGACCCGTACAAGCTTAGGAATCGTCATTCTTTGCGCTGTCCAAAATTTCGGCTATTACGGCATCATGATTTGGCTGCCGACTTACTTAGCTAAAACAATGGGGTTTGGACTTACGAAGTCGGCGCTGTGGACTTCCGTCACGATAGTTGGAATGATGGTTGGCGTTTATGTTTTTGGACAATTGGCTGATCGAATTGGCCGCAAGCCGACCTTTCTTATTTTCCAAGCAGGAGCTGTCGCGATGGTCCTCGCATATTCGCAGCTTAGCGACCCATCTATCATGCTTTGGGCAGGTGCCTTGATGGGCATGTTCGTCAATGGAATGATTGGCGGCTACGGCGCATTAATCTCGGAAGCATACCCCACTGCAGCGCGTGCAACTGCCCAAAACACATTGTTCAATATCGGCCGTGCGGCTGGTGGATTCGGACCGATCGTTGTAGGCAGCCTAGCCGCCGCCTATTCCTTCCAAGCTGCAATCGCACTCCTGGCAAGCATCTATGTTGTCGACATGGTCGCTACAATATTTCTTGTGCCTGAATTAAAAGGCAAAGAATTGGAATAGGGTGTTTCACGGCGGACCTTGAGGTCGGCTAGTCAAATTATGAGCGGAGTCATTATGTCAACAAGCCCGTGCTCCAACGACGAAGTACCAACCGTTGCTTCTTATCGTTGTCGCGTAGTCGAACATCGCTGGGTCAATAAGCGGTACAAATATATACGTTTAGAGGCGGATTCGCCTATTGGCTTGATCACTAAAGCAGGACAGTTCTATCAGCTTAAGTGCCCGACCACAATTGAGCATGAACCATTTCTTCTTCGTCCGATGAGTGTTTATGGCACCGGGCCTGAAGATAACTGTATCGAGTTTCTTTATAACGTCACCGGTGTAGGTACGAAGGCGTTGGCAACGTTACTTGAAGGCGGATACATGGATATCGTCGGCCCGCTTGGCAATACTTTTACTTTCAGTCCCAACTATCGCCGCATCATAGTTGTCGCGCGGGGTGTCGGCCTAGCGACAATGGCGCCGCTGATACAAAAAGCAGCGCAAGCTGCCGTAGATGTAACCGCTGTGATGTCGGCGCGCGCTGCCGCGGACTTAATGCAGGAAGAATTCTTACGCGGCGTGAACGCCGATGTGCGCAGCGTGTTTGACGCTGATGGATCATCTTCAGTCGAAGCCGTCGAAGTGTTGATCCGAAGCCTCATTGAAGAACAAAGCCCCGACGCGGTGTACACCTGTGGGTCGCAGCGTTTGCTCATGCTGCTGCAGCGTATCTTGGCCGAATACCCGCAAATCAATGCCGAAGTCGCGATGGAGCAGCATATGGCTTGCGGCATGGGCGTTTGCTTGTCGTGTGTTCGAATGTTCGATTGCGACGGTGACCGCAGGTTCCTTCGGGTCTGCCGTGAAGGTCCAGTATTTCCGATTCGCGAAGTCGTTGGAGAGGTGGAATTTGGCTAATTTAATTACCCGGGTAGGCGATATGATTCTGCGCAACCCAGTTATGCCGGCGTCCGGCTGCTTCGCTATTGAATATCAAGAGGCACTCGACCTCGGACGTTTAGGCGCGTTAGTCATAAAAAGCGTCTCTCCTAAGTCCCGCGCCGGGAATCCAACTCCCCGCGTCGCAGACAGCTACAGCGGAATGCTCAATTCGATCGGCATTCCAAGCAAAGGCCTCGACTATTATATAGAGCAAGTCCTACCGCCTTATTTGAAATTCAATACGCCCGTAGTCGTTTCTATCTCAGCGGACACGGCCGACGAGTTCGCAGATGCCTGTGAACGAATGTCGTTGCCCCAGGTGGCAGCCATTGAGGCTAACATCTCTTGCCCGAACCTTGAAGCAGACGGTATGGCTTTCGCGATGCTCCCCGAGACGACATATAGGGCCGTATCTGCTATTCGTCGCCGCACCCGCCACCCGTTTTGGGTCAAGCTCACCCCAAATGCAAGCAACATTGCCGCTGTAGCCCGTGCTGCCGAGGACGCAGGCGCCGATGCCATCGTCATGGGAAACACCGTGCTTGGCATGGCCATTGACATTCGCACCCGAAGACCGAAACTCGGAAACGTCATGGGCGGCCTCTCCGGGCCAGCTATAAAACCCATCGCCTTGCGACTCGTGCATCAGTGCTACCGCGCTATTCGGATACCGATTATCGGCTGCGGTGGCATTCAAAACGTGGAGGACGCTATTGAGTTTTTGCTTGCTGGTGCAAGCGCAATCCAGGTCGGCACCGCGTCGTTCCGTGATCCAGGGATCATGCAAAAGATTATCGACGGGTTGAACTCCTATTGCGAAGAGACGGGATTAGACCGGCTTAGCGATTTAACGGGCCAGCTAAAGCTGGACCATCAACTCAGCGACCGGTGGCTTCGCTTCGCGCAGCAATCAGGTTGAGCATATTGGCAAGCCTACTATTGAGTACGCCCTCAACAACCCGATATCTCGGCATCTGACGGAATTTTGGAAGGCATTTATGGAAACCTTTGATCTGGCAGACCTTGCCCAGAAACTTTTCGACGACATTCGAACCTTGTCGTTTGATGGTGTTGGCGTTACGCGCGACAGCTATGGCGACGGTGAGTCGGCTACTGCGAATTACCTGACGCGTTTTGCCGAATCAGAAGGATTGCGAGTGGAAGTCGATCGCGCCGCCAATCTCATCTTCAGCCTGCCCAACGACGATGCGAATCTTCCTGCAACTTGGGTAGGCTCACACCTGGACTCGGTTCCGCAAGGAGGCAATTTTGATGGGCTCGCCGGCATTGTCGCTGGCTTGCTGTGTTTAGTAGCCCAGAAACGTGCCGACGAAGCCTCCTCTACACCGCTGCGTGTCATTGCGTTTCGTGGAGAGGAGAGCGCTTGGTTTGGCAAGGCTTACATGGGATCGGGCGCCGTTTTTGGAAAGCTTTCACCAGAAGATCTCGAACTGAAGCATCGCACTACCGGTAAGCCGCTTGCCAGCTACATGAAAACGGTGGGTGCCGATATGGACGCGATAGCGTCTGGCGAGATCCTTTTCGACAAAACAAAGGCCAGGGCCTACTTGGAGCTGCATATTGAGCAGGGCCCGATCATGGTTGCGAGGAAGGTTCCCCTTGCTGTCGTTCCAGGAATTCGGGGGAACGTGCGGCATAACCAAATCACCTGTGTGGGCGAGGCGGGGCATTCTGGTGCGGTACCGCGGTGGCTGCGCCACGATGCGATGGTCGCTGTTGCTGAGCTTATCACTCGCATGGACGAGCATTGGAGCGTTCTTCTTGAACGGGGAATCGATCTGGTCATCACTACTGGAATAGTCGGCACCGATCCTGCAGAGCATTCCATCTCGCGCATTCCTGGAACCGTCAGTTTTAGCTTCGAAGCTCGCAGCAAGAGCCGAGAGACGCTTGAAGGCTTTTATCAGCTTATGCGCAGCGAATGCACTTCTATTGCTAGGGAGCGCGGCGTTCGCTTCGACTTTGATCGCCGTTTAGAATCTGCGCCTGCAACGATGGACAACGCCCTATGCGAAGCCCTCGTAGAATCTTGCAAACGAGCTGAGGTTGTCTTTGAGACCGTACCAAGCGGCGCAGGGCACGATGCGTCTCTGTTTGCAAATGCGGGTATTCCTAGCAGCATGCTCTTTATTCGTAACGATAACGGCTCTCATAACCCCCACGAAGCAATGGATATTGGAGACTTCATGGTAGGAGTAAGCGTTCTCGCTGACACCATCAAACGCCTTTAATGCCATCGATATTTAGTAGAGGAAACTCTCGTATGATCGACACCGTCACTATTCGGCGACCTGACGATATGCATTTGCATCTCCGTGATGGCGACATACTGAATACCGTACTACCTTATACGGTGCGTCAGTTCGGCCGTGCGATAGTCATGCCGAACTTAAAGCCGCCAATTACCTCTTTGGAAGCAGCGCGAGCCTATCGCGAGCGCATCGTGACGGCTATTCCAGCGGGTTCAACGTTTGAGCCGTTGATGACCATGTATCTGTGCGACGACACCGACCCTGCAGAAATCAAAAGAGGATATTTAGAACGGGTATTCACCGCGGCCAAGTTATATCCCGCAGGTGCAACCACCCATTCGGAATACGGTGTTACGAGCATCGAGAAAATCTCAAATGTCCTTGATCTGATGCAAGACTTGGGAATGCCCTTATTAATCCATGGTGAAACTACCGACCCTAGTGTCGACGTATTTGACCGTGAGGCTGTCTTCATAGATCAAACATTGACCCGCCTCTTGGAGCGCCACCCCGCGCTAAAGGTGGTTTTGGAGCACATCACGACAGAGCAAGCCGCACACTTCGTCGAATCCGATAATTCCGGTCGACTTGTTGCAACCATTACGCCGCAACATCTTTTACTTAATAGGAACGCCATGTTCTCGGGCGGGATACGGCCTCATTACTACTGCCTTCCCGTGTTAAAGCGCGAACGTCACCGGCTCGCCTTGCGCAGAGTGGCAACTTCGGGGTCACGCGCGTTTTTCCTTGGAACCGACTCCGCACCCCATGACCTTCAGGCAAAAGAAGCATCTTGCGGTTGCGCGGGAATATTTAGCGCGCCAACGGCACTCGAGGCATATCTAACAGTATTTGACGAAGAAGGTGCGTTAGATAATTTCGAAGCGTTCACCAGCGAGAATGGTCGTCTATTTTATGGCCTGCCTGCAAATGCGGGAACGGTTTCACTTGTGCGTCAGCCTACCCACGTTCCCGAATTCGTACAAACTCGCGAAAATCAACGACTTCAGACGTTTATGGGTGCGCATGCCCTGCCCTGGCGACTGATAAACCTACCAATTACCGATATACATTGACGAATTTTGGAGAACACTATGAGCAAGCAAGAGTTTCGCCTCGAACACGACCTTCTCGGCGAAAGACAGGTACCTAATGAATCTTACTACGGCGTGCATACACTGAGGGCAAAGGAAAACTTCGAGATATCCGGGACCACAGTGTCTGCGTTCCCAAACCTGATCATCGCACTCGCTGCAGTTAAGCAAGCGGCTGCAGAGGCCAATTCCGACCTTGGGCTTTTGGACACGCCGCTGCGCGATGCAATCGTCGCTGCATGCATCGAGCTTCGAGAGGGTCGGCTCCACGAACAGTTCGTCGTTGACGTGATTCAAGGAGGAGCTGGCACGTCGACAAACATGAACGCAAACGAAGTAATTTGCAATCGTGCACTCGAACTAATGGGACATGAGCGTGGCGAATACAAGTATCTTCACCCCAACGAACATGTAAATCTCGCGCAAAGCACCAACGACGTCTATCCTACGGCGCTTCGAATTGCGACTTTCTTTGCGATTGAGCACCTTCTTGAGGCAATGAATCAACTGCGTGACGCGTTCGATCAAAAATCGCAGGAGTTCGCAGGCTTGTTGAAGTTGGGACGCACACAACTGCAAGACGCGGTACCTATGACGCTCGGGCAAGAGTTTTCTACGTACGCCGTGATGCTAGACGAAGACATGTTGCGACTGCGCGAGGCAGCCGAGCTCATCCTTGAGATTAATCTCGGTGCCACCGCGATCGGCACCGGTATCACGGCGCATCCAGAATATGCTTCACGTGCGCTTGAGGCCCTCAAACGAATTACGGGAATTAATCTCGTTACGGCACCCAACCTCATTGAGGCCACGCAAGACTGTGGGGCTTTCGTCCAGATTTCGGGAGTGCTCAAGCGGATCGCGGTGAAGCTTTCTAAGACGTGCAATGATTTGCGTCTGCTCTCGAGCGGTCCACGTGCTGGGTTTGGCGAAATTAATCTGCCGCCAATGCAGGCGGGCTCGTCGATCATGCCCGGTAAGGTCAATCCCGTGATCCCTGAAGTTGTAAATCAAGTTGCTTTTGAAGTTTTCGGAAACGACCTTACCGTCACATTTGCAGCCGAGGGGGGGCAGCTTCAGCTAAACGCGTTCGAACCAATTATTGCAAGTGCTCTTTTTCGAAGTTTCAAGCATCTTACTGCCGCGTGTAACACATTAGCGTCAAAGTGCGTTATCGGAATCACTGCCAATGCTGATCGTTTGAGAGAGAACATGGAGCGGTCTATCGCACTTGCCACAGCGCTGAATCCTTACATCGGCTACAAGAACTCGACTGCCGTGGCTGCAGAGGCCTTCGCAGAAGGCTCTACAATCCGCGAGGTTGTGTTGCGTCGAAAGTTAATGACTCCGGCTCAGCTAGAAGACGCGCTGCGACCTGACGCGCTCATTGCCCCTCGTGTCTATGGAAGTCTTGTCAATCTTGCGGACGCGCCTGCAACAGGTGAGGAACAAGGTGTTGTTCCTAAGCAGCCTTAACCTGTCACATCAAACGGAACTTGGAGGTGGTATGTCGGTTTCTCGTATGGATCTTGGACTTGTCACAACCGTGGCAAAAGCGCTCATTGATGCGGGCTGTGTGCAGTTCCGGGCTGATGAGCCGTTTCGTCTGCCCTCCGGATGGACCAGTCCGGTCTATATGGACTGTCGACGAATTATCTCATTCCCTAAGCTTCGGCAAGATCTAATCAACATGGGAATCGAAATGCTCCGCCAGCGTGGTTGTCTGCAAGGTGTCGATAGTGTCGTCGGTGCGGAGTCGAGCGGCATAGCATTCGCAGCAATGATCGCTAACACGCTTGAGTTGCCCATGCATTACGTTCGTAAGAAGGCCAAGGGACTTGGCCCTTTAACGCAGATCGAAGGGGCTATTACTCAGCCAGAAAAAATCCTGCTTGTTGATGACTTGATGGCAGCTGGGGAGTCTAAGCGTGAATTCTGCCGCGCACTCAACGAGGTAGGCGGGATCGTCAAGGATATTTTTGTCGTTTTTGACTACGGTGTTTTTCCTACGGCACGTGTGCTGAAGCATTGGGATGTAAAGGTCCATTCGTTGGCCACGTGGCACGACATCTTGATCGCAGTCGAATCCGAAAGCCTCGTCGATCCGCGCGCAATCGGCGAGCTTAAGCTGTTTCTAAAAGATCCCATGGCCTGGTCCTACGCACATGGCGGCATCGTTTCGACAAACCGATAAACGTTTTATCTCAAGAGCGCAGTAGGGAACGCTAATTACGCCGGCCTTTCTGCAACTACACTAATACCTGCCCCATAGACGTTGCGTCAAAGGAACCAGACAAAATGGATGAACAACTCAAAGAGAGCGCCCTGGCATATCATCAATTCCCTCGTCCGGGGAAGATTTCGATCAATCCCACCAAGCCGCTCTCTAATCAGGTTGATCTTTCTCTTGCGTACTCCCCGGGCGTTGCTGCTGCCTGTATGGCGATTTACGATGATCCTCTTGACGCGCAAAAGTACACATCTCGAGCTAACCTTGTCGGTGTGATCACCAATGGGACCGCTGTACTGGGGCTTGGAAATATCGGTCCGCTGGCCGCTAAGCCGGTCATGGAAGGCAAGGCTTGCTTGTTCAAGAAGTTTGCCGGTATCGACGTTTTCGATATCGAACTCAACGAAACCGATCCAGACAAACTCGTTGAAGCTATTGCAATGCTCGAGCCAACATTGGGCGGAATCAACCTTGAGGACATCAAAGCGCCGGAATGCTTTTACATTGAAAAGAAACTTCGAGAGCGTATGAATATTCCGGTTTTCCACGATGACCAGCATGGGACCGCAATCATCGCGTCTGCAGCGATTTTAAACGGCCTTCAAGTCGTCGGCAAAAAGCTTGAGGAGATTAAGTTGGTGTGCTCAGGCGCTGGCGCGGCTGCTATCGCTTGCCTAGATGTTCTTGTAGGCCTCGGTTTAAAGAAAGCCAATACAATAGTCGTGGACTCGAAAGGCGTGATTTTCGAAGGACGCGGCAGTCTTGATGCCTCTAAAGAGCGCTATTGGACCCGCAGTAAAGCGCGCACTCTTAGCGAAGCTATGCAAGGCTGCGACGTATTCCTTGGTTGCTCAAGCGGTGGCGTACTCAAGCCTGAGATGGTAACCGCAATGGCCGTTAAGCCACTGATTCTTGCGCTCGCAAATCCAGATCCGGAGATCCGCCCTGAGGATGCGAAAAAAGTAAGGCCCGACGCCATTATTGCTACCGGCCGGTCAGATTACCCAAATCAGGTGAACAACGTATTGTGCTTCCCATTTATCTTCCGAGGCGCCCTCGATGTAGGCGCTACAACCATCAATGAGGAAATGAAGCTTGCTTGCGTCCGTGCGATCGCTGAACTCGCACGAGAAGCGGATCAAGGCGATGAAGTAGCAAAAGCCTACGAGGGTCACTCGCTTGAATTCGGACCAGACTATCTTATCCCGAAGCCGTTCGATCCACGGCTAATTACAAAAATCGCGCCGGCTGTTGCGCAGGCGGCAATGGATTCGGGGGTTGCAACTAGTCCTATCGCCGACATGCAGACGTACAAGGATCAGCTGGCTTCGACGGTCTACAAAACCGGCTTGGTGATGCGCCCAGTATTCGCCGCAGCCCGCCAGTCAGAAGCGCGCATTGTCTTTGCGGAGGGAGAAGACGAGCGGGTGTTGCGAGCTTTACAGTTCGTGATCACAGAGAGCCTAGCAAAGCCAATCGTCGTCGGTCGCCCTTCTGTTATCACTATGCAACTTGTAAAAATCGGCTCACTGCTAAAGGCAGGACGGGATTTCGAGGTGGTGGATCCAGAGAACGATGTGCGCTATCAACGTTGTTGGCAAGAGTATCATCGCGTCTCAGCACGTGACGGCGTTACGCCTGGTCACGCCAAAGCAGCAATGCACAAGTCAAGCACACTCATTGGCTCGATACTTGTACGATTGGGAGAGGCTGACGGCTTGATCTGCGGTCTGAACGACGAGTATCACAGCCATCTTCGATTCGTGGATTTGGTATTGGGACGCGCAGACAATGCAGGTAGCTATGGTGCAATGAATTTGCTCATGTTGCCGGGCCGCAGCTTATTTATTGCAGATACTTACGTCAACGCAACACCGTCTGTAGATCAACTGGTCGAAACGACCTTGTGCGCTGCCGAGGAAATCAAAAAGTTTGGAATCGTGCCGAAGGCAGCCTTGCTATCCAGCTCGAATTTTGGCAGTAACAATTGCAGTTCCGCGGAGCGCATGTCCTCTGCGCGCAAAGCGCTGCAGCGAAAAGCACCGGACCTTGAGGTTGACGGGGAAATGCATGGCGACTCAGCGCTTTCTGAAAGTATTAGAAAGAGGGCATTCCCGGAAACGCGCCTCACTGGCGAGGCGAACTTGCTTGTTATGCCTAACGTTGAAGCGGCGAACATTGCTTACAACCTTTTGAAGGTTATAAGCGGCGATGGGGTTACTGTTGGACCGCTCCTGCTTGGAGCAAGTCGGCCTGTACAGATCCTAACGCCGGCAGCTTCGGTCCGGCGCATCATAAATATGACCGCCGTTGTCTCGGCTGAGGCTGCACGATACAAATGCAGATAATCGAAGATTATTTATAAAGCAACATTTAAAATTTGTTTGCAGCCGGCACAAAGTTGCAGTAGTCTATTTATTTGGACGTTCAACGTCCTCTTACCCTTAGCGCTGCTGCCAACGCAAGAGCGTTGAACTTAAACGCGGATAAATTCGTATGAACCAGTTGACCCATCGTTTCGAGTACGACATGCTTGGCGAACGTAAGGTACCGTACGCTGCATACTACGGCGTTCAAACGTTACGTGCGACCGAAAGTTTGCAGGCTACTGGAGCCCCGCTTTCATCCTTTCCTTCGTTTGTCACTGCCCTCGCCACAGTGAAACAGGCTGCAGCCGAAGCCAATGCTGATATCGGGCTATTGTCGAGCGCTCGACGAGACGCAATCGTCGTCGCGTGTACTGAAATACGCGATGGCAGACTGCACGGACATTTTGTAGTCGATGTTGTCCAAGGGGGAGCAGGTTTCGCGACAAATGCTAACGCAAACGAGGTAATCTGCAACCGCGCGCTTGAATTAATGGGGCATGAACGGGGGGAATACAGTCATTTGCATCCAAATAAGCACGTGGATCTCTCTCAGTCCTCCAGTGGCGTTCATTCCATTGCTTTGCGTATTGCAGCGGCATTCGCTGCTAAAGAGCTCGAGGAGGCAATGGATGGGCTGGCTGCCGCCTTTCTTTCAAAGTCTCTTGAATTCGCTCGTGTGGTCAAGCTTGGGCGTGATGCACTTCAGGACGAAACGCCCATAACCCTGGGACAAGAGTTTGAGACCTTCCGAGCGACGTTAAAAAGCGATCGAGATCATTTGTTAGAGACTTGTCACCAGCTTCGCCACATACTATTTGATCCTACGCTTTTCCCCGCCGAGACCGAAGATGCAACAAAGTTCATCGCAAAAGCAACCGACACAATGAACAGAGTTACTGGGCTTAACCTCAAAGCCTCAACCGATACGGTGGGCGGTCGGCAGGATTGCGGCGCGCTAGTCCTAGTCTCTGGAGTTCTGAAACATATTGCCATTAGGCTGTCTAAAATCTCCAATGACCTCCGCCTGCTATCGAGCGGCCCGCGCTCTGGATTTGGTGAGATTAACCTACCTCCAACGCAGTCTGCTTTAGCGATAACACCTGGTAAAATCTACCCTGCGGTTCCAGAGTTCGCAAACCAGGTGGCTTTTGAGGTCATAGGCAATGATGTCACGATCTCACTTGCAGCTGAGGCTGGTCAGCTCCAGACAAATGCCTTTGAACCAGCTATAACCAAAGCGATCTTGCGTAGTTTTAGTTCGTTAACTGCTGCCTGCAATGCACTTTCAGCGAAGTGCATAAAAGGAATTACTGCTAATCCAGATCGGCTCCTACAATCGATCGAGCAATCTACAGCTCTGGCGGCAATGCTTGTTCCTTATCTTGGATTTAAGGTCTCGGCAGATGTTGCGTCTGAAGCTCATATCGGAAACCTTTCTGTTCGAGAGATTATATTGAAGCGGGCCTTGATGACAGAGGAAGCCTTCGACGAGTTACTTAAATTTGATAGGGTCGTGGAAATGACCATTGCTTCACAAAAGGCAAGAGGTGCCGAATAATTGGGCATCGCGCTGTTTGCTTGTGAAAGCCACTAGAACAGTTCGTCGCAATGCGTCGGAGGTGACTCCAAGTTATCAAAGAACAGCAATGAGCACCCCTTAAACCTAATAGGCGGTTATGTACTTGGATTGTTAGCGGTTTTTAGCGTTTGCCTAGGCGTGTCACGTGCGGCGCCTCACAACAGCACGCTGAAGGTTGAAAGGGCAGTGGAAATTTGGCAATCGGTAGGGAAATTCGCGCTTTGGTATGAAATGTTAGCTGACTATTGCAATCTGAAGCAGTTAAATACTCGATAGCGTTTCGTTGAGCCGACTGTCTGCTTGGGCGGTCTCAAAGGTGAAGTGTAACAGTAGGTTCAATAAATAGAGTTTGGAGGCTGGCTTGCTGAAGCAAGGGTCGCAGCGAAGACCTCGAATGGAGAATGGAACGCGTGAGTGGCGCGGGGCCAGCTATTAAGGCTGTCGGCGATCGCGCCGAGTTCGTCTTGGCTGTAGAGCGATAGGTTCGTACCTTGAGGCAAATACTGGCGCAGTAATTCGTGGGTATTTTCACAAGTACCGCGTTGCCAGGGACTGTGCGGATCGCAGAAGTACACGCTCACGCCGGTGGCGGCGGTGAGTTCCTGATGGCGCAACATTTCTTTGCCTTTGTCATAAGCAAAGCTGGTGGCGTCCTCCATCTTGGCAAGCAGTACCAGACGGCTGGTGCGCTCCGGCCAGAACACCGACAGAGGATTGGATGTTCGCACCTTTGATGAAGTCGCCTTCGCCGTGACCTGGCAACAGGCGGTCTTCAATTTCGGGCGGTCGTACGTGGATACTGACCATGTTGGGAATCTGTCCGCGCCGATCTGTGCCCCGCGTGCGTGGCATGCGCGTGTTTCGCCATGGCGCAGGCAAGCAATGAGTTGGCGGCGCAGCTCACCTCACGGCTGAGCATAGATAGCCGTGCAGATGGTTTCGTGTGAGACCTGCTGGGTCGGGTCGGGTCGGTCGGATAATTGGGTAGTCACGTCTTCTCTCGGAAACACGGCCCCCGAAGAACTGTACGTGCGAGTTTCCCCGCATACAACTCGAGCACAACATGAAACGTCACACCGACGCCGGTCGCACCGGCCTTCTTGCGACCTTCGCAAACGTCACATCGTTGATTCGCCTCGTTGCTGGGGCGAGAGGCGCTGAACCGTAACGCCACCGGTCACTCACAACTTGCCCCTCTTAGAACCTAAAATGCCGGTCTGCGACAACTGCACCACGCGGCAGTCTGCACCCTTTCAGGTCGGCGCAAAGGTTGAACGCCTATCCGACCCATTACAGGCAGCCGCTTTCTCCGCGTTCTCTCACCCGCTTGACCAACCGCTTCCCTTGCGGGTTACCTGCCACAAACCGCCTTGGACTGCGACGCTGGCGGACAATCGGGCTTACTGTGTTCCACATAAAAGAGCAAGAGCAGGTTAGGTTCTGCCTTTTCGCCGACAGTCATAAGTCCGTGTGTCCCGACGCATGAGAGGGACAGCCGACTGTATGCCTTTTGGCTCAAGCCTGACAGCGCCTTTAGCTTGCTACTGATCACGACGTTTATCAGCAGTTCGCATTCGCTACCGTACTGCCCAACCTTGTACCCCATCCGCCGTGGCGCTGGCAGACAACAACGCACTCTCGCGAGATCGCCGTCGCTCAATGAGCGGGTTACATCGTCCCAGTGGCTTCACACCGGATCGCTACCAATCCCGCATGCACCGGTAGGTTACGGCTGACGGAACGGCCGGTTTCCTCTCTGGCTAACAACGCCAGATGAAACAATACTTTACGCGACATCACATCGCACCATGCGCTTCAGTGTGCCCGATATCTGCTGGGGCGACCATTTCCACTCGAGCAAGGTGAGAACAATGCGCCAGCTAACGCTTTGTGGGCCAAGCTTTGACGGACGGCGGGCTATGCGGCGGCGTGCAGTGCAAAGTGCTGCAGCAGGCAACGACGCGTAGCCAACAGGCGAGGGGTTTCGCATGAGTTCACGGCTGATAGTTCCCGCTGAGCGCCCAAGTATGCGGGCTATGGTTCGCATACTCATACCCTGCAGGTGCCAACTTGCAATGGTCAAACGCTCTTCAGGCTGAAGTTGTCGATATGAAGTTTTTTCAGGCATTGCCACACCTTATATGAGTCAGCTGTTGCACTTCGGTTTTAAGGCCGCCCTGCATAAGCCAACCTTACACTCATACAATTCTCCCGAGGCAAGAGTGGACGATTGATGGAGGGTTATAAACCAATATGAGTGCCGTCGGTCTTTACTACAAGTGTCGGTCGCCAGACATGTTTGGCGCGTCTGATTTCATTTCAACAAGTTTTTTGTTACTGTCTAGCTGTCCTTGGGCTACCCTCATGTCAATCGCACCCGCTGACCTGCTGATCGCCAAAGTAGCCACGAGATTGCCGCAGAAATTTGTAAGTGAGCGGGCTTCTGACATGAATCGATCGACACCGACCAACAAGATCATTGCTTCGACCGGTACCTTCCCGGCGACCGTAGCAAGGGTAGCTGCAAGTGTCACAAAGCCACCGCCAGCTACTGTCGCTGAACCCTTCGAAGTTAGCAATAAGACTGCGAATATTGTTATAAGGTCAGTAACAGTAAGGTGAATATTCAATGCTTGCGCCATAAATGTTATAGCAAGAGTGTAATAGATACACGCCCCGTCTAAATTCAGCGCATAGCTCATAGGAAGTGCCAATCCGACAACACTCTTAGAGCAACCCAGCCGCTCCATTTTTTCCACTAACGCGGGAAACACTGCTTCGTTAGATGCACAAGCAAATACTATGAGCGCTTCATCTTTGAAATAACGAAGGACTTTCCAGAGGTTAAACCCGGCGATTCGAGAAATCGTACCTAAGACAATAGTTATAAAAAAAGCACTTGTCAGATAAAAGCAGGCAACCAAATAAGCCAAACTTTTCAGGGAGTCAATACCAAACTTTCCTACTGTGAATGCCAATGCGCCGAAAGCTCCAACTGGCGCGAAGCGCATTATTGTTCCAACCATCTTAAAAAGTGGAATCGTTGCACTTTCTATAAACTCAGTGATTGTTCTTCCAGCCGAGCCGCTATGGGAAAGGGCAAAGCCGACTAGAACGGAGATAAACAACACTTGCAGCATTTCGCTTTTCAAAAAAGGCTCGACAAATGACGTCGGAACAATGCCTAACAGGAAATCTGTTGTCGAGAATGGCTTCCCCGACGCCTTATAAGTTTGTATGGAGCTCGTGTCGATGCCAGCAAGGTTAACATTCATACCGGCTCCCGGATGGATTAGCATCCCAACAGCTAACCCAAGCAACATTGCCAGAACCGTCACTACCTCGAAATAGACAATCGCTTTGACAGTAAGCTTAAAAAACCCAGACGCAGAGTCGTTGTGCGACTTCGCTATTCCAACAGCGATCGTAACGAAAATAATTGGTGCGACCATCATTTTGATCAGCCGGATGAAAATGTCCCCTAGCGGCTTGAAATCTACCGCCAATTTGGGGTACAAGTGGCCGAGGAGAATTCCGGCAATAACCGCACAAACAATCTGCAAGTACAAGCTTTTAGACGATTTTGTTTGCATCATGTTTGCTCATATATATGGGAAACCGCATAAACATCTTCAGCATTGTGCCAAAGCGACAAATTTAGACACGTCGCACCACAGCGCCACCTGAGAATCTTCGAAGACGTTTGGAAAAACCTAAACTTAAGAAACCGCGTCTAAATGCCAAGCTTTTATCTATTTTTTTAGATTACCCTCTTGCGCTCTTTTCTTGCATCGGGGAAAACCCTTGCTGCGAAGTGTTGGCGTGCGGAATTAAGTGTCGAGACTTCGTTCAAATCACTGTCAAAAGGGATAAAGTGTGAACTGTTGCCAACGGGTTTGTGCTTTCACCTCCCTTCTGCACACACATTTCGACCGGGTGTTATCTGCGTGTTATTTGCGTAACCGTTAGAGAAGATGGTAAGCGAGTCATCAGCACCGCCTGTTCATAGCGACGCGGCTTCGGCATTCTGATTCCCACCAGATCTAGTGGGAATCAGAATCATGGAAGTGAGCGCACCAGGTCGCCCCCGCGGCTCAAGAAATTATATGGAAGGATTCCGGGAGATGGTGGCAGCGCAAGCTAACGACCCGGAGCGTTTGATCGCTGAGGTTGCTCAGGAACACGGTCTGAACGCGAACATGGTCGCGAAGTGGCGACGTCAACGGTCGCCCTCGCCACCGGCGACGCTATTGCCGGCACAAGAATCATTTCTCCCGGTACAAATCACGCCATCGCCGCAGCACCCAACCATCACAGTGGAGTGCGGAGCGGTAGGGTTCGCTTCGAAGGCAACACTGATCTGGACGTGCTGCGCGTTGTGCTGTTGTGCTGGCTAGCTTGCGTGACGCTCAATGACGGTAGGACCACCCACTGGCACGCATGTGTGGCTGGCCCCGGGCGTCACCGACATGCGTGGAGGCTTCAATAGCCTCGCCGCGAAGGTGCGAACTGTCCTCGAACGTGACCCGTTCAGTGGTCACGCGTTCGTCTTCCGTGGCAAGCGTGGCGACCTGCTCAAGGTCCTGTGGTGGAGCGGCGACGGCATGTGCTTGCTCACGAAGCGGCTGGAGAAGGGGCGCTTCGTGTGGCCACAGGCCACCAGCGGAACGGTCTACTTGAGTCCCGCGCAACTCTCAATGCTGCTCGAGGGCATTTACTGGCGCCAGTTCACGCGCACGGCGCAGCCCACATCCGCGTTGTAAACGTCGGCGCGGACAAGTAAACTGTCGGTCATGACTTCGGCCGACACCCTTCCCGACGACATCGATGCCTTGAAAGCGCTGTTGCGCGAGCGCGACGCGCGCATTGAACGCCTACAGGATGTCGTCGACTCCCAGGAGGCGGTCATCGCCACGGGTAAGGCTGAGATCGAGCACTTGAAGCTGTTGATCGCGAAACTCCGCCGCATGCAGTTCGGTCGCGAGTCCGAGAAATTGGATCGACAGATCGAGCAACTCGAACTGCGATTCGAAGAGCTCGAATTCGACGAATGCGCGATGCCTATTGAAATTCGAAAGGCAACACTTACGGCGCCAGAACAGGCACCGTGTAGGCCATTGCCCGAACATCTGCCGCGCGATTTTCAAACGTATTTGCCTGAGTCGGGCGAGACATGCCCGGGGTGTGGCAGCAAGATGAAGCCGCTGGGCGAAGACGTTGCTGAACAACTGGAGTATGTACCGGCAAGCTTCTGCCTAGTCCGGCATGTGCGACCGAAGTTCGCGTGCTCTTGTTGTGACCACATCGCTGTTTTCGCCGACTTAAAAGTAGACCACCGCGCCGACTGAATTGTGACCCGGAGTGGGAACCGGTCTAAATGTCAGCCGGTTGTGGATAAGTCTATGGTTTGTGTGCGGATTTCGGCAATGGTGATCAGCCGTTTCGGTGAACGTGATCAGTATGGAAGTTGGTGTTGCGCGGTCAGAGAATTATAACGAAGGTGATCACGAGGGGGATGAGTCGGATTGCTTTGCGTTGGTCTTTCGCATCGAATCACCTTTTATTAGAAGCCTATGCGCTTGGTGCACGAGCCGGTCGAGGATTGCGTCGGCGAGCGTGGGGTCTTGCAACCACGCATGCCAATGTTCAAGAGGCAACTGCGAGGTGATGATTGTCGAGCGTGAGCCCAC
>Ga0163162_10000495_pt1 | contig 36598 bp, 34 predicted proteins | sample S55metaG_FD_115310 | JGI IMG/M metagenome (GOLD analysis project Ga0163162, IMG submission 115310) | Switchgrass rhizosphere microbial communities from Kellogg Biological Station, Michigan, USA - S5-5 metaG | ecosystem: Host-associated > Plants > Roots > Rhizosphere > Soil | place: USA... | reverse complement strand
CACACCTACCTTTCTTCCTATTCCACCCGCTTTGGCGGCTCGGTAAAGGGCTTCAATGTCGAGGAATACCTGTCGGTCAAGGAAGCGCGCAAGCTCGACCTGTTCATTCAGTACGGCCTCGCCGCAGGCTTTCAAGCCGTGCGCAACGCCGGTCTGGAAGTCACCGACGCCAACCGTGAACGCATTGGCGTGGCCATGGGTTCGGGTATCGGCGGTCTGACCAACATCGAAGAAACCAGCCGTACTCTGCATGAGACGGGTCCGCGTCGAATCTCGCCATTCTTCGTGCCAGGCTCGATCATCAATATGATTTCCGGTTTCCTGTCCATCCACCTGGGCGCACAGGGACCTAACTACGCCATCGCCACCGCATGTACCACTGGTACGCACTGCATTGGCATGGCGGCGCGCAACATCATGTATGACGAAGCCGACGTGATGATCGCCGGCGGTGCCGAAATGGCTGCATGCGGTCTGGGCATGGGCGGCTTCGGCGCGTCCCGTGCACTGTCGACCCGCAACGACGAGCCAACCCGTGCCAGCCGTCCATGGGACAAGGGCCGTGATGGGTTCGTCCTCTCCGACGGTGCCGGTGCACTGGTTCTTGAGGAACTGGAGCACGCCAAGGCGCGTGGCGCGACCATCTACGCCGAGCTGATCGGCTACGGCACCAGTGGCGATGCGTTCCACATGACTTCGCCACCCGCCGACGGTGCCGGTGCGGCACGCTGCATCACCAACGCGTTGCGCGATGCGAAGATCAACATCGATCAAGTGCAATACATCAACGCCCACGGTACATCGACCCCGGCCGGCGACCTCGCCGAAGCCAACGCGATCAAGACCGTGTTCGGTGATCACGCCTACAAACTGGCGGTCAGCTCGACGAAGTCCATGACCGGCCACCTGTTGGGTGCGGCGGGCGCAGTCGAGGCGATCTTCAGCGTGCTGGCGATCAACAGCCAGGTCGCACCGCCGACCATCAACCTCGACGAGCCGGACGAAGGCTGCGATCTCGATTTTGTGCCGCACACCGCGCGCAACATGGACATCGATGTCGTGCTGTCCAACTCCTTCGGTTTTGGCGGCACCAATGGCACCTTGGCATTCCGCCGGTTCGCAGGCTGATGGACAGTTGGGTCGACGGTCAACCGGCTGACGCTCTGTCGCTGAAAGATCGCGGCCTGGCTTACGGCGATGGTCTGTTCGAGACCATCGCCGTGCGTGACGGCCAACCGGTTCTGCTGGATCGACACCTGACGCGTCTGGCCGATGGCTGTTTGCGTCTGGCCATTGCGGCCGATATCGAGCTGATTCGCCATGAGCTGCTGAGTTATGCGGCGGCGATGGGCGAGGGTGTGCTCAAGCTCATCCTCAGCCGTGGCGACGGCTTGCGCGGTTATGCGCCAGATCCCACGGCGTCGGGTCGACGCATCCTGCAAGGCAGTCCGCCCGCTGCTTATCCCGCTGTGCATGCTGAACAAGGCGTTCGCCTGTTTCCCTGCAGCACGCGACTCTCCAAACAGCCTTTACTGGCTGGACTCAAACATCTCAATCGACTGGAACAAGTCATCGCCCGTGCCGAATGGCAGGACAGCGAGCACGCCGAAGGCTTGATGCTCGATCAGGCCGGTCGGGTCATCGAAGCGGTGTTCAGCAATGTGTTTCTGGTGCGCGACGGTGTATTGATCACGCCGGATCTGAAGCGCTGCGGTGTCGCCGGTGTGATGCGCGCCGAAATATTGTTTCAGGCCGAGTCATTGGCCATCCCCACACAAATCGCCGACATCAGCCTCGAACAGCTGCAATGGGCCGATGAAGTGTTTGTCTGCAACAGCGTGTATGGCGTCTGGCCGGTACGCGCCTACGCTGCACTGAGCTGGCCGGTTGGCCCGCTCACCCGTAAACTGCAAACCATTGCCCGCGCCCTACTGGATGCCTGATTTGTGAGACGTAAACTTTTGCTGCTGCTGGAAACCGGACTGGTTCTGGCAGGGCTGTTGCTGGGCGCTAGCGCCTGGAAGATTCACTCCGCACTGGAGCAGCCGCTGAACATCGCGCAGGAAGAACTGCTGGATGTGCCGAAAGGCTCGACACCGACCCGTACTTTCCTTTCACTTGAAACCGATGGCGTCATCAAGGACGCATTCTGGCTGCGCGTCTATTGGCGCTTCAACCTCGCCGGTACACCGATCCACAGCGGCGAATACCGCATGCAGCCGGGCATGACCGTTAACGGTCTGATCGACTTGTGGAAGCGTGGCGATGTGGTGCAGTACAGCCTGACGCTGGTTGAAGGCTGGAATTTCCATCAAGTGCGCGCGGCGTTGGCCAAGGATGACAAGGTCGAGCAGACCCTGAACGGTTTGAGCGACAGCGACGTCATGGCGAAGATTGGTCATAAAGGGTTGTTCCCGGAAGGCCGTTTCTTCCCCGACACCTACCGCTTTGTGCGTGGCGTGTCTGATGCCGAGTTGTTGAAGAAAGCCTTTGATCGCCTCGATGAAGTGCTGGCGAAAGAGTGGGAAAGTCGTTCTGCCGATGTGCCGTATACCGAACCCTATCAAGCGCTGATCATGGCTTCGCTGGTTGAGAAGGAAACCGGCGTGCCACAGGAGCGCGGGCAGATTGCCGGTGTCTTCGTGCGTCGAATGGCGTTGGGCATGCAGTTGCAGACTGATCCTACCGTCATCTATGGCCTGGGTGATCGCTACACCGGCAAGTTGACCCGTGCGCATCTGAAAGAGCCGACGGCGTATAACACTTACGTGATCCCCGGCTTGCCGCCGACGCCGATCGCGATGGTTGGCCGCGAAGCGATTCACGCGGCGCTGAATCCGGTGGACGGCACCAGCCTGTACTTCGTCGCACGTGGCGATGGCAGTCATGTGTTCTCTGACGATCTGGATGCGCACAATAATGCGGTGCGTGAGTACCAGCTCAAGCGCCGTGCCGATTACCGTTCCAGCCCTGCGCCGACGCAAACGCCTGAAGCGGCTCCGGCTGCCGAGGATGCGACTCCTGGGGCATCTCCGGATATATCACCGGAGTCGATGCCACAAGTCGCACCACAGGAGCCAGCGCCGACTCCAGAAGCCGCCGCCCCACAAAACACGCAATGACGTTGATTAAGGACTGCCTGTGACTGGCTTGTTTATTACCCTGGAAGGCCCGGAAGGCGCCGGCAAAAGCACCAACCGCGAATACCTCGCCGAGCGCCTGCGCGCCGCCGGTATCGAAGTGGTGCTGACCCGTGAGCCCGGCGGCACGCCGTTGGCCGAGCGGATTCGCGAGGTGCTGTTGGCGCCGGCCGACGAAGTCATGAATCCGGATGCCGAACTGTTGCTGGTATTCGCTGCGCGTGCCCAGCATCTGGCCGAAGTGATTCGCCCGGCCATGGCCCGAGGCGCGGTGGTCCTGTGCGATCGCTTTACCGATTCCACTTACGCCTATCAGGGCGGCGGTCGCGGCTTGTCGCTGGAGCGCATCGCCGCGCTGGAAACCTTTGTGCAGGGCGATCTGCGCCCGGACCTGACACTGATTTTCGATCTGCCGGTTGAAATCGGTCTGGCCCGCGCCAGTGCCCGTGGCCGTCTGGATCGTTTTGAACTGGAAGGCCGGGCATTTTTCGAGGCCGTGCGTAGCGCTTTCCTCAAACGCGCCGAAGCCGATCCTGCGCGCTATGTGCGCATCGATGCCGGTCAGCCATTGGCCAAGGTTCAACAATCGCTGGATACGTTGATTCCGAATTTGCTGGAGCTGGCCCGTGGCTGAGGCCTACCCGTGGCAGGACAGCCTCTGGCAGCAACTGGCCGGGCGTAAGCAGCACGCGCACGCCTATCTGTTGCACGGCCCGGCGGGGATCGGCAAGCGCGCGCTGGCCGAGCGCCTGATGGCCAGTCTGCTCTGTCAGCGGCCGACGCCGGAAGCTTGCGGCGAGTGCAAATCCTGCCTGCTGCTCAAGGCCGGTAGTCACCCGGATAATTACATCCTCGAACCGGAAGAAGCCGATAAGGCTATCAAGGTCGATCAAGTGCGCGATCTGGTCAGTTTCGTGGTGCAGACCGCACAGCTTGGCGGGCGCAAAGTGGTGCTGATTGAGCCGGTCGAGTCGATGAATATCAACGCCGCCAACGCCTTGCTGAAAAGCCTTGAAGAACCTTCCGGCGATACCGTGTTGCTGTTGGTCAGCCACCAGACCAGTCGTTTGCTGCCGACGATCAAGAGTCGTTGCGTGCAGCAGGCCTGTCCGCTGCCGGGCGAAGCGATGAGTTTGCAATGGCTGGCTCAGGCGTTGCCGGATTGCTCCGAAGATGAACGTGTCGAATTGCTGACGCTGGCGGCCGGCTCGCCGTTGATGGCGGTCAGCCTGCAATCCCAAGGCGTGCGCGAACAGCGCGCGCAAGTGGTCGAGGGCGTGAAAAAACTGCTCAAGCAGCAGCAGTCGCCGACACAACTGGCCGAAGAATGGAAAAGCATTCCGATGCTGCGTCTGTTTGACTGGTTCTGCGATTGGTCGAGCCTGATCCTGCGTTATCAGCTGACTCAGGATGAAGCCGGCCTCGGCCTGACCGACATGCGCAAAGTCGTGCAGTACCTGGCGCAGAAAAGTGCGCAAGGTAAAGTCCTCGAGATTCAGGACTGGATCCTCGCCCAGCGCCAGAAGGTCCTGAGCAAGGCCAACCTGAATCCGGCCTTGCTGCTGGAAGCGTTGTTGGTGCAATGGGCGGGATTACCTGGTCAAAGATAAGAATGTGTACCTAGACTCTGATCATCAGCAGTGGAGGTCAACATGAGTGAACCCGTCAGCCCGGGGCCGCGTAACGGCATTTTGTCCCTGACCATCAAGGACAAGTCGGTGCTTTACGCCGCCTACATGCCGTTCATCAAGAACGGCGGTCTGTTCATCCCGACCAACAAGAGCTACAAGTTGGGCGACGAGGTGTTCATGCTGCTGAACCTGATGGACGAGGCGGAGAAGATTCCGGTGGCCGGCAAGGTCGCGTGGATCACGCCCAAAGGTGCGCAGGGCAATCGCGCCGCCGGTGTCGGCGTGCAGTTCAACGATGGCGACAACACTGCGCGCAGTCGCATCGAAACCCATCTGGCCGGAGCCCTCAAGTCCGACCGTCCCACTCATACGATGTAAGTAGCCGTCCTTTTTATGCTCGTAGATTCCCATTGTCACCTTGATCGCCTCGACCTCGCCGCCCATGACGGTTCGCTGGATGCCGCACTCGATGCCGCCCGGCAGCGCGGGGTAGGGCACTTTCTGTGCATCGGCGTCAGCGCCGACAACGCCGCTGACGTCAAAGCCCTGGCTGAGCGTTATGACGATGTCGATTGTTCGGTCGGTGTGCATCCGCTCGATGTGCAACCCGGCGCGGCGCCTGCGCTGGACTGGCTGTTGCACGAGCTCAATCACCCGAAAGTGGTGGCGATCGGTGAAACCGGTCTGGATTATCACTACGAACCGGAAGCCGACGAGCTGCAGCAGGAATCATTCCGTCTGCATCTGCAAGCGGCGCAGCAGACCGGCAAACCGGTGATCATCCACACCCGTGGCGCGCGTGCCGATACCCTTGAATTGCTGCGCGAAGCAGCGTTGCCACAGGCCGGTGTGCTGCATTGCTTCACCGAAGACTGGGACATGGCCAAAGCGGCGCTGGACATGGGTTATTACATTTCCCTGTCGGGCATTGTCACGTTCCGCAATGCCGATGCGTTGCGCGACGTTGCGAGCAAGGTCCCGGCCGATCGCTTGCTGGTGGAAACCGATTCGCCGTATCTGGCGCCTATCCCTTATCGCGGCAAGCCCAATCTGCCGCAGTACGTGCGCGAAGTGGCGGAATTCCTGGCGATGCTGCGCGGTGAGAATTACGAACGTTTTGCCGAGCAGACCACCGAGAACTTCAAGCGTCTGTTCCCGCTGGCGAGTGTTAAATCTGCCCTGTAAGCGCTGGCCAAATCGCAGGCAAAAAAAACCCGGGTTCTGGGGGGTGAATCCGGGTTAAGACCATTAGGAGTAAAACAAAGGCACGCGGTCCCTTGGTACCTTTATCGGCGCGACACTTGGGGGAGATGTCGCCCGACAGTTCAAGTATTGATCAGTCTGGCGTGCAGTCCAGTTAGCCGGTCGGGGTTTTTAAACAAATTTGGAATACGTTTGCTTCAGTTGAGTTCTCATTGCGCCCAAAACGTTCTCAAAATGAACAAGAAACACAGATATGGTCGGATGATCCGTGCATTTTTGCGCAAGTTAGGCATAATACGCGGCTTCGAATTTTGACCCTTCAGACCTTTTCTTATGCACAAAGAACCTCGTAAGGTCCGTGAGTTTCGTCGCCGCGAGCAAGAAATTCTCGATACCGCGCTCAAGCTGTTCCTCGACCAAGGTGAAGACAGTGTCACTGTCGATATGATTGTTGATTTCGTGGGTATCGGCAAAGGCACGATCTACAAGCACTTCAAATCCAAGGCCGAGATCTATCTGCGCCTGATGCTCGATTACGAGCGTGATTTGAACGAGCTGCTGCATTCGGCCGATGTCGACAAGGACAAGGAAGCGCTGTCTCGCGCCTACTTCGAATTCCGCATGCGTGACCCGCAGCGCTATCGCCTGTTCGACCGTCTCGAAGAGAAGGTCGTCAAAGGCAATCAGGTGCCGGAAATGGTCGAGGAGCTGCACAAGATCCGCGCCTCGAACTTCGAACGCCTGACCCTGTTGATCAAGGGCCGGATCAGCGAAGGCAAGCTCGAAGACGTGCCGCCGTACTTCCATTACTGCGCATCGTGGGCGTTGGTGCACGGCGCTGTCGCGCTGTATCACTCGCCGTTCTGGAGCAATGTGCTGGAAGATCAGGAAGGTTTCTTCCAGTTCTTGATGGACATCGGCGTGCGCATGGGCAACAAGCGCAAGCGTGATCCGGAGACCCCAAGCAGCTGAGCCATTCAGCTGCCTTATTGCGCCATGATTTAGCTACATGACGCAGTACCGCAGGAATATACTCAGGCATAGGGCTTGCTAAAACTTGATTTGTGAGTCAAGTTTTAGCGGCTCGAAATTCTTTCGCCGGAGTGATCATGATCGTTGACCGTCAAGGCAGGCGTTTTCGCAATTTGCGGATCAGTCTGACTTCAGCCTGCAATTACGCGTGTACCTACTGCGTGCCTAACGGCAAGCGGCTGGTGGCTGCGCAGGATGAGCTGTCGGCTGAAGCCATGGCGCGTGGCGTGGCGTATCTGATCGAAGCCGCCGGCATCGAACGGCTGCGCATCACTGGCGGCGAGCCGCTGGTCAGACCCAAGCTCGAATCGTTCATGACCGCTGTCGGCCAGATGGGCCTGGAAGACATCAGCCTGACGACCAACGGCCAACTCCTCGCGAAAAAACTCCCGTTGTTGGTAGATGCCGGCCTGCGCCGGATCAACGTGTCCCTCGATACCCTCGACGCCGGTGCTTTCCGCAGCATCGCCCGTGGCGGCGATCTGGCCACCGTGCTCGATGGCATGGATCAGGCGAAAGCGGCGGGGATGAAGATCAAGGTCAACATGGTGCCGTTGCGCGGGCAGAACCGCGATCAGGTCATGCCGCTGCTGGATTACTGTCTGGAACGCGGATACGAATTGCGCTTCATCGAGTTGATGCGCATGGGCCATCTGGCCAAGGACAACAATGCGTTCCTGCAACAGTTTGTCAGTCTGCAGCAGCTGTTGGAGCTGATTGGCGAACGTTACGAGTACGCGCAAACCGACGCTCCGGTAGATGCCACTGCGGTGCGCTATGCGATTCCCGGGTTGGGCAACTTTGGCGTGATTGCCAACGAAAGCGTGCCGTTCTGCCGGACGTGCTCGCGCTTGCGCCTGTCGTCGACCGGTTGGCTGCATGGCTGCCTGTCGTCGAGCAACCGCCACTATGTCGGCGATCTGCTCGACAAGCCGCGTCATCAGGCGCTGCCGGCGCTGCAGCGTTTGCTGGTCAAGGCATTGGGTGACAAGCAGGAAGTGGCGTTCTCTGGCGGCGCAACAGTCATGAAAATCATCGGCGGCTGACATCCCCCTATTCGCGAGCAGGCTGGCTCCCACCTTGGAATGCGTTCCACTGGTGGGAGCGAGCCTGCTCGCGAATACGATCTAACAATCAACGAAGAACCAGAGCTGGCGCAAAAGCTGCATCCAACGGCCATTCGCCGGTTTTCCGTCACCGGCCTCTGGAGGAATAGGATGCGTAGCCTGGTTTTGCTGCTGGCCGTTTTGGCGCTTGGCGGCTGTATGACTGTCAGCGATATGGCCGAAGGCACTCGCTATCAGATGAGCGACGCGGGCTTGCTGGATCACAGCGACAGCCGTCGCGTGAACAATTTCCGCATTCAGCCGGACTCGTTCATCTACATCGCTCAAGGCGCGTTCGCACCCCCGGGTGGCTCTTACCCGCGCCCCAACGTCGTGGCCGAAGAAGCCTTCAAAGGCTTCGTCGAATACTTCCCGATGGTTCGCCGCGCCCGCGCTCCCGAAGGCCTCGATCAGGCGATGGGCGAAGCTCGCGATGCCGGTGCGCACTATCTGCTGTACACCCGTTTCGCCAAGGCTGACGACCGCATCGGCAACTCCGATGAATGGCTCGATGAGGAGGCGGTTGATCGCCTCGGCATCGACGGCGGCGTGATTCAGATCATGTTGATCGAGACCAGCACCCAGTATTTGATTGATACTGCACGGATCAAGAGTCGTGGCGGTTTACTGACGTTCCACGACAGCAAGCCCGAAGACCTGATCGGCCCGCCGCTGGCACAGTACGCGCGCAGCCTGTTGGGAGTCGGCGACCAATACTTCAAGGAGAACACCATGAGTGGCCCGCAAAAAGCCAATGACCTGTTGGGACAGATCCCCAAAACCAAAGGCTTGCCGCCGGTGCACTTGTGGAACCCGGACTTCTGCGGCGACATCGACATGCGCATAGCCCGCGACGGCACCTGGTATTACCTGGGCACGCCGATCGGGCGCAAGCCGATGGTCAAATTGTTCTCCACGATCATGCGCCGCGACGGCGATGATTATTTCCTGATCACGCCAGTCGAGAAGGTCGGGATCAAGGTCGATGATGCGCCGTTTGTGGCGATTGCGGTCGAGGTTGAAGGCGAGGGCGAGGCGCAGCTTTTGCGCTTCACCACCAACGTCGATGAAACCGTCGAGGCCGGGCCGGAGCATCTGATCCGTGTCGAGATTGATCCGACAACGCAAGAGCCGGCGCCCTACGTGCATGTGCGCACAAACCTTGAAGCGCTGATTCATCGCAATGTGTTCTATCAACTGGTGGAACTGGCGGTCAGCCGCGAGATCGACGGGCAGCGCTGGCTCGGTGTGTGGAGCGGCGGCGAGTTCTTTCGCATCGGCCTCGAACCCTGAGCAATACAAATCCCGAACTGTGGGAGCGAGCTTACTCGCGAAAGCGGTGTATCAGTCAGCCAGAGTATTGACTGACATAGCGCTTTCGCGAGCAGGCTCGCTCCCACATTTGGTTTTGTGGGTTGCCTAAAAAATCCTGATTGACTGTTAATCATATGATGATTAGCTTGATCACCCATCGCGATCCGCTTTGAGGTGTTCATGTCCAGCAGCTTTCACGCGTCGACGGTTGACTGGCTCGGCAGTTGGATCGCCGCTGGCCAGGTCAAACCCGGGCAGACCATCAAGGTCGAGGCCGATCTGGGCGAACAGCTCGGTGTCAGCCGCACCGTGATCCGCGAAGCAATCAAAACCCTCGTCGCCAAAGGCATGCTCGAAGTCGGGCCGAAAGTCGGCACGCGCGTGTTGCCGGTGCGGCGCTGGAACCTGTTTGATCCGCAAGTGGTCGGTTGGCTGTCGCGCAACGGGCTGCCGGAAAATTTTGTCGATGACTTGCTCGACCTGCGCCGTACCATCGAGCCGATGGCCGTGCGCTGGGCTTGCGAGCGCGCGACGCTGGAACAGATCGAAGCGGTGCAACTGGCCTATAACGCCCTTGAGCGCGCGGTCGACAGCGGCACCGATTACAACCGCGCCGACCAGTTCTTCCACGAATGCATTCTCGCCGCCAGCCACAATCAATTCATCGAACAAATGGTCCCGGCGCTCGGCGCATTGCTAGCGGTGTCGTTCGAAGTCTCCGCCGCCGACCCGGATGAACTGCGCCGTACGCTACCCATCCACAAGGACATGGCCGACGCCATCGCCGCCCGCGATTCCGCTCGGGGCGTGTGGGCGTGCATGACGCTGATCGACAACGCAGATCTGGCAATAAAGCGCTTTTATCCGAAAGTCATGGCCGACAAAAAAGCCAGTTAATACAAATTTCCCTGTGGGAGCGAGCCTGCTCGCGAAGGCTGTGTATCAGGCAACTCATGCATCGACTGACACGACGCTTTCGCGAGCAGGCTCGCTCCCACATTAAATAACAACAAGATCCAAGGAGTTGTCATGACGTGGACCGCCCTGACCCAACACCGCGCCCAGCTCGGTGAAGGCCCGTTCTGGGACGCGCCAACCCAGGCGCTGTACTGGGTCGACATTGCCGGCAAACAGGCGCTGCGCCTGATCGGCCAGAATGTACAGATCTGGCAAATGCCCGAGCACGTCTCCGCGTTCATCCCCTGCGCCAGCGGGGATGCACTGGTGACCCTGAGCAGTGGCGTCTACCGCCTCGATCTCGACTCCCCGGGTCTCGAACCACGTCTGACGCTGTTCTGCGTCGCCGACCCGCAACCCGGCAATCGCCCCAATGAAGCACGTTGCGATGCTCAGGGCCGGTTGTGGCTCGGCACCATGCAAAACAACATCTGTGAGCAGGGTGAAGATCTGCCGATCACCCGTCGCTCCGGTGGTCTGTTCCGGATCGATCCGGATAAACGCGTCACGCCTTTGCTGCGCGGGCTGGGTATTCCCAACACGCTGCTGTGGAGTGACGACGGCACCACACTGCTGTTCGGTGACAGCCTCGACAGCAGGCTGCACCGCTATTTCATTCACACCGACGGCAACCTCGATGCTGCGCAAGTCTGGTACGGCCCCGATCAGCAGGGCGGCCCGGACGGCTCAGCAATGGACGCCGAAGGCTACATCTGGAATGCCCGCTGGGATGGCAGTTGCCTGCTGCGCCTGACGCCTGAAGGCAAGGTCGAGCGCAAAATCGATCTGCCCGTCAGCCGCCCGACCAGTTGTGTATTCGGCGGTGAAGACCTGAAAACCCTGTTCATCACCAGCGCCCAGAGCCCGCACAACCATCCATTGGATGGCGCGGTGCTGTCGATGCGCGTGGATATTGCAGGAAAACTCTGTACGCGGTTTGCAGGTTAAATCCCAAAATATGGGATGCAAAATTATATATTGAGATTATTCGGCGGTCGGGTTTATAGTCGGCTGCAGCAGTAACACGCACTCACACTTAAAAAGAACAAAACAGGTGAAGTGATGCAGCGAATGTCTATCGCACTCCCGTGTGGAGTCCGCGTCTCGCAACGGCTCGATGCCGTCGGCCGCGCCTGCCTGTTCCGTTCCAACCGCCTTCCAGACCGGACATCGGCAGATGCCCGGTTTTTTTGTGCCTGCGAAACAGGAGTCCTGATCCATGGCTGAACCCCTTTCTCTGCCGCCGGTGCCCGCACCGCCGAAGGGCGAGCGTCTGAAAAACAAGGTCGTGCTGCTGACCAGCGCCGCGCAAGGTATCGGCGAAGCCATCGTCGCGGCCTTCGCTTCGCAGCAAGCGAAACTGGTTATCAGCGATATCCAGGCCGAGAAAGTCGAGCAGGTTGCCGGCCATTGGCGTGAGCAGGGTTACGATGTGCAAGCGCTGAAGGCGGATGTCTCGCATCAGCCTGATCTGCACGCCATGGCCAAACGCGCCGTTGCGCTGCACGGACGCATTGATGTGCTGGTCAACTGCGCCGGGGTCAATGTGTTCCGTGATCCGCTGCAAATGACCGAAGAAGACTGGCATCGCTGCTTCGCTATTGATCTGGACGGCGCCTGGTTCGGCTGTAAAGCGGTACTGCCGCAGATGATCGAGCAGGGCGTTGGCAGCATCATCAATATCGCCTCGACCCATTCCAGCCACATCATTCCCTGCTGCTTCCCGTACCCGGTGGCCAAACACGGCTTGCTCGGTCTGACTCGCGCACTCGGCATCGAATACGCCGCGAAGGGCATTCGTGTGAACGCCATCGCACCCGGCTACATCGAAACGCAACTGAACGTCGATTACTGGAACGGTTTCGCCGACCCGCACGCCGAACGTCAGCGCGCTTTCGATCTGCACCCGCCGAAACGCATCGGTCAGCCGCTCGAAGTGGCGATGACAGCGGTGTTTCTGGCCAGCGATGAAGCACCGTTCATCAATGCATCATGCATCACCATCGATGGTGGGCGCTCGGTGATGTACCACGACTGAGCACAGTGGCTTTCACGCGGATAAATCCGTTTGCAATCCAATCATCATACGATATGACTATTGTCAGAAGATTTTGCAGGAACACGCTTTAACGTTTTTCAAACATTGCTCAAAAAAAATAACAAGGAGTCAGCTTATGAAACGTCGTTTCGGGATTCGTACCCTGTGCAGTACCGCCCTGGCGGTCACCGCGTTCAGCCTGAGCAGTGCGCTGCTCGCTGCCGACACCGTGAAAATCGGTTTCCTGGTCAAGCAGGCTGAAGAACCGTGGTTCCAGACCGAGTGGGCATTCGCCGAGAAAGCCGCCAAGGACAAGGGCTTCGAACTGATCAAGATCGCTGTGCCGGACGGCGAGAAAACCTTGTCGGCCATTGACAGCCTCGCCGCCAATGGCGCCAAAGGCTTCGTGATCTGCCCGCCGGACGTGTCGCTCGGCCCGGCGATCATGGCCAAGGCCAAACTCAACGACCTGAAAGTGATTGCCGTCGACGACCGCTTTGTCGACGCCAACGGCAAGTTCATGGAAGACGTGCCGTACCTGGGCATGGCCGCGTTCGAAGTCGGCCAGAAACAGGGCAACGCCATGGTCGCCGAAGCGAAGAAGCGTAACTGGGACTGGAAAGACACCTACGCGGTCGTCAACACCTACAACGAACTCGACACCGGCAAGAAACGCACCGACGGTTCGGTGAAATCCCTTGAAGACGCCGGTATGCCGAAGGATCACATTCTGTTCGCCGCACTGAAAACCCTCGACGTGCCGGGCAGCATGGACGCCACCAACTCGGCGCTGGTGAAACTGCCGAGCGCGGCGAAAAACCTGATCATCGGCGGCATGAACGACAACACCGTGCTTGGCGGCGTGCGCGCCACTGAAGCGGCCGGTTTCGCCGCCGCCAATGTGATCGGCATCGGCATCAACGGCACTGACGCCATCGGCGAACTGAAAAAGCCTAACAGCGGTTTCTTTGGCTCGATGCTGCCAAGCCCGCACATCGAAGGCTACAAAACCGCAGAGATGATGTTCGAGTGGGTCACCACCGGCAAAGAACCGCCGAAGTACACGGCCATGGACGACGTCACCCTGATCACCCGCGAGAACTTCAAGCAAGAGCTGGAAAAAATCGGTTTGTGGAACTGATGCAGCGACGGCCCGGGCAGCCGGGCCGTTTTTCGGTGTGAAGAGGTGGCTTTATGCACGCGCAAGTACAAACACAACAACACAGCTCCGGCGGCAGCCTGCGCTTCAACGGGATTGGCAAAACCTTTCCCGGCGTGAAAGCGCTGGACGCTATCAGTTTCGTCGCGCATCCGGGCCAGGTTCATGCCTTGATGGGCGAGAACGGCGCCGGCAAATCGACCCTGTTGAAAATCCTCGGCGGCGCTTACATCCCGAGCAGCGGCGAGTTGCAGATCGGCGAGCAGACCATGGCGTTCAAGTCGACGGCTGACAGCATCGGCAGCGGCGTCGCGGTGATTCACCAGGAGCTGCATCTGGTGCCGGAAATGACCGTCGCCGAGAACCTGTTTCTCGGCCATCTGCCGGCCAGTTTCGGTTTGATCAATCGCGGCGCCCTGCGCCAGCAAGCGTTGAATTGCCTGAAAGGTCTGGCGGATGAAATCGATCCGCAAACCAAGGTCGGACGCTTGTCCCTCGGCCAGCGACAACTGGTGGAAATCGCCAAGGCCCTGTCGCGTGGTGCCCACGTCATCGCTTTCGACGAACCGACCAGCAGCCTCTCGGCCCGTGAGATCGACCGCTTGATGGCGATCATCGGGCGCCTGCGCGACGAGGGCAAAGTCGTGCTTTACGTCTCGCATCGCATGGAAGAAGTGTTCCGCATCTGCGACGCGGTGACGGTGTTCAAGGACGGTCGCTACGTGCGCACCTTCGACGACATGAGCCAGTTGACCCACGATCAACTGGTGACCTGCATGGTCGGGCGCGACATTCAGGACATCTACGATTACCGCCATCGTCCACGCGGCGCCGTCGCGCTGAAGGTCGCCGGCCTGCTCGGCCCGGGCCTGCGCGAACCGATCAGTTTCGAGGCACACAAAGGCGAAATCCTTGGCCTGTTCGGACTGGTCGGGGCAGGGCGTACCGAGCTGTTTCGCCTGCTCAGTGGCCTTGAGCGTATTACGGCCGGACGCCTCGAACTGCGCGGTCACGAACTGAAGTTGCGCTCACCGCGTGATGCGATTGCCGCCGGGGTTCTGCTGTGCCCGGAAGATCGCAAGAAGGAGGGCATCATCCCGCTGGCCAGCGTTGCCGAGAACATCAACATCAGTGCACGCGGTGCCAACTCCGGCCTTGGTTGCCTGATTCGCGGCTTGTGGGAAAAGGGCAATGCCGACAAACAGATCAAGGCGCTGAAGGTGAAAACCCCGCACGCCGGCCAGCAGATCAAATTCCTTTCCGGCGGCAATCAGCAGAAGGCCATTCTCGGTCGCTGGCTGTCGATGCCGATGAAGGTCCTGTTGCTCGACGAACCGACGCGTGGCATCGACATTGGCGCCAAAGCGGAGATCTACCAGATCATCCATAACCTCGCTGCCGAGGGTATTTCGGTGATCGTGGTGTCCAGCGACCTGATGGAAGTGATGGGCATATCCGACCGCATTCTGGTGCTCTGCGAAGGTGCCCTGCGCGGCGAAATCAGCCGTGACCAGGCCAATGAATCCAACCTGCTGCAACTGGCTTTGCCGCGCCAACGCGCTGACGGCGTGGCGAACTGAGAGGTGACTATGATGACAACCCAAAACGAAACCCTGCCGACCGCGCGCAAACCCCTGGACATGCGCCGCTTCCTCGATGACTGGGTCATGCTGCTGGCGGCGATCGGCATCTTCATTGCCTGCACGCTGCTGATCGACAACTTCCTCTCGCCGCTGAACATGCGTGGTCTGGGCCTGGCGATTTCCACTACCGGGATCGCCGCGTGCACGATGTTGTATTGCCTGGCGTCGGGGCACTTCGACTTGTCGGTGGGCTCGGTGATTGCTTGCGCCGGCGTGGTCGCGGCGGTGGTGATGCGTGACACCAACAGCGTGTTTCTCGGTGTCCGCGCGGCGATGGTGATGGAACTGATTGTCGGGCTGATCAACGGGATTGTGATCGCCAAGTTGCGCGTCAATGCGTTGATCACCACGTTGGCGACCATGCAGATCGTTCGCGGTCTGGCGTATATTTTTGCCAACGGCAAAGCGGTGGGCGTGTCGCAGGAATCGTTTTTCGTCTTTGGCAACGGCCAGTTGTTCGGCGTGCCGGTGCCGATTCTGATCACGATTGTGTGCTTTCTGTTTTTCGGCTGGCTGTTGAATTACACCACCTACGGGCGCAACACCATGGCCATCGGCGGCAACCAGGAAGCGGCGTTGCTGGCGGGTGTGAACGTTGACCGGACCAAGATCATTATCTTTGCCGTGCATGGCGTGATTGGTGCGCTGGCCGGAGTGATTCTGGCGTCGCGGATGACGTCGGGGCAGCCGATGATTGGTCAGGGATTTGAGCTGACGGTGATCTCGGCTTGCGTGCTGGGCGGGGTGTCGCTGAGCGGCGGGATCGGCATGATCCGGCATGTGATTGCCGGGGTGTTGATTCTGGCGATCATTGAGAATGCGATGAACTTGAAGAATATCGATACGTTTTATCAGTATGTGATTCGTGGGTCGATCCTGCTGCTGGCCGTGGTCATTGACCGACTGAAGCAACGCTAGAATCGAGAGCCCCTCATCGGAACGCCGCCCGCCCAGCCCTCTCCCGGAGGGAGAGGGGGCCGACCGGGGTGCTTTGCGTCCTGCATCGACCTGAAAGACCTAGTCGATTATGGATTCGGCAAAGTACTTTCAGGTCGATTGTGGATTCGGCGAAGCACTTTCAGGTCGGCGAACTTCTTGAGCATCCCCCATTCAGTCCCCTCTCCCTCCGGGAGAGGGCTAGGGTGAGGGGCTGTTGATCTTCCCGCCTTCTGTCCGAACTCCCAAATATCCCTTGCCCGCCCACACCCGTTTCGGTTATCAATTTGTACATGATTAGACAGGTACGATTTGACAAGAAACAACGGGTGGTCGACGAACTCGTCCGACGCATCGAAAGCGGCCTCATGGAGGACGGCTTTCTGTTGCCCGGCGAGCATCAGTTGGCTCAAGAATTCCAAGTCAGCCGAGGCACGCTGCGCGAAGCGCTGGCCGAACTGAAACGGCGTAACTACATCGCCACGCAAAGCGGCGTCGGTTCCATCGTCACTTTCGACGGTGTCGCCCTCGACCAGCGCAGCGGCTGGGCGCAGGCCTTGGCCGACAGCGGGGCGATGATCAATACCGAAGTGTTGCGTCTGGAAGCCGTGACCCGGGCCGATCTGCTCTCGCGGTTCGGCACTGACCAATTCATCACCCTCGACCGTCGCCGCCGCTCCAACGAAGGCACGCTGGTCTCCCTCGAACGCTCTTTGATGCCAGCCACCGGCGGCCTGGAAAGCCTGCCGCGCGTTGGTCTGATCGACAACTCCTTGACTATCACTCTGGCCGCCTATGGCTACATCGGCGAGCGCGGTGATCAGTGGATCGGCGCCGAACCGCTGAATGCCGAAGACGCCGCACTGCTTGGCCGCCCTGAGGGCACGGTGTTCCTCAAAGCCCTGCGCACCACCTACGACCGCCAGAACCGCTTCATGGAGCTGGTCGAAAGCCTGCTCGACCCGGTGCATTTCCGTCTGCACCTGCAATTTGGAGAATCGAAATGACCGCGCTCAACCGTGCCCTCGGCGCTTTTTATGGCCTGGCCCTCGGTGATGCGCTGGGCATGCCGACGCAATCGCTGAACCGCGAAACCATCAAGACCCGCTTCGGCACAATCACCGATCTGCAGGACGCAGGCCCCTTGCAACCGATCGCCGCGAACATGCCCAAAGGCTCGATCACCGATGACACCGAACAGGCGATTCTGGTCGGCGATTTGCTGGTCGAAGGCAAGGGCCGCATCGAGCCGGCCATCCTCGCGCAGCGCTTGATCGAGTGGGAAGCCGAGATGCAGGCCAAGGGCTCGCAGGACTTGCTCGGGCCGTCGACCAAACGTGCGATCGAAATGATCCTCGCCGGCCACTCGCCGGAAGAGGCCGGGCGTTACGGCACCACCAACGGCGCGGCCATGCGCATCACACCCGTCGGGATCGCGGCGGATGTTGCCGATCCTCAGCGGTTTATCGCGGCGGTGGTGGAGGCCTGTCAGGTCACGCACAACACCACGCTGGGAATTTCCAGCGCGGCGGCGGTGGCGGCGGTGGTATCCGCTGGCATCAATGGCATGGATCTGGGCGAGGCGTTGAACCTCGGCCAGCAAATCGCTCAACAAGCGGAAGCGCACGGTCACTGGGTCGCTGGTGGTCGCATCGGTTCGCGCATCAGTTGGGCACGCAGCATCAGCGTCGATAGCGACAAGGCGCTGCTGGCGGATTTGCTCTACGACGTGATCGGTACTTCGGTGGCGTCGCAGGAGTCGGTGGTGGTCTCGTTTGCGCTGGCGCAGCAAGTCGCGGTCGGCGAGATGAGCGCGTTTGAAGCGCTGTGCATGGCCGCCAGTCTTGGCGGTGACACCGACACCATCGCGGCGATTCTTGGCGCGATGTTGGGGGCCTGCCTGGGCCTTGAGAGTTGGCCTGCCGAGATGATCGAAACGGTGAAGACCGTCAATCATCTGGAGCTTGAGCCGTTGGTGCAGGGGCTGTTGGCCTTGCGCTGACCGGGCTGACGCCTTCGCGAGCAGGCTCGCTCCCACAGGGGGTATGTGAACGCCACAAATCCAGTGTGGGAGCGAGCCTGCTCGCGAAGGCCGCACCGCAAATCTTGAATACTCACCCGCAATGGATCGCGCAGACAGGCCGAGGATGGCCGCGATGTCTTGTCGTTTTGCATCATTGCCACAACCACAAAAAAGGCAAACAGGAGCACCTTCATGAGTTCATCAAACGCCGGGCAAAGCGCCGGGCAACTGGAAACCCGCGGCATCGAACCAGTGCCGGAAGCCGAGTGCAACGGGCATCCGCTGCAATTGTTCTGGGTCTGGTTCGCCGCCAACATCTCCATCCTCGGTCTGCCGCTGGGTGCCACGCTGGTGGCGTTTCGCGGGCTGGCGATCTGGCAGGCGATCATCGTTGCAATCATCGGCGCTGCCGGTTCGTTTGCGGTGGTCGGGATCATCTCGATTGCCGGTCGGCGTGGCCGCGCACCGAGCCTGACGTTGTCGCGAGCGATCTTCGGCGTACGCGGCAACATCGGCCCGACACTGGTCTCGCTGATGTCGCGTCTCGGTTGGGAAACGGTCAACACCACCACCGCTGCATTCGTGCTGCTGTCGCTGTGCTCGATCCTGTTCGGCTCGCCGGTCGAAGCGAAAAGTGCGCCGGTATTGACGCTGATCTTCATTGCGATTTTCGTGCTGCTGACCTTGTCTGTATCCGGCCTCGGCCACGCGACCTTGCTGGTGATCCAGAAGTGGGCGACCTACGTCTTCGGTGCGCTGAACATTCTGGTCGGTGGTTTCCTCTGCGCGACCATCGACTGGAGCGCGGTGTTCAACGCCACGCCAGCGCCGATGAGCGCAATGATCATCGGTATCGGCACCATGGCTGCCGGCACCGGGATTGGCTGGGCCAACGCGGGTGCCGACATGTCGCGCTATCAGCACCGCAGCGTCAAGGCTGTGCGACTGGTCGCGTCCGCCGCATTCGGTGCGGGAATTCCGCTGGTGTTGCTGATCACCCTTGGTGGCTTGCTGTCGGTGGGCAACGACGATCTTGCTTCGGCGACTGACCCGATCGTGGCAATCCGCGACATGCTGCCAACCTGGATGGCGGTGCCGTACCTGATCACCGCATTCGGTGGCCTGTTGCTGTCGAACAACCTGTCGGTGTATTCCGCCGGCTTGACCACGCTGACCCTCGGTTTGAAGGTAAAACGCGTCTACGCCGTGGTGGTCGACATCGTTGCGATCTTCGCTGGTTCGATCTACTTCATGCTGATCGCCGACAGCTTCTACGGCCCGTTTATCACGTTCATTTCCCTGCTGGCGGTGCCGATCACCGCGTGGGTCGGGATCTTCGTGGTTGACCTGATTCACCGTCACTACTACAGCCCGAAAGACCTGCTCGACGTCAGCCCGAGCAGCGCCTATTGGTATCGCGGCGGCATCGAGTGGCGTGCATTCGGTGCGTGGGCGATTGCCATTGTCCTCGGCTTCAGCTTCACCACCATCGGCACCACCGCCGAGAACGTCTGGTTCAAAGGCTTCCTGTCCGACTCGTGGCTGGGCCACAACGGCCTCGGCTGGATCGTGACCTTCGTCGTCGCTGGTGGCATTTACTTCGTCCTCGGCGGGGCGAAAGATCGCCGCGCCGCGCAAACCGAGAATGCTCATGCCTAAGATGTTGCACACCGGTCAGGTCATCATCGACCTGGTCATGGCCGTGGATAAACTGCCGCAGATTGGCGGTGACGTGCTGGCGCAGTCGGCGGTTTTTGAAGCCGGTGGCGGTTTCAATGTAATGGCAGCGGCGGTGCGTAACGGCCTGCAGGTGGTGTATCTCGGCCGTCACGGCACCGGGCGTTTCGGCGATCTGGCGCGACAGGCGATGAACCTTGAAGGCATTCAGATCGGCATTCCTGAACCTGCGCAGCGCGACACGGGGTTGTGTGTGGCGCTGACCGATGCGTCGGCCGAGCGCAGCTTCATTTCCTATATCGGCGCTGAAGGTGAGGTGACCGAAGAGGATTTGAACAGCGTCGCGGCCGAGGCGGGCGATTACGTTTATCTGAGCGGCTACAGCCTGCTCCACGAGGGTAAGGCGCAGGCGTTGCTCGATTGGACATTGGCGTTGCCGGCGACAATCAACGTGGTGTTCGATCCTGGCCCGCTAGTTGAATCGCCGGACTCGCCGCTGATGCAGGCGTTGCTGCGGCGCATCGATGTGTGGACCAGCAACAGTGTTGAAGCGCTGCGATTTACCGGCGCTGAGGATATTGGCGTGGCGCTGGATCATCTCGCTGAGCATCTGCCCAACGAGGTGCTGATGGTGGTGCGCGACGGGCCGCAGGGTTGCTGGATTCAACAGGCCAACGAGCGTCGGCATGTGCCGGGGTTTGCCGTGAAAGCCGTGGACAGTAACGGCGCCGGGGATGCCCATGCCGGGGTATTTGTCGCCGGGTTGGCGCAGGGCTTGTCTGCCCATGAAGCAGCGCGGCGGGCGAATGCGGCAGCGGCTTTAGCGGTGACGCGCTGGGGGCCGGCGACTTCACCGGGTGCGACTGAAGTGGATGCGTTTATCCGCGAGTCCGGCGGCGCTTGGTAGATAGCTTTCGCGAGCAGGCTCGCTCCCACAATGGAATGCATTTCAAATGTGGGAGCGAGCTTGCTCGCGAAAGGGCCATTAGTTTCAAAACATAATTCAATGCTGTATACCGCCCGCCGCATCAGCAGCGAGCGGCTTCATCACTACTGCAGATCCAGCTTGCGCGCCGCTTCAACCCCGGCCGCACTGAGCTTGATCGGCAGGTTCAACGAATGCTCGCCAGCCTCGTTGCAGGTCACATGACCGTGATGAATCAGTCCGCGATCCTGCAAAGCGGCGAGGGCGCTGGCCACGACTTTCTCGCCCCGGTAATTGTCCAGCACCTCCTTGCCCAAACCACTCGGGTGGGCGTGAAGCAGGCGGGTGAGGACTTCTTTTTCCAGGTTTTTATCGACGTTCATGGTTACCTCTTCATTGGATTGAATAGGACGCTCGCGTCGGCGAACTACTGACCGGAGCCTTCGGAACCGGAGCCACCGGTGGTGGTTTTGGAGCCGACGCCGGGGCCAGCATTGTCTGGCGTTGCCGGGGCATCGGGGGTGTTCATGCCGCCCTGACGGCCCGGATCACTGCCCTGAGTGCGCGGATCGGTCCCCGTCGCAGGAGGCTGATTGATCAAAGGTACGCCCGAGCCATCGGTGTTCATACCGGGAGCACTGTTGATGGCGGGGGCGCGTGGCGGAGTCGGGTCGGTAGGGCCGGTGCCCGCAGCGGTGGCGGATGCTGCGAGAACCGCAGGGCAGAGCAGGACGCTGAATACGAAAGCGGTCAACCTTGACGGAATCATAGGGCTTCTCCAGTGATTGGAATCCTTACCTGTCGTTGGTCTGCCCTCTGAGCGGATTGGTGCCTGATGAACGACGAACGGTCTAGATCGCCGATGCGGTTTTGACGTTTAGTCGACGCCAGAGCAGACGGCCCACGGTAATTAGCCAGTTCATAAACGCTACGGCCAATACCGTGAGCAGCAACGTCGCCATGCCGTGTTCAACGATGATTTTCCCGGCCAGCAGCGGGAAACCAAACACGCCGATGAAGTAGGCAAGACTGAACAGCAACAAGGCCTGCGACGTGGTGCCGGCCGGGGCTTCGTTGGCCGCCAGACCATTGATCACCGAATAGGTCAGGCCATAACCGACGCCGAGCATCAGCGCCGCCAGCAGATAACTGATTGCGCTGTGCACGCCGAACGCGAACAGCACAATCGACCCCAACATCAATCCCGACAACAGACACGAGGCGCGCAATGGATCGCGCTTGACCACAAACCCTGCGATCAGCATCCGACTGCTGATCGCCGCACCCATGAAGCCCAGAAAGAACAGCGAATAATCCAGCGAGCGGACAGCAGCATAGCTGGTCTGAAAACTCGACAGACCACCGAACACGCAACCGCCGAGTCCGACCATGATGATCGGAAACAGGGCGCGTGAACCGAGCACTTGAGTGGTCGTCTGCCAGGTGATTCTTGCAGCGGTTGTGGCTTGGGTACTCTTCAGTTTCGCGCCAAGCTGCCAGAACAGCAGCACCCCGATCAGGCTTGCCAGCGCTGCCAGATAAAATGCCGAGGTCACTGGCAAACCCAGTGCACTCGCCGCACGACCCAGCAATGGCCCGCTGCCGATGCCGGTCATCATGCTGCCGGACAGCAAGGCGAAATATCTGGCCCGCTGCGCCGGCGTCACCAGACTGGCGACGATGATCGGCCCCAACGTATAGAAAACGCCCCAACCCAATCCCAACAGCAAGCCGAAAAACAACAGCAGATGACCGAATCCCGACGTCAGCGCAAAGCCCAGACTCGCCGCCACCAGCAACAGCCCAAACAGGGCAATCGAACGCGCCGCACCGAGCCAGTCCGACAGATGCCCGGACACCAGCACCGCGACAAACGTACTCAGCATTGCCGCTGAAATCACACTCCCGGCATCGTGTTCATTACCGCCGCGAGAGCCGATCAACAGCGACAACAAAAACGTCGAGCCGTACGACAGCGACAGCAGATAACTGGCGAGGCAGAACAGGCCGAACAACTTGCCTGAGACCTTGGGTGTTGCTGGCGACATGACGCGGTTCCTTGAGCGGAAAATTCAGCGTCATCTGTTTAACACGCCCGCCACGCGGGTTAGGTCTGAGGTTGGCGAAGTCAGGTTCAGCGCACGCCGGAGTAACCCGTCAAACGATGCCGATCTCTTCCTTGAACTGCTCCATGAAACCCTTCAGGCGTTGATGACGGACTTGCGCCAGACGCTGGCCGGCGGCAGTCTGGAAACCGTCGGCGAGGTGCAGCAGCTTGGTCTGGAAATGATCGAGGCAAAACCGCTTGTCGTCGTAGTCGCGTTGTTTCGCTTCAGGATCCTGCGGGTCGTACAGCGCCGAACCCATGCGTCCGGCGATGTAAAAGGTTCGGGCGACACCGAGCATGCCCAGTGAGTCGAGGCGGTCGGCGTCCTGGACGATTTTGGCTTCGAGGGTAAGTGGCGTGATGTTGGCGGAGAAACTGTGGGCTTCGATGGCGTGGGCGACGGCGGTGATTTTTTCTTCGGACCAGTTTATCTCCGCGAGCACTGCCGACGCTTTGTCCGCCGCTAATCGCGATGCCTGCGCGCGCAGTGGCGAATTTTTTTCGACGGCAACGCAATCGTGCAAGAGCACGGCGGCCAACAACACCTCAAGATCACCGCCTTCTTCTGCATGCAGCGTACGCACGTTGTGCCAGACCCGCTGCAAGTGGGCGAGGTCGTGAGCGCCGTCGTCGGACGGTTCCAGAGCGTGTGGCAGCAACTCTGCTGCCAGTGCCGCCACGGGCGTAAAACTATCTAAGTTCATAAGCATCCTCTCAGATTGTCTCAGTTCCTGTGGAAGCGAGCCTGCTCGCGAAGAGGCAGTATCAGTCACTGCAATGTCACTGACAGTCCGCTTTCGCGAGCAGGCTCGCTCCCACATGGAACTGCAGCGTTTGCAACATTGCGCAGGGTAGTGTGTGTTTTGCCATGTGACGAGCGCTACTCGTGGCCTTAGTATGGCGTTTTCCTTTTCCGACAAGGCCCGTCCATGACGATCGAAATCCGCCCGGCGACCCCCAGCGATGCTCCGCAATCCTCGCCTTCATCACTGAACTCGCCGATTTCGAAAAGGCCCGCCACGAAGTCATCGCCAGCGTCGCCGACATCGAACGCAGCCTGTTTGGCGAAGGCGCCACCGCCCACGGTCTGATCTGTCTGCGCGATGGACTGCCGATCGGTTTCGCGGTGTTCTTCTTCAGCTACTCGACCTGGCTCGGCAGCAACTGCCTGTACCTCGAAGACCTCTACATCACCCCCGAACAACGCGGCGGCGGCGCCGGCAAAACACTGCTGCGCCACTTGGCGAAAATCGCCTGCGACAACGACTGCGGCCGCTTCGAATGGAGTGTGTTGGACTGGAACACCCCGGCGATCGAATTCTACAAATCCCTCGGCGCGCAACCTCAGGAAGAGTGGGTGCGCTACCGCATGGATGGCCAGGTCCTGCGTGAGTTTGCCGAAGGCTGATCGTAACGATGGCAATACAATGCTAATTCGATTGTCGCCAGCGCTCTAGTCCGGCATTCTACGCGCCATTTTTGCGCGCTCACGGACGACACCTGCAATGCCTCTGGCACAACTTCTCCACGCCCGTGGAGCCTTCGCCGCGTCAACGAGTGACCGGCGATGAGCGGACTACGGGCGTCAATGCGTCTGTATGGCCTGGTGAAAAACTCAGGCTCCACTGACAACCCTCTGCGCCAACCAGTCGACATTCTGTGCATGACAAATCGTGCGGGCGGCAGCGCCATTCGCGCGTTCGTGTCACGCCTTGATGCCGAGTTGATGACCCGCAGTGCCGGGCTCGCCGAGTACCGCGTGATACCGCTGCACACCTTCGATCCGAAGGAGTTTATCGACGCCCATCAAGGCTGGCTGATGCTGCACATTTGCTGTGGTTTCGTCGCCCCTGCCGGGCATTCGCTGCTCAAGGACGGCGGGTTGATGCCGATGGGCTGGTACGTCTATTCCGAGATCGGCCAGTGGACGGCCCAGCATCATCTCGACCTCGGCGCACAAATGGCCGAACTGCTGCAGTCGACTTACGAGCGTAATTACCTGCGCAACTACAACGCCTGGCTCAACGAACTCGACGACGCCTCGCCGGCCGAACTGGCCTGGCAAACCGACGAAGCCTGGCGGCACCTGCAAACCGCCGCATCACCCGACAGCCGTGAGCATTGCCACGCCCTGTTCGACCCCGTCGACAACCGCTGGCGCTTCGCCGCGACCGACATCGATATCCATCAGCCGCACCCGGAACCCCTGAAGCAAGGAGCTTTGAATTGAGTGGTAAACCCGCTGCACGCGTCACCGATCCGACCGCCTGCCCATTGCCAGGCCATGGCACCAACCCGATTGCTTCCGGCTCGCCCGACGTGTTCTTCGACGGCCTCGCCGCCGCGCGCATGACCGATAAATCGGCGTGCGGCAGTCCGATTACCGGGGCCGTTTCCGGCACGGTTTTCATCAACGGCCTGAATGCCGCCACGCTCGATAGCACTGGAGGTCACGGCAATGTCGTGGTCGGTGGTTCGGGGACGGTGATTATTGGCCAGAGCGGCGGCGGGGCGGCGTTTAGCGGGCTGTTGCCGATGCCGGTGCATTTTACAGACAGGTTGCAAGTAGTGAATGAGGCAACTGGAGAGCCTGTGCCTTATCACCCCTATACGATTCAGCGCGGTAACGGCAGTGAAGAACACGGCGTTACCGATGCGTCGGGATTTACGCATACCGTCAGCTCGCATTTACCTGAAACTATTAAATTATTTGTTGAGTGACTGATATGGCAGGAGAGAATGCGGCAAGCCTGGAACCTTTGGCTAAAAGAGACGCGGGGAGCGTTGAATTAACCAAGCCAGAAGATAAGTGCGCCAAAATCATTGCGATCAGCATGAAGAAAGTCTTCATTTTGTTTGTCGGTGGTGCGGGAGACCAGGAAAGTTACTACTTCAGTGGGCCGAACTGGAACGTGAGTCATGTTCGAACTAAAGTAGAGGCTGATGCTGCAGCGCTATGCTATTTGTCGAAGTGCGACATGAAAGCACTGGCTTATAATAAATTCCTGACCGATGAGGATCTGGCCAAAAATGTATTGGTTGAAGTTCCTGATAAAACCACGCCTGTTTATATCATAGGACACAGTTTGGGCGGTTGGAACGGCGCACACCTCTCCAGTGTTTTGACCGATAAGGGTTACAAGATCAAAATGCTGATAACGATAGATCCCGTGGGGCAGGGAAAGATCGTATATGGTATTTCAACCATTTACAGGCGAAAACCTGAGCCAAAGGCTGAGTTCTGGGTAAATATCCGTGCGGATAAAATCAAGAATCGAGACATATCTGATACTGTCGCGGACTTTGGTGAGCAATGGGAAATAACTTCAGGTCCTGATGTCAGTGGCCGAGTTGATGTCAATCACGCAGATGCGGATGTAATGTTCGATAAAAAACTGGATGGGGGTAAGTCCGCTCGTCAGCTGTTGGCAGACTCTATACTTGGCTATCTAAGGGAGAAATAGACTTTGAATAGATTTTTGTTGGCGCTTGCCCTATTGCTTTGTTGCTCATGTTCCTCGAATCATGGCAGGCCAATTGCCGCTCTTGATTACAGAGCGGTTTCACTTAGCTCGAGCGGAAGTTCGTTCTTCATCTTTTTCTCAAGTCATACCGATTTGTTGGGGTTGTTCCAGTCTAAAATTGGCGAGGAACTGGTTTGCACCTTGGGCGCTGATCTGGATTTTTCTATAGGTCATTATCAGAAGCTCTACGGCAACGGGATCGTTGAGGTGAGTGAAAACCCGTCGAAAGGAAAATATATCGCCAGAGTTATTTTTAAAGAGACCGGAGAAGTGCAGGGTAAGGAGCGTATTCTTGATGGTAATGGGTTGCGCGGAGCTTTAATGGCGAATGATTTCGTTGTGTGTACATTCAGAGTGCATACGACAAAATATAAAACCTACTTTTCGGAATTCATGCGTATTCCTTCCGAAGATTTTTTAAAGGAACTCGATGGCTTGGAGTGATGAGTCAGTTGTTTTGTGCTTTGGATAAATAAGCCGAATTATTGTTCAGGGATCAAGCTTTATATTGGGCGGGTGATCTTGAATATTCATTTCAACAGTTGCAATCGTGTGTGATTCAGGAGGAACACCGCTAATGAATCGAAAAATCTACAAGGTTTTATTGATTGCCGGTTTTTTATTGTGTTCATCTTGCCTGCACCTCAATGTCCCACCCGCAAGGCTTGAATTTGTCTCGATCAATCACGAGATATCTTCCTCTTACGACCTGCGTTTCACCTCAGACCGAAACCTGATTGACCTGTATGAGGATCATGGGCGACGGGGGCAGATTGGTACCTGGATCCATTGCTCGTTGAATGGCGATGCGGACTTTTCCATCGAACATGAAATCGTCCTGGAAGCCTCGGGAATCGTCAGCGGCATGCGCTTGATCGAAGGCGATCGTCGCTATGAGATGTTCGCGAATATCAGTGTTGAGAATCACGCCGTCAATGACGGCCGTAACCACATCCGACCTGTTGAGTTGGTGCAGATCCTCAAACCGCAGGAATACATTCCGTGCAAGGTGGTAATAACCGCGTTCCAGTTCGTGGCGTATTACTCGAAAGTCATGTACATGCCCACATCGCGGTTCATTGCCGCAATAGAAAATCCTCGCGTGGCACCCGCGCGTATTTCGCTCAAACAGCCCGACCAACCAAGGTCGTTGCTGCCTTTTGCCTCTGTGTGCATCGTGCGCTGGCGCTATGACCTGGCGCTCGGCTATGACCAGATTGAAAGCCTCGGACTCTGTAGCGACGTGCCCTATGCCGGCATGTTGGCTTCGTTTGCACCGAACAACACGAAGCTGAAGGTTGTTTCAGGTTCAGAGGAAAACCCGGCACCCTTCGCGGCGTATACCATTATTCGCGCTGACGGACGCCGGGAGCCTGGAATAACTGACGACAAGGGCCACACGCATGAGGTGGGATCCAGCGAGTACGAAACAGTGAGGATCCTGATCAACAATAATCTGGATGTCGTTCAGCGTTGGACAAAATGGACTGATATCGTCCCAGAATATGGGATGTAAAATTACATATTGAGATTTCCCATCTGAGGGGTCTATAGTCCGTCGCACTCACTGCCAAAAACAAAACAGGTGAAGCGATGCTGGCGCAATTGATCGCGCTCGATTGGGGGACGACCTCATTACGTGCTTACAAACTCGCGGCGGGCGGTGTGGTGCTGGAGCAGCGCGCGCTGTCGTCCGGCATCATGCAACTGCCCAAGACCCCGCGAGTCCTCAACGGTGGCGAATGCACCGATGGTTTTGAACTGGCCTTCGACGAGGCGTGCGGCGACTGGCTCGATGCGCAGCCGAATCTGCCGGTGATTGCCTGTGGCATGGTTGGCAGCGCACAGGGCTGGCGTGAAGCGGCCTACTGCGAGACGCCGGCGAATGTCGCCAATCTCGGAAACTCCCTACAAACAGTGATCAGTCTGCGCGGCACCGTGGTGCATATCGTGCCGGGCGTGATTCAGCGTTCGCGTCTGCCGAACGTGATGCGTGGCGAAGAAACCCAAGTGCGCGGTGTGCTGCAGAATCTGCCGATTGAGGCGGGTGCCGATCTGTTGATCGGTCTGCCGGGCAGCCACTCGAAATGGGTGGACGTGGTCGATGGCTGCATTACCCATTTCGATACGTTCATGACCGGCGAAGTGTTCGCCGTGCTCAGCGAGCACAGCATTCTCGGCCGAACCCAGCAACACAGCGCGACGTTCGATGCTCAGGCGTTTGACCGTGGCGTGCAGGTTGCGCAGTCGGCAGATGGCGAGCTCGGCGTGCTGTCGACCTTGTTCAGTGCCCGTACCCTGGGCCTGACCGGCGAACTCAGCCCGACCGCGCAGGCGGATTATCTGTCCGGCCTGATGATCGGCCATGAACTGGCGGCGCTCGCCACGGTTCAGCGACGTCGTCGCAACAACCCGAATCTTCCATCGATCATTCTCATCGGCAACGCGCAACTCTGCGCGCGCTACAGCCGCGCCCTCGATGCCTGCGGTTTCGCCAACGTGACGCTGGCCGAACAGGCCACCGAGCGTGGCCTGTGGCAACTGGCGCTGGCCGCCGGACTGATCGATTCCTCATCCCGTTAACCCTGACTGGAGGCCTGACATGCTCAAGCAAGCATTGGCGCAAAACGGTCTGATCGCGATTCTGCGTGGCCTGCATCCGCAGGAAGCCGCCGCTGTCGGAGAAGTCCTGTATGCGGCCGGATTTCGCGTCATCGAAGTACCGCTCAATTCCCCATCGCCGTACGAAAGTATCCGCATCCTGCGCACGACCTTGCCCGCCGATTGCCTGATTGGTGCCGGCACGGTGTTGACACCGGAACAGGTCGAATTGGTCAAAGAAGCCGGCGGCCAAGTGATCGTCATGCCGCACAGCGACGCCAAAGTCTTGCGCGCGGCGAAAGTGGCGGGGCTGTTTCTGTCGCCGGGTGTGGCGACGCCGACCGAGGCGGTCGCGGCGCTGGCGGAGGGCGCGGACATTCTCAAGCTGTTCCCGGCCGAGCAGATGGGCCCGGCGGTCGTCAAAGCCTGGCTCGCGGTGTTGCCATCCGGGACGGTGCTGGCACCGGTCGGCGGCATCACCCCGGACAATATGCAGGCGTTTATCGATGCCGGTGTGAAAGGTTTCGGCCTCGGCTCCGGCCTGTTCAAACCGGGCATGACACCGGAGCAGGTGGCGGTGAATGCCAAGGCTTATGTGGCCGCGTGGAAGGCCCTTCGTTAAGACTTTTTTGGCGCTGCGTGCGCTGCATCTAATAAGAGCTGCATTTACAAAAGAGAGCAGAGATGAAAATCACCAAACTCACGACCTTCATCGTCCCGCCGCGCTGGTGTTTCCTCAAAGTCGAAACCGACGAAGGCGTGACCGGTTGGGGCGAGCCTGTGGTTGAGGGCCGCGCGCACACCGTCGCCGCTGCCGTCGAAGAATTGTCCGACTACCTGATCGGCAAAGACCCACGCAACATCGAAGACATCTGGACCGTCCTCTACCGTGGTGGCTTCTACCGTGGCGGCGCGATCCACATGAGTGCGCTGGCCGGTATCGATCAGGCGCTGTGGGACATCAAGGGCAAGGCCCTCGGGGTGTCAGTCAGTGATCTGCTTGGTGGTCAGGTGCGCGACAAGATTCGCGTGTATTCGTGGATTGGCGGCGATCGTCCAGCCGACACCGCGCGTGCGGCGAAAGAGGCGGTGAGCCGCGGTTTCACTGCGGTGAAAATGAACGGCACCGAAGAACTGCAATTCCTCGATTCCTTCGAGAAAGTCGATCTTGCACTGGCCAACGTTGCCGCCGTGCGTGACGCGGTCGGGCCGAACGTCGGCATCGGTGTCGACTTCCATGGTCGCGTGCACAAGCCGATGGCCAAGGTGCTGATGAAGGAACTCGATCCGTACAAACTGATGTTCATCGAAGAGCCGGTGCTCAGCGAAAACTACGAAGCGTTGAAAGAACTGGCGCCGTTGACCAGCACGCCGATTGCCCTTGGCGAACGACTGTTCTCGCGTTGGGACTTTAAACGCGTGTTGAGCGAAGGCTACGTCGACATCATCCAGCCGGATGCTTCCCACGCCGGCGGCATCACTGAAACGCGCAAGATCGCCAACATGGCCGAAGCCTACGACGTCGCGCTGGCGCTGCATTGCCCGCTGGGGCCGATTGCGCTGGCAGCGTGTTTGCAACTGGACGCGGCTTGTTACAACGCGTTTATCCAGGAGCAGAGCCTGGGCATCCATTACAACGAGAGCAACGACTTGCTCGACTACGTGAAAGATCCACGGGTGTTCGATTACGACAAGGGTTTCGTGAAGATCCCCAACGGCCCGGGCCTGGGCATCGAGATCAACGAGGAATACGTGATCGAGCGCGCGGCAGTCGGCCACCGCTGGCGCAACCCGATCTGGCGCCACGCCGATGGCAGTTTTGCCGAGTGGTGATTTGTCTCTGACACACCACACCCCCCTGTGGGAGCGAGCCTGCTCGCGAATGCGGCAGGTCAGTCACATTGAGGCCGGATGTGCCGCCGTCTTCGCGAGCAGGCTCGCTCCCACAGGGTGCAGTGCAGGCCTCAGGCCGACCTCAATAAACATAAAAAGAGGCTCTCCCCATGCAACCGCAAACCCTCACCGGGCAGGCGTCTTTAGTCACGCCTAGCCGTAAGCGGTTTTTCATCATGGTGTTGCTGTTTATCACCGTGGTCATCAACTACCTCGACCGCAGCAACCTGTCGATTGCCGCACCCGCGCTGACCAGTGATCTGGGTATCGACCCGATCCACGTCGGCCTGATCTTTTCCGCATTCGGCTGGACCTACGCCGCCATGCAGATCCCCGGCGGCTGGCTGGTCGATCGTGTGCCCCCGCGTATCCTCTATAGCGTCGCGCTGCTGCTGTGGTCGCTGGCCACGGTGATGCTCGGTTTCGCAGCCAGTTTCATCGCGTTGTTTGTGCTGCGCATGGCGGTTGGTGCGCTGGAAGCGCCGGCGTATCCAATCAATAGCCGCGTAGTCACAACCTGGTTCCCCGAGCGTGAGCGCGCCACGGCGATTGGTTTTTACACGTCGGGGCAGTTCGTTGGTCTGGCATTCCTCACCCCGGTGCTGGCCTGGCTGCAACACGAATTCGGCTGGCACATGGTGTTCGTCGCGACCGGCGCGGTAGGCATCATTTGGGCGGCGATCTGGTACGCGGTGTATCGCGAGCCACGGGATTTCAGAGGCGCCAACGAAGCGGAAATCGACTTGATCCGCGAGGGCGGTGGTCTGGTCGATATTCAACAAGAGTCCGCCAAGGTCAAAGCCAAATTCAGTTGGACAGATCTCGGCATCGTTCTGACCAAACGCAAATTGTGGGGCATCTACCTCGGCCAGTTCTGCCTGAACTCAACGCTGTGGTTTTTCCTGACGTGGTTCCCGACTTATCTGGTGAAGTATCGCGGCATGGACTTCATCAAGTCCGGCCTGCTGGCGTCGCTGCCGTTTCTCGCCGCGTTTATTGGTGTTTTGTGTTCGGGGTTCTTTTCCGATTTCCTGATCCGTCGCGGTTGTACTGTGGGTTTTGCGCGCAAGTTGCCGATCATCGGCGGGCTGCTGATTTCCACCTCGATCATCGGCGCCAACTTCGTTGAGTCGACGCCGCTGGTGATTGCCTTCCTGGCGCTGGCGTTCTTCGGCAACGGTCTGGCTTCGATCACTTGGTCGCTGGTCTCAACCTTGGCACCGGCACGTTTGCTCGGGCTGACCGGCGGGGTGTTCAACTTCATCGGCAACCTGTCGGCGATTGCCACGCCGATCGTCATCGGTTTCCTTGCCAGCGGCGATTCGTTCGCGCCGGCGATCACCTACATCGCGGTTCTCGCCTTGGTCGGTGCTTTGTCCTACGTGCTGCTGGTCGGGAAGGTCGAGCGTATCGAGTTGTAGTGGTCTGCGTCGGGCGACCATAATGCCGCCCGTTCCCTCGCTCAACGGTAAAGGCTGGATATGCAGGAAGACGCTCCGGAAAAAACCAAGGACGCCGCGCCCACCGGCACGCAGACGCTATTGCGCGGCCTCGGTGTGGTGCAAGCGGTGGCCAGTGGCGCCCGCGATCTCAAGGAGATTGCCCGGCTGATCGGCACCACGCGCAGCACCACCCATCGTCTGGCCAGTTGTCTGGTTGATGAGCGCTACCTGCGCGTGGTGCCGCAAGTCGGTTATCTGCTGGGGCCGAAGTTGATCGAACTGGGTTTTCAGGCCCGCGAAGAGCTGCCGCTGGTGACCCTGGCCGGGCCGTATCTGGACGAGTTGTCGGCGCTGACCGGCGACACCGTGCACCTGGGGATTCGTGAAGGCGATGAAGTGCTGTATCTGCTGAAGAATCCGGGGCGCAACGGCCCTGAAATGCGTTCGCGGGTCGGCCACCGCATGCCGTTGGCACGGACCGGGATTGGCAAGGCGTTGATGCTCGATGACTCTCCGAAAGATTGGCAGCGTCTGTACGACATCAGCCTGCCGGCGGGTGGGAAAAGTCAGTTCTGGCCGCAGCATCCCCAGCAGTCGTGGGAACAGCTGGAGCAGCGCATGACCGAATACGTTGCCGGTGGCTACGCCTTCGATCTGGAGGACAACGAACCGTCGATCCGCTGCGTGGCGGCGCCGATTCGCGATGCGAGCAAGGGCATTGTCGCTGCGATCAGTATCGCCAGCACCGTGCCGTACATGCCGCTGGAAAAAATGGCCGAGCTGATTCCCCTGATCAAAGGGGTCACAGCCCGGCTGTCGGCAGAGCTAGGCCTGAAGGTTTAAAACTTGAGCGTCGCCATGTCGATCACGAAACGGTACTTCACGTCGCCGGCGATCATCCGGGCATAAGCCTCGTTGATCTGGCGGATGTCGAGCATTTCGATGTCGCAGGTGATGTTGTGTTCGGCGCAGAAATCCAGCACTTCCTGGGTTTCGGCGACGCCACCGATCAACGAACCGGCCAGCACTCGGCGGCTCATCACCAGTTTGCCGGCATGGACCGGTGGATCGATCGGCTCGATCAGACCGACCAGGATGTGCACGCCGTCGAAGCGCAGGGTGTCGAGGTACGGGTTGAGATCGTGCTGCACCGGGATGGTGTCGAGCAGGAAGTCGAAGTAACCGGCAGCCGCTTTCATTTGTTCGGCGTCGGTGGAGACGATCACGTGATCGGCGCCTTGACGACGACCTTCTTCTGCCTTGCTCGCCGAGCGGGTGAACAGCGTCACTTCAGCGCCCATGGCCTTGGCGAACTTGATGCCCATGTGGCCCAGACCACCCATGCCGAGAATCCCGACCTTGTCGCCAGCCTTGACGCCGTAGTGCTTGAGCGGCGAGTAGGTGGTGATGCCGGCACAGAGAATCGGCGCGGCGCTGGCCAGTGCGAGCTTTTCCGGGATGCGCACGACGAAGTGTTCGCTGACGACGATGCTGTCCGAATAACCGCCCATGGTGTTGCTGCCATCGACCCGATCCGGGGTGGCGTAGGTCATGGTCGGGCCTTCGAGGCAGTATTGCTCAAGGTTCGACTGGCAGGCGTCGCAGGTGCGGCACGAGTCGACCATGCAGCCAACCCCGACCAGATCGCCTACTTTGTGTTGGGTGACATTCGCACCGATCGCGGTGACTTTTCCGACGATCTCGTGGCCGGGCATCAGCGGGTAAACGGCGATGCCCCATTCGTTGCGCGCCTGATGGATATCGGAGTGGCAGACGCCGCAATACAGAATCTCGATCGCTACGTCGTCGGCGCGCGGGCTGCGACGTTCGAATTTCATCGGGGCGAGGGGAGTGGTGGCCGATTGGGCGGCATAGCCGATGGCGGTGTACATGGTGAACCTCGCGAAAGCAGTGACAGTTGAGGCGGCGCATTCTGGGCGTCGACTGACCGGTCGGCCATGACGATTCCTCCGGGTCTCATGCCTAATCCTCCGGCATGCGGGTTTGATCGGTCGCATTGGCAAAAGGATCTGCCATGATGTTTTCATCCCTTATTTTCGTGATTTTTTGTGAAGAGCAATTCGATGCAGTTGACCCGTCATCTTGATGCCAATGCCCGGCTGGTTTCGCTGATCGAACCGCTGGCGCTGCGCGATGGTTATTCGCCGACCGGGTTGCCCGGTGTGCAAGTGTTGCGCGCCAGTTGCGATGTCGCCCGTGGCCCGCACATTTACGAGCCGAGCCTGATGATCATCGCTCAGGGCAGCAAACTGGCATTTCTCGGGCCGCGCACGATGGAGTATGGCGCTGGGCATTACCTGATTCAGGCGCTGCCGGTGCCGTTCGAGTGTGAGACGTTTGCCTTGCCGGATGCGCCGTTGCTCGGGGTGTCGGTGGCGATTGATCGGGTGTTGCTCGGTGAACTGGTGCTGGCCATGGGGCTGGCGCCGGGCCGGCATATCCCGGCGCAGACGCCGGAGTCGATGACCTCGGTGGTGCTCGACGATGCCATGCGCGGCTGTGTCGAGCGCTTGCTCAGTTGCCTGCACGATCCGCTGGAATGCCAGATTCTCGGGCCGGCGCGAGTGCGTGAATTGTTGTTCGTTGCGTTACGAGGGCCGCAGGCGGATGTGTTGCGCGCGCTGGTCGAGCAGCAGGGGCAGTTCGCGCGGGTGGCGGCGTCGATCAGTCATCTGCATGCGCATTACACCGAGCCGTTGAATGTCGAGACCCTGGCCGGTTGCGCGAACATGAGCGTGTCGACGTTTCATGAACACTTTAAACGCAGCACGTTGTTGTCGCCGGTGCAGTATTTGAAGCGTTTGCGCTTGTTGAAAGCGCAGACGGTGCTGGTGGCGGAAGGCTTGGGTGTGGCGCAGGTGGCGCATCGGGTGGGGTATCAGAGTACGTCGCAGTTCAGCCGTGAGTACAAGCGCTACTTCGAACGCAGCCCCGGCGACGAACGCGCCGCCTGATGCGACGATAACCCCTTGTGGGAGCGAGCCTGCTCGCGAATGCGGTGCATCAGTCGACATCATCTTTATATGACACACCGCTTTCGCGAGCAGGCTCGCTCCCACAGTTGTTTTGCGGTGTTAGAAGAATTTTGGGCAACAAAAAGGCCCCCGGTTCGGGAGCCTTTTTGTTCAGCGGGTCGACTTACATATTCGGGTAAGTCGGGCCACCAGCGCCTTCCGGCGTGACCCAGGTGATGTTCTGCGAAGGGTCCTTGATGTCACAGGTCTTGCAGTGCACGCAGTTCTGGGCGTTGATCTGGAAGCGCTTCTCGCCGTCTTCCTTGGTGATCACTTCGTACACGCCGGCCGGGCAGTAACGCTGCGCCGGTTCGTCGTACAGCGGCAGGTTCTTGCTGATCGGGATGCTCGGGTCGGTCAGCTTCAAGTGGCAAGGTTGTTCTTCTTCGTGGTTGGTACCGGAGATGAACACCGAGCTGAGCTTGTCGAAGCTGAGTTTGCCGTCCGGCTTCGGATAGTCGATCTTCTTGCAGTCGGCGGCGAGCTTGAGGCAAGCGTAATCCGGCTTGGTGTCGTGCAGGGTGAACGGCAGTTTGCCGCCGAAGATGTTCTGATCGAGCCAGTTGAAGCCGCCGCCGACGATGGCGCCGAACTTGTGGATCGCCGGGCCGAAGTTGCGGCTGGCGAACAGTTCGTCGTAGAGCCAGCTCTTCTTGAACGCGTCCACATAAGTGGTCAGCTCTTCAGTGCCGTCCTTTTCCGCGAACAGCGCGTCAGCCACCGATTCTGCGGCGAGCATGCCGGACTTCATTGCGGTATGGCTGCCTTTGATCTTGGCGAAGTTCAGGGTGCCGAGGTCGCAACCGATCAGCGCGCCGCCCTTGAAGACCATTTTCGGCAGCGAGTTCAGGCCACCCTTGCAGATTGCGCGAGCGCCGTAGCTGATGCGTTTGCCGCCTTCCAGGTACTGCGCCAGCACCGGGTGATGCTTTAGGCGCTGGAACTCGTCGAACGGCGACAGGTAGGTGTTGCTGTAGGACAGATCGACGATCAGACCGACCACCACCTGGTTGTTTTCCAGGTGATAAAGGAACGAACCGCCGGTGTTCTCGGTGCCCATGATGTCCAGCGGCCAACCGGCGGTGTGCACCACCAGGCCTGGCTGGTGTTTGGCCGGGTCGATTTCCCAGATTTCTTTCAGGCCGATGCCGTAGTGCTGGGCGTCGGCATCGCTGTCGAGGTTGAAGCGCTTGATCAGTTGCTTACCGATAT
>Ga0163162_10000494_pt1 | contig 36629 bp, 28 predicted proteins | sample S55metaG_FD_115310 | JGI IMG/M metagenome (GOLD analysis project Ga0163162, IMG submission 115310) | Switchgrass rhizosphere microbial communities from Kellogg Biological Station, Michigan, USA - S5-5 metaG | ecosystem: Host-associated > Plants > Roots > Rhizosphere > Soil | place: USA... | reverse complement strand
TTACCGAAATACCGGAGAACAGGGAAAAGGTATGTGGCAAGAACCAGATTCCAAAACTTTTCCCCTTCCCTTTTGCTCTCATAGTAAGCGGTTGAGTAATTTGTCCGATTATTTTTGCAGCGCATTCTTTTTCATCTCCCCTGTAAAAATCCAATCCAACATGGAAAACGACTTCCACACAGCCGTCAGCGAAAAAGATGTCCTCTACTGTCTCTGTATAGTTACTCTCACTTAAATAATAACATTTGATGTAGGATTGCAACTCGGGAGAAGGATCAAATTTTTTAACTATCATCGTCTTTGTGACTTATTGACTATTTTGATACAATGACCGCTAATGGCTCGGTATCGTTCAACCTTGGTAACAGCGATGTCAGCCCGGGAACCGAAGCTAAATTAATGTTTTATTTTAATGACTTTAAATGAAGAAAAAAGCTGCAGTGTTCTGTAAAAGCTTTATTAAACTAAATTTTGATAATTACTTGAATTGTCCATTGCGATTGCTTTGATGTCAAAGCCAATTACCTCCTACTATGTCAAGGAAATAGAAAAATTATATGCGCAAGAAAATTTTGGATTTCTTTCAAAAAGAAACTTGATTTTTTTTCTCAGGCGAGTTTTTCAGCGGCCAGTTGCACTTTCTACTCCTGAAATAGGTTTACATATTGCAAACTTAAAATTGGAGAAAATGAAGAAGAAATTATTTGTACCACATTTGATGAAGAATTTACTTTGTAGCATTTACGTCTGTTAGATAAACACCTTCTATTTTATTATCTACAATTTTGCCTTTTGTAAATTCAAAGAACGCAACAGCATGAGGCGATGTTTTATGTAATTGAAAAGCTTCTTCACTTTTATAGGTCTCATAAATAACAACCTTTTGCGGAGAATCATTCCGGATGTTGGCATCAAATTGCATACAGCCCTTTTCTTTGCGGCTTTCGGTTGCCATTGTAATCAGGGCTTCTTTCATTTCGTTTTCAAAACCCCGAATGATATTGATATAAGCTACCACCGTAGCTTTAGTATTTACTGACGCATTTGTTGAATCTTTCTCAATGGGCTTGTTAGCTATATCACTAATCATTTTATTAACCAGGAACCACCGCCCATCTAATTTGTGGAATGATAAAAATTCGTGATAAACAAAGTCGTACATTGTTACCTTTACTTCGGCAACAGCGATTGAGTTTACCGCACGGATATTTAAGATTTCTCCTTTGAACAGTTTGCCTGAATCTTTTGGGCTTTGCCGGTTCTGAACTCCACTGAGGTACTCTTCCAGCGTTTTCGCATAGGGCTGGTCTTTTACGTCACCAAAGAGCAGTGTGCCGGAATGAAAGACAGTGCTTAACAATGCTGTGTCTCCTTCGTAAACACCTTTGAAATAGCGATTTTCCAGAAGTTGAGAGATAATGGATATACTTTCTTTTTGCCTTTCCATTTTATTTTTGTTTTATGCTTTTAATATTAGCAGCGTGCAGGATAAAAATGCGGTTCATAAAACGGTTTTCATATTGACTCCAGATTACGATCGGCTCTCATACCGCAACTCGCTCCAATTTTTTAGCCGTCAAGGAACTGATCACTACATTGTCACCATTTGCTAAGAAATGACGGGCTACCTCTTTATCGATGCAGATGAAGCACCTGTAACTATTACTGTTTTTTTATTAGAACAATTATTCATTGTCTATTTGTTTTTAATTGGCACTCATGAGTGCTACACAGTTCTTTTCTTCAACGGCAATGAAGTTCACGAGCGTTCATTTTTTTTACACCCTTGATAATTTCATTTATTTTTTCCTTTCAGCGGTTATACCTTTTTCTCTCAGGACAGACACCTGTTCTCCGGCATGACCCCAGTCGTCCAAATCATATTCCTGGATTACTACAAAAGTTAATTGAGGGTCCTTATTTAATACATCACTCATTAGGTCAGTTACGCCTTTAATCAGGGCTTGCTTTTGCTCTCTCGTAACTCCTTCACGTGTTATTTCAATTTTTATGTATGGCATCTCTTCAATTTTAATGTTAAGACAATTATCAAGCAGCTTTTGCGGTTATACTTACTTTAAGCTCAAAATCATTATAGATAAGGGTGTCACCCAAATCCTTAAAGAAATTACCAGAGCGGAATTTCATTTCGTATTTAGTTCGGTCGATCATCAGTTTGCAAGTTGCAATTAAAGTGTCCCCGTCAACTTTAACAGCTGCATCAAAACTAACCGGACGGGTGATACCTTTGATGGTCAGATTGCCTTCAACCTGATTGTCCGAAACGGAAGTTATTTCCAAAGTCGCTTCGGGATATTTTTCAATAGAGAAGAAATCATCAGAAGCCAGATGACCAGCGAACTGTGCATTCGTTGCAGGATCGGTTACATCTAATATTTTGATGGAGCTGGTATCAACAATGAATTTTCCTCCAGCAAGCTTACCGTCATGTAGAATCAATTCACCTTCTTTAACTTCAATTGTGCCATTGTGTGCTCCCGTTATTTTTCTGCCTACCCAATCTATTTTGCTTCGAGTACTTACAATATTAAAAGTTTGACTTTTCATTTTTATGTTTTTTTAGAACACAAAAATGGATTGAATTTTTAGGAAAGTCGTGTGAGGTATATCACTATTTAATGAAGAGATGGCGTTTGTGATGTAGGTCACTTTTAGGACAATCTACAAACGACTCAGTGTTTCTCTTGAAACACCAAGATATGCTGCAATCAGGTTTTTTGGGACAATATTGTAAAGTTCGGGGTATAACTTCAATAGTTCTTCGTAACGATATTTCGCATTATTGTTCATAAACGATAGCAGTCTTTTTTGAGCCGCAACATATCCTTTATTAGTTCGCCACCTAAAAAAATGTTCCACATTGTGAAGCTCATTACATAGTTTTTCTCTATTGTCATTGGTGAGGCAGAGTACTTCGGAATCGCTTATACAGTCCACGTTGATGGTAGCCTTAGTATTATTATATAATGCATTGTAATCAGAAGCCCACCAATTGGACATGGCAAATTGCAAAATGAACATCTTCTGTTCATCATTAATAAAGAAACATTTTAAACAGCCAGAAATTACGAAGTATTCACAATCTACTGAATCGCCCTCTGTAATTATGGTTTGCCCCTTACGAAAACTCATTTTTTTAAAATGGGAAAAGAAATAATCAAACTGTTCATCAGTTAATGTAACTATTTCAGTTATATGAGCTTTTAAGATTTCTTTGGTTTCCATTGGCGCTAGTGACTTAATTCACTAATATTTTTTAATAACAAATATCTAACCTGCCTTGGTGTTCACAAAAAATATCTCTTCTTACTTTCATGATATTTGATTGTTTGATTGCAATTAATCCAAGTAGCCAGTTACAAAAAAGAAAAAAAGTACCTGGAAGAATACCAGGGGCGTGCGTTGAATCGGCCATATCAATAAACCAGTTTTTTACCTTTGATTACACCATCATGGATAAACTTATCATTGAACCAGATGAAAGTATTCCCGCGAGTTTGCGCGTATGTGCGTGACAGTTATAGCCGAAAATGTACCAGATAACATTGCCCTGATTAAACGGAAAATCCTGATGCTTCCCTTTTTAAATGTCTATCATAAATTGGGAGGATAATGCCTCATATCATTAAATAGAACCCCCTGAACAGAAAGCGATACCAGTTACTTAATTTATGATGAAATTGCTACTCTCGTTTGCTCCTGAAAAATAGCATAAACAGAAAGCTCATGAATTTAAATCGTCGCAAGTTCTTACAAAACTCCATCCTCGCTGGCTTCGCCATAGCAACAACAAAGGGTTGGGCAAACAAGCTTCCTATTCGGGCAGTTGAGCGCCGTGACATTTTTCCACAGGGAGTCGCTTCGGGTGACCCGACGGCCAACAGTGTAATCTTGTGGACGAGACGTCCGCCTTTCAATGATAGTGTTTCTAAAAAGTTGATTGTTGAAATTTCAACTACGCCCAAATTCAAAAAAATTCTTGCAGGCGGTACTGCTGATATCACTGCGGATTCAGACTGGACATGTCGCTTCGTAGCTAAAGATCTTAAACCCAACCGTGAGTATTGGTATCGTTTCATTGATGAATTTGGTTTTGCCAGTCGCATCGGTCGCGCGATCACTGCGCCCAGCGACGATTCAGAAACACCGGTTCGCTTTACTTTTGTATGTTGCCAATGTCCTAACGAAGCTGCGATGAATGCCTACCGAAAGATGATCTTTGAAGATGAGGCACGTGCCAAAGATCAACAACTAAATTTTGTGTTGCACCTGGGCGATTTTATTTATGAAGTCACCTGGTATGCGGAAGATAATCCGAACGGAAACCGCGGACGTCGCATCAGAAATTTGTATAAGTTTCCGCAGGGTAGAAAGGTCAGCAATTTTCATCTGCCCGTTACCCTGGCGGATTATCGCACGCTCTACCGTGCATATCTTGAGGATCCTGATTTGCAAGATGCCCGGGCGCGCTGGCCATTTGTCTGTATTTGGGATAACCACGAATTTGCCTGGGCAGGGTATCAAAGTGAGTATGTTGCAGGTGGTGGCTACAACGCACCCGCCCAAAATCAGAAAGTATTTGCAAACCAGGCCTGGTGGGAATTCATGCCGGCACATGTTCAACAGCCTGGTAATACTACGTTCAACCAATTCATTGCTCCAACAGTTGTGGATACACCGATGGAGCAATTCAACGAAGATGGACTTTCAGAAGAGCCCAACAACCTGCTGGCGATCCATAGCCTGAAGATCCAGCGTGTCCTGCGTTGGGGCAGGAATGTCGATTTGCTGCTCACCGATAATTGGTCATTCCGTTCTCCCGATATGTCGACTGATGATTTTGCTGTTCCCGCGTACCCAAGAGTAGACGCACAAGTGCCTTTTGAAATTATGAATTATGGTCGTCATTATAATAATGACAATCCACCGGATACCATCCGTTTCAATGGCAAGGACCTCCCGAATCCGACAAAAAATGTTCATGCCCAAACTTACCTGGGCAGCAAGCAACGGCAATGGTTCTTAGACCAGCTCGGAGCTTCAACTGCGCGGTGGAAAATATGGGGCCATGGCTTTGGCACCATTGAAGTGCGCAGTGATTATCAAAATTTACCCGGCGAATTGGGCAAGGAGTGGCCGAAGGATGTAGGGTATGCAGTGATGGATAATCGATTCCTTCGTGATAAAGATATAATATTCGATTTCATACGCGATCAGAAAATCACAGGCTTTTGTATTGTTGGAGGCGACCGTCATGCGTTTCATGCCGGTTTATCATCAAAAGCTCTACCGCCGAAGAAATATGAGCCACTGGGCGTGGAATTTATTACCGGTTCTATATCGCAGCAAACGCTTTTTGAAGTGATGGAAGTAACCATGAAGAAAGATCATCCGAAACGTGTCTTGTACCTGATCGATCAACCCGATGGCACAGTGATCCCTTCCATGAACATTACTGCTATGCATGGGGTGCTTTCGACGCTAAAGTTGAAAGAAGTCGGGGATATGCAACAAGCCCGTGCGGTGCGAAACCCGGATGTAGCGCCTCATTTATCATTTCTTGATTTTGGTGGCCACGGTTATGGTTTAGTCACTGCTACTTCCAATCAGCTTTCGACTGAATTTGTATGTATACCGCGGCCGCTCGAGCGCAGTGATCGGCCTGATGGCGGCCCTTTAGCCTACCGTGTTGTGCATCGCACCAGTTTATGGAAAGCAGGCGAATTGCCTAAGCTTGAGCAAGAAATCCTTGAAGGCAATCCGCAATATTGCGTCTGATTTATTGACTCCATATAACAAAAGTATTGCTGTAAATGCGGTTCACCGCGCAGCATCCACAGCATTTATTATTTAGCCTCAGTTCCTGCGTAACGAAACGAAGGTGTATTGACAAGTAAACATCAGCAACAAAATAGCAATTTAGCTTCGTTAGTTAAATTAATTATGTTATGATTTTCAATATTTCGTTTACCCGTTACAGCTAGTATAAATAAGCAAACTGAATCACCACAAATAAATTCAAAATCGATATGATTATTTTTCTAATCATTTTCCTTCAATAAATTTTGATATTAACAAGTGGTAAAAATAGGTCGATGCAATGCCCATCGAAACACCCGCGCCGGATTCCATTTTTGCAAAAGTTTGCGCATACTCGCGCCAGTTAGGGGGCCTAAATACCGCGAGTATCCGAAGTCAAAAAGCAGAACAAACATACTGCCGGGCTCAAGTTTTGACTTCCCGTTTGATTACACGCGTGTAACATTAATATGATAAAGCCAGCAAACTTTTATGCATGTTTCTTTTTGCAACTACATTCAAGTGCACTTTCAACATTCATGGCATTTCTATTTTGCCGACTGTAATTGACGCATCATACCTTCAATCATCTTGGTAAAATCACCCGACATCGGTGTTTGTCTCGGTGGAAATTCCTTGAATGACATCAGGTGTTTTTCCATCAATTCCAGGATCGGTGGGAACACCCAACCTTTGTGTTCGGCCATCTGACGAGTGAGATCATCATTTGTGCGACGTTCGTAAGGATCCATAAGCAGATTAACAAGCAACGCACGACCATAAGGTTGCAGCTCATTATCCCATTTCCCGTCACGCTTGGAAGAAAAAATTAGTTTGAATTGCTTATACCGTATTGCTGTGAGATTAGTTTCGTCATAGTAGAAATAGTAGTTTCTTTTTGAAGGCCCTTTGCCCGTGATCAAATCGGTTTGGTCAAACCCATCCAGCAATACTTTAAATTGTTTACCATTGTAAGTTGCACCGTTCTTAAGTTTTTCCGCTACGTCTGGTTCACCTGCAATAGAGGAGATGGTAATAAAAAGATCTTCCAGTGAAACAATTTCACTGTTCTGTGTGCCCGCTTGCACTTTACCCGGCCATCGAATTATGCACGGGACTCTTACGCCGCCTTCCCATGTTGTACCTTTATCACCCCTGAACGGTGAGGTGCCACCTCCCGGCCACATATATTGGTAGGGGCCATTGTCGGTAGTATAAATGACGATGGTATTGTCGGTTAATTTTAAATCATCCAGGAGCTTCAGCAATTCGCCTACTTCCTTATCGTGTTTTATCATTGCATCACCATACACATCTTCACCATTTTTGGAAGCACGCGAGAGACCTATATCCTCCTTTTTTAAATGTTGAAAGACGTGTAGGCGTGAGGGGTTATACCAAACAAAAAACGGTTTACCCGAACCTGCCTGTTCTTTTAAATACTTTTCTGTCTTAGCCAATATTTCTTCATCATATGTTTTCATTCTTTCCGTCGTTAACGGCCCTTCATCAACAGTGGGCCCGTTGGCCGTTCCCGATATTACTCCCTTCGGATCAAATTTCTTTTTAAAATCAGGATTTGTTGGGCGATCACGATCCTCCGGGTCTTCGCTTGCATTTAGATGATAAAGATTTCCATAAAAAACATCAAAGCCATGCCGGTGCGGTAGAAATTTTTCGAGATCTCCCAGATGGTTTTTTCCAAACTGCGCTGTTGAATATCCTTTTGATTTCAATATGTCAGCCAGTGTTGGATCTTCAGGTTGTAGTCCGATCTCCGAACCAGGTACACCAACAGTTGTCATTCCTGTACGGACCGGTAATTGACCAGTAATAAAGGCTGCACGGCCCGCAGTACAACTTGGTTGCCCGTAACATGTGGTTAGTTTCAAACCCTGACTTGCTAACTTGTCAATGTTTGGAGTAGGCGCACCCATAATATCACCCCCATAACAACCGAGGTTGCTTAGACCAATGTCGTCTGCCATGATCACGATGATGTTCGGCTTTCCTTGCGGAGCATTACTGGTTTGTTTTTTTGGCTGCGCTTCTGCAAAAAAGGAGATTATAATAAGCAGTATAGTTCCAATGTAGTTAATCTTTGTTTTTTTCATTTACACTTTGATTTATTGATAATTTGAGAGGCACCAATTCGAACTATGATATACCTTACATAGTGCATTCATTTTCCTTTGCAGCGAATTGTGATACTACTGAGCTATTTTTGATTTTGCTATGTGAAATCTTACGTATCGTCAGGCGTACTGCTTTCTTTCGGTAGTTTTTGAGATGTCATCAGACAGCCTTAACAGAATGCATAAACCGTATGCATCTTGTAGTGATAAGTAATCTATTATCTTTTTTACCGCACTCTTTCGATTTTACTTCTGCTAATAAAAAAAAGACACTCAGATGCGTAGTCTTCCGCCAAAAAAGTGCAAAAACTAGATTTGTACCCCCTACCCTGGCGCGAGTATACAAAAAAAATTACAAAAACGTATTCTGGCGCGGGTGTTTCGACGTGCGGAGCGAAATCATGCTGCACTCAATGCAATGTCCGTCGAAACACCGGCACCGGATTCCATTCTTGCAAAAGTTTGCGCATACTCGCGCCAGTTAGGGAAGATGGGAGAAATACCAGTTAAAAGCCGGTGATACAGCAACCATAATTCATATTATTTTAGATAAAAAAAATAAGTGCACCAATATTTACTTAATTAAAACTGGCAACTATTATGTTCCGGTTCCTCCTCTTAGATGTCTGGTAAAGCTTTTGCAGAGAAGTCCATTGTAACAAAGTCTGGCAGGATGAAAAGACAATATAAAAAGGAAGATTTCCCCTTATCTAAAATTCGTCGTTACCTGGAGCCCGGACCAATCGTATTGGTAAGTTCATGCTGGAATGGAAAGAATAATATAATGACCATGGGATGGCACACCATGATGGAATTTTCTCCATCCATGATAGGTTGTTTTATTACGAATGCAAACCATTCCTACGAAATGATCAGGCGAAGCGGCGAATGTGTCATAAATATTCCCACAGCGGACATGATTGACAAAGTAATCGGAATAGGCAATTCTCATGGGACGAAAATGGACAAATTCAAAAAATTCGGATTAACTGCGGAGGTTGCTAAAATCGTAAATGCGCCAGTCATTCGTGAATGCTATGCAAATTTCGAGTGCAAAATTAAAGACAAACACCTTTTACCGAAGTATAATTTCTTTATCCTGGAAGTAGTGGCTGCACGCGTCGCTACATTGCCGAAATATCCAAAGACAGTTCACTATACCGGAGATGGGGTGTTTATGGTATCCGGGAAGCATATCGCTTTTCCCCAAAAGTTTAAGCGCCAGAATTTATGAAGTATAGGCGTACGTATTTGTTCCGCCCTGATCTGTAATACGGACTGCCGTCATTTCGAACGAAATCGTTGAGCGCGGCGAAACGATAAAGTGAGAAATCTGACTGAAGCTTCAGAAACCACTGCTAAACCGACGTGAGACAAACAAAAATGCAAATATTTATTAGCTAATTACTACGTCTGCACGAATGAAAATCACCGGCTGGTGCAGGCACACCGTTTGCATAAAATCAGTCGGTCTAAATTACAACATGTGAGGGCGAGTGGCACAAACCCGGGAATGGTGGTTAGCAATTTTTCGGGCTACAAATCTTACATTCGCGCTGGTATTATATTTTGCTATCAAAATAAATCCTTTGCACGCTAAATAATTACCATGGAAGAAAATCAGTCGGCGCTTTTTCAGAACTTGGGCAAGGCTGAATTCACTGAGTCGACAAAACAAAGGTTGCACTTCCGGCATCTTCCCCAGTATGCACAATTTCTTTTGGACTTTAAACTGTCTGAGCTGGCAGCAGAACAACTCCATCTATCGCGACAGCTGGGTATTCCTGTCCTGAAATATTTTGCCCACCTTAACGACGAACAATTAATAGATTTTGGTAAAGAAGGCCTGGTTAAATTATTGACCGCGCTCAGCCAGAACAAAGCGTTGCCTTTTATTGAAGCTTCAATTGAAGAATGGTTGAATAACCAGCTTCCACACATTTCTGGAGATCAAATACGACCGGAGGACATTACGTTGATAAACCTGGTTAGGAGAACTTTGTTTCGAAAACATATCCATTTATTTTCTTCAGACATCGGAAGGTGCGTATCGATCTTAGATGAAATGGACTATTTCACCAGCGAGTCCGAAAGCATTTCCTTAAAGATCATGCTCAGTCTGCAGCGTAGTTTGTATCAGCAAACGCAACAGCTCGCTAAGATTGGCAACTGGGTTTGGGATTTGCAAACAAATACAATCGCATGGTCCGATGAACTCTACCGGATTTACGAATTGGAAAAAAGAAGTCTCTCCGAAATAGATGTCGCTTCGTATAATCATCCTGACGATGATCCTATTGTTAAGCAGCATATGGAGCATTCGCGAACTACGCACAAGCCACATGATTTTTATTATCGGATTATTTTACCAGACGGGAGAGAAAAAACACTTCATGCAAAAGGCCAGGTCCTGATCAATTCATCTGGCATTGCAGAAAAAATGTTTGGAACCTTACAGGATTTTACCACGCAAAAATCCACACAAAAAAAATTGGAAGAAAACCAATTATTCGTAAAGAAAATCACCGACCTGACTCCGTCATTGATCACCGTCTACAATGTCCAATCCGGCGAATATTTGTACATTAATAAAGCAATCGAAACACTGCTGGGCTACCATCAAGAAACCGTTCTTAAAAACGGAGTTGGTTTTTTTACAGAATTGATTCACCCGGAGGATCTTGAATTCGTGCTTGCGGCAAATGCCGAAGCCCTGCGACAGGCAAACAGTGACGGACATTTGCAACACGAAATAATCAAAGAGTTTAGATACCGAATACGTCATCAGGCCGGCGAGTACAGGTGGCTCTCGACTTATGGAACAGTGTTCGAGCGTGATGCCCAAAACAAGGTGCTGAAGGTTATAAATATTTCCGTGGATATCACCGACCAGGTCACAACAAAAAGTTTACTTGAGCAGCGAGATAAGGAAATAAAAAATCAGGATGAAAGATATTTCAGAATGATTAACGAAGTAGAAGACTATGCGATCATTCGGCTCAGTAAAGAAGGTGTAATCGAAAACTGGAATACGGGTGCTGAAAAAATCAAGGGATATCGATCCAGTGAAATTATAGGAAACCATTTCCGGATATTTTATGCAGCCGCGGACCAGGAAAATAAACTTCCCGAAACGCTGATTGCAAAAGCCGCGGCAGAAGGAAAGGCAACTCACGAAGGATGGCGCATTCGTAAAGACAAAACCCGTTTCTGGGGCAGTATAGTCATTACCGCCATTCATGACGACGACGGAAACATAGTCGGGTACTCAAAGGTGACGCGTGACCTCACCCAGAAAAAGCTTGCAGAAGACAGCCTGAGATCATACACACAAAATATCGAACAACAGAACCGGCAATTGGAAGAACAAAATGAACAGCTCGAATCCTTTAATTACATCGCAAGCCACGATCTGCAGGAACCACTCCGAAAAATAAGAATGTTCATAGAAAGACTAAAAGATAACAAGTCAACCGTTCCGGAAACGATCTCCCAGATAGAAAAAGCATGTATACGAATGCAGGCGCTGATCGAAGACTTACTATATTATTGCCAGGCCGAAATGATCGAAGAAGCAAAAGAATACACCAGCCTGAACTTGCTGGTAACTGAGATACTTGCGGATTATGCGGACTTAATTACAAGTAAGGAAATGGTCGTTGAAAAATCTGATCTGCCCGTACTCTATGTCCATCCACTGCAGATAAGGCAACTGCTCTATAATCTTATTTCAAATGCGGTAAAATATCGGAAAGCTGACCAGCCATTAAAGCTGTCAATCGAATACAATATCACGGAAGAATTTAATGATGACATGCATCAAAATGCCAGCTATCATGAAATCAAATTCACTGACAATGGCATCGGGTTTAACCAGCAATATGTTCATAAGATTTTTGGACTGTTTCAACGACTGCACGATAAAAATTCCTACGCGGGAACAGGACTCGGACTCGCAATTTGTAAGAAAATCGTTGAAAATCATGGCGGCAAAATCACGGCACACGGCGAACCAGGAGTTGGCGCCAAGTTTTGTGTTTACCTTCCGGTTGCCGGTGACAAAGCTTGAAAAATTCTGGTGTTGGAACGATCTGTCTTTTTATTAATTTTACTTATTCATTCATTTTCCCCTAACAATAACCACTCGGTTTATGACAAAGGTGCCAGTGATCCTTTTTGTCGACGACGACATGGAAGATCACGTTTTTTTTACAGAGGCATTGCAAAAGGTGGATGACAAGGCGGAATGTATCGCAGTCTTTAATGGCGCCGAAGCACTTGAGAAACTAACTGCGATGGAAAAAAAACCGGACTACATATTTCTTGATATCAACATGCCAATAATGAATGGCCTCGAATGCCTTTCGAACATAAAGAAATCAGAAAAATTCAAAGATATTCCCGTCATTATTTATACAACCTATACTTCGATTAGGGATACCCGTGAGGCAACCAGGCTCGGGGCCAAAACAATACTAAACAAACCGTACTCAACAAAGGAGTTGGCAGGATTCCTGGAAAGACTGATTACTAAACGGACGTAGAAAAAATTTCATCTCTACGACGGGAATATCAATTTCGGTTTTATGTGCTCCGATCTTTTTCGTTTGTTTTGATTCATTTCGCGGTCTCCAACATATAAACACCACAGTATTTACCAACTCCAAGCTGCCTTGTAGAAATGATCCGGTTGTCTTGCGACTGTGGACCAGTAAAATGTTTGGTTTCCCGGACCCCACCAATTAAGCGTACTTCCGGTCACCTGTGTCCCATTTGATGCTTCAGATGCATAATCCGTCATGGTAACCGTTTTAAATGGTTTCTCTTCGGGGAAAAGAATAATAACTGAAATATTTTCCTCGTCATGCTGGTCATGTCCATAGGTGGTATAGTCGTCGCCATCCGATCCTGCAAAGGCATTCCAATAAGTTGCTTCGACCATGATTTCAAATTCCTGGCCGACAGGGACGGCACTCACATCCGCTGTTACTTCCCAGGTCTCGATCTCCTTAGCGCCATTGATCCGGTCCGAACGCCGGAAGCTTGCTTTGTGTGTTGGGCAGCGAATATCCAATTTCCCTGACGTTGCATAGTTCAAATGAATAAAATCCGCCGTGTCAACCTTGCGTACGATCATATAATTTTTTAAGATACCTGGTTTAATGCGCGGTTTTTTTTCGATCCACTTCCAACCTGGCAAGGAATTGTACCACGGCGCCGCTTCGATTGCACGAAGATCAAGGATGCTGATATCACGCATAAACCGAAATGATTTGTAGTTTGGCTCTTCGATCTTTTGCACCTGCTGTACCGACGGAGGCGGGATGGTCACATTATTCGGTTTCTGAAACGCAGATAGCAATATTGGCAACCCAACCAGCAATGCTGCAACTATAATCGATATCAGCCATGCCGGACCCTGCACTTCAGTTTTTATAAAAGGAATTTTCAGGCTTGCAGGTGAATTGCGTTTGGCAAAACCGACTATAGAATAAAAAAATAAGAAAATACCAAGAATAATTAAAATGCAAAGGCAAATTGATGTGAGCGAACTTAACGACATAAAAAATGTTGAATATTAAAAATGGAATGAATGAAGTGACGATAAAAAACCGAAAAAGGCAACGGTGTTTTTACGGTTTTTAGACCGGTTTTTCAACGTATTTGAATTCCGCACTTATAACATTAATACTTTTTCGCCTTTTTCGCTGCGCATTTATCCCTCACCAATTTCTCGGCCTTGAAAATGATCTCGCGTTGTATGAGTTTTAAGTTTACCATCTCCCGTCTATAGTTATTCCATATACGCCGGTTGAAACGTGTTAGAAATTTCAAATGCGCCTTCTTTTTCAATTGAGAATATTATCTTGCAAACGGCATTTATTAGCTTTCGTCCAAAAAAATCAAAAACCAAATAAACCCTATTTAAATATTACCAACACATGTTCTTCATTTCAAATTTGTTTTACAAATACAAGTCTCTAAGATTTATTCCGCCAGAAAAAGTCGACGAAAACTTCTACCTCGATGTCAGGAATCGGCTAGTTGAATCCCCAGACTTTAAATTTGAGTCAGAAGTTAATTTCTGGCATACCTACAAGTTTATATTTTTGGCATACCTATTATTTCTGTGCTCGATAATCTTCATGTTAACTCTATTTCTTTTTCATATCAGACCTCAAGAGTTCTTTTCGCTCTATGCAATTCCATTATTTATTGTCTTGCTTGGCATTCGACCCTGCATGTATTTTACAGTTTTGTTTGTAAACTATTTCAGGTTCAGACGAGATGAAAAAAAATTTCACCAGGCCTTTATTAAAGCCGCGGCTGACTCCGTTGACTTTGAAGTATTCTCGAACGCATTTTATGTTGGTTCATTTGTTCCAATTAGTATCAATGAATATGTGCTTGAAAACGACTTCCAAACCTTGAAAGATTTTGTTGAAGGCAAGAGCTTGTCTTCTCACATCGCAGTTTATAAATTTTCAAATTCGCCAGCGGCTTTTGTCATTCTCAGTTCAAACGAGGAGATCAATGGATTTATTGAAAGAATTGACGGATGCAAGGACCTAAAAAGAGGTGATAAAATGAGATGGATAGTAAAATATCAGAGTCAAATTCCATGCGTATTCGGAAATAAAGAACTTAGAAAACAAATGGAACACGTGTAATTTTAATAAACTAAAAAATTCGAATAATCAACGAGGCCGTAAAGAATATTTAACAATCTATGGCATACAACACTGGCAAATCAAAATCGCTTGAGGATATAACTTTAGACGACGTTTTGAAAAATACTTCGACGAAATATTTTATTTTTCAACTTTTTAGTTGCTATATCAATCTCGACACGTTCGCAAGTTTTATATTCATGTGCTAAACATGAAAATCCAAGTTATTGCTTAAAGACAGTCTTTATTCAAGATCAATGATTGGGAGAATGGAAAAAATTAACAGAAAAATCACTAAAGCCAAGTTTCAAAATTATGCTAGTCAAAATGCTGAAATCGTTTTTTATTATTTTCATTTGTAGCGCTTTCTCCAAGATTTTCGCACAAGAAATAACCTTTAAAGACCTTAATGGAAAATGGGAATATAAAATTCAAAAAGACATGACGCTTACTTACAACTTCATAAACGACAGTACAGTCATACTTGATGATCCGGGTGAAACAAATCAACGGTGCTATTATAAGTTTATAGTTTATAATAATGAACAATTGCTTGGAGTACAAATGCCAGGACGCGACTCAACAAGAATGATATAAAATCCCAAAAGTGAATGCAACTGAACTTCATTTACAACTTTTCCAAATTTCTGAATTTGATCGTAAAACCAATCAATGGCACGGTCAAGATGCCCCCAAAGTAGTAATCTGGAAGTTCATAAAAAAGGTGGCGAGTAAAAAATAACTTAATGGAAAGTTTCCGTGAAATGAACTCTGCACTTTTTTTTGAAAGACTAGTCAACTAGATTCCGCCTTCGGAACGTTTTCAATTTTGATGGTACTACAAATGGCTTGATGCAAATTTGAACTTGTCGCCATTTAATAAAGCTAAATGAAAAAAAACTGGAATTACAAATAACAAAAGGGCTGAATTTCATCAGCCCCTTTCTCATTTTCACTTTTAATTATTCCCAATTTTTTATTCGTTCCGAAGTGATATAACAGGATTTGCCGTAGCGGCTTTGAAAGATTTGTATCCCACCGTTAACCAGGCAAGCACCAGGGAACCGGCAATTGCAAATAGAAACAGTCCGGGGCCGGTATGTACACGGAAACTAAAACCTTCTAACCATCGTTGCATAAAATAATACGCCAATGGAGCTGCGATTATAAAAGCAACGCCAATCAGAACCGTAAATTCGCGCGAGAATAAATACATGATACTGTTCACCGAAGCTCCCAGCACTTTTCTAATGCCGATCTCCTTGATCCGCTGGGCAGCCATAAACGACACTAGCCCGTATAAACCCAAACAGCAAATAAAAACCGCAATGCCAGCGAATATTTTATATAAGTCTGAAAGCCGGCTTTCCTCTTTATAATAACGATTTATTTTTTCATTGAGGAACTCGTACTCATAAACATAGTCAGGGTATGCGCCATTCCAGATTTTTTCTACCGAAGCCAGCGTTTGTTTTGCTGTTCCAGGTACCATCTTAATTCCGATTACCTGGTATACATCCTTCCAGCAACCCATCACAACCGGCACTATCGGCGTTTGCAACGAATTGGTATTATAATCTTTTACGACACCCACGACAGGCCCTCGTTTCTGATCCCAGAAATTTATTTCTTTCCCGAGAATATCTTTTGGATTCCGGATGCCTAAGTTTTTTACGAGCGTTTCGTTGACAACATATTCCCGAAGAGTATCGCTTTGAGAATATGGTTTCCCGGCAATGAATTCAAGATTGTAAGTTTTAAAGAAGGAAGCATCCGCCCACTTAAAATAAGTTAGGAAATCTGTTTTCTTGGGACTATGATCAAATTTGAAATAATTGTTCCAGATATCATTGTCAAGTGGACTAAATGTACTGAAACTTAAATCCCTAACGCCTGGTAATTGCAATAACCGGTTGCGTACCGATTCCATTTTTGTTTGGCTTATACTATCGCTTGGAATCGGGACATTGACGATTGCTTCCTTGTCAAAGCCAAGAGGAACATTGTAAAAATAATTCATCTGGCTCACCATAATCAATACACAGATAAATAAAGCCTGGGCGATGCAAAATTGCAAAACTACCAACACTCTTCTCAATGATGCCACGCATCCAGCCGGCAGAAAGTTTATTTTTTAATGCCTCGATCGGACGGAAACCCGATGATATTACCGCAGGATAGAAACCAGCGAGTAGCGTAACAGAAATTGTGAGAATGATGAGGAAGAGGATTGTTCGCAGATCACTAAAATTGATACTGATTTCGGTCTGCAGAAGATCATTTAAAAAAGGCAGGGCAAGCGTAGCAAGACCCAACGCCAGCAATACAGCACAAACAGTGATGAGTGCTGTTTCGCCAATAAATTGAACAACGAGTTGAGCGCGACCGCTACCTAATACTTTACGGACTCCAATTTCCTTTGAGCGGTTAATCATCTGCACTGTTGCCAGGTTGATAAAATTAACGCTGGCAATAATGATTAGAAATAGCGCAACCAATGAAAGTGTGCCAATTATTTTTTTACTAAAAGTGCGGCCATTAAAGTTTCCGAATACAGGGTTAAAATGAATATCGGCCAGGGGCTGAAGGATTATCCCATCGTTTATATGATCGGCTGGTTTATGTCTTTTTACAAAATCATGCAAAGACAAATTAAACTTTGCCGGATCTGAACCCGGAGGAAGCAGTGCAAAGCAATATCCACGTCCATAAGTTCCTACCCAATCATTCAAATCAACATTTTTGAGTGACCTGTAAGAAATAACAATTTTCAAAGGAAAATCAGTGTTAACGGGCGGATTCTCCAGGATACCTTTAATCTGGTAAATTTCTTTATTATCATATTTAATCGTCTTTCCTATTGCGGATCTCCAATCACCAAAATATTTTTCCGCTATCTCACGTGTAAGAACAACCGAATTTGGATCATTCAGAGCGGTTTTCGGATCTCCGGCAAGCCACTCAAAACTAAATATGTCAAAGAAAGAAGGTTCTGCAAAATAAATGCTTCGCGTTTCATTAAATTTCTTTTCTTCTTGTTCTTTGCCTTCTTCAATCGTTATCTGCGCGTCTCTTCCAAAAATGGAAGCCACCTTTTCGATTTGCGGATAATCGATACGCAATCCCGCAGCTACCGGTAAGGGAACCGCTGCAGTAGCATTAAAACCAGTTCCCTCTTTATAAGGAACGCTGACCAGCCGATAAATCCGGTCTTTATTTTTGTGAAAATTATCAAAGCTGTATTCGAATTGAACGATCAGGAAGATCACCAGTACTGTTGCCAGGCCAACAGCCAATCCAACAATATTGACGAGAGAGTAAGTCTTATTTCGAAGCAGGTTTCTCAAAGCTGCTCTGCAGTAAGTTCTAAACATAGAACTGATTTTGGTTTTGAAGTGCAATCGTTAAAAGCGAGACTGAATTTAATCACCATCACTGTGCCAGTATTGATGAAAATGATATACAACTCCTTAAATAGTACCGGCCTAAAAATCTGTACGGTTCCGATACATTTGTTGTTCGTTTTTCAGATGGGACGCTTCAACGTTTTGTCTAAGTTTTGATGATTGTCGCTACAATTAAATGGCGGAAAAATGCAGTAAGAAACGTCCACATGTTCCTGTTTGATCATAATCCCAACAATCAGGCAGAGGAAAACTTCTCTTTCAGAAGAGTTGGGACATATTTGCCGGCGCTTATTTGGACACTTACGATCTTTAGCGCCCTACACTCATTTCATTACACCAAAATCGAAATAAAAATAAATTACCGCGTATTGCTTTCATCACATTCTAAATGTTTGAACCAGTCGCGAAAGTAAGACCAGTACATTGAACACTCCCACTCCTACATAAACCAATGTATGATCATATTACCCGCTATCTGAAAAAGGATATAGTTAAGAAGAATACAAAAAAAACTCTTGATGGCGACGAGCCATGTCGGACCGTACGTAAAGAAATTGATATAGGTCCAGATATTATAAACTGCTAAAAGAGCAGCTTCGATCATTGTAACTGTCCCCGCAGTTAAGAAAAAATGAAGTGCATTAACAGGAATAATAATAAATGACATGAATCCCAGCATATACAATATCAATACTAGTATCTCTGCGTAATTCAATTTGGAATTGATGAACAAAAGCCAAGTTGATAAAGCGTATACAGGAAGAAGTAGTGCCTGTGTCAATACATAATAATGTTTGTAGAAATATTGCTCGGTATTCGCATCCGCCGTTGGTTTATAAATCAGATAGAGAGCCAGCGCGCAAATCGTCCCTGTAGCAATAAACATCGGGAAAGGTTGCTGATTTTTTATGCGATGCCCAGATAAATAATTTTTTTGTAATGTTCCGGGATGAATGGCCAATTGTTTAAGCGTATACAAAAATCCCTTGTCGAAATGAGTATAACTATGGATGACGTCATGCAATACGGATGATAGTTTAATTCGTCCGATGCGAAGTTTTTGTCCACAGGCCGGACAAAATTTGCCTTCGCCAAAATGGCCGCAGTTTTTACATTCCATAGTCAGCAGTTGGATACAAAAGGTAAAGAGTAATGTGCAGATGCGCAAATTCGGTAGCATGGGAAAGATTTTACAATATCATTCCAAAACCTAACTCCCAGTTTGATAGAATCCCACAACTCCAGTCCGGAAGAAGTAATGTAATATTTTGATGTCAAACAAGACACTTCGTAAATTACAGTTTGGGTTGAATTGCGAAGGGAAGCTTTCAGAAACAAAGATTCAAACAATGATAAATCTCACTTACATATCACCTTTTTTTATTGTCGCAGACCTGAAAATTTCAATTTCTTTCTATGTCGATATGCTTGGGTTCGCAGTCAGGTTTATTGGTCCGGACGATGATCCCTATTGGTGTATTGTTGGCCGGGATAATATTTCAATCATGCTTAAAGCAATTACTCCTGATGTCAAACCAATTCCAAATCATACTCGTCATCCCTGGGCCTCATGGGATGCATATATTTCTACTAAAGAGCCGGACTTATTGTATGAAGAATACTACTCGAAAGGTGTATCATTTATCAAGGCCATCCAAAACAATAGCGACAATTTAAGAGGTTTCGAGATAGAGGATGCCGACGGGTATGTTTTATTTTTCGGACGACCCAATTTGTAACAATCGAAATTTAAAACTGCAATCAATAGGAGCTACCCGCCTGTTCTTATTCGATTTCTTTACGATACGGTTTTAAGAAAGGTAAACGGTATTTACTTGTTGCTAATTCTTCATCTACTGCAATGAAGCGATCCATTCTGCAACGTAATATCCTTTGACGGGAAAAGAGTGTTGAGCTCTTTTCCTTTTTTATTACCTGCTAAAAATAAATATGGAGATGACTTGTACTTAATGCATTTCACGTGCAAAAATTTTCTGCCTCCAAATTTTAAATATCAAATCGAAAGTATCTGCTTTGTCAAGAATAATTTCATTTGATAGCTTTTCCCTTTTACATTTTTTGCGATCTCTTAAATACGACGAGCTTTGCAATTAATTCTTGTAATAGATCTCCTGCCTGATTAATCGTATGGCTTTGAAGATGTACAATACCTCGGTCAGGTTTTGATTTCGACGGAACGATTTCTGTGATCGTGGCTCTCACGTGCAATACGTCGTGTGGACGGGTTGGGCGTGGCCATGAAATTTCGCCACCTAAACCGATCACTCCTCCTTCGAATGGTATACTTTCTACCATTAACCTCATTGAAATAGCCATCGTATGCCATCCGCTTGCAACAAGACCTTTAAAAAAAGAATCTTGTGCGGCATTAGGATCCGTATGAAAAGGTTGCGGGTCGTATTGCAATGCAAAGTCAATAATTTGTTCAGCATCCAACTGATGTTCCCGACTAACAAACTCCTGGCCGACCCTTAGATCTTCCAGATAAAGTGAACCATCTCTATTAATTAATGACATTGTGATGCCCTCCTTTTTTGTTTTTTCAGTTGCAGATTGGACAAAACTATTACTCTATTCATAATTGCGAACGAGTATTTAAAATTTGGTATCGATCATTAAGCCAAAGTCTCTATCAAATATTTTATTACTGTACACCATATTCCCCCAATGTCATTAGACGCCCTCGACTATTAGTATTGTTTTTTCACGAATGAAATGTGGAAAAACAAATTCCGTTTAAATTGTCAAAATCAGTCGTTTCGTGCTAATCCAAAGAAAATATTAAGATTATTTTACCGTTTAATATAAAATCCAATTTATGAAAAAGTTGATCGTGCCCGGCTTGTCTGTGTTCAGTATAATTCTCCTTGTGAGCTGCTATAGCAGGACCATTGTGAGAACCACACCTCCTCCACCTCCAGCTCCGCCTCCCGTAGTAGTAGTAGAGAAAAAAGAATCGCATCTTCCACCTGGCCAGGCCAAGAAAATTTATGGCGAAAAATCCGCGAAGGATTTTGCGCCAGGCCAACAGAAAAAACGTGGTGGTTACGCCCTGATCGTGGTGATCAATACAGGTATGAAAGTAACTATTATGGATGGCCGAAGATGTTACAGAAATGACGACGAGGTGATTTATTGGGAAGGAATCGATGGCAGATTTTACGTGGATGAGAGATTCATACCCGAGCATTATGACAAAAAAGAATACGACGAATGGAATAAAAATAAGGGCAAGACCCACGGAAAAAGAAACGATGATGACCAGGGAGAAAATGGAAATGGTCATGGAAAAGGAAAGAAAGACAAAGACGACGATCGCTAACAATTCCTTTTCTATAAAGATCCTCCGCCCTTCGTATTGGCATCTCATAATGAATTAGAGGCAGCTGTGTTTGTACAGTTGCCTTTTCAATGTGTTCAAGTCATTGAATATTCAAACTTCAGTTCGTGCGATCAATCTAGTTTGGCTTTTTGTAAAACTCATATTTTTCGGGTGCAAGCGGTTCATTCCCCAGAATTATATCAGCCGATTTTTCTGCGATCATCATAATTGGCGCATAGAGATTACCGTTAGTTATATAAGGCATCACACTTCCGTCTACTATTCGTAGACCGTCAAGTCCGTGAACCCGCAGGGTTAGTGGATCTACAACAGACATGTTATCCGTACCCATTCGGCAGGTGCAGGATGGATGCAATGCAGTCTCTGAATCACTCCTGACCCAATTCAATATTTGTTCATCGGTATCTACAGCATGCCCGGGTGAAATTTCTCCGCCATTGTATTCATCCATTGCTGGCTGATTTAAAATTTTTCGTGCGCAGCGGATGGCCTCTACCCACTCCTTCCGATCCTGATCAGTAGAAAGATAATTAAACCGAATTGCTGGTTTCTCTTTTGGATCCGAAGACTTGATTAAAACAGATCCACGCGCATCAGAATTCATTGGACCAACATGAACCTGATAGCCGTGTCCCCCGGATGGAGAGCTTCCATCATATCGTATCGCTACCGGCAAAAAATGAAACTGAAGGTTCGGATATGCAACCGTTTCATTACTTCTAATAAATCCTCCTCCCTCAAAGTGATTAGTTGCAGCAGGCCCTGAATGAAAGAACATCCACTGAAGCCCCACCCAGGGTTTGTTATACCATTTCAAAGCCGGCCATACGCTCACTGGTTTTTTGCACGCGAATTGGACGTAAACCTCAAGATGATCTTGAAGATTCTGTCCCACGCCAGGAAGATCGTGAAGCGCTTTAACTCCTGCCGATTTTAAAATTTCAGGATTTCCTATTCCTGACAGCTGGAGAATTTGGGGAGAATTAATTGCACCTCCGCAGCAAATAATTTCTCCTGCATTAACCTTCTCCAAATTATTTCCTTTCAAAAACTCTACTCCGACTGCACGTTTCCCTGAGAAAATTATTTTCGTTACAAGAGCATTACAGATTACTTCGAGATTTTTTCGTTTCCCTAAAACAGGATGCAAATATGCCTTCGAGGCGGACCAACGATTCCCGTTTTTGATATTTCGATCGAACATTCCAAAACCTTCTTGTTGAAATCCATTGACATCGTCCGTAAGCGGATAACCCGCTTGTTTAGCCGCATTAAAAAATGCTTTAAACAATGGGTTGGTTGCAGGACCAGTCTCCAAGTGCAGAGGACCAGCGCCGCCCCGTAACGCGTTTACTCCAGCGGTTCTGTTTTCAGACTTTTTAAAATAAGGTAGGCAATGCGAGTAATCCCATGATTGCATTCCTGGATCCTTTGCCCACTTTTCATAATCCAATGGATTACCACGAATAAAAATCATTCCGTTAATTGAACTCGAACCACCCAACAGCTTTCCACGCGCATGATATACCCGCCGGTTGTTCATAAATGGTTCCGGCTCGGATTGATATTGCCAGTCATAAAATCTACTGCCAATTGGATACGTAAGTGCAGCAGGCATATGAATAAAAATATCCCACCACGAATCTCTTCTCCCGGCTTCAATCACCAACACTTTATGGTCGGGATTTTCACTAAGCCGATTTGCTAACACGCAGCCAGCGGACCCGCCGCCAATAATAATTGTATCAAAAACTTTATCCATCCTAATAAGGAGATTCGACGTTTCCTAATTCAACGTAAACACTTTTTAGCTGGGTATAATATTGAATTGCTGCAAGGCTATTCTCCCGGCCAAGTCCTGATTGTTTGTATCCACCAAACGGAAGTTCAATTGGGGTTATATTATAATTATTAATCCAACACGTGCCTGCCTGTAATTGATGAATTACCCGGTGACCGCGCTTTATGTCATTCGTAAATACGCCTGCCGCCAAACCGAACGCAGTATTATTCGCCCTTTGGATCACCTCTTCTTCAGAGTCAAAACAAAGTATAGAAATCACCGGTCCAAAAATTTCTTCTCTGCAAATTTCCATTGAATCATCGCAATCCACAAATATTGTCGGAGTCACGAAATTGCCGGAAGTAATATCGCGCCCTTTAAAATCCTTTTCAGGTCTGAAGCCACCCGTCACTAGTGTTGCACCGGAAGATTTTCCTGAATCTATAAACCGGATTATTTTTTCCGTGTGCGCTTTACTAATTACTGCGCCCATTTGACTATCGGGATCTACCGGGTCACCCAATCTGATTTTTTCAGTTCTGTCCTTTAGCTTCGATAAAAACGAATCAAAAATTTTGCGATGCACAAATACGCGTGTACCATTCGAACAGACTTCACCTTGGGTATAAAAATTTGCAAGCATGCTTGCCGATACTGCATTATGCAAATCTGCATCTTCAAAAATAATCAACGGAGATTTTCCACCAAGTTCAAGTGTAACCCTTTTCATTTGAGATGCAGCAGCTGCAAAAATTTTTTTACCAGTTGAAACAGAACCCGTCAATGATATTTTTGCTATACGCGGATGATCTACTAACATGCTTCCAACCCTGCCATCTCCCTGTACCACATTAAACAAACCAGGAGGAGCGCCGGCTTCAATAAATACCTTAGCTAATTCAAGTGCAGTTGCGGGAGTGAGTTCCGATGGTTTGAAGATCATTGAGTTTCCACAGGCTAATGCCGGAGCAGCCTTCCATGCAGCAATTTGAAGTGGATAATTCCATGCACCGATTCCCGCACAAATACCTAAAGGTTCAGGTCGAGTATATCCAAACGCATTTTTCAAATCAAAAAATTCTCCGTGTATTCCTGCGGCCATTCCTCCAAAATATTCGAGAGCATCTGCAGCAGAACTAATATCGACAGCGAGAGATTCCGAAATGGGCTTTCCAACATCCTGAGTTTCTAACAAAGCAATTTTCTCTAACCTTGACCTTAATATTTGTGCTGCTTTTACCAACACACGACCGCGCTCAGCTCCTGTTTTGGTTTTCCAAATATTGAAGGCCTTCTCTGATGAATTCACAGCAGATTCGATATCGTGATCATTAGCCTGGATAACTTCTCCAAGTTGAAGATTGTTAGCCGGATTAAAGTTGATCCAGGTTTCATTGTTTGAACCGGTTGTTAATGCGCCATCTATGAACTGAGTGTACACCATTTGTATTAAGAAATTCTTTGTCTTTTAAAATAATAAATGGACACACCAACACAAATTAAGCAAGCTGTATAAATCCATGCTGAATACTGGTGATACCATTCCGAACCATATGTTGCAGTCCGCGGCCAAGACACATTAACGACCATAAAAGTGCTCCAAAGAAATGCCAAAATATTAACTGGAAGTCCCCATTTGCCCAAATTAAATCTGGCCTCTTTATCTACTCCATGTGTTGCCGATGTAAATCTGTTTTTCAGTTGAAGTGTCACCACTATCCAATACGCCAAATTTGCCCAAAGAATCGCGATGGAAGTTACCAACTCAAATACTTTTGGAAATTGAAGATTCATCGCCAAAATAATTATTGCTCCAATTCCACAAACCAAGGTAGCTAATACCGGTGTTTGAGTTTTTGAAGAAACTTCAGATAAGGATTTGCTGAAGGGAAGGCATCCATCTCGACCCATCGCGAACATTAATCTCACTGTTCCGGATTGAACAGCAAGGGTGCACACTGTGATCGCAAAAATAACTATGCAGAGAAATAGTTTGCCCGTCGTTTCACCCAATACAGATTTCACCAACATAGGTAATCCTCCGCGTATATTACCCAAGTCTTGCATCCCCAAATCTGGCACTGCCATCAATGCAAAAAGTAGTACGAGTAATCCTGCAAATCCCGCGGCGAGAAGCGCCTGCAAGATAGCACGGGGAGCCTTTTTACGTGGATCATGCGTTTCTTCAGCCAGTGTTCCCGCAGTATCGAATCCATAAAGAACATAAGAGGCTGTCAACGCAGTTGCTGCCAATAAAATCGTCACATCTGGAAATGATTTGAATTCAGGTCCGGCATTTTTGATATGTATTACTGCGTCAATCGGGGATCTTACTTTTTTTGAAAACAAAAGGACTATCAAAAATATAATTCCAATCAGTTCCGTAAAGACACCGACATTATTAATCAAAGCAAGTAACTTAATACCTCTCGCGTTGACTATCGTACTTATAACAATTAAAATAGAACCCAGCAAAATAGCATTCACCGCAACCGATTTAGCATCGGCTGAAGTCCCAATTACCTGGAAGGAAGTTGAAATTTGTGGGAGACTAACCTGAAGTGCCATTGCTACAGCAGCAATCGTCACGATAAGGCAAGCCAGGTAAATCCAGCCCGTCATCCATCCCAGAAAAGGGTTTCCTGTAAACTTTGCCCATTGATAAACTCCACCGGATAACGGAAATCTGGAAGCCAATTCCGCAAAACAGAGAGCAACCAGAAATTGACCCGTCAATACAAATGGCCACGTCCAGAAAAATCCTGGTCCGGCAACTCCATATCCCAAATGAAACATCTGAAAAAGGCCCGTGAGAATAGAAATGTATGAAAAGCCCGCAGCAAAACTTGAGAAGCTACCCAAGGAACGCTTCAGTTCCTGACGATAACCAAAACTTGCGAGATCGTTATTATCAGTAACTGGAGAATCCTTCATGATTTTATAATGGGTTATCGATCTAATTTAGTTAATAAAATCTAACGGACAGCGTCGGCGTATTTTTAAATTTTTCTAAGCTCATTCGATTTTTTATAGTCGTTACAACAATGGAATATTGAATAGCAAACTTACCTTTATGTATTACTGTCGTTGTACAATCTGACTCCAAATTTTAAAAGATGTCACCATGTCCTTAGCCGGAATTGATTCAAATTTCACTCTACCTTCTCGCTTCTATACGAGCACCGATATTTTCGAGGAGGAGCTGGAGCGGATTTTTTACAGTCGATGGATTTATGTGGCTTGTGAAGCCGATATTCCGAAGCCGGGAGATTGGGTTGCATTGAAAATTGGAACACGTTCTTTTTTTCTTCAGCGAACAGAACACGGAAAGGTGCATGGATTTTACAATGTATGCCGTCACCGTGGTCATGAACTGGTACAAGGAGAGAAAGGCAACTGCCGTCGGCTCATCTGTCCCTATCACAACTGGACTTACAACCTCGACGGAAATCTGCAGCACGCCCGCGGTATGGATCCCGACTTTCCGAAGGAAGATTTCGGACTGAATCCGATAGAAGTCGCCGTGATCGGTGGCCTTATATATGTTTGTCTTACTACTCCCGCACCGGATGATATTGAATCCGTGCGCAGCATGTTGACTCCATACCTTGCCCCGTACGAATTGCCGAAAACCAAAATCGCCTGTCAGAAAGATATCATTGAAGCCTGCAATTGGAAACTCGTGATCGAAAATAACAGGGAGTGCTTGCATTGTTCAAGCAATCATCCTGAATTGTTGGTGCCTCTTTACAGTTCGGGTTTTGGCAAAGGTCTCGATAAAGACAACGTGCAGCCTTCAGAGAAACGCTTCCAGGAAGCGCTGCAGGAAAAAGAAAGAGAATGGGAAGACCTTGGACTTCCTTACCATTTAATAGAATTTCCGGATGGCCTTTGGTTCCGCGCCGTTCGGCTTCCGTTGGCCAACCAATGTATATCTCACACTTTGAAGCCTGAGCACGCTTGCAGAAAATTGCTGGGCAATTTTAAACGACCGGAAGGCAGCGGACTTTCTCTGTGGACCCATCCGAATTCATGGAATCACTTTTTGAGCGACCATATCGTAACGTTCGCGGTCTTCCCTCTTTCAGTTGACCGGACGCTCGTGAGAACCAAATGGCTCGTTGCGGCCGATGCCAAAGAAGGAGTCGACTATGATGTTGACAACCTGACCATGGTTTGGACTCAAACCAATTCTCAGGATCAAAGTCTGGCAGAAGGTGCTTACCGCGGAATTTGTTCTGGTGGATACAAGCCTGGTCCATTGGCCGACGAGGAGTATCTCGTGAAGCAATTTCTCTCCTGGTATAGTGATCAACTCACCATAACCCCGGCCCGCTGATGCCAAAGATTGTAATTATAGGAGCCGGCATCGTTGGTTGTTCATTGGCCGATGAGCTCACCGAGCGCGGTTATTGCGATATAGTCGTCATCGAAAAAGGTAAGCTTTGGAATCCTGGTGGATCAACATCACACGCACCCGGAGTTGTTTTCCAGACTAATGGATCGCGCACCATGGCGCAATTTGCGCAGCAAACCGTCGAAAAACTTTTTAGCCTCCAACATAACGCTGAAAGATGTTTTCTTAAAGTGGGTAGCATTGAACTCGCAACAACCCCGGAGAGACTTGCGGACCTTCACCGTAGAGCGGGTTTTGCATGGTCCGTCGGAATTAACGCACGCGTTATATCTCCTGAAGAAGCAGTGAAATTGCATCCACTATTGAATCGTGAGAAATTGTTAGGCGCACTATACGTACCCGACGATGGTATCGCTCGTGCAAAACTTGCAGATCAGGTGATGGGCGAGCGGTCAATCAGCCGCGGCGCGAAATTCATATCAGACTGCGAAGTCATCGCCATCCATCAGAGCGACGGTCGCGTCACCGGTGTTCAAACTACTCAGGGATTATTTCCTGCAGACATCGTTGTCTCATCCGCTGGAATCTGGGGACCAAAGATTGCAGCTATGGTCGGGATGCGGAAGGCAATACAACCATTGGCGCATCAACTATGCTACACTGCTCCAATGCCTGAACTTTCTTCTTATAAAAGTGAAGCTGAATTGCCCGTGCTCCGTCACCAGGGTGCTGACCTTTATTTCAAACAAAGAGGACAGAGTCTGGCCGTTGGATGGTACGGACACAGACCACTTCCTGTGAGGGCTGAAGATATTCTCCCTTGCGAGCTCGCAGACATCATGCCGAGCCAGATGTCGTTCACGCCGGAGGAATGGAAAGGTGCAATGGAGCATGCAACTGAAGTCATTCCTGCACTCGCAAACAGTAAGATGGTTGAGTCGATGAATGGTTTGTTTTCGTTCACCGTGGACAACTTCACGCTGATGGGCGAGTGGTCGGGGTTAAAAGGTTTCTGGGTAGCCGAAGCAGTATGGATCACGCATGGCTGCGGTGTTGCACGCGCGATGGCTGAGTGGATTGTTAATGGACATCCGACACTTGCGGTCCACGAATGCGACGTCAACCGTTTTGAAACCCATCAATTGGGATCTCAGCATATTGAAGAACGCGGTGCGCAGAATTATGTCGAAGTGTATGATCTGTTGCATCCGCTACAACCGATGGAGTCTCCACGTCCGCTTCGAACAACAGGATTTTATCAGCGTCAGCAAGAACTCGGTGGATTTTTCCTCGAGGCTTCGGGATATGAACGACCACAATGGTACGAATCGAATGTTGGTCTGCTTGCCCGGTACAAATGTACGCCACGCGATGAATGGAGTTCGAAATATTGGTCGCCGATCATCGGCGCCGAGTCTTGCTCGGTGAGAGATGGTGTTGGTTTGTTTGATATCACAACCCTGAAACGGATTGAGGTCATTGGCAAAGGGTCTTTAGAATTTCTCGAGCGAATGACCACCGGTAACCTGCGCAAGAAACAGGGTTCCATTACGTATTGCCTGATGCTAAATGAAAATGCTGGTATCATGAGTGACATCACGGTTATGCGACGCGGCGAGAATGATTTTTTCATCGGAGTAAACAGCAATACGGATATCAATTTCCTGAAGCAAATGGCGCCTGACACAGTGCATGTGCGAGACATTACTGCGGGCACTGTTGGACTCGGGCTCTTCGGACCTAAGTCGCGCGAACTCGCACAATCATTGACAAGGGATGATCTGAGCAATGAAATACTCGGATATTTCAAATTGAAAAATACATATTTCGGACATGTACCGGTGATGCTTAGCCGACTTTCTTATGTCGGCGAACTCGGATATGAAATTTATACCACGGCCGACTTTGCGCTGAAGCTGTGGGACACATTGTGGAGCGCAGGAAGGAAGTTCGGACTAATTGCAGCCGGTCGTGGTGCGTTCAACTCCATGCGACTTGAAAAAGGCTATCGCAGTTATGGAATGGATATGAACAGCGAACATAATCCCTACGAAGCGGGACTTTCTTTTGCTGTTCGAAAGGGCGGAGGATTCAGAGGCGCTGAAGCGTTGAGCCAAGTGAATCCAAAAGAATTGAAAAGGCGTTTGGTTTGCCTGGTGCTTGACAATCCAGAGCACGTAGTTTTGGGAAAAGAGCCCGTCCTTCATGAAGGAAAAGTGATTGGCTATGTAACGAGTGCATATTTTGGTCACACTATTGGTAAGCAAATCGCTTATGCATGGGTGTTAGAACAACTGAGTGGGTACGGTACAGAACTTTCTATTCGATATTTCGACAGCGATTACCCCGCAACCGTTGGACGGGACCCGCAGTTCGATCCGCAAATGACAAGATTGAAATCATGACCAATACGCACGATACATTGCCGCCCGGCACGATCGGACGGCGCCGGGCTGCGACTCTCCAGGAGCAACCTCCGCAGCTGTGGAAGTTTGTAAAACCTAAGAAAGCGTACGATGCAATCATCGTAGGAGGCGGAGGTCATGGACTTGCAACCGCTTATTACCTTGCAAAGAATCATGGCCTGACTAATATCGCCGTCCTCGAGAAGGGCTGGCTTGCCGGGGGCAACACGGCCCGCAATACTACAATCATCCGCTCAAATTACCTGTGGGATGAATCGGCGGCTATCTACGAGCACTCACTAAAATTGTGGGAGACTCTCGAGGAAGAACTCGGTTATGAAATGTTCTTTAGCCAGCGTGGTGTGCTGACTCTTGCACATTCAGTGAGTGATGTGCGATCGAAACGCCGGAATTTCTATGCGAATGCTCTCAACGGCATCGATACTGAGTGGCTCACTCCGAAAGAAGTCAAGAAACTAGTGCCCATCATTAATATCAGCGAAGATGTCCGGTATCCGGTCCACGGTGCGACCTACCAGCCGCGCGGTGGCATTGCGAAACACGATTGGGTGGCGTGGGGCTACGCGAAGGCAGCGAGTGATCTTGGTGTGGATATAATCCAGAATACGGAAGTAACGGGGTTCGATATCCGAAACAATAAAATTTATGGCGTACGCACTTCGCAGGGTACCATCGCTGCCAACAAGGTGGGTCTCGTTGCGGCGGGTCATTCCTCGCTGTTGGCAAATCTTGCCGGATTCTCCATTCCAATTCAGAGCCGACCATTGCAGGCGCTCGTCAGTCCACTCCTCGAACAGGTGTTAAACACTGTAGTTATGAGCGGCGCTGTACATGTTTACGTCAGCCAGGCCCACAAGGGTGAATTGGTAATGGGAGCAGGCACAGATGCTTTTAATTCCTATGCGCAGCGCGGCGGCTTCCATGTGATCGAGCATCAGCTGGCAGCTGCGGTGGAATTGTTTCCAATCTTCGGCCGGGCGCAGCTATTGAGGACCTGGGGAGGAATAGTTGATATCGCACCGGACGCCTCTCCCATAATCGGTCTGACTCCGGTGGAAAACTTATTTATTAATACCGGCTGGGGAACAGGTGGTTTCAAAGCAACTCCTGGTTCGGGCTGGGTGATGGCATACACTATGGTTCAGGGCGCTCCACACGAATTGAACCGGCCTTTCGCGCTCGAACGCTTTGTGACGGGGCATCTCATCGATGAACATGGAGCTGCCGGAGTTGCCCATTAAAAATTATTTTATGCTTCATATTCCTTGTCCCCATTGTGGTTTGCGCAACGAAACCGAGTTTCATTATGGAGCTGAGGCGGGCGTAGCTTACCCGGATCCTAATGCGCTCTCTGACATCGAATGGGCGAAATTTCTTCATATCCGTGCCAATCCCAAAGGTTGGCTTGCTGAAAGGTGGGTGCACTTTGCCGGATGCGGCCGGTGGTTCAACCTTTGGCGCAACACAATCACGCATGAAATCGGACCGGCATATCTTCCTTTTACATCGCAACCAAAAGCGCCCAACAATGTTGGGAAGGAGGACTCAAAAGCATGAGCGAAATTTCTTTCAGTTTTGATGACAAAATTTTCAAAGGTGTGCCGGGTGAGCCGATGGCGGCTGCCTTATTGCGCGGCGGTTTGTTGACAATAACAAATAGCACTTATGATGGTCGTCCACGCGGCATTTTCGGATTGGGCGTAGAAGAACCCAATGCAATCGTTCAGACGGTATCAGGTACCAAAGAATCGATGCTTCCGGCGACAGTCATCGAAGTGGCAAATGGACTTGAAGCAAAAAGTCTAACGGGTGTTGGCACATTGCCCGTGGAGCCTGATGAAGCGCGTTACGATAAAACTAATTGCTATGTTGATACATTAGTGATAGGTGCAGGCCTTGCGGGACTCATGGAAGCGGAAAATGAACTTCGTGCAGGGCGTGAAGTTCTTTTGATCGATGACCAATCCGCACCGGGCGGACATCTCCGGCATCTCGGACTTGAACTACCAGCTTCGATGCAAAATGTTCTCGGGCACAACAAACTAACGTATATGTGTAGGTGCACCGCAGTTGGTTTGTACGATCAAAATTATGTAGTTGCTATTGAGCGGCGAAGCGACCACCGGGGAAATGCAGCTCCGGCCAATTCTGCACTCATCCGGGTATGGCATATCCGCGCCGATCGTGTAGTGCTCGCACCTGGTGCCTTCCAGCGCCCGTTAATTTTTGCAAATAACGACAGGCCCGGTATTATGCTGTCGCATGCAGCTGCAACTTATGTTGCGCTTTACGGGGTGAAGATATTCAGGCGCGCTGTGATTGCGACTGTCGACAACCAGGGCTACAGAGATGCGCTTAGACTTCACCGTTATGGTGTGCAGGTGCAGGGCATTTATGATGCACGGCAGAAGGCGAAAGGGCCAAGTGTTGATGCAGCAAGGGCCGCCGGGATTCAGATTCACTTCAATGCAACTGTTCTCGATACTGCGTCTAATGCAGACGGCGCTTTGCAAAGTATCACAATACAAAATATCAATTCAAAAGAAACATTCCAAGTAGCTACTGATCTGCTGGCTATCTCAGGAGGTTGGACGCCGATTGTGGACCTGGCGACCCACATCGGCATTAAACCACAATGGAGTCAGAAACATGCAGCGTTCCTGATAACCCACACTTCAGTTCAGCTGAGGAGTGCCGGTATGTTGGCCGGCGACTTTGGCGGCGACGATGATCCATTGGCATTTTTCGGCCCTGTTGTCGACGACGAGCAATCACGACACGCTTATATCGACTTGCAACGCGATGCAACGCTGCACGATCTGCGCCGCGCGGTTGGAGCAGGATTAACCAGTATCGAGCACATCAAAAGATACACGACTATAGGCACGGCACACGACCAGGGCAAGACCAGCGGCATGCTCACCATTGGTGCGCTTTGCCAACTTCACGGTGTTGCGCAGGGTGGAAAGTCCGGTCTGTCACCCTCCGAAGTGGGCACCCTCTCCTTCCGACCACCTTACGTGCCGGTTCCCTTTGCGGCTCTTGCCGGTCGTGAACGCGGACCGCTTTCGGATCCTATTCGCATCACTCCTCTTCATCGATGGCATGTTGAGGCCGGTGCAGTCTTCGAGGATGTAGGACAATGGAAGCGACCGTGGTATTTCCCGAAGCCTGGAGAACGCATGGAAGATGCTGTTCGGCGCGAGTGTATCGCAGCCAGAGAAGGTGTTGCCGTGATGGATGCATCCACCCTCGGAAAAATTGATATCCAAGGTCCGGATGCTGCGATTTTTCTCGACCGCATCTATACGAATATTTTCTCGTCGTTGCCGGAAGGTCAATGCCGATACGGATTAATGTGCAAAGCCGACGGCATCGTGTTTGACGACGGCGTCACCACGCGGCTAAATAAAAATCATTTCCTGATGACCACCACTACAGGAGGTGCAGCTGGCGTGCTGGCCTGGCTGGAAGAGTGGTTGCAGACGGAATGGCCAGACCTTAAAGTCTACTGTACATCGGTCACCGAGCATATTTCGACAATCGCACTGGTTGGCCCGAAAAGCAGGCAGCTCCTGCAGGAGCTGGTAACAGACATTGACCTTTCAAAAGATGGATTTCCATTCATGCATAGCCGCATGGCAACGATCGACAATATACCAGTGCGTATTGCACGTATTTCCTTTTCAGGTGAACTCGCATTCGAAATCAATGTTGCGTGGGGGCATGCCCGTTATATCTGGGAACGACTGTGGGCACTGGGACGTTCATATGACCTGACCGCCTATGGTACAGAAACAATGCACGTGCTTCGAGCGGAAAAAGGTTACATTATCATCGGGCAAGACACGGACGGCACTCAAACGCCATATGACCTCAACATGTCCTGGATTGTCTCCAAGAAGAAGGAGTTCATCGGTAAACGCTCTTTCCAGTTGGCGTACCTGAAGCGAACCGGCAGATCCCAACTGGTTGGCCTGATGCCAGAGAATGGTGACGAGATAATTCCCGAGGGGGCCTACATTACGAAACTTAATGCAGGCCCGGACGTGCATGGCAAAACAAGTCATATTGGTTTTGTGACGAGTTCTTACTATTCGCCGGCACTTGGACGAGTATTCGCACTTGCACTCGTTATCGATGGCCTGAACCGGATGGGTGAAGTGGTATCAGTACCTATTGGGAAAAAAGTGTTGAATGCCACAATCTGTGATGCGGTATTTATTGACAAGGAAAATGTTCGAAGAGATTCTTAAAACTCAATTATGATTGCCAAAGAAAGCCCGCTTGAAGGAATGACTGTGGGAACCATTTCTACTGTGTCGATTCGTGAATTACCAGGATTGCACGCAATCGATCTTCGCGTAGCGCCAGGGACGTCAACGCAAACTGCAATTGTTGAAGCGCTGGGTGCGGAACTACCCGGAAAGACTGGACAAATTAAAATGACTTCAGCGTCGGCTGAAGATGAAGCATATGCCTTATGCCTTGCACCTGACTGGTGGCTCATTGTAGGATTCCACAAAGCAGAGGAGAAACTTGCCCCGTTAATGGGCCAACATCATTTCAGCGTAGTTGATGTCAGCGGCCAGCGAACTACGATTGAACTTGAAGGACCTAGGGCTCGCGAAGTACTTGCCCATCTCTGGGATCAGGATCTCCGGGAAAAGAGTTTTCCAGTTGCCAGTGTCTCACAGGGGCTCATGGCAAAGGCACCAGTGATCGTATGCCACATTGCTGAATTTCGTTACCGCGTCGTGGTCAGAAGTTCATTCGCTCTGCATTTGTGGAGAGCCCTGGTAGACGCGGCGGAAGAGTGGCTGTGAGCCGTATCACGGACACTGATACTTGAATTCGTATGCATCGTCAGAATAAATAATTCTTTTGCTTGAATCGTATTGGTAAGAAATAGTTGCGGGACCAAATCCATCGTGGAAATCCAATGATTTCAAAAGATTTTTTGGCTGCTTACCAAAAAAATTATTTCTGATAAGGAAAAATGTTGGCCTGTCATAAATCACTCTACCCAAATAGAGTGGAGAGTTGTATCCCATCACGTCCTGATTTGGCTGATCATAATATTCGAAAGTTACTTTTTGTTTGCTCACGGTTTGATCAGGCGTAGACAATTCTACCAGGTTACCATTCTCGTATCTTAAATTGTATTGAATGAATCCGAGAACCTGGCAAGGATTTATTCCATAAGGGGCTTTGTAGGAAATCAGGTATCCATCGTCGTTATATGTATAATTATAATTGAAGAATTTTGTATTTACTATTCTCTGCTTGCTATCGAGGTAATACGTTTCACTAATATCCATGCCGTTAAAATCAGTTGCCAGCAATTGAATACTATCTTTAAAATAATTGTAAGTAGATTGATTCGATCCTTCGCCTTTTACTGATTTAACTCTTCCCCTATCGTCATATTCAATCAATGCAGTCGTCAGATACCCGCCGCCGTACGGGTGATTCGCAAGAACCTCAATTATCCTGTTGCACGTATTTTCTGTAGCACCGACATTTTTCGAACATGAGACGACAGGCACAAATAATAAGAGAATGAGATATTTTTTCATCCGCGATCTTAGTTTAGGAGTTGAATAATGAATACACAATCTTATAAATTTATTTTCGCACATGAAAGGCCGGGTCAAAGCATTTTATATTCGTGCAGATAGGGCACATAAGTGCGCGATTATAATGGTTTTTTGCGAATTAGAGCTTCACGAGTTCGGATCCAGTTGAAAAAGTGAGTATGAAATTTCTTTACCCTGGCGCGAGTTTTCTTCCAAATTGAAAACTGGTATTACTTGTCAAACGGTTGTTGATTTGCGCCATTCATCCAACAATAAATCTGTTCCATCCTATAATCTAATATTTGTTTTGAGCTTTGGTTTAAATTGGATGAAATATATGCGATGAAACTGCTCTTTACAATTGCGATTATCCAACTTCATATTTTAAATATTTTTTTTAATTGTTTAGAACAGGCAAATAAAACCCAAAATTCGCGGAGATATGACGCATCCGTAAAGGAAGTGAACCTGGATATTTTGGCTTCTGATGGAATCCAATTAAAAGCAACTTACTATTCGCCGGCGAAACCCGGTCCGGGAATCTTGTTATTGCATGAATGTGATATGGATCGCAAGAGTTGGACATCACTCGCAACATCTTTGGCTAACAGCGGAATTCATGTACTGACTTTCGATTATCGAGGATATGGAGAAACACCTGCCAACGGAAATTTTTATGAACATATAGCAGCCGATGTTGATTCAGCATTGGCCAAGTTAATTTCGCAGCCAGGCGTAGATAAAAAACGCATTGCAGTGGGAGGAGCCAGTTGCGGAGTGTATAATTCAATTCAACTGGCTATGAGAAATGACAATATAAAAGCTTTGTTTTTCCTAACTGGTCCTATACCACAACAAGGAGTTGCATATATTAAATCGCATCCGGAAATGCCGATACTAGCAATCGAAAATGGTGATGAAGTAACGTGGGTGAAAGAACTCGATGCGATAATAAAAAATTCGAAAAATCCTGCAAGCACCATGAAGGCATACACTAATGGCGCTCATGGCGTGCCGATTTTTAAAAAACACCCCGATATCATTACTGCTGTAACAAATTGGTTCGTTCAGGTATTAAATGTTCGCG
>Ga0163162_10000493_pt1 | contig 36632 bp, 30 predicted proteins | sample S55metaG_FD_115310 | JGI IMG/M metagenome (GOLD analysis project Ga0163162, IMG submission 115310) | Switchgrass rhizosphere microbial communities from Kellogg Biological Station, Michigan, USA - S5-5 metaG | ecosystem: Host-associated > Plants > Roots > Rhizosphere > Soil | place: USA... | reverse complement strand
GCGGCTTTCTGTTCCTGCTGTTTGTAAAGAGACGGACGGTTATTTTTCCGCTTCGAATGCAGCCGAGGCCTTGTTCATCTCATCGACAGTCACGTCGCGCGATGAGATCGTTATACGGTAGCAAAACTTCGTGCTCGCGCCCTTTTCCACCGTGTAATCCAATTGTGGCTGCTTCGCATCGAAGATCTTCTGTCCCAGAGGATTCGCAGCGAAAAGCCCATACCCGCGCGCATGCCAGTACGTCGGGTAGTTTGGATTGCCTGTGTGGTCGAAGATTGCGATCGTCTCTGTCTTTCCGTCAGCTGTGTGGCCGGTTAACTCGCACCACTTGCCTCGCGTCGACCAGACCGCATCTCCCGTAATGCCTTCACTCGTGCGATAGACGCCGGTCGCTCCAACGGTGCTGCCTTCCACTGGAGTAGGCCGTCCGCTGGCATCCGCAAACGTTCCGCCTTTCTCCGTCGCTGACTCCAGGAAGTGCGCCACGCGAATCCCGAGCACGCCTTCCTTATCATCGTGGAATACAACCTTGTCTAACGCCGTAAGAGTGACGGTCATGTCGACCGTCCGCTGGTCACCGATTTGCGAGAAGACATACTTCGTGCGCTGGTTGAAGATCTTCTGTCCCGCACCTGTCTCCCAGACCGAATCGACGACCAACTCGCCCTTCGCGCCGCTCTTTGCAGAGACGATCTTATCGTGATGGATCGTCCCCATCTTGGGGCGTTGCTCCGGCTTGATGGCGTCTGAATTGTTCCAGAAGTCGAAACCGTTCGCATTGCCGTAGTTGAACCACAGCCCTGCGTGATGCGGATGGTCAACCCGTTCTGTCTCACGCGGGGCCAACGGATAGCCTCGCGTGACCGTCACACCGTCTGCTGCGACCAGCGGAAACAGCACCGGCTTCTTCAGCGTATTGGGCCAGACATACGCGGTGAAAGGCTTGCCGTCGATCGTTACATCGACGCGCTGATGCGATTCATCCGCTTTGACCTCTACCTTTGTTGCCGCTGCAGCTACCTGTAATCCGCCCATCACCAGCAGTGATCCCAGAAGCAAACTACGCATACACCTTGCCTCCAGCCAGGATCTGCTGCGTCTTCGGATTGAAGGTGACCTTCTGTCCCGTCTGGATTGCCGCAACGTTCATGCACAGGGCTACCGAGTGGCTATATCCCGCGTCGACATTGGCATTCGGCTGTTTGCGCGAGCGTACGCACTCCATCCAGTTCCGCATATTGGCTGAGGTCTGGTTGTCCGCGCCCGTGTTCGCAGCAGTCGAGGTCTCTTCCGCCTGTCCCAGCGAAAAGCTGCCCAGGAGGTTCGCCTTCATTCCCATCTCTGCCGCAGCCTTAGCCGTCAGGCCGCCGGTGGAGTTCACTACCTGCTTGTCCATATCCAGCGATCCGCCGTTGGAGTAGTAGATCTCCTTCACGCCGCCCGCCGAGTTCGTCTGGCGAGACGAGTACAACACCTGGAAGCCCTTCTTCGGATCGTCTTCCGGACCGTAGTCAAATACTGCTGTCATCGTGTCCCAGTTGCGGCGGCCGTCCTGCCACTGGTAGATTCCACCGTTCGCCACCACGCTGCGCGGATGCGGATAGCCGCTGAACCAGTGAACGGTGTCGATCTGATGAACCAACCACTGGTCCGGAATTCCCGAAGAGTATGGCCAGAATAACCGGAACTCAAGGTACTTCCGCGCATCAAATGGTTCATACGGCTGATCCATCAGGTAGCGCTTCCAGTCCGTGTCTGCTTCTTTCAGCAGCGGCACAACGTCAGGCCTGCGCCAGCGCCCGGGCTGGTTCACATTCCACGTCATCTCCACCATGTTGATGTCGCCAAACTTGCCGCTCTTGATGTACTCGTAGGCCTTCATGTAGCTCGGCGTCGAGCGACGCTGTGTTCCGATCTGCACAATCTGCTTGTTTGCATGAACGGTATCGCGAATCGCGCGCGCGTCCTTCATCGTGTGTGCAAGCGGCTTCTCAACATACGCATCGCGGCCCGCCTTTACGGCCTCAACACCATGCTGCGCGTGCTGGAAGTCGGCTGTCGCAATCAATACTGCGTCGACATCTTTACGTGCGTATAGCTCGTCGTTGTTCTTGACCGTCTCTACCTTCGGTCCACCCAACTTCTGGATATAGGCCACACCCTCGTCGCGACGCCGGTTCCACAGGTCCGAGATTGCCACAAATTCAAAATTGAGTTCCTTGTTGTGCTGCAGGAAGGACGGAATCAACGCGCCCTTCATTCGATCCCCGCAACCCACTACAGCGGTCCTTACGCGATCATTTGCGCCAACAATCTTGGCGTAGCTGGTCGCGTTCCACGTTGCGACCGTCCCGGCCACCGCCGCGCCCATCTTTACAAACTCCCGACGGTTCGTCTGCTCAAATCCCATCTCGCCTGCCTCCATATTCTTCCCATCTGAGTGCCATCCGCTTCGGATTTTGAAACCGAAAATTGGCTGGCGTCGTGACGCCGAAAGTGTACAGAACTCGGAAGAGGTTTGACCACTAATAAAAACAGTTTTCTACCGAAATCCGGACTGGAACGCGCGAAGGTGCAGCAACATCAACGGTTGCGATAAACGGTGCAGATCTTCACCGGCACGTACAGCGAACCGATAAGTCTTTTGAGGCCAAGGTGGTATATCCATTTCGCGTCGGGGAGAGGCCTAGCGAATCAGGGGAACATACGCCTTTGTCGAGCGATGGTAATCCGCAAACGCCTCCCCGAATCGTTCCGCAAGCAACCGGTCTTCGATGCGGACACGAATCTCAGTTCCTGTCAGAAATACAAACGTCGCTGCAGTGAACAGCCAAAGTGGAGCGGCGATAGCTCCAATCCCCCACAAGAGGCACAGCATCGAGCAGTAGATCGGGTGACGGATCCAACGGTAGGGGCCACTTTGAACCAGCATGTGCTCGACGCCAATCGCTGCATCGAAGCGAAGTTGCTTCCCAAGCGCTTGCGTAGCGCTCCACGACAAAACCGCGGCTAGCAGGAAGAGGACGGCTGCCACAACGATCCTCCAGGAAAACGCCGTCACGTTCCAAAACCGGCTCTGCAGCATGATCCCAATCCCGACGACCTCCAGCAGCAGCCCCCATCGCGCTCGCCGGTCTCGAGCCACTAGACTGCCGGATCCGCGCTTCGCAGCAACAAACGGCGCGAACCATAGAGTTGTTCCGATGATCACAAGAAGTATGCCCAGCACAGCGTCAGTATGCGCCTGCAGATCGCATTATGCCCTTAGGCTCTTTTGAAGTACTGAATCTCTCTCTCATGCTGCTCAGCCTTCTCGCGGGTCGAGAATGTTCCCAGGTTCTTGTGCTTCTTCGTTCTGGGGTCAACATGCCGGGAGTAAATCCGAAACTCTCCTGTCTTTAATTTGCGAATCATCGTCATTCACCTCGATCGGTTGGATGCAGTCGCAATCCTACGCCGTTTTCCGCATGGCGTGACGGCCATACAATCAAGAACATGGGCCGCATCCGCATCCTCTCTGATCTTGTGGCGAACCAGATCGCCGCCGGCGAGGTCGTCGAGCGTCCCGCCTCCGTCGTCAAAGAGCTGCTCGAAAACTCACTCGACGCTGGAGCCACGCGCATCCGCATCGAGGTCGAGGCCGGCGGTCGCAAGCTCATCCGTATCGCCGACAACGGCCACGGCATGATGGCCGATGACGCCCTGCTCGCCTTCGAGCGGCACGCCACCTCCAAGCTCCGCACCTCCGACGATCTCTTGTCGATCTCCACCCTTGGCTTCCGCGGCGAAGCCCTGCCGTCCATCGCGTCCGTCTCCCGCCTCACCCTCGAAACCCGCGCCGCCGAAGACGACTCAGGAACGATCGTAGAAATCGCCGGCGGCAACATCCAGCGCGTCGAACCCGCAGGCCTGCCTGTCGGAACCACCATCACGATCCGCGATCTCTTCTACAACACACCTGCCCGCCGCAAGTTCCTCCGCTCCGAACAGACCGAGCTCTCCCACATCGCTGCGCTCGTCACCCACTACGCCCTCGCCAACCCCACGCGTCATTTTGAGCTCCACTCCTCCACGCAGGCGCTCCTCATCGCGCCCGTTGCGCCCTCTGCCTCCGACCGCCTCTTTCAGATCTTCGGCAAAGACACCAGCTCGCACATGATCCCTGTCACTGCCGAGATGGACTTCACCCGCGTTGGCATCCCAGAGCCTCCACCCTGGAAGCGCGAGGCTGACTACGAGCCACCCACACCCGGCTTCCTCCGCCTCTCCGGCTTCGTCTCCAAACCTGAGCTTCAAAAACTAAATCGCAACTCCATCTACGTCTTCGTCAACGGACGCATCATCCGCGACCGCCTCATTCTTCACGCACTCACCGAGGCCTATCGCAACATCATCCCGCCCACCTCCTACCCCGTCGTCCTTCTCTTCCTCGAGATGCCCCCCGAAGAGGTCGACGTGAACGTCCACCCTGCCAAGACAGAGGTTCGTTTCCGCCAATCTGCCTTTATCCACGACTTCGTTCGCGACACCGTCCGCACAGCGCTCATGCACGCGCGCCCTGCCGCTGACTTCCTGCAAGCTCTCAACAACACGCCTCTGGCGTCTGCGTCTCTCTTAGTCGATGTCAGCCCTTTGCCCGGTGGCCCCGAGCCATCTGTCCTCGATCCGCAGTTCGCGCCCACCGGCTTCGGCTCCGAGTCTGCTCCCACGGCCGACGACATCGACTCCTTCACTCTCGCCGCCGTCGCTGTCCCGCCCTCACCCGGCCGCCTCGCCTTTAATGAAGCGCCCATCCCCATCGGCTACGACGAACCGGCGCTCGAGCCTGACGCCGAAGCCCGCACCCTCAATGCTCTCGCAACACTCCGTCCTCTCGGCCAACTCCGAGACTCCTTCATCCTCGCCGTCAATGACGAGGGCCTCTGGATCGTCGACCAGCACGTCGCCCACGAGCGCGTACTCTTCGAAAAAATCCTCCGCGACAGACAAATAGAAAAGGTCCAGCGTCAGCGCCTTCTCATGCCGCTTCTTGTCGATCTTCTCCCGGCGCAGATGATCGCCTTCGCCCGCCTCGCCGACGAACTCGAACGCAACGGCTTCGAGGCCGAGCCCTTTGGTCCTCAAACCATAGCGATCAAGGCCGCCCCAGTCGGCCTGGAAGGCCGTGAACTGGAGCGCATGCTCGAAGAGGTTCTCGCCGTCCCCGATCGCGAACAGCAGACGGAAAACTCCGAATCGCGCCGCCACCGCATCGCCGCCTCCATCGCGTGCCATGCCGCAATCAAGATCAACACGCCACTCGAACCCACAAAGATCGACTGGCTCCTGGCCGAGCTCGCCAAAACTGAGCATCCCACAAGCTGCCCCCACGGCCGCCCCATCGCCCTCCGCTACTCCCTCAAGGACATCCAGCGCGCCTTCCAGCGAATTTAGTTACCGCCTGTACCCCAGCCGGACTGCGCCAAGTGAGGTATCCTAGTAACTGACGTGCAGCGGCTTCGCGCGCTCGATTCGCCCCGCTGCTCCCATTCGCATTACGGACCGTCAGTCCACCGGCCCAGGCTCGTGTGGATTTGCCGTCGCGCCTTGGAGGGCGCGCCTGGCAGGAAGGCATTACCTTGAACACCTCGATAGTCCCCACCGCCGGCCAGTTGGCCGCCACCCGCCTCGCGCACTGGCACCACGACGGCCAGCCCCTTCTCACCCTTGACCTTCTGCGTGACTGGCTCAATACCTCTGGAATCGTTCTCTATACTCCCCGCGCTTCGCAGCTCCCTGTTCCCGCGCCAAGCTTTGCCGAAGTTGTCCTCGGCGCCGCAAACGCCGCCCCCTCGCTCTCTGACCTTGAGCAGCCTCGCATCCTCCTCGCGCGCCTCGTCGCCGAAGGCGCGGCCATCCCGCTGCACCTCCTTGGCTCTCCCACGGGCGCAGGCTCCGAGATCCCGGACTTCCTCGTTACTCCCGCCGCTCTCCCGTTTATCTTCACCCTTCGCGGCGACAAGACCTGGAAGCTGCCCCCCGCCACCAGCGGAGCCGGTAAGGTCTCCCCGCTCGCACTTGCCAGCTTCAATCTCCTTACCAAAGGCCGCCTTACAGCCTCTGAGCTGGCAACGGAGCTCGGCAACGAGGTCACCGAGGCCGCCGCGCTCCGCGCTCTCACCGAACTCTGGCAGCATCTCCGTGTCCTTCCCGTTCCACAGGCCGACGGAACCCCCACCCTCTGGGAGCTCACCACGGCCCGCTACACCAAACAGCTCAAGTCCGGAGCAAACGCTGGCTTGCCCTCTGCACTCTCCGCGTTGATCTCTCTCTACCTCGGCCAGTCCATTCTCCCCACGGAAGAAGACATCGAAACCTTCCTCTCTCCGTTGTCCTCCCGCTCGCGCATCCGTGAGGTTGTCAACGCCCTCCGTACTGCGCGCCAGCTCGACACCATCGTCATCGATGGCAAGAGCCAGCTCCATGTCTCTGGAGAGCTCCCTGTCTTCGCACCACTGCCGCAGGCTGCACCTGATGACGTGGATGCCACCGTAGTTACAACCGAAGGCGACGTGCCTGAGGCAGTCTCCGCCGAGCGCATCGCGAAGTTCACCCCCTCTGCACGCAAGCCCTCCGCTCCAAGAGAGTTCAAGGGCAAGTCGGACTTTAAAGCCAGGCCTGCCTTCAAGGATCGCGGTGACTTCAAACCAAGGCGAGAACGCAGCGACTCCTTTGCTGCTGGAGGCGATTCCCCGCGCCGCTCACCACGCCCGGGCGGATTCGATCGCGAGCGTAAACCCTTTAGCGGAGAGCGTAAGCCCTTTAGCGGAGCACGCAAGCCCTTCGACGGGGAGCGCAAGCCCTTTAGCGGAGCACGTAAGCCCTTCGATAGCGAGCGCAAGCCCTTCCGCCGCGACGAAGAGCGCCGTCCGTTCCAGCGCTCCTCGCAGGCAAGCGATCGACCCAGCTTCACCAAGCCCTGGGACGAAGAAAAGCGCGACCGTCGCCCGCGCACGTTTGACCAGCAGACTCCCGAAGGCGAGACCGGAAGCCGTCCGCGCTTTCGTCGCGACGACGCGGCTGACTCCCGTCCACGTCGCAGCTTCGGCGATAAGGCTCGCGGTACCTTTGGCGCAAAGCCCTCCCTCCGTCGTGATGATGGCGACCGTCCTGCACGTCCACGTCGCGAGTTCGACGACAAACCCCGTACTTCCTTTGGCGCAAAGCCCCCGTTCCGTCGTGACGATGGCGATCGCCCCGCGCGTCCCCGGCGCGACTTCGGCGACAAACCTCGGGGTTCCTTCGGCTCGAAACCCTCGTTCCGCCGCGAGGAAGGGGATCGTCCGGCGCGTCCACGCCGTGATTTCGGGGACAAGCCATCCTTCCGCAAGTTCGATGCACCGCGCAGCAACTTCCGCAAGCCGCGCCCTGAGGGCACCGAAAACGGTCGTGACTTCGCCGCAGGCTCGTCTTCCGAAGCCCGCCCCCGTAGCAGTTTTGGGCCGAAGAAGCCGTTCGGAGAAAAGAAATCCTTCGGCGACCGCAAGCCCTTCGGCGACAAGAAGCCGTTTGGAGCGAAGAAATCCTTCGATGGCCCACGGAAATCATTCGGTCCTAGGAAGCCCTTCGGTGCCGAAGGTGGTGATGCCAGCGCAAAACCAAGGCGCTTCGGATCTTCCGATGCCCGGAAGCCTTTCGCAAAGAAGCCATTCGGAAAGCCCGCTGGCAAATTTGCGAAGGCGAAACCCGGTGATGGGGACGCGAATACTTTCGACAAGTTCAAGGGCAACAAGAAGCCATGGGGAAAGCGCGGAGCACCCGCACGCAAACCCAGGGAAGACCGCCAGCAGTAGCATCCGGTCTTCCCCTTTGAAAACTCTCCGTATCCTCTCTCACTCCAATCCGAGTAAGATAAGCCGCGCATGAGCAAGAGCACTTCAGACACTCCCGAAACCTCCACGCAGCGCAAGCGTCCTGTCATCGCCATCGACGGCCCGGCCGGCGCAGGCAAGAGCACGCTCGCGGCCCACCTTGCACGCCGCTTCGGATTTCTCAACCTCGAAACCGGAGCCATGTACCGCGCCCTCGCCCTCAAGGCCATCGACAACGACCTCGACTTCGACGAGGAAGAGCCTCTGCTCGAACTTGCTGCGTATACCAAGATCCGTCTCGAACCGATGCTCGAAGGGAATCGTGTCCTCCTCGACGGTATGGACGTCTCCCGCCGCATTCGAGACACCGATGTCACTGCCGGAGCCTCCCGCGTCTCAGTGCATCCGCGCGTGCGCGCCTGGATGGTCGGACAGCAGCGCGCCCTTGGTATCCGAGGCGGCGTCGTCATGGAAGGCCGTGATATTGGAACCGCCGTCTTCCCCGACGCGGAGGTAAAGATATTCCTCGATGCCTCTCCTGAGGTTCGCGGCGACCGACGCTACCGCCAGGTCATCCCACAGGATCCTGCCGACCCCGAGAATGAGTCAAAACCACCTGTCGTTCCCCCCACACCGGAGGAACTTGCAGCCCAGCAGAAGATTCTCGAGGAGATGAAAGATCGGGATAGCCGGGACCGCAATCGAGCCCAGTCGCCGCTTCGGCCTGCGGCCGACGCCGTGGTTCTGGATTCCACCCAGCTGACCCTTGACCAGGTTCTGGAGCAGGCCGAACACATAGTCCGCTCCCATCTCCCTGCCGAGTAGCGGTTTTGAAGCACAATCCCATCAGCAAACCGCGTTCCAAACCGAAACCTCTTTCCCTACACCATCTCACCGCACCTTTCCTCAGTCATTGCCCGCACTACAAATAGTGCAAACAAAAAGATTTCTAAAAAAACTTGCTGAATGTGCTAACCTTCAACCATCGTTTGAAACAGATTGGTTTTCTGCACAATGTACGTCTGCGCGAACCCCGATTTGTATCTACGGCAATTCATCTAGTTGGAAACGAAGGAAAGAAACAACATGGAACAGGGAACAGTAAAGTGGTTCAATGATGCAAAGGGGTTTGGCTTTATTAGCCGTCAGAACGGCGAGGATGTGTTCGTTCACTACTCGGCGATCAATTCCAGCGGCTTCAAGAGCCTTCAGGAAGGCCAGGCAGTACAGTTCAACGTGGTAAAGGGCCCCAAGGGCTGGCAGGCGTCTGACGTTCAGCCTCTGTAAGGTTCTGAACCGGATTTGACCAGTTTGGCAAAGGGATAGCCTAGGCTATCCCTTTGTGCGTCTCAAGCGACTCCTCACGGAGAACACGCTCACCGTCGCCCGCACCCATCGGCAAGGAAATTCCCTGTCAAGAGGAATATTGTGTAAACCTATTCATTGCAATAGGTTACATGTGCCGATTTGTGCCACTCGCGATGCTATACTGGTATCAGAGAGAATAAAGAAGGCCCCGATAACCTATCGGGGCCTTTCTCGTTTTGAATCTATATTTTGCGTATAAGTTGTTTTTTTTGCAATAACTTGTAACAGTCGTTCGGACTTAAAGTGTTTACTTTGAAGATTTTGCGCAAATTATGACAGGGGACTACTTCTCCCCCGCCGCACCTAGAGCCATGTCGATAAGAGTCCGCTCCTCGATGTCGTGTGCCTTGGCTGAGCCCGTTGCCGGGGTCGCGCTGGCGCTTCGCTTCACGCTCAGCACTGCGCGGTCGCGCGCTACGCGCCGCAGCAGCGGCATCACGTAGGAGAAGGCCCCCATGTTGGCCGGCTCCTCCTGGACCCAGACGATCTCCTCTGCCCCGGGATGCTGGTCCAGCGCCGCCTGGAGCTCCTCCTCGGGCCACGGATACATCTGCTCGAGGAAGATGATGCCGACGCCCTTCTCCTTGCGCTTCTCGCGCTCCACGCGCAGGTTGTGACCGATCTTGCCGCTGCACACCAGAAGGCGGCGGGGGTTTTGGACGTCGTTGTCCGGAATCACATTCAGGAAGCGGTCGCGACCAAAGTCGGCAACCGGCGACGCAGCATCCGGATGACGCAGCATGCTCTTCGGGGTGAAGACAATCAACGGCTTGCGCCACGAGCGCATCGCCTGCCGCCGCAGAAGGTGGAAGTACTGCGCTGCGGTCGAGGGCTGGCAGATCTGGATATTGTCGTTTGCCGCGAGCTGCAGGTAGCGCTCAATGCGTGCACTCGAGTGCTCCGGCCCCTGGCCTTCGTAGCCGTGAGGAAGCAGCATGACAACGCCGGAGAGCAGGCCCCACTTCGCCTCGCCCGCTGCGATGAACTGATCGATGATGATCTGCGCTCCGTTGGCGAAGTCGCCAAACTGGGCCTCCCACATCACGAGCGCTTCAGGATAGTCGCGGGCGAAGCCGTACTCGAAGCCCAGCACTGCGGCCTCGGAGAGCAGTGAGTTGTAAACCTCGAAGCGGCCCTGCTTGTCGCTAAGGTGTGCGAGCGGCGAGTAGCGAACCTCGGTCTCCGTATCCACGGCAACCGCATGGCGCTGGTTGAAGGTTCCGCGCTGCGAGTCCTGCCCGGTCAGGCGGACCAGCGTACCGCTCTCAAGCAGCGAAGCGAAGGCGACCAGTTCGGCCATGCCGTAGTCGAACGGCTTCGCACCCGAACCCATCTCCTGGCGCTGCTCGAAGAGCTTCTTCACCTTCGGATGAAGATGGAAGTCCTTCGGAACGGTCGTCAGCTGCTGCGCGATCTCATTCACGCGCTCCGCCGAAAGGCCGGTCTTCACCTCATCGGCCGTATCGAACTCGCACCCCTTGTAGTTGTCCCAGTACTCGGGAAGCTCGATCAGTTTTGGAACGTGATCGGCCTTCGTCGCGGCCTTCTGCGCGTCAAGCAGTTCCAGCTGGATCTGCTCGGCCTCCTTGGCAGGGTTCACGCCGATCTGCTCGGCATAGATCTGATAGAGCGGCTTGCGGTCCTTGATGATTGCGTAGCGGCGCGGCTGCGTGACGGTCGGATCATCCACCTCGCTGTGCCCATGCTTACGATAGCCAACAAGATCCACAACGATGTCGGAGTGAAAGCGCTGGCGCCATTCTGTCGCGATCGTTGCCACGCGAACAACCGCGTCGGAGTCTTCTGCATTGACGTGGAAGATCGGAATCGGAAGCCGCTTGGCAAGGTCGGTGGAGAAGCGTGAGGAGTTCGACTCTTCCGGATTCGCCGTGAACCCAAGCAGATTATTCACGATCACGTGGATCGTGCCGCCGATGTTGAAACCGTGGAGTGTCGCCATATTCAGCGCTTCTGCAACAACTCCCTGACCTGCGAATGCGGCGTCGCCGTGAAGAATGATGGGAAGAACCTGCTGCTTGCCGCCTTTGCCGATTCGCTCCTGCTTCGCGCGTGTGCGGCCCATCAGCACGGGGTTCACTGCTTCCAGATGGCTCGGGTTCGATGCGAGGTGAAGATTGACCACCTTGCCCTCGGGCGAGACATAGTCTCCCGTTGCGCCCATGTGATACTTCACGTCGCCGCCGCCCATGGTGCTGCGCGGATCGACGTCTTCGAACTTGGTGAAGATGTCCGACGCAGGACGGCCAATCGTGTTGGTCATCACATTCAGGCGCCCACGATGACTCATCGCGAGCATTGCCTTGGTGACGCCGAGGCTTGAGCCGACTTCGAAGATGCGGTCGAGGAAGGGAATCAGTGCAGTGAGTCCTTCGAGCGAGAAGCGTTTCGTCCCGAGATAACGCGACTGGATCACCTGCTCGAAGAGGTCGGCATGGATAAGCTGCGTAAGGATGTGTGCCTGGTTCTGTCGAGGAGCCGTCTGCTCCATTTTTTCCTGGAGCCACTGACGCTGCTCCGGACTGGGGATGTGCATGAATTCAGCGGCGATGGTCCCGCAGTAGTAGCCGCGCGCCTCAGCAGCGAACTCGCCCTCAGGGGCGGGTGTGGGAAACGGCTCTGGCGGAAGATACTGGCCAAGCGGATCGAGTGCGGTTTGCAGATACCCCCAGCGGCGAAAGATGTCGAAGACTGCTTCGCGGTCGTGTTGTTCGGTGGCTGCTGGTGACGGTGTTAATGCCTCTGCCTTCGTGGCCATTGCTTCCTCGGTATTGGAATATCAGTCGCGCATCGTGGCGCGGGTGTCCTCTTCTATGCTAGTCCTTTCGGCCGTTCGCCGCACGTCAGTACGCTGCAACTTGTGTGAAGGTGGACTAAAGAGTGGCACTCTGAAGCCAGGGCTGGAACTCCTCTTCCCCAAACCCCAGGATCTCGCTGCGCGTCGGTTTTCCCGAGGCAACTGCAAGAATCTCAGCGAAAATTGCGGCTCCTGCCTGCTCTACCGTTTGGGTGCCATCAATGATGGAGCCGCAGTTGATGTCCATGTCGTCGAACATACGCCGAAAGAGTGCGGTATTCGACGCGATCTTGATGGACGGGGTGGGCTTGCAGCCGAATACCGAACCGCGGCCTGTAGTAAAGCAGATCATGTTCGCTCCGCCAGCTACTTGTCCCGTTGCTGAGACGGGATCGAAGCCCGGGGAGTCCATAAATACAAGGCCACGCTCGCGCACCGGCTCCGCGTAGAGGTAGACCTCGTTGAGGTTTGTCGTTCCGGCCTTGGAGACGGCTCCCAGCGATTTTTCGAGGATGGTCGTGAGACCACCGGTTTTATTGCCCGGCTGTGGGTTGTTATCGATGGAGCCTTTGTGGCGTGCGGTGTATTGCTCCCACCAATGGATTCGTTCGATGAGCCTCTCAGCAACCTCGGGTCGCGATGCGCGGCAGGTCAGCAGGTGTTCCGCTCCGTAGATCTCAGGTGTTTCCGAAAGAATCGCGGTTCCACCATTGCGGATCAGAAGGTCGGCAGCTACGCCGAGCGCGGGATTTGCGCTGATTCCGGAATAAGCATCCGACCCGCCGCACTGCAGTCCAAGTACAAGATGCGACGCCGGCACAGGAACACGTGTCGCTTGATTCGCCTGCTCGAGCATCTCGTAGACGGTGACGATGCCGCTGCGAATGGTCGCGCTCGTTCCGCCTTCTTCCTGGATGGTCGAGGTGCGCAGCGTGTTGGTTGCTCCGGTCAGCGTCACGAGGTGATCGATCTGGTTGGTCTCGCAGCCAAGGCCCAGCAGTAGTACGGAGGCAAAGTTTGGATGTGTGGCGTAGCCGGCAAAGACACGACGCAGCAGGTCCGCAGGTTCGCCGTGCTCCGCCATGCCGCAGCCAGTCCCATGCGTGATGGCAACGACTCCATCGACGTTGGGATAGCTGGAGAGGACTTCAGAGGTGAAGTGTGCAGCGATGCGGCGAGCGACGGTAGCCGAGCAGTTCACTGTGGTGAGAATACCCACGTAGTTGCGTGTGCCGACGCGCCCATCAGTGCGACGATAGCCAAGAAAGCATGATGCTTCAGTCGGCTCAACCAGACTGAGAGGACGGATGTCGGATCCGATGGCATAGTCGCGCTGGAAGTCGTCGGTGATCAAATTGTGGGTGTGGATGTGTTCGCCCTGCTCGATAGGCCGGGCCGCAAAGCCAATGATCTGGTTGAACTTGCGAACAGGCTGCCCCGGAAGGATGGTCCTCAGGGCCAGCTTATGCCCAGCAGGAATATCAGAGAGGGTAGTCAGGGCGAAGCCGTCCAGATACTGGCCTGCGCTGACAGTATGAAGAGCTACTGCGACGTCATCCAGATTGCCGAGCTTGAGTATGTGCCCCATTCCTATCCGTCATTCGTTCCCTTCAGGGAATCGAGTGGTATGACCAATGTACTCCTAACTTTGATTCCGCCAAAATCAAAACGTTACAGTCAATTTTTTCAGCCATTTTGCCTCTCTGAGCGAAGTATCTGGCGAGAGGAATACCGCTATGAAACCTACGACGTATTCGTTCGTGTTTTTGCTGTTAATGACTACCGCAGCATCGCCTGCGCAAGGAGTCTTTGACCGGATGAAGCAGTCAGCCAAAGATAAGGCCAATCAGCGGGTGGACGACTCGACCAACAGTACCATTGATAAAAGCGTGAACTCAGTCGAAGGTTCGGCGGCAGCTGCATCACCGAAGTCTTCGACGGTCGCGCAGCCAGCACAAGCCGATTATTCGAACGCTTCACCCGTTGAGGACGCGCCGGTTGCGGCGACAGTGAAGGCTTACCAGAACTACGATTTCACTCCAGGCGATACGATCCTGTTTGCCGACGACTTTGTCGCCACGGCAGACGGAGAATTTCCCGACCAGTGGGAACTGGTAAAGGGACAGGCCGTCGTCAACAAACAGCGGGGCTACCCATCACTTCTGCTTACCGATGGCAACTACGCGCAGGTGAGTCCGCGCGTAAAAACGAAGAACTATCTCGGGCAACAGTTCACAGTGGAATACGACACTTTTTTCGTCTCGGATTCCTATCCGCTGCAGGTGTTCTTTCAGCACGAAGCCGATCAGGACGCGATGATTTCGATAGGTCCGTCTACCGCAGACTATTCCTCAAGCGAGGTCAATCTGGGAAGTGAGCTGCCTGCCACCCTGGGTGGCGACAACTATCCCAATCATTGGCACCATGTTGCGCTCGCGGTGAAGGGGCAACAGATGAAGGTCTACGTCGATCAGTACCGTGTGCTGGTGGTTCCTGATATGCACTTTACGCCGGCGATGCTGGTGATGGGTGGACTTGCCAGCCAGCAGGCTCCTCTGGTCTTTCGTAATGTGCGGATCGCATCGGGTGGCGGGATGAACATCATCGGGCAGAAATTTACGGACGCGAAGATCGTTACGCATGGAATCAACTTCGATGTGGACAAGGCAACTCTGCGGCCGGAGAGCATGGGAACGCTGAACCAGATCAAGCGCATCATGACCGATAGTCCGGACCTGCAGTTCGAGATCGATGGACACACGGACAACACTGGCGTTGCAGCCCACAATCTCACCCTGTCGCAACAGCGCGCCGAAGCGGTGAAAGCGCAGCTTGTCACGATGGGAATCAGCGCTTCTCGTCTGACGGCTAAGGGCTTTGGAGATTCGAAGCCGACCGCCGACAATACGACGTCCGAAGGCAAGGCGAACAATCGTCGCGTGGAGTTTGTAAAGATCAGCTAGCAACAGATCATTGAGGGACGGGTGCAGTAGAGCTTTCTCCAGAGGGAGAGGGCTGAGGGTCTGTCGCAGAAGGATCGGTAACGGTTGCCACTCCCGGCAGGATCGTCGAGGTTGCTTTGAACTTGCGATAGTCCGAATACGTGACATGGATCGAGCCGTTCATGCTCACAAAAAGCATTACCCGCGCCGCTCCCTGTCCTTCAATCCGTGAAGGAAGCCAGACTTCACCGTTGATCTTCCTTTGTTCCATGGAAAAGCTGGTGTCCTTCTTGATGTTGATCACCAGACCAGCACCAATCTTGAAGTTGTTGATGAAGTGACCTTCAAGACGAGTGATGGTGCGGTCTTCCTCATCGACCCAGATGGTTCCGGCTAACGAGCGAATAAGATCTTCGGCGCGATTGCGAGTCTTGGCTTTGGGGTCGCCCGTGTAATCGACGGCAATGGTGTCGCGCCCGCTGAGCTGCACACGACGCGGGTTCGTAAAGCTGCCGAGAACAAGAAAGCGCGAGACGGTGATCTCCTCGTGGCCGTGCGAATCAGTTTCTTCGCCTTTGGCGTTCGCCTTAACTTTGCGTTCCTTGGCCTTGGCAATCTCCTTGTCGATGCGCTCATCTTCCTTCTTCTGCTCGTCAGCAGTGAGGTCCTTGCCGTCCTTGCGGGTGAGCTTATGGACCTGGACCCCATTGATCCAGAAGATGTCGTATTCGCGGGTTTCGGACTTCTTGCCATCTCCCTCCTGTTCCGTGGCTACCTCGTGGTACAGGTAGTCCTTCTGAACGATTTCAGAGGTGTGTTGGTGCTGCTCCACCTCGTGCATGAGCGTAGGAATATCAGGCAAAGGGCGATTGTTTGTGGATGGCTCCGATGGAGTCTGCGCAAGAGCACCTGGTATCGCCAAGAAGAGGGCCGCGAGGCGTAGTGAGCTGAGCGTTGCGAAGGTCATCGTTACCTGCTTCTACTATAGACGCGGCAAATCGCGGATGGCCTTTACGGTTTCTCTATATCAAAGATGATTTGATGGGATAAGACTCCCCTGAGAGGTGCTTATGGCTCTTCTTCTTCGCCACACGTGGATGGTTCTCTTAATGTGCATGCTTGTGTGCTTGCCCGGTCTTGCGCAGGTCACAGAGGTCGCACAAAAGGACGAGGTAGAAGAACTGCGGCAGATGGTGCGAGATCTTTCAACTCGTGTCGCGGTCCTGGAGGCCCAACAGAGGGGTACCGTTGTTGCTGTCGATCGCGATGCGGCAAAAGGCGACGCAAAGGTGGCAGCTGGTACAGAGGCTATCGCGGGAGTCGCCAGTCTTGAGAGTGCTCACGCTTCCGTTACGGTCGCAGAACCGCATTCGGTCTCCGCTGCTGTCGCTTCTTCTTCTCCTCCTGTTTCTGAAAAGGCACAGGATTCGCTGTCGCGGGGATTGCTTCCTGGTGGCGCGACATGGAACTTTCTCTTCGATGGCTACTATGGCTACGACTTCAATCATCCTCTCGGACGCGTGCAATACCTCCGGGCCTACGATGTGCTGAGCAATGCGTTCAGCATTAACCAGACGGGAGTGGTATTGGCGTTGGACCCGAATGTCGCTGAAGGCAGACGCTATGGCGTACGGCTTGATCTTCAGTTCGGCCAGGCGACCGATACATTGCAGGGGAATCCTGCGAACGAGCCACGGCCTGAGATATATCGCAACATCTTCCAGGCCTATGGCACCTATGTCTTCCCACTGAGCAAAGGATTGACCGTCGATGTGGGCAAGTGGTCGAGTTCGATAGGGATCGAGGGGAATTACACGAAAGACCAGATGAACTATTCGCGGGCGTTCTCCTTTGACTATCTCCCCTTCTACCATGCAGGTCTGCGTGCCAATTACAAGATTAGCGATCGAATTGCTGTGAACTACTGGCTGGTGAACGGGACCCAGCAGTCTGAACCGACGAACTCCTACAAGGACGAGCTGTTTGGTTTGGCAGTGCAGCCCGCAAGAAATCTCTCGTGGACAGTGAACTACTACATCGGACAGGACCATCCAGACTCTCTGCATGCGACGGATTGCAGAGGGCCAATTCAGCCGGGATTGTGCCTAACGCCTATCTCGCCGGCTCCGGACGGCAAACAGCATATTTTCGATAGCTATGGGACGTGGAACGTAACGCCGAAGATGACATTGGCGCTCGAAGGCGATTACGTCATATCAAGGCTGTGGGCGAATGCTGCTCCAGGGCAATCATCAGCTCCATCGCACGTCGCTGGCGGCGCGGGGTATGCGCGATATCAGTGGACACGTCGAAATGCGGTTGCTGGGCGGGCCGAGTACTTCTCCGATCGCGATGCGCTGTTCAGCGGAACCTCGCAGGCCCTTAAGGAATTTACAGAAACCTATGAGTACAAAGTGGCTGACGGCCTGCTGACGAGGATCGAATACAGGCGCGACTGGTCCAACGTTCCTTTCTTTCTGACAACCAAGGTCGGAGTCCTCTCATCGCACCAGGACACGCTGACAGTTGGGATGGTGTGGTGGTACGGAGGCAAGCAGGGAGCATGGTAAGCCCCGATATTTATTTTTGATGAGGCTCAGGTGTAATTTCTCGAGCGTAGATCTGGTAGGAGATGCGAGGGGCCTCTTCACCCTGGTGGAGTACGCGCACACGAGCACGAATAGCCTCGTCCGCCGCGGTGATCCGCTCACGAGAGCGCAGGTAGTCGAGCCAGGACTCCATGAGGAAGGTTTCGTTGAGGTGCTCGGGATCAAGAGCGTCTCGATAGATGCCCCAGCGGATGGCGCCGTCACGGAGACGGACACCTCGCAACCGGTGAATCGCGTGTGTGAACTCAGCATAGCGATGGATAGGGATGCGGTAGTCGATCGAGATGAGAACCGGACCTGCATGGAGAGGATCGTCAGCTTCGCCGATGTCGTCGGGCGGAAACGGCATCGGCTGCGGCGCGGGACGTGTTGGTTGACGTGGAGTGTGGTCTGGAATCGGGCCTTGGAGAATATGGAAGCGGCGGATGAAGGGGTACGTGACCGCGAGCCCACAGGCAGAAGCGGCGAGAGCAATGGGTGTCGACGTATGCTCAGCGACGAAGCCCCACAGGATAGAGCCAGAGGCCATACCGCCCTGGAAGGTCATCAAGTAGGTTCCGAGAGCGCGGGCCTGCACCCAGGCCGGGACCGAAAGTTGGACCGAAGTGTTGAGCATTGACATAGTGCTTGTCCAGACAAAGCCGGAGACAATGAGTGTTGGAATGATGATGGCGGGGTAATGCACGTAAGCCAGCACAAGCAGAGTTGCGACGTCATAAAAGGTGGCGGCAGCAATAATCTGGTCGGCGGTGAAGCGTCGACGGATGCGCGGTAGCTGTGTGGCGGCGATGACGGCGCCAAGGCCGAGCGAGCAATTCAAGATGCCGTAACCAAGAGCCCCTTGGTTTAAATCACGTTTCGCAACGACGGCAAGCAGTGCCCAGATGGCGGAGACAAAGAAGGTAAAAGTGAATGCCCGTGCGAGCGATGACTGTAGTTCGGGAGCATAGCGTACATATCGAAGCCCCGTCATGATGGAACCTGCAATACGTTCCGACGGAAACGCCGACTTGAACAGCGGTGTGCGCTTCCAGTTGTAGAGGACCCAAATGACGCCGGCAAATGAGATGGCGTTAAGGAAAAATACTGAGCCTGCTCCGGTATGAACGCTTGCGAATCCTGCGATCATCAGGCCGCCGAGTGCAGGTCCAACGGCTCGGGCAAGATTATTTGAGGCGGCATTGAGCGAGACCGTATCGGGGATGAGTGTGCGTGGCACCAGCTCTGGAACAATAGCCTGCCAAGCAGGATTGTTCATCCCTGAGCCAATATTCAGTAGAAATGTAAAGGCGAGTAGCGTCCAGGGTGAGATATGCCCGAGGAAGGTCAGGACAGCGAGGATCGCGACCGAGCCAAGCATCCAGGCCTGCCAGAAGATGAGCAGCTTGCGCCGATCGAAGATGTCTGCTGTTGCTCCTGCGAGTAGACCGAAGAGCAGCACCGGCAATGAAGCTGCGGTTTGCATCAGCGCTATAAGCAGCGGCGATGCCGTCAGCACCGTCATCAGCCAGGTGCCGGCAGTGTCCTGCATCCAGGTGCCGACTGACGAGATTGTGGAGGCGATCCAACGATCGCGGAAGAGTGGGATGCGAAGCGGAGCAAACCCGCTGGGTGTGGGATCGGCGACAGCTACGAGCGGACCGGAGTTGGGCGTCTCAAGAGGCATCGCTCAGCCTCTAGTGTACTCAGTTGTCGGTATGCCTGATCGATGGTGCTGGCAAAGATGAGGCGGGAAAATCCCGCCTCCTGAATTAGATGGGTTCTAATTGAGCGAGCTAGAAGAGGAGCTTTAAGCCGAATTGCAGCTGTCGTGACGTGGTTGCAGTCGCCGTAATGACGCCAGCAGTCGGGCTAGCTACGACTGCAGTTGTCTGGTTGGCTGCTGGGCCCTGGATCGGGCCAGAGGTAAAGACAACCGGATTTGGAGTAGCGAAGTTCGTTCGGTTGAGGACGTTGAAGAACTCTGCGCGGAACTGCACGTGCAGGCGTTCCGTGACCTGTGTTCCTTTGAGCAGTGAAAGGTCTGCATTCGCAAGTCCAGGACCAGTAAGGGTGTCGCGCCCGAGATTCCCGACGGTGCCGTAGGCCGGAGCAAGAAATGCGGCCGGATTGAAGTACTGCTGTGGTGTGCGTTGATACAGATTGCCCAGGAAGTTCGGATTGATATCGGGCCGCACAGGATTGCGTGTATCGCCGGAGCCAGTGGGGTTGTATCCGAGTTGCGGCGAAAAGGGGAAGCCCGATTGAAGTGCAATGATGGTGCTGATCGTCCACCCACTCACTGCACGATTTGCAAGTCCTCCGAGATTGGAGCCGAAGGCATGGCCGCGCCCAATGGGCAGATCGTATGTGCCGTTGATGGCGACCAGGTGGCGCACGTCAGTCGCTGCACGGCCATAGTCGATGCTGGGATCGGCAGGATACGACACGAAGGCGGGAGTGTTAGCACTGACACTCGTGTTCCACGCCGAGCCGTTATCCAGGTTCTTCGAGAAGGTGTAGTTTCCCCGGACCTGCAGGCCGCGCGCGAAGCTGCGCCGGAGATCGACGACGAGGCCGTTATAGTTGCTGATGCCCTGCGAGATCCACGAAGTCGTATTGGCAACAGCCGGATTCACCTTGTTCGTCGTGGGATAGTAGATCACTCCATTGGTTACGGTAGCGAGGGGCTCGTTGAGGTCGGCGGAGAGTATCTGATGGTAGCCATGTGAACCGAGATAGCCCAGAGTGAGTGAGGTGTTTGGCGCCAGCTGCTGCTCGATGTGAAGGCTCCATGAGACGACCGTGGGCGTGGCTATATCACTCTGAACGCTCGAGGGGGAAACAAGGGTGCCCGGCGAGGGCTTTGTGGAAGAATTAATGTTCAAGCTTGAGACTGGAACATTTGCGAGTGCAAGGGTGGTGTTGAATGGAGCTGCCTGGTCGAGTCGGTAGTCCAGTGTGTCCAGTAAGGAGTAGTGCATACCGAAGCCTGCTCGAATGCTCGTTCGGCCGTTGCCGCGCACATCCCAAGCCAGGCCTACGCGAGGAGCGGGCAGAAACTTCGCGCGGTTCTCGGTGAGAGGGGAAGAGCCGATCACAGGATTCGTGTCGATGATGCCGTTCGTGAACCTGTAGTTGGAGGCGCGGCCTTGGGACTCATTGAAGCCGTTCGTAGATTCGATACGAATGCCTGCGCGAAGTTCGACGCGCGGCGTCAGACGAATGGTGTCCTCAAGATAACCCGCACCGAGCCACGACCTCCAGCCGAGCGCCGTGGGAGAGGGCACAACAGAGAAGGTCTTCACTGCGCCTTGCAGAAAAGTTGTGAGCGAGGCAAAGGACGCTTGCCCGAACTGGTTCTGCGCAAGGTTATCGTTGGACTGAAGTCTCTGGATCCAACCTCCTGCCTCGATCTGGTGACGTCCACGCGTCCAGAAGATGTGGTCGTCGAAGGTAAAGAGATTACGCGTAGTCGCGTTGTTCGATCCAACGTTAGCTCCTGCGCCCGTAATCTGTGAAGACCCGTTAGACGCTGTTGATCCCGCAATCACGATGGCTCCAACCGGCTTGCCGGCAACCCATCCGGGAACGGTCGCTCCATCGAGAGGAGACGATGATCCTAGAAAGAAGAAGGATGCTCGGGAGAAGCCAAAGCGTGCGGTGTTCAGCAGGCGAGGCGAAAAGACATGCTGCTCCTGCAGGCTCGCAACCTGCTCGCGCAGATCCTCGTCGATCGAAGCGAGTGGATTTTGCGTAGGTGTGTCGGCAGTGGAATCGTCAATGGTGTAGACGGCGAAGAAGAGATCACTCGGGCTGATGTTGTAGTCGAAGCGTGTGGTGCCGAAGTCCTCGCGGATATGCTGCATCGGGTTTGAGTAAGCCAAAGCGATGCCTGTCGGGTTTCCCTTTGCGTCGAGCAGCGCAGGGCCATTCGGGGTTGGCCAGAGGTTTAAGAGAGGAGCAACTCCCGAGGCGACCCCGTAGTTTTTGCGTGGTCCTGCGGGGTTGGCTGGATCCGGCAGAAAGCCCTGTCGGGCCTGCGCGTCAGGTACAAAGGTGACGTCGGAGAGACCGAGATTCTGGCGATAGCCTTCGTAGTTGGCAAAGAGGAAGAGTTTGTCGCGTCGGATTGGACCGCCGATTGAGCCGCCAAAGTTATTGCGCTGGAACGCCGGAATATTTTCCTGATCAAAATAGTTACGAGCGTCAAGAGCCGAGTTGCGAAGAAATTCGTAGACAGAGCCGTGAAGATGATTTGTTCCTGACGCAGTGACGATAGAGATCTGTGCGCCCTGTCGTTTTCCGTAACTCGCCGAGTAGGTGTCGGTAACGACGTTGAACTCGCGCACCGCATCCACGCCCAATAACTGGCCACTGGTGCCGCCTGGGGTGACGTTGATCAATGAAGCCCCGGTGTACTCGACGCCATTTAGGAGAAAGAGATTGTCCTGCGGTCGCCGACCGGAGATAGCAAACATATTGCCGACCGACGAGTTCGACGTGCCGATGGTCCCAGAGCGCTGGCCCGTGTAGTTAACGACTGCAGGGTTGAGCGTGATGAGCTGGTCGTAGCTGCGCCCATTGAGAGGAAGCTGCTTGATCTGCCGCTCATCGATCAGTCCCGAGGTCTGCTGGGTCGAAAGATTGACGACTGGGGGTGTGTCTTCAACTGTGATCTGCTGCTTAACAGAATCGACCGTAAGCTTCAGCTCGATCTGCTTGCTTTGCCCGATGGTAAGGGGGATGCCAGTGCGTCGCTCGGCCGTGAAACCCGGATGTTCTGCTGTGATTGTGTAGGTGCCGATGGGGACCGAAGGAGCGGAGAAGCGGCCGTCGGGGCCTGTAGTGAGGTGGCGCTCGTTGCCAGTTTCGTCGTTGTGGACAAGCACAGAAGCATCCGAGAGTGCGGCTCCTGAGGGGTCGGTGACGAGGCCTGTGAGGGTTCCTCCGACGACCTGGGCATTTGAGTGGAGCGCGGTGAGCGCGAAGAAAGCCAGAAGCGCGGCGACGAGAAGTATCTCGGCGGGTGAGAGTACGAACTTGCGTGTGCGGCCTTGCATGAGAGACTCCGAATATTTGGGGCGCTCACCTCATTTGGAAAGGGGTGAGCTACGCGAACACTTCTTTGTCGATGGGGACTGGTTCTCGCGCTACAGGCGACAACAACAGCGAACCGGAGTGAGGAAGGGCAGAGTCATCGCGCGACTCCGTGGTTGTAGCTCCAATAAACGAGGCCCAGCGTGATCAGGGCAATGAAGATCTCGCCAAGAATGCCGACGATCAGCGGACGCCAGCCCTGGCCTGTTAGGTCGCGTAAATTCGTGCGTAGGCCAACCCCAGCAAAGGCGGGAAGAAAGGCCCAGCGCGAGAGGTTCGCGAGACTAGTGAGCTGTGTGTGGCTAAAGAAGCCCGAAGTCGCAAATATCGACAGTGCTAAGAAGCCGAGGATGAACTTCGGAAACTTGCGCCACAGGAAGATGCCCTTGTGCTCGACATCGGGAGCAAGACCGCGCGAGGACCAGTAGACCGCATAGGCCAGAACTACGAACCCGATGAAGCCGGAGCGAGCAGTCTTCGCAAGCACGGTCCAACGGCCGGCCTCTTCGCCATAGAGCGAACCAGTGACGAGCGATTCGGCCGTGTTGTCGACTGCGAGTCCGGCCCACATGCCGTAGCCCTGCTGGCTCATGTGAAGTGCATGGCCGATTGCGGGAAAAGTAAAAAGCGCGATCGCGCCGAGCGTCAGGATGGCGGCTATTGCAGTTGAGGTGTCCTCTTCTTCGGGTTCAATGGCTCCCTGGGCAGCCATGATGGCGGTTACGCCGCAGATACTTGAGCCAATCGCCAGTAGTGAAGTGAGCTTGGGAGGAAGGCGGAAGATTCGCCCCAGCAGGTGCATCACGGAGAGCGAGAGGATGAGCTCCACGGCTACGAGCGCCAATGAAAGGCCGCCGATGTGCAGGATGTCCTGGAGAACGAAGCGCGCACCGACCAGCACGATGCCGAGCTTGAGCCACAGCTCATAGGTGGCGACCCCCGCACGAAAGAGAGGCGCAACGCCCATCGAGTTTCCGATTGCGAGGCCAAGAAGAATCGCCCAGAGGACGTATTCGAGGTGTGGGAAGGGAACTCCCGGATGTGACGTGCGAAGTTGCGTGAAGGTGTGCTCGAGCAGCTTGCCTAGAAATCCAATCCCGAAGAGCAAACCAATGCCCGGCAGCACATGCAGAAACCGCGTCGTCAACGACGGGGCGGCAACGGCAACCGGACTCGGGATAGTGTGGGCAGACATAAGCGACCAGGTGCGCTTTAGAACGAAACCGGTGGAAGGATGTTAAAGCGGATGAGCGCGGCCAGTGTCAGCGCGATTGCGACGGCGATAAGGTCGATGTTGATGCGGGTGTGACTGGTCTGAGGTGCTGCCATGCGTGCCTCGATTCGTAGGAAATGGCTGGGGAGCGGATGACGCGGGCAAGAGAAAACCCACGTAGGCGTCTGGCGCTGTTACGTGGGTTCCTGAAATCCTCTAAGACTGATTTTTGGAATTCAGCTTAGGTGAGGGAGAGTCCGACGCAGCAGCAACAGGTGCCCTGACAACAGAGGCAACAGTTACAGACTGCGGTGTGCTTCAATCCCATGCATACGAGGCTAAAACGTTCGGAGCGGAGCGTCAAGGCTGTCGGCAATTTAGTTGGGTTTAAAAAGGAAACCCACGCAGCGCGGTGGGGGCTGTTGCGTGGGTATTCCGGTAAAGCAACGAAGTGGGTGGACTTCGTTAGCAACTGACTCAACCCGAAGGGAGTCCTGTCACTTCGGTTAAGATAGCGAGAATTCAGGGCAGAGTCAAGCATCTCCCTGCCTCAAACAGGAACGTCCCCGAATCAAAGCGGCCTGGCACTCGTTATTTTCGTTATCTCATGTTAATTCAGTAATATATGCCCCTGTAATCCAATATCTCTGACGAGCTTTTGCGATTACCCCGAGTGCACGTTTGTCACAACCGGCAGATCAGAAGTTCTCGCTCGTAGATCATCTCCGGAGGGAGGTGGTCGTGGAGGGCCAGGAACAGCTCCTCGTGATCCATCACCTCGCGGCGCCAGGCCCCGCGATCGACAGTCTGGAGTTGGTCGAAGAGTTCACGTAATTTCTCACGGGGAATATTAAGGCCCTCCCAATTGATGTCCTCAAAGTGTGGTGTCCACCCAACTGGTGTCTCCTTGCCCTGGGCACGGCCACGGACGCGGTCTACGACCCACTTCAGCACTCGCATATTTTCCGAGTAACCGGGCCAGAGGAACTTGCCGTCCTCGCCCTTGCGGAACCAGTTCACGTGAAAGACTCGTGGCGTGGAGGTGAGCGAGCGCTGCATCTTGATCCAGTGCCTGAAGTAGTCACCCATGTGGTAGCCGCAGAAGGGAAGCATGGCCATCGGGTCGCGCCGTACCTTTCCGAGGGCACCTCCGGCGGCAGCAGTCGTCTCTGAGCCCATCGTCGCTCCCGCATACACTCCGCCAGACCAGTTGAAGGCTTGGTATACGAGCGGCATTGTCGTCGAGCGGCGGCCGCCGAAGATGATGGCTGAGATGGGCACGCCTTCTGGCGCCTCCCAGTCAGGATCGATCGTCGGACATTGGCTGGCTGGAGCGGTGAAGCGGCCATTGGGATGGGCGGCCGGTTGCCCGGTCTGCTTTCCGATCTCCGGTGTCCACACGTTGCCGCGCCAATCGAGACACTCGGCCGGAGGCGTGTCGGTCATGCCCTCCCACCAGACTCCGCCTTCTGGAGTGAGAGCGACATTGGTAAAGATGGTGTTCTTCGCGAGCGTCGCCATCGCGTTGGGATTGGTCTTGGCGCTGGTTCCGGGAGCCACGCCGAAGAAGCCAGCCTCAGGGTTGATGGCACGGAGCTGACCGGTGTGATCGGGTTTGATCCATGCGATGTCGTCACCGACGGTCCAGACTTTCCACCCGTCGAAGCCGGCCGGAGGGATCAACATTGCGAAGTTCGTCTTGCCGCAGGCCGACGGGAAGGCTGCCGCAACGTAGGTCTTCTCCTTCGACGGCGACTCGACGCCGAGGATGAGCATGTGTTCCGCCATCCATCCCTCATCGCGGGCGATGTTGGATGCGATGCGCAGAGCAAAACACTTCTTGCCGAGGAGAGCGTTGCCACCGTAGCCAGAGCCATAGGACCAGATCTCGCGGGTCTCAGGGAAGTGGACGATGTACTTCTCGTCATTGCACGGCCAGGAGACGTCCTGCTGTCCGGGTTCGAGCGGCGCACCGACGGAGTGCATACAAGGGACAACGCGTTTGATGTCCTTGTCGATCTCGGCGAAGACTGGAGCACCGATGCGGGCCATAATGCGCATGTTGACGACGGCATAAGCGGAGTCCGTGAGTTGGACGCCGATCTGCGACATGGGTCCGCCAACCGGGCCCATGGAGTAGGGAAGCACATACATGGTGCGGCCGCGCATGGAGCCGCGGAAGAGCTGTTTGAGCTTGCGGCGCATCGCGTAGGGGTCTTCCCAGTTGTTCGTCGGGCCTGCATTGTCCTTCGAGAGCGAGCAGATGAAGGTGCGGTCCTCGACGCGGGCGACGTCATTCGGCGCAGAGCGAGCGTAGAAGCATCCCGGCCACAGCTTCTGATCAAGTTTGGTGAAGGTTCCCGCGTCTACGAGTTGCTGGCAGATGGCGTCGTACTCGGCCTTCGATCCGTCCACCCAGTGGACGGAGTCAGGCTGCGTGAGATCTGCCATCTTTTCGACCCAGCGGATGAGGTGCTTGTTGGTTGTGGGCGGGGCGGCGGGGAGTACGGCGGTTCCGGTCTTCTCGGTCTTCATGGGTGTCGTTGGTTCTTCCTGTTCCAGTAGATTAAGTCTTCGCCTCCCCCGAGAGGCTGTCAACCAGAGATGCTTTCGCGCTCTCTCCAGAAGCCGAGCAAGGTGGATGCTGCAGTAAAGGTAAGAGGACCGAGGACGATTCCAGTGATTCCGAACAAGGTGACTCCGCCGAGTATAGATACCAGCACTGCGACCGAGTGCTGCTTGAGTTGTGGGCCCACCATGACAGGGTAGAGGAAGTTGTCGATCGTGCTGACGATGGCCCCTCCCCAGATGGCGAGCATGGCTGCCTTGATCCAGTGACCGCTGAGGCCGACGAAGAGGGCGATGGGAGCCCAGACGAGGACGGCGCCGAAGGCGGGAATCATGGACATCACTGCTGTCAGGACTCCCCAGAGAAAGGCATTGGGAACGCCAAGCAGCCAGTAGGCAAGACCCCCGAGAACTCCCTGAATTCCGGCGATGGTCATGCGGCCGAGCGCGGTCGCCATGATAGTTCCGCGCAGCCGTTCCAGCAGCACTTCGGCGTCGCCGTCGTCCAGCGGGAGAAGCGAACGGACGAAAGCACTGGCGAGAGCGCGGTCGCGATAAAGGAAGAAGAGGATGAAGAGCATGATCACGATCTGCGTGATGGCCCCGATGGAGTTTCCGATGATGCCGGCGAGTTGGGTACCAAAGAAGCCGGCGACGGATTGCGCGGTCTTCTGCTGGTCGATGTTGCTGGTGAGGGAGAGGATGCCAGCGGACAGAGCAGGGTGTCGCGAGAAGTAGTCCGAGATCTTCTGCTGCGTGGAGTCGGTGCGGAGGCTGGTAACGATTCCGGCGATCTGCTCTCCGACGCTCTGGGCGAGAAAGAAGGCCGGGATGATAAGGCTGAGCAGAATCAGGACAACCGCGACGAGCGCGCAGAGATTAGGCCGCCTGATCTTTGTTGCGAGCCATCGATAGGGGCGCTCAGTGACGACGGCGATCACGATTGCGCCGACGATGGCGGCGAGGAACGGCCTCATGATCAGTCCTGCAACGACGAGGACGGCCAGCGTGATAAGGAAGAGCGCGATCTGTTTCCAGCGTGTCACGTCACTGCCAGACTGCATGAGACCTCGGAGAAAGTTCTTTATGGCTGCTCCATTATGGTGTACCTCGGTTCGCTGGAGCGAGCGGTCGAGGCTGGCGAGCTTTCCACAGATAAATCTTTCTAGCGTGGTCAGGCCGAGTTGGGGATGGTGGCGAGAGCGCTCTTCACGACTGTGGGCGGACTGGTTCGCACGGGGACCCTCCCCCTCCCGCTAAAGTGTGTCAAAATATTCAATCTATACGTCTTAGCCTTGTACCTCTACGTTCGTTCCGATTAAAGTAAGATGCCCGGCGGGTGGCCGGGCGTCTCTTTCTCTTCTTAAGTTAATTGTATCAACGGTGTCAAGGAATTCACGGGATGCGCTGGGGTGAAACGCGGGCGTAGGCGATGCGGGCGATTCCATGTGAAGGGTGAGATAGAGCGGGCGATGAGCCCACATCTCAGATTCGAGATGTGGGGTACCGGGCATCCGGCGTTTGTTGGGGGTTAGCTGGCAGCCTCGAGGACCAGTACAGTGGCGATGGGGTCAAGGGACTTCGATGGGAGTTGGACGTCCAGGGCTGTACCGTTCTGCGTGACCTTGAGGGCCTTGTGTGCGGGATCGGCCAGAAGGTAGGCGCGGGTGACCTTGCGAGGCATCTTTTCTACGTGGAAGGTGTCTTTCCAATCGAAGATCTCGACGTAGACCTTGTTGCCTTTTGTGGTGGAGCGCCAGTTCCAGGTAGGAACGAACTTGGGCTTGCCGTCGCGGCCTTTTTCGGTGGTGGAGAAGGTTCCGGTCGGGGTGTCGAAGATGGTTGCGGAGGTGCCATAGATGGCATCGCCGTTTACCTTGAGCCATTGGCCGACCTGCTGGAGGCGCTCTACTTCAGGCTGGGGGACGATGCCTTTGGAGTCAGGACCGATGTTCAGGAGGTAGTTGCCGCCTTTGCTGGCGATGTCGATGAGGTTGCGCAGTAGAGTTTCGGTGGACTTGAAGTTGGTGTCGAAGTACTTGTAGCCCCACGTGTCGTTCATGGTCATGCAGGACTCCCAGTCGCGGCCGGGGTAGCCCTGGGCGGGAATGTACTGCTCGGGGGTCTCGGTGTCGCCCTTGTAGGTTCCGCCGAGACGGTTGTTCCAGATGAGGTTAGGGTATTTGTTAAGGAGCTTGACGACCTCGGCGGAGCGCTCGGGGGTCATGGCCTTACCGGGGGTGTCGAACCAGACGACGACGGGGTAGCCCTTGTAGTTCTCAAGCAGCTCTTTGATCTGGGGGATGGACTTGTTCTTCAGGTAGTCGTCGAAGGAGCCGTCCTGGGCCTTGTCCCAGTGACCGGTGTCCTTGTTGTGGTCGCCCCGAACGGCGGCGGCTCCGCCTGGGGCGGTCCAGTCCTGCGACTGAGAGTAATAGAAGCCGAGCTTGACGCCCTGCTTGCGACACTCCTCTGCGAGTTCTTTGAGGGGGTCACGCTTGAACGGAGTGGCAGCGACGATGTTGAAGGGGTCGACCTTGGAGTCAAACATGGCGAAGCCATCGTGGTGCTTGGAGGTGATGACGATGTACTTCATGCCGGCGGTCTTGGCGAGGGCGACGATGTCGTGGGCGGAGAAGCCGGTGGGATTGAAGTCTTTGGCAAAGGCCTTGTAGTCGGCGACGGGAATGGAGAGGTCATTCATTATCCACTCGCCGATGTGGTCGGTGCGTTTGCCGTGCCATTCGCCGGCGGGTATGGAGTAGAGACCCCAGTGAATGAACATGCCGAAGCGTGCATCGCGCCACCAACTCATGCGGGCATTGCGCTGGGCTGGAGTCTCTTTATCCTGGATGGCAGGGACGGGATGGTTTACGGGCGTCTCGTCGGGTCTGGAGCCTTGAAGCTGAGCCTGTGCGAGAGAGGCGGAGGCGAGCAAGAGTCCTGCGGCGATGGAACGGTCGAGAAGATTCACGGAGGTTCCTTGAGATGAAGTAACGGCACGGGAATTATAGGTGAAAGTTTATATTTATGGGTGCAAGTATTTTTAAGCAAGAAAGCAGACGCTACAATTCCGGGATGAGGATACCGCGAGTCGTGATGGGAGGGCACAGTGTGGTTGCGGCAGTGTTGCTGGCTGCGGGGTGCGTGCGAGCGGATGCGGCGACGGGTGATCCGCAGGAGCTGAAGGATGTTCAGAAGCTTGCGGTGTGGAGCATGTCGCACCCCGATGTTGGGATGGCTGATGATTCATGTGGCATCAAGGACTCTGGTGCGTATGAGGCGGTACGCCTGGACTATGAGGTGGATTCGGAGTTGAAGGACGCGGCGGCTATGACGAAGGTGAAGTCGCTGGATCAGAAGGTGGTGCAGATGCTGGTGGGACGGCATTGGGTGGCGATCAAGATGGCGAAGGGCGGAGGTGGGATTCCGAACCTGCGACGGTGTTACCGGAAGAACGGCGTGATTGCGCAGATCTACCAGACGACGGCGCGATGTGCGATGAATAAACCATGCACGGCGTATGACGGGTTCACGGTTGTGTTCTATATGCCGAAGAACGGGTGATGGCAGCGGTATTATCGCTGTGGTGAATGACGATTTAAAAACGGGAAGCGAAGCTGAGCAGATGGTAGGGCGTCTGCGTGCAGGAGATATGCGGGCGCTGGCGCGTGCTGTTTCGGTGGTGGAGGATGGCGGAGCGGGTGCGGCGGAGCTGGTTGCCGCCTGCCGCCCTTATGTGAAGGATGCGCTGCGGGTAGGAGTGACGGGTGCGGCTGGGGCGGGCAAGAGCACGCTTGTGGATCAGATGGTTCGGTGGCTTAGGAATAGAGGCGAGCGCGTAGGTGTGGCGGCGGTGGATCCGACGAGTCCTTATACGGGAGGCGCGTTGCTGGGAGACCGGATACGGATGCAGGGCTTCGTCGGCGATGACGGAGTTTATGTAAGGAGTCTGGCATCGCGGGGGGCGGGGGGTGGTGTCGCTCGGGCAGTGGACGATGTGTGCGATGTAATTGCGGCTTCGGGGCGGGAGACGGTGCTGATTGAGACGGTCGGGGTGGGGCAGGACGAGGTGGAGGTCGCTCGGCTAGCCGATGTGACGGTGCTGGTCCTAGTCCCGGGGATGGGGGATGACGTCCAGAGTATGAAGGCTGGACTGATGGAGGCGGCGGACATCTTTGTCGTGAACAAAAGCGATCGCGAGGGAGCGGCGCAGGTGGAGTCGGAGATCGTGGCAATGCAGGGGTTGAGTGCGGGGCGTGGGGGGTGGGTTCCACCAGTCGTTCGAACCGTGGCGACTACGGGTGAGGGCGTTGGAGAGCTGATGGAAGCTGTGCGCCGATGTGCTTCGCAGAAGGAGGGTGCGAAGAGGTCGGAACGGATGATTGAGCTGAAGCTGGATCACCTGGGCGTGGCGGTAAAAAGCATCGCCGCGGCTCGTGGATTTTATGAGGCTCTGGGGATGATGGTGACGCACGAGGAGACGGTGGAACATGAGCAGGTGAAGACGGCGATGCTTCCATTGGGAGAGAGCAGAGTGGAGTTACTGGAACCAACAGCGGAGGATTCGGTAATCGGGAGGTTTCTGGCGAAGCGTGGAGAGGGGCTTCATCATATTGCGGTGCGGGTGGAGGATGCGGATGCAATGTTTGCGAGGTTAAAGTTAGATGGAGTGCTGCTGGCGAGCGATGCGGTGCGCGTGGGTGCGGGCGGGCACCGATACTTCTTTGTGCATCCGGCGAGCACGGGTGGAGTGCTGCTGGAGATTGTGGGCAAGGCATGCTGAGGATTCTGTTAATAGATACGTGTGGAAGTGAGGGGAGTGTTGCGCTGGCCTCGCAGAGCGAGATTGTTGCGAGTGAGACGCTGCCGGGGAGAAGCGCTTCGGAGCGGCTGGTTGCAGTGGTTCGTGGGATGGTGCATACGCAGGGGTGGAAGTTGCGGGAGCTTGCGGCAATTGTGGTAGTGCATGGGCCGGGGTCGTTTACAGGGGTCCGAGTGGGGCTTAGCGCGGCGAAGGGTTTGAGTGAGGCGAGTGAGGTGCCGGTGGTGGCGGTGTCGCGGCTGGCAGTTCTGGCTGCTGCTGCGGGTGAGGTTGAGGGTGAGGTGTGCGCGGTTCTGGATGCAGGACGAGAGGAGTTTTATTGCGGGGTGTATGTGGGGCAGCGATGCGTGCGCGAGGCTCTGATGACGGAGGCAGAGGTTCGCGAGGTGGCTGCGGGGTGTGAGGCGGTGGTGGTGTGTGAGGTAAAGGTTGCGGAGACTCTGCGGGAGTTGGAGCCGCGGCTCGTAGGTGAGCCGGTTGCGGGGGATGCGTTGCCGTTTGCTGTGAAGAGGGTTGTGGCGGGGGAGTTCGATGATGTGGCGACTCTGGATGCGAACTATCTGCGACGTTCGGATTCGCTGTTTGCGAAGCCGAAAGGGGAGCCTGCGCGGTGAGGATTCGTACAGCCGTTACAGAAGATGTCGCAGCGGTGGTGGCGATGGAGCGAGAAGTTGTGGAGGCTCCGCACTGGGGTGAGTCGGTTTATACCGCCATGGTGAGTGGGGAGGGAAGTGGGGTCCGGCGATGTCTGCTTGTGGCAGAGGTGGACGGGATGCTGGTTGGATTTGCTGTGGGGAGGGCGATTGGGAAAGGGCTGGCTGCGGAGTTGGAGAGCGTGGTAGTTGCCCAGGAGTGGCGACGAGGGGGGGTGGGAAGAGCGTTGTGTGAGGGGGTGATTGCGTGGTGTCGGCAGGGAGGAGCGGCTGAGGTGGAGCTTGAGGTGAGGTCGGCAAGTCGCGGAGCTCGGGCGCTTTATGAAAGGCTTGGGTTTGAATGGGTGGGAGTGCGCAAGGACTACTATCGTGAGCCGCTGGACGATGCGGTTCTAATGCGGTTGGCGATCAAGTAGAGGGGAATCAAGGTTTCTTCACTTGCGACCTCGTCGCTTCGGACAAGGTGACCTTTATTTTGCCAAGACTTGCTGGTTCCTGGGGACATCTTCTTGCCGGTGGATAAATCGCTTTGCGTGTGTTTGGGGACGTGTGTTAGCTTTTTGGGCCAGCGTTGGGATCTTGTCTGAGCTGGGAGGTATTTGTCTCATGCAGACTGCCAAATATACGGAGCTTCCAAGCACCGCACCACATCCTTCCCTCCAACAGTTGGCGCAAGAGCACAGCCTCTATGATCGCAGGCTGGACACGCTGCGTTCGAAGCTGTTTCTAACCGAGCCGGAGAAGCTGGAAGAAGTGCGGTTGAAGAAGCTGAAGCTCAGTATCAAGGACGAGATGGAGCGGCTTCGGCGGATAGAAGGGTATGGATCGCACGGCTGAGCGGTAGGGCCAGCGACTGGGAGTCTGGGGCGACAAGACGAGAGGAGTCGTGTGCGCCTCGGGCCGTATAATCGAGTCACTTATGGTTCGAGATGGATATTTGTACGCGCTTGGTCTGGGAGCGGTTGCGGTGCTTGTGTGGTTTCTCACGCACTCCTTAATATTGCTGGCGCTGCCGATAGTCCTGGCAGCATTTTTTCTGTGGTTCTTTCGCGATCCGGAGCGGGTGATTCCCGCTGGCGCCGGTCAGATCGTTTCGCCCGGTGATGGATTGGTGACGGATGCGGAGTGGATTGAAACGACGAGCGGAAGCCGACTGCGGCTGAGCATTTTTCTGAATGTGTTTGACGTGCATGTGAACCGCTCTCCTGTGGCGGGCACGGTGAAGCTGGTGGAGTTTCGCAAGGGCCAGTTTCTGAATGCGATGAAGGCCGAGTCGGTGCTGAATAATGAGCAGACGATGATTGTGGTGGATACGGGGAGCTATGAGGTTAGCTTCAAACAGATTGCCGGGTTGCTGGCGCGACGGATCGTCTGCAATGTGAAGGCGGGAGATCACCTGGAGCGGGGCCAGCGCGTGGGACTGATCAAGTTTGGTTCACGCGTGGATGTATTGCTACCGGCAGAGGCAACCCTGAAGGTAAAGACGGGCATGCGGGTCCGAGGCGGATCGACAGTTCTGGCTGAGATGGCAGAGCCTGCGGGACGTTCCTCTGTCGCTGTGGCGGCTGTGGTGGCCTGATGGCAACGGGTGCGCCCGAAGTGGCGCGTACTGACGCAGACGGGCGCGAGCGGCGCCGTCCAAGCAGAGGCATGTATGTGCTGCCGTCGCTGTTTACGGCGGGCAATATTGCAGCAGGGTACTACGCGGTTACGCAGGCGATTCAGGGGTCGATGGCAGAACCGGCGTACTTCGATCGCGCTGCGCTCGCGATCGGGTTCGCGGTGCTGTTTGATGGCGTCGACGGCATGATTGCGAGGATGACGAACACGGCGAGCGACTTTGGCAAGGAATTGGATTCGCTGGCGGACGTGATTACGTTTGGCGTGGCACCGAGCCTGCTCGCGTACCTATGGGGTTTCAAGGTGCTGCCGGCAACGAGCTATCCGATGCTTCGTGATCGGCTGGTGCACCTGGGAATCTTTATCTGCTTCCTGTTTTTAATCTGCGGTGCGAGCCGACTCGCGCGATTTAATATCAGCGTGAATCCGCAGCCGAGGAATCCTGGGCGACCAGGGAAGAAGTACTTTGTTGGGATGCCGATTCCTGCGGGTGCTGGAGTTATCGCCTCGGTAGTGCACTTTGAGAATGGTTCGCCGATCGAAGATGCGCGGCTTGCGGTTGTGTGGCTGTGCCTGATTCTGTTTACGGGCTTCCTGATGGTGAGCACGTGGCGTTTCTGGAGCGGTAAGGAAATCAGCCTTGGAAAGCGGCATCCGTTTCAGCTGGTCGCGGTGATCGTGGCCATTGGTGCAGTCATCGCGCTTTATTCAGAGTATGCGCTGATTGTGATTGCATTGGGCTACCTGGTATCGGGGGTGCTGGCGCGTCTGGCTTATTCGTGGGGCCAGAAGCGCCGGAAGGCAGGCGCAACAAATTAAAGGTTTCGTACGTCCCAAGGTTACATGCGGTGGGGATCCACGACGAAGGCTAGAGATTGCAGGTGGAGATGGCGAGCAAATTGTATCGAATCGGGATCGTTGGGGCAGCGTCGCTTGCGGGGAAAGAACTGAGCGACGAATTGGGAGAGTCGGTACTGGCGGCCTCGAACGTCACGTTGCTGGATGACGAGGATGAGAGCGCAGGGCAGGTAACCGCTGCCGGAGAAGAGGTGGCGTTTATCCAAAAGATAGATGCGGAATCATTCGACCGGATGGATTTCGTGTTCTTTGCTGGCGATGCCGGAGTGACGAAACGGCATTGGCAGGAGGCACGGCGTTCTGGCGCGAGCATCATCGACCTTACGTATGCGCTGGAAGAAGAGAAAGACGTTCTTGTGATGTCTCCCTGGGTAACGGAGACGTTGGGGACACGTGTGCACGGTATGAAGGAGCCCGACCTCAAGACTCCAGCCGTCGTTCCGGCACATCCCGTGGTGGTGATGCTAGGTGTTATCGCAGCTCGACTAGGTTCGCAGAAAAGGATTGTGAACCTGGCTGCGACGGTGATGGAGCCGGCTTCGGAGCACGGACGGTCGGCGATGGATGAGATGCATCAGCAGACGGTGAGTCTTTTGTCGTTCCAGAACCTGCCGCGGGAACAGTATGATGCACAGGTCTCATTTAACCTACTGCCGATGTTGGGCGAGAGCGCAAAGGTAAAGCTGGCTTCGGCGGAGCGCAGGATTCGGAGACAGTTTGCGGATTTATCAGATGGATCGCTGCCTCCGCTGGCGCTACAGATGGTGCAGGCCCCTGTGTTTCATGGCTATGTTGTTTCAGTATTGGTGGAACTTGCAGATGCAGCGACGGAAGATGAGGTGGAACATGCACTCGCCGGTGAGCATATCGATGTAGTAAGTGCGGAGTCGGAGCCACCGAGCAATTTGAGCGCGGCGGGGCAGGAAGACATTATGGTCAGGGTTTCGGGAGACTTCGAAGGAGAGCGCGGCACGCGGTTCTGGCTGTGGCTAGCCGCAGATAACTTGAAGCTTGCAGCACTAAATGGTATTGCGTGCGCGAGCGAACTGCGACGTCTGCGACCCACGGGGAAGGTGCAGTAATTCAGACGGTATATGCGATGCTGGTTGGGTCACTTTCAAGAGATCAAGGACGGGGGAACAGGAATTGGCTGCAAGTGATGTAAAGCCGGAGATGCGGATCGGTATCGATTTGGGTGGGACCAAGATTGAAGCTCTTGCGATCGACAACGATGGGCAAGAGCTGGCGCGGTATCGCATCGATACGCCACGGGGAGAATATCAGGGAACAATCGACGCGATGGTTGGGCTGGTACGAAGGCTGGAGAAGGAAACAGGGTTGATTGGAAGCGTGGGCGCGGGGATCCCAGGCAGCATCTCGGCGAAGACGGGCCTGGTAAAGAATGCGAATTCGACATGGCTGAATGGAAAACCGCTGGATAGGGATTTGACAGCGGCGCTGGGTCGTGAGGTTCGACTGTCGAATGATGCGAACTGCTTTGCGGTGTCTGAGGCAACAGACGGCGCAGCAGCAGGGAAGCACGTTGTGTTTGGCGTCATATTGGGAACGGGATGTGGTGGCGGCGTGGCGATCGACGGTAGGGTTCATGCGGGGCAGAATGGCGTGGGTGGAGAGTGGGGGCACAATCAGCTTCCATGGCCGAGCGAAGAAGAGTATCCGGGGCCGAAGTGTTACTGCGGAAAACTGGGATGCCTGGAGATGTGGATTTCGGGGACCGGTCTGGCGCGAGACTACAAGAATGTTATCGGCAAGGAACGCACGGCGAGGCAGATTATCGAGGATTTCGAAGCTGGCGATAAAGACGCTGCGGTGGTCGTTGACAGGTTGGAAGACCGTTTGGCTCGCGGGTTGGCAAACGTCATTAATATCCTCGATCCAGATGTGATTGTGATCGGGGGGGGCGTATCTCAGACGAAGCATTTATACGAGAGCGTGCCAAAGCGGCTGGGAAAGTATGTCTTCGGAGGCGAGGCAGATACACCAGTAGTACAGGCGAGGTTTGGAGATTCGAGCGGTGTGCGCGGGGCGGCGTGGTTGTGGCCACTCGTGCGATAAAACAAACGCAGGCTGTGCGATACTGGAAGAGCGCGGACCTTATGCTTCGGCGAAATTAGAGCCAATGCTTTCGGGTGCGTGCTCCTTCGTAGAGAAGCCGGGATGGCGGAACTGGCAGACGCAGCGGACTCAAAATCCGTCGGAAGCAATTCCATG
>Ga0163162_10000491_pt1 | contig 36679 bp, 23 predicted proteins | sample S55metaG_FD_115310 | JGI IMG/M metagenome (GOLD analysis project Ga0163162, IMG submission 115310) | Switchgrass rhizosphere microbial communities from Kellogg Biological Station, Michigan, USA - S5-5 metaG | ecosystem: Host-associated > Plants > Roots > Rhizosphere > Soil | place: USA... | reverse complement strand
TGCCGTCGTCCCAGCCGAGGTCGCCGCGCACGCCGGTCGACGTGACGCCGCCCCACTGGAGGCCTGCGCCCTGATCCCGCGCGCCGGCGTACGAGAGCAGGCTGTCGGTGACGGCGCGCCGCGCGACGGCGACCGAGTAGGAGACCTTGTCGGTGATGCCGCCCTGGTATTGCACCCCGCCGACGACGTTGGTCTCGCGAAAGCCGATCGGCGTCACGCCGATGTCGCCCTTCAGGCCGCGGTTGCTCTCGTATCCCACCGACAACCCGACGCCGTTCGCCGTCTGCGAGCCGTAGTTGTTGGTCGGCGGCTTCGCGGCGGCGCCGAGGCCGGAGCCGAAGCGCGCGAGCGTCTGCGGCTCGCTGCTCGCGGTGCCGGCGTCGAGCGTGACGGGCGTCGCGCGCACGACCACGTGGCCGTTGCCCGCCCTGATGCGGCCTTCGATGGGCGCTTCGATGTCGGTGAGGTTGGACAATCCGTCCTCGCCGTCGCGGCTGCGAAACACGACGCCGCCCGAGATCGTGCTCGACTGCTCGCGATTGATTTGCGCCAGTTCCTCCGCGACGCCGAGCGTCTGCGCGCTCGCGACCGCCGCGGCCGAAGGCGGCGCCGAGGCGTAGGGCTGCCCGGCGGGCTGCGCCTGCGGCGAGTAGTACGGTTGCGCGTAGCCGGCGGGCGGCTGCGGAATGTAGGGCTGCTGGGCGTAGGCGGGCTGCGGCGCGTACGGCGGTTGCGGGATGTACGGCTGCTGGGCGTAGGGCTGTGGCTGCGGATAACCCTGCGGCTGCGCGTAAGCCTGCTGCCGGGGATAGCCCTGCGGCTGCGAGTAAGCCTGTGGCTGCGGATAACCCTGTGGCTGCGCGTACGCCTGCTGCTGGGGATAGCCCTGCTGCTGCGCGTAAGCCTGTTGCGGCGAATAACCCTGCCGCTGCGCGTAACCCTGCTGCGGCGGGTAAGCCTGCTGCGGCGGGTAACCCTGTGGCTGTGCATACGCTTGCTGCTGCGGATAGCCCTGCGCTCCGTACGGCGCTTGCGCATACGGCTGCTGCTGCGCTCCGTAAGGGTTCGCCGTCTGCGCAGTGCGTCCCGACGCCTGCTTCCTGTTTGTCGGGCGCTTCGCGGCTGAAGCGGGCGACGGCATCCCCGCGGCATTCGCCTGCGCTTCGCGCGCGGCCGGCGACATCGGCCAGGGCGCGCTCACGTACACGTCCTGCGCGGGATAGGGCGCGGGCGCCTGCTGGTACACCGGCGCCTGCTGATACGCCGGCGCATAGGCGTCCTGCGCCTGACCGGGATACGGCTGCAACGGCGCGGCGGCCGGCGCGCCGGATTGCGACGCGCCATACGCATCCGGGCCGTAGCCGCCATCGTCTGCCGCTGCCGGGGCCGATGCGTTCGACGGCCCCGCGGCCGGCCCGCCCGACTGCGCCGAACCGTACATGTCGGCGCCATATCCGCCGTTGCGGGCCGCAGCCGGACGCGGCGCGTTCGACGGAGCGACCGACGGCGTCACATAAGGCGCGGCGGAGGGCGCGGCGGAAGGCGCAACGTAGGGCGCAGCATAAGGCGCGGGCTGAGCGGGCGGCAGGTAGTTCGGCACGGGCTGTGTCGGATAGGTGGACGGCTGGAAGGGCGGGGCGGAGGGCGGGGCGGCGGTGTCGATGGCCGTTTTGCCTTCGAACGGATTGGTGCCGGGCAGCGGCGTCGCGCCGATGCGCTTCATCGCCGTTTCCCAGCCGCGCGGCACATTGGTCTGCGCGCCTCGCGCGGACGCCGCCGACGGCGCAAGCGGCGTATTGGCCGCGACGAGCGAGCGCTGCAGATACTGGGCGGCGAGGCTCAGCTTGCCCTCGGCCCGATACATGCGCCCGACCGTCGCGAGCACGCGCGGGTCGCCGGGCGCGGCCTGCAGCGCCTGATTCGCGAGCGACTCGGCGTACCGGTACTCCTTCGCGCCCGTCGCGGCGGGGATCGCGGCGAGTTGCAGGTCGAGGTCGTCGGGACGGCGGCCGAGCGCCACGCGATAGCTCGCGAGCGCGCTGCGGTCGTCGCCCGCCGATGCATAGAGACGCGCGAGCGCCGCCTGCAGGTCGGGATTGTCGGGCATCGCGGCGAGCCACGGCGCGATCACGTCGTAGGCGCTCGCGAGATCGCCGCGCTGGCGCACGGCGTCGGCCTGCCGGATAACGATCGCGAGATTCAGGTTGCCGAAGTCGATGCGCTGCTGCGGCGTCAGCTGCATCGAGGAAAGCCTGCGCATCACCGAGCCGAGCTCGGCCTCCTGCTGCGTCGCGGCGAGGATGCCCGCGTATTGCAGCAGCAAGCCGGTGTCGTTGGGCGCGGCGGCCATCGCGCCGCGCACGAGCGCGAGCGCCCGGCCCGGGTCGCCCGCCTGCAGATACGCGGACGCCACCGCGCCGATCAGCTCGGGACTGCCGTTCGCGACCGGCTCGGCCGCCTGCAGCGTGGCGAACGCCTGCTGGCGCTGGCCGCTCTTCGCGAGCCGCACGGCGATGTCCGCCTGCTGGTGCACCCACAGCCGGTGCTGCAACACGGTCATGGCGGTGGTGCGCTGCGCGGCCGGAATTTTCTCGAGTTGCGCGAGCCCCGTCGACCAGTCCTGCGTCTCCGCCGAAAGCAGCGCGCTCGCGTAAAGCGCGTCGGTCATCTCGGGGTGGGACGCGAGCAGGCCGTCCATCATGCTGCGCGCGTTCGCGACCGCGCCCTGGCGCACGTAGATGCGCGCGAGGTCGAGCCGCAGCCACGGGTCGTCGGGATTGTTGAGGAGCGCGTCCTCGAAAAGGCTCCGCGCCGTCCCCAGGTCGCCGCGCGCTTCCGCCGCGCGCGCCTGCGCGGCCTGCGCCTCGCCGCGCAGCTTGCTGATGCCGCCCGCCTTCGCCTGCTGCTCGGCGTTCAGCCGGTTCGCGAATTCGAGCGCCTCCTCGCCGCGGCCCTGCGCGGCAAGCGCGCCGACCAGCCCGCGGATCGCGTCGGGATTGTCGGCCTGGCGGCGCAGCGCCATGCGGAACGCGGCTTCCGCGCCGCGCGCGTCGCCGCTTGCGAGCAGCATGTCGCCGAGCAATGTCTGCGCGGTGACGTCGGACGGATTCAGCGCGATCGCGCGCTCGAACAGCGACTTCGCCTTCGCGGTCTCGCCGTTGCTGCGCGCGCCGATCGCCTCGCTCGTGTAGGTCCAGTAGGTGGCGCTCGTGAGCGCGTCCTTCCAGCGCGCGGGGTTGCCCGAGCGCGACGCGCGTTCCAGATAGTTGCGCGCCTCGGCAAAACGCTCCTGCTTGAGCGCGGCGATGCCCATGCCGCCGAGCGCGTCGGCGTCGTTCGGACTCGATACCAGCACCGACGAGAACTTCGCCCGCGCCGTCACGAGATCGCCGCGGTCGAGCGCGGCGAAGCCCTCGGCGACGGTGCGCCCGCGCGCATCGACGGCCGCGCCGGCCTGCGCCCGCTCGCGGGCGGCCTTGTCCTGCTGCACCATCGAATCGAAGCGGGCTTTCACCGCGGCATCGTCCGGTGAGCCTTGCAGGTACGCCTGATAGAGCGGGGCGTCGGACGCGCGCGCGCCGAGCCACAGCAGCGCCTGGCGCCAGCTTTTCTTCGCCTCGGCGCCGACCGTGTTGTCGTTCGACAGCTGCGCGAGCCGCGCGATGCCGTCGCGCCGCGTGGCGTCGCGGTAAGTGAGATGCTGGGCGTAGGCGAGCGCGTAGCGCGGGTCGTCGGGGTTCTGGCGCGCGAGCTGCTCGAGCCCGCGTCGCGCCTCGTCCCAGCCCTGCGGCGTGGCCGCGAGCGCCTGGTAGTACTCGAGCGAGAGCGCGGGCGTCGCCGGCTTGCCCTCCAGCGCGCGCTTGTACTCCTCTACCGCCGACGCGCTCTGGCCGCTTTGCGCGAGGCGCCGCGCGTCGTTCACGGTCTGGTCGCGCGGGCTGGTTTCGCCGAGGCGGCGGCCGAGTTCGTCGATGTTCGGATAGTTCGGCGCGACCTGCCGCAGCCGCGCGAGATACTGCTGCGCGCCGCTGCCGTCGCGGCGGTCGGCGAGCACCATGCCCATGCCGAACAGTGCGTCGGGCTGCTTCGGATCGATGCGCAGCACTTTCTGCCACGCCTGTTCCGCGAGGTCGCCGCGCTTGTGCGCCTGCCAGTACTTGCCCTGGTCGATTAGCACGTTGAGCGGGTCGGTGGCGGCCTGCGCGTACACGGCGACGGGAGCATTCGCGGCGAATCCCGCGGCGATGCCGAGCGCGACCGCACGCCTTTTTGCGCGACTCAGCATGCGCTTCTCCAGCTTGGCACGAGACGGCCGGCTTCGTCGAAACGATAGCGGCCGTCGATGAATCCGGTGCCGAACAAGCCCAGCACGCGATCGTAATAGACGGGCTCGCGCCCCGCGCCCTGCGGGGGCGCATCGAGCGCGGCGAGATGCTGGCGCGCGAGGCCGAGCGCCCGCTCGTCGCCCGTCGCCTTGAAGTAGGGCGCGAGCGCGCCCCAGTAGCTCTGCGGGCCTTCGCCGGTCGCGGCGCCCGTCGTCGCGTCGACGCGCTCCGGCGGAAAGCCCGTCTGCGCGACGCTCTGGCGCATGCCGTCCAGCGCGCCGAGCCACGGCTTCGCGAGCGGATCGGCCGGCGACGCGAGCCCCGCCCACAGGTAGACACGGATCGCGTCATAGCTGCCGGTGTCGCCGTTCTTCGGATCGACGACGAACTGGCCGTCCTTGAACGCCGCCCAGTCGGGCGCGTAGCCCCGCGGCGAGGTGGTCTTCACGAGCTTGTAGGCGTTCTCGGCGAGCTTCGTCCACGGGGCACCGGAGCCGTCGCGTCCGTCGTGCCCATCGTGTGCCTCGCGCGCGAGCGCGCGCAGTACCGGAAGCGGAAGATAGCTCGGGTTGAGCCGCGTGACGCCGCCGTTCCTGAAACCTTGCGGGCCGGGCAGCAGCATCGGGCCGAGACCGGGCAGGTCGACGACTTCCTGCTTCACGATCTGCGCGGCGAGCGCCTGGCCGAGCTTCGTATAGGCAGGCTCTTTCCACAGGCGCCCCGCCTGCAGCAGATCGTAGGCGATCCACAAGTCTGAGTCCGACGCCGAATTCGGATCGAGCACGCCGAACGAGCCGTCCGGCTTTCTGCCCCATTGCCACGCGGGCAGGCGCACGTTCTGCGCGTCGAACTGGCCCGCCGCGAGATTGGCGCGCGTCCAGGCGAGGAGCCGCTCGAACGTCGCCCGGTCGTTCGCGACGAGTGCGAAGAACATCGCGTAGGACTGTCCCTCGGAGGTGGTCTGCTGCGTGGCCGTCGAATGGTCGATCACCCGGCCGTCGGCCTGCACGAAACGCTCGACGAACGTGCGGTACGCGCTCCAGTCCCCGCACTGGGCCGCATTGGCTGCATTGGCTGCATCGGCCGCGCCGCCTGCCAGGGCAAACGCGGCGGCGAGAGTCATCACACTGATTCGGGCCTGCATGTCAGTCCCTCAGCCGGCGTGCGGCGATCGAGCGCAGCGCGCGGTAGAACAGCGCGGCGATCACGAGCGCGGCGGCAAGGCCGCCCAGCACGAGCAGCAGCGGATGCGACGACAGCGCCCAGCGCATGTAGTGCAGCGGCGACAGATGGCCGACGTAGTACGCCTCGCCGTTGGACGTCACCGTGACGTTGCGCCCGTGGATCACCGCCATGGCGCCCTGAATGTCGGGCAGCAGGTCGTTGTCGAGGAGCGCGGCGCTCAGGTCGGCATCCGACTGGCCCGCCGCGCTCACCAGCGCGACCGCGCTGCGGTCCTTTCTGAGCGGCGACTCGAAGCCGGTGATGAGCGCGTCGCCGTTCGAGCTGACGAGCGACAGGTCCGCCCGCGCAGGCGAGCGCTCGACGCCGTGCGGCCCGTGCCACCAGTCGACGAGCTTGAAGCCGACATCGGTGAGCTGGAAGCTGCGCCTGTCGGCGTCGCCGGAGAACGGCATCGACTTCGCCCAGCGCTGCAGGAGCGGCTGGCGCCCCGGCGAGCCGAGGATCAGCAGGTCCTTGTCGGCGAACCTGTCCACGTCGGCCGCCGTGGTTACCGTCACGCCGGTCGCCGGGTATCCGGTCGATGCGCCCATGCGGCCCATTTCCAGCAGATAGAGGCTGTAGTCGGCGGAGCCGGCCTCGTTCGGCAGGATCACGGCTGTCTGCGACAGATCCGCCATGCGCGTGAACGGGAAGCCGCCGTTGGCGAACGCGGCGAGATCGGGCAGCGCCATGTAGTGCGGGAAGCCGGACAGATCGATGGTCGAGTTCGGATCGATCGCGCCGACGACGTTGTCGAGCACGCGGCCCTGGCATTCGCCGGTTTTCGGGATGTCGTAGTAGAAGTGCAGGCGCAACTGGGCGCGCGGCGTGAGAAGGAGCGGCGGCACGTAGATCTCGCGGCGCGCGGCGGCGGTCCTGTCGGGCATCACGCGCGTGAAGTACTGGCCGAGATCGAATGTCGACGACGACACCGCCGGAATGCGCAGCGACTGCACGAAGCCGTTGTTCACGCTGATATTGAGCGACGAGCGGTCCGGCGCCGGACGCACCGTGTAGCGGTAGCCGAGGTCGATCGGCACGCCCTTCGTCTGCCACATGAAGAGATCGGGCGGCACGCGCAGGTTCACGCGCACGGAGTCGGCGTCGTAGCCGGACACCGTCAGGTCGCGCGCTTCCGCGAGTTCGCCGAAGCGCACCGGCCGGTCGGTCGGGAGCCAGTTGGGGGCGTCGTAGGGGCGGCGCGGCTGCAGGTCGGTCAGTTGCGTGACCGTCGCGCTTTCGCCCGAGAACGCGTTCTGGCCCATGCCGAGCGCCCGCGCGGCGGTTTCCAGTTCGGCGTCGTTGCGCCCGAGCACCAGCAGGAGGCGCCCGCGTGCCGGGGCCTCGCGCTCGACGACGGCGATCGTCGGCCCGGACACCTCCGGAATGTTCACGCCGGCGGGGCGTGAATCCGGCGTCGCGAACACGACCGCGTTGCCCGAGAGCGGCGCGTTGTCGATCTGCGCCGGAAAGAGCGCGCCGCGATAGCCCGCGAGCGCTCCGAACCACGACGCCACCGCGCCCGCCGCCTCCAGCGTCTGCGCGCTCGGCTTTTGCGCGAACACGAACGGCAATTCGAGACGGCGCACGTCGCGGCGGTCGAAGAACGGCGCGGGCAGCGCGGCGAGATCGGGCTTGCTCGCGAGAAACGCGTAAGTGAGGTCGAGTGAGCTTGCGTTGCTCACGGTTGCCCACAGCGACGAATTCGACGGGTCCTCGCATTGCTGCGTGTAGTGCCCGATCAGTTGCACGTTCAGGTGGTTGAATTCGGTGATGAAGCGCGGATCGATCGACACGTCGCGCGCGACGAGCATGCCCGCCTGGTCGCGCGGCACGGGCAGCGTGGCGGCGACCTCGCCGTTGATCAGCACCTTCAATTGCGAGATGGACGGCAGGAGCGCGGGCGAATAGCTGTAGATCAGGTGCAGCGTGGCGGCGGTGACCACTTCGTCGCCGCGCACGGAGAAGGGCACGCCGTTCTGGCCGTCGGTGCCGCGCAGTTGCAGCGGATCGAGCGCGCCGAGGTCCGCGAACGTGAGCGTCTGGCGGCGGCCGCCCGGCACGAGCGTGCCGGGCTCGGCCGTGGTCGGCGTTCTCGCGGCGAGCGCCTTGGCCGGCGTGCCGGAGAAGGCGGGCACGGGCATCGCGAGCGCAGGCTGGGCGATCGCGTTCGGATTCAGCAAGGTGGCCGGTCCGGGCGCGGGCACGGCGCCCGCGCCGGTGGCGGACGGGGCCGTCTGGGGGAGGTCCCTGGCCGCGGCGGGGGCGCTCGCCGCCGTGGCGGCCGCCGCGAGCGGCGCCGCAAGCGCGGTCTGCAGTCCGATCCAGACCGCGATGAAGCGCCCGGCGGGTCTTTCGCAGAAACGTGGCGTGCGCTCGCCCGATACGCCATCAACGCGCAACTTCGACATACCTTTGCCCATGTTCTCAGTCTTTGGTTTTCAGCTTCTTGGCATCGATTGGGCGCTTTCCCATCCAGGTCCGAAGGTCGCTGTAGAGATGCTCGAACAGCCCGGCGATGCCGCGCGTGCCCACGAGCAGCACGTGCGACAGCCCGCGCAGCGGCGTGTCCGCGCGGCGCCCCTCCGACCAGCCGGTCCAGGCGTCGGCGCGGGCGAACGTCGTCTTGACGAACTCGAACTCCTGCTCGCGCGTGAGCGTGGAAAAGCGCAGCCCCACGCGCCCCGGCGCGGTGAAGCCGACGGTCGCGGGGAACGCGTATTCCTCGTCGCCGCGAAAGAGCGAAACGCTCACGCGTTCGTGCATCGGCACTTCGATGTCGTTCGGCAGCTTCACGCCGACGCCGCCTTCCGAATAGTCGATCGTCTCGCAGGCGAGCGTTCTGCCCGTCGAGAACTTGAGCATCACCGGCATCTTCATGTGCACGCGGTGCGTGGTGCGCACCTGGCGCCGCTCGCTCGCCGCGGCGACGCTCGCGCCGAGGATCAGCATGTTGTAGACGGTCCAGCAGAGGTTGAGGATCGTCGTCTGGACTTCGCTGCGCACGTCCGAGTAGACGTAGATGTGCGCGATGCCCGCGCCGAAGCCGATCAGGTTCAGGAGCAGCAGGAACAGGTACGGGCGCGAGATCGACCAGTCGAAGTAGTCTTTCGCGATCTGCCCGCCCTTGGCCGTCACGTTGAACTTGCCGAGCTTCGGGTTGATCACCGCGAGCAGCGTCGGGGCCGTGATGTAGGACGCCAGCACGGATTCGTACACTTCCGCCCAGAACGAATGGCGAAACGAGCGCTGCATCCGCGAGTTGGTGATGCTCGCGTGCATCATGTGCGGCAGCGCGAAGATCGCGATGGTGCTCGCGGCCGCCTCGATCACGTGGGCGCCGAAGAACAGGAACGACAGCGGCGCGGTGAGGAACACGAGCCGCGGGATGCCGTAGAAGAAGTGCAGCATCGCGTTCAGGTAGCACAGGCGCTGCCCGATCCTGAGGCCGCGTCCCGTGAGCGGGTTGTCGATGCGAAAGATCTGCGTCATGCCGCGCGCCCAGCGGATGCGCTGGCCGATGTGGCCGGAGAGGCTTTCGGTCGCGAGGCCCGCCGCCTGCGGGATCGCGAGATAGGCGGTGGTGTAGCCGAGCCGGTGCAGCTTGAGCGCCGTATGGGCGTCCTCGGTCACGGTTTCCACGGCGATGCCGCCGATCTCCTCCACCATCGAGCGGCGCAAGAGCGCGCACGAGCCGCAGAAGAACGTGGCGTTCCACAGGTCGTTGCCGTCCTGCACGAGGCCGTAGAACAGCTCGCCCTCGTTGGGCACCTTGCGGAACGTGCCGAGGTTGCGCTCGAACGGATCGGGCGAGAAGAAGTGGTGCGGCGTCTGCAGCATCGAGAGCAGCTTGTCGCGCAGGAACCAGCCGAGGCCGATCTGCAGGAACGAGCGCGTCGGAATGTGATCGCAGTCGAAGATCGCGAGATATTCGCCCTTCGTGACCTTCAGCGCCTCGTTGATATTGCCCGCCTTCGCGTGCCGGTTGTGCGTGCGGATCGTCCAGTTGACGCCGATTTCCTCGCAGAACGCCTTGAATTCCGGACGGCGGCCGTCGTCGAGCACGTGGATCGACAGCTTGTCGGCCGGATAGTCGAGCGCGAGCGCCGCGTAGATGGTCGGCTTCACAACCGAAAGCGGCTCGTTGTAGGTCGGGATGAAGATGTCGACGGTCGGCCACGCGTCGCGCGAGGCGGGCAGCGGCATCGGCTTGCGCCTGAGCGGCCACGCGGTCTGGAAGTAGCCGAGCATCAGCACGACCGTCGAATAGACCTCGGCGGCGACGAGCAGGAGGCCCCAGGCGGCGTCGAGAGGCCGCTCCCAGTAGGTGGTCTCCGTGAGACGCCAGAACATGTAGCGGCCCGACGCGACCACCGACAGCATGATCATCACGAGCGTCGCGTACTGGCCCTTCAGGCGGCGAAAGCCGAGCGCGAAGAGAAAACAGAGGGTCGCGAACGCAAGCTGCTGGCCGAACGCGAGCGGCACCGTGATCACGAAATAGAGCGTGACCGCGGCGAACAGCGTGATCAGCACGGTGAACGGCGTGCTGCTCCAGATGCGCGAATCGACGATGCGCTCCAGCCGCGAAGGCGCTTCGGCGCCCGATGTGCCGCGCGTGGCGTCGGTCGTGCTCATGCGACGTTCCTCGGCGAGGCCTGCATCGAACCGGCCGCCGACAGGAGCCACTCGCCGCACGCGCGCAGATCGGCGGCGGCCTGGCTGAGCGGGTCGTAGTGGATGAGGGTGGTGTCGCAGGCAAGCGATTCGCTTACGCCCTCGTCCTGATGGATCACGCCCGGGAACACCTTCGGCCCGAGCATGTTGCGCAGCACCTTCAGCACGTCCTTGCTCAGCTGGCGCGACTGGTCCACCTGGTTCACCACGTAGCCCTGCCCGCCGAAGTCCTGGCGCGGCGCCGCGTAGTTCTCGATCATCCGCTCCATCAGCGGGATCGCCGCGTACGAGGCGGCGTCGGCGAGCACGACGTTCAGCGCGAAATGCGCCGCCGTGAGCGCGGTGCGCGTGTAGACCGACGAGCCCGGCGGCGTGTCGACGATCACGATGTCCTGCGCATCGAGCGGCAGCGTGGCGAGCGAATGCGCAAGCCAGGCCGGCTCCCGGTCGATGAGCGCCTCGAACCGGCGCCGGTCGTCCTCGAGCACGGCTCCGTACGGCAGCACGGTCACGCCGTCGACGCCGTCGAACATCACGGTCTGCCACGGGTCGCCCGCGAGCGTCGCGCGGGAAATGCCGTCGATGCTGTCGAGCGGAATGCCGAAATGCAGGCGCAGCGCGTTTTGCGGATCGAGGTCGAGCACGATCACGCGACGCCCGCGCGCCGCGAGCACCGATGCGAGGTTCGCGGCGAGTGTCGTTTTGCCGACACCGCCTTTCGCGGACACTACGGTGATCACTTTCATGAGCGCGACACCCGGCTGGCGGCCCACGCGCGGCCGGCGGGCGGCGCGCCGGAGGCGGCGGCCGCGCGGTTGCCCGCGGGCGTTGCCGTGGCTGCCGTTTGAGGCGTGGTTCGCAGGCGGTCGAAGACCGAGGCGAGCAAGGCGCAAGGCGCTTCCGGAGCAGGGACGGTCACGTACGCGGGATGCGGCGCGGGCGAGGCGAAGAGCTTGCCGAGAATCGAGGCTGGCGCGCTGGCGGCTTCGCGCGCGGGCGGAGCGGACGGCCTGGGTTGCGTGACCGGAGCGGTGTTCATCGGGGCGGCGGACACCCGCGGCAGCGCCACGCGCAGCGAGGCCTGCGCCGGAGCGGGGGTTGCCGGTTCTGTCGGTGTTGCCGGGCGAAATGTCGCCTGAAGGGACGCGCCCGACGTGGCGGCGCGAAGGGGCGGCTGATTCAGCGCCTGAGCCGGTGTGTATACGGCTGTGGCGGGTTCCGGTGCGCCCGGCTGGACCTGCGTTGCGTCTTCGCTTGCCGCGAATTCCGCGAAACGCGATGCCGTGGGCACCGTGGCCTTGCCGACCGGCGGGATCGTCCTGCGGTGCGCCCGGGCGAAAAGGGGCGGCTTGCCCCGGTTGATCGGCGTCGGCGCGAACGTGTGCCCGGCGCCGCTGTCGCTCGGGTCCGGGCGCGCGTGCGGCAACTGGACATCGCGGCGTTGCGCGACCGCGGGGATCGCCGGCTGAGTGAAATCGAGTGTGGCAAGGAGCGGCCAGCGGGTGCGCGCCGAGCGAGCCTCGTTCTCACGGCCGACTTCCTGATAGTCGCCTGCGTTGCCGCCAAAGTGCTCGAATAATTTCTCGATATCGCGCGAAGTATTCATGATGCCGCCTTCCTCGTATTTCCTTGACTGTTTGCTGCTAATTCTTTAATGCGAACGGCGTCGCTGGCCCGATAAAAACGCACGGGAGTGCGCAACATTCGCAAATTTCTTTTTGCTTATGCGGCGGCGCGCGCGAGTCGAAACTCGATTGTCGCGTTCTGATCGAATTCGCCCGCCTGTTTCACCGCGAGCCCATCCGCGCCGAGCGCGCCGAGCCAATATTGATAGGCGCCTTCAAGAAATGCGGGCGTCCACGCGAGCGCGCGCTCGCCGAAGGCCGGCAACGGCGCGCAATAGTGGACGATGCTCAGGTAATCGGCGTCGTCCGCGAGTTCGACGAAACCCCAGTCGGTCTCGCGCCAGAGCGCGTTGAGCGCAGCGGCGAGCTCGTGCGTCGATTCGCATGCGGGAAGCGGATGCGCGGCTGCAAACCGGTTGCCGACGCGATTCATCAACTGGCGCAATTCATTGCGGCCGATCTGCGCTTCGAATTCGTCCGCCAATGCGGCGAGCACACCGCGCCATTGCGTGGAAATCCGGCGTTCCAGAAGGTAATCAAAAATGGCGACCATATCGGCTTGAAAAAGGGTGGGCTTCGAACGGTCATTTATCGGTCGTTCTTACCCATCATCCGGAAAACTTACGATTGCTTACTGGCAACCATTAAATGCGATCGCTTTTCAATGCGCTTTCGCACGCCCGAAGGTACTTCAACATGTTTCTTTTCGCCAGTAGAAAGACTATCAGTGGCATTTTTATTGAATTGGGCGAAGAGAGTGGCGATAGCCGTTCAATTTGCCGATTCAATCAGCGACCCGGGGTTGGACAAAAGCTTTACGTCGTTGCGCCGTTCTGATGCCCGCGGATGGCCGCTCAGCGGCCGTCTTTGTACCATCTCGTTAACGACAAGACACCCGATCAGGTTTACATCGGGCTCGCAGATACATAATTTTTTTGTGCGTGTGCGGTACGCGGCCTTGCGATTACGCGCGGGCCGGCTCGTGCGCAAAAGCCGTGCCCGTGCTCTCGATGCGATGAAGAACGCCAATTCCGCGATGCCCGCGACGGAGTACCACGGCGTGATTGGCCACATTGCGTGCGACGCACGCGGCGACATGAAGGAGGGCGCGATCACGCTCTACAGCGATCAGGACAGGACGAAGTCGCTTCCCGATATCGTGAAGATGCGAGCCTGACGCGGACAGACGGCGCTCGCGGATTTTCCGGCCCGCTTCCCTAGCGCGATTCGAGCGTATCCCGTTCGAGCGCGTAAATCGCGATCTGGACGCGGCTCGTCAGCCCGAGCTTGCGCAGCACGTTGCGCACGTGAATCTTGACGGTGCTCTCGGCCAGGTCGAGTTCGCGGGCAATGTCCTTGTTGCTCGCGCCGCGCGACAGGCTGCGCACGATGTCGCGTTCGCGCGGCGTGAGCGGGGGCGTGTCGCGGGGCGCGCCTGCCGTGTCTGGGGCATGCTCGGGCGCGCCGCGCATGGGCGCACGCAGGTTCGCGACGAGCTTTGCGGTCATGTCGTCCGCGACCACGGCCTCGCCGCGCAACGCGCGCCGGATCGCCGACGACAGCGTGTCGGCCTCGATGTTCTTCAGCAGGTAACCGCACGCGCCTTCGCCGAGCGAGCGCGTCAGTTCGTCGACATTTTCGGACACCGTCAGCATGATGACCGCCGTGTCGGGCAGGTCCTGCTTCAGAAGCTGCAGCGTTTCGATGCCGGACAGGCCGGGCATGTCGAGATCGAGCAGGACGACGTCCGGCCGGTGCTGCTTCGCTCGCTTGATGCCTTCGATGCCGTCGGCGGCGTCGTCGACGACCTCGAAATCCGGCTGCCGCTGCAGCAGCGCGCGCACGCCCGAGCGGAACAGCGTGTGATCGTCGATCAGGAGGATGCGGATCGTCATGGCTCGAGGTTCTCTGGTTGATTGTCCGGTCGATTCCGTAGCGGGTTCGAGGGCGCGGGTTTCCGTTTGCATGGTCAGGCCGCCTGGCGCTCGCTCGCGCAAAGCCAGAGTGCGACGCGCGCGCCCCGGCCGGGCTCGCCTTCGAGCGTCAGTTGCGCGCCGAGCCGCGCCGCGCGCTCGCGCATGATGTGAAACCCGACGTGTGCCTCACCGCGCCCGGCGATGTCGGCGTTCTCGTAGCCCTGGCCGTCGTCTTCGATCAGCATCCGGAAGTCGCGCGCGTTCTCGATCTCGACGCGCACCTCCGACGCCTGCGCGTGCTTGCGGACATTCGAGAGCGCTTCCTGAAGGATGAAGAGCACCTGCAATTGCTGCTCGGGCGGCAGCGGCGGCCCGCCGGCTTCGTCGAAACGCCACGCGACACGGGCATCCGACTGCCGTTCGAAGCGTGTCACCGTGTCCTCGACGACGCGCCTCAGATCGCCGCTCCCAAGCTTCGTGCGGAAATTGACCAGCAGTTCGCGCACGTCGTCGTAGCTTTCTTCCAGGCCGCCGCGCAGGAGCGGCACGATCTCGCGCACTTCGCCGAGGTCGCCTTGCTGCGCGGCCGTGTCGAGCATATGCACCTGGATCTTCAGGAAATTGAGGCTCTGCGCGATGCTGTCGTGCAGCCCTTGCGCGACGAGATGCCGCTCCTGTGCCACGGCGAACTGCCGTGCGGCGCCCGCGAGCCGATGGTTTTGCAGCGCCGTTCCCAGATGCCTGCCGAGGGTTTCCAGCAGTTGCACTTCCGAGCCGGGCATCGCCGTTTCGTGGCGAAAGTGCAGCGAGAACGAACCGAGTGTCGTGTCCTGCGACACGATGCCGAATGCCGCGACAGCCGCATAGCCCGCCTTCCCGCAGTGCGTCGCGAGCTCTGCCGGCTGCTTCGGCGCGTGCCGGCGCATGTCGCGGATGACAGGAAGACCCGCTTGCGCGGCGCTGCTGCAGACGCAGTCGTTGGCGGGCATGCAGCGTTCGGCGTCGACCAGTTCGGCCGACAGTCCTTCCGACGCGACGAGGTGCAGCGTGTCGTCGTCGTTGCCGAGCGCGCGGACCGTGCCGCCTTGCGCGTCGAACTGTCGCATGATCCGCGTCAGGAAGCCGCGGCACAGCGTCTCGACGTCGTGCGGCTCGTGCAGGAACGCCGTCATTTCGTAGAGCGCGCTCAATTCGCGGTTCTGCGTCGCGAGCTGCGCGGTCTTGTGCGTCACGCGCTGCTCGAGATCCTGATAGAGGCTCTGCAGTTCCTTTGCCATCCTGTTGAAGCCGTGCGCGAGGTGGCCGAACTCGTCGCGCGTATCGACAGGCAGGCGCGCGCCGAACTCGCGCCGCTTGATGCGCGCAAGCCCGTCTTCCAGGCGCTGCACCGGCAGGACGAACCACAGATACAGCAAATAGACGATCGCAATCGCGCCCACGCATGCCATCGCGGCGAGCGCCATCTGCGAGCGCCGCAGCCAGGCCGTCTTGCGCGCGTTCTCCTGTTCGATCAGCCTGACGAGCCTGTCGGCCTGTTCCACGAACGAGGGCAGGTAAGTCAGGTAGGCGAGCGGTTCTGCGGCGGGACGGCTCTCGTCGTATTCGATGGTCGGCTTCAGCAGCTCGCGCCACGTGATCGACACGACGTCGAATTGCTCGCGGATGGCGCCGGTATCGGGAAGGAACAGCGGCCGGGCCGGCTCGCCGCGCTTCAGGTTTACGATCGTCCTGTCGAGCAGCGCGACCTGGGTATCGATCGCAGAAGCGCGGCCCGCACGCGCTTCGCCAAGTGCAATGGCGACGTTGCCCGCGCGCATGCGCAGGCTGCCCGCATCGTTGATCGCCGCGCCCGCGCCTTCGAGCTGCCACGAGAGCAACAACGTGACGACGATCATCGTAAGCACGAACGCCAGCGCGACGCCGGAGAGTACGACGATGCGCGTGGACAACTGGCGGTTGAAATACGGGGGGCGCTGTGCGGGAGAAGACATGGACTGCCGGCCGCGCGGCAAGCCGGACGACCGGGTAAGTGAAAACCCGATTATCGGGTCAGCCGGACGTCTTGAAATTAATCCCGACTGTTTTGCAGATGAACTCGCCGATGATGCCGATATCGTCGAGGGGCAGGATCGGGAGCGCCGTATCGAGCGCGGCGGGATTGTCCGCGGCGATCGCGAGAATCGCCACGTCCGTCTTGTAGAGCGGCTCGGCGCTGAGCGCGGCGCGCACGACTTCGAGGCGCGGCAAGCTTTCGCGCGTGAAACCCTCGACGATGGTCAGATCCGCCGGCGACAGCCGCGCGACAAGTTCGGCGAGCGGCGGCTCGGCCTCGTCGTGCAGCTCGCGCACGATCGCGTAACGATAGGGCGACGCGATCAGCACCTCGCCTGCGCCCGCGCGACGAAAGCGCGCACTGTCCTTGTGTCCGGGTTCGAGCTCGATCGAGTGATGGCTGTGCTTGACGACATTCACGCGAACGCCGTGCGCACCGAACCAAGGTATCAGTGCTTCGATGAGCGTCGTCTTGCCCTGGCCCGAGCGGCCGGAGATGCCAAAGATCGGCGGCTTGCGTGACTTCATGCGGTGTTCCGGTTGAGTTGATCTTCCCTGGCTTGCCGGCGCCCCGTCCGGCTCGTGAATGGCGTTTGCCTGCGTGAGCTTTGGCGAGGCCGCTGCGCTGCCGCGGCATACGGCCGCACGGCGGTGGCGGCGGGGAGCGCGGCACGGTGGCGCATTGTATCGCTCGCCGGTCCGATCGGCGGGCGTCTCCGCTCTAGCCCTCAAACCGGTCGGCCGTGCGCCCAGCCTTCGATCTGCGAGCGCGCCACGATGTTGATCAGATATTGCCGCCGCGCCCGGTCGGCCGACGCGCGCGACATCGCGCTGCGGACCGTGGCCTCGACCCGCTCGAACGGGAGGATGTCTCCCGGCTGCTTTGCGAAGACGCGCACGATGTGCAAGCCGAAGCGCGTTTCTACGAGCGTCGGGCAGAAGCTGTTCGCCGGTGTCGCAAACACCGCGCGCTCGAACTCCGGCACGGTGTCGCCGCGCCCGATCTCGCCGAGGCTTCCTCCCGCCGCACCCGACGGACAATTCGACAGCGTGCGCGCGCATGACGCGAAGTGCGCGTCCGGATCGTCGGCTCGCAGCACGTCGTCGAGCGTTGCTTGCGCCCGATCGCGCAAGCGCTCCAGATCGACGCGCCCGGTCACCTGGAACAGGATATGGCTGACGTGCGCGCGTTCGCCGACTCGCCATCGTTCGGGATTCGCGCGGTACTGTTGCCCGCATTCCTCCTGAGTCGGCTCCGGCGCCGCGGCTTCGCGCGCCAGGAGCGCTTCGATGGCGGCATGGTCCTCCATGCCGGCGCCCACGTTCAACCGCTTCGCCTCGTCGAGCAGAACGCGGCGCAGCACGGCCGCGTTCAGCGCAAGTTGCGTCGCGTTGCCGGCGCCCGCGTGGGCGGGCATCTCGCGCTCGATGTCGGCATCGGTCAGTTCGACACCGTTCACGGTGACTGGCATGTGATTGCTCCGGGGCGGATTGTTGCGGGTCGATTCATCGCGGACGCACGAGCTGCCAGGCGCGGCCGAGATACGTCACGGACGCGAAGCCGCTCCACACATGCACGAGCCGCGTGAACGGAAAGATGACGAACAGCGTGATGCCCATGAAGAGATGCACCTTGAACAGCAGCGGCGCACCGGCGAGATGGCTCGCGGCGTCGCCCTGTAGCGTCACGATGTGCTGCGCCCAGGTCATCAGTTCCACCATCATGTGACCGTCCGTGTGGTGCGAGGAAACGCCGATCGTCGACAGGCCGAGGAGGAGGGTGGTCAGCAGCCAGAGCAGCAGCAGCTTGTCGCCGCGCCGCGTCACCGCCGACACGCGCGCGTTCGTCAGCCGACGGTGAATCAGGATCAGCAGTCCGGCGAGACACAGGGTGCCCATCACGCCGCCCGCGACCATTGCGGCGATCTGCTTCACGCCATGCGGCACGCCGAGCCAGTCCCACACGGCCACCGGCGTGAGCAGCCCGAAGAGATGCCCGAAGAACAGCCCGAGAATGCCGATGTGAAAGAGGATGTTGCCGAGCCGCAGCGCGCCCCGATGGAGCATCTGCGAGCTGTCGGTCTTCCACGTGTACTGCTCGCGCTCGAAGCGCGCGAGACTCCCGAACAGAAAGATCGCCGCCGCGATATACGGGTAGATCCCGAAAACGAATTGATTGAGCGTGTTCACCATGGTTCCTTGTCAGTTGCCAGCCTTCGCGGCACGCGGATGGAAATGCACGGGCTGGGTGAGTGGTGCCGTCATCTTCGATGCGAGCAGCGGCTCGACACCGTCCGCGCCCGGGCCGAACATTTCGAGCGCCTCGTCCATGTCGCGAACGGGCGGCTCGACGCGCGCCTCGGGGACGACATCCGTCAGCGTGCGCAGCACGTTGAAAACCGCCGCATAGGGGCTCTTGTTGCGGGCGAGCCGCTCGCCGAGCGCGGCGAGCACGTGGATTGCCTCGCCAAGGAGTGCCTGAGCGTGCGCCGGATCGATCAGCCCCAGCACTTCCAGGAAGAGCGGCACGTAGTCCGGCAATTCATTGGTCGCGAGGTCGAGGCCGTGACTGCGGTACTCGGCGAGCAAATCGACCATGGCTTGCCCGCGATCGCGGCTTTCGCCATGCACATGCTCGAAGAGATGCAGCGAGTGAGCCGGATTGCGGTCGAAGGTCGCGACGTAGGCCTCCTGCAACTCGATCAGCGAATGACCGTTCAACGTCGCGACGAGCGGGCGCAGTTCCTGACCGGCCTCGGGGTAGGCGCGGAGCGCGTCCTCGATGTCCGGCATGGCGCCGAGCAATTCGGCTTCCGGGTACTCGAGCAGCCTGGCAAGAATTCGGTAGAGCGGCATCATTGTGCGTTCCTTCATGACGGTGTGGCCGCCTTCTTGCGTGATTTCGGCATGTCGGCGAAGACCACGCTGCCTTGCGGCTTCTTGCCGAAGAGCGAGCCTTCCGAGGTTCCGCCGGAGCAGCCGTTGCCGAACGTGAAGCCGCAACTGGCCTTGTCGTTGAAACTGTCTTCGACCATTTCCTTGTGCGAAGACGGCACGACGAAACGGTCCTCGTAGTTGGCGATCGCCATCGTGCGGTACATGTCCTCGATGTGCGCGGCCGTGAGACCCGTGCCTTCGAGCAGTTCGGGCTCCGCCCGCCCATGCACCACCTGGGCCCGCTTGAACGCGCGCATCGCGAGCATCCGTTCGAGTGCGGACACGACCGGCTGCTCGTCGCCCGCGGTCAGCAGGTTCGCGAGATAGCGCACGGGAATGCGCAGGCTCTTCACGTCCGGGATGATGCCGTCCATGCCGATATGTCCGGCGTCGGCGGCCGACTGGATGGGCGAGAGCGGCGGGATGTACCACACCATCGGCAGCGTGCGGTATTCCGGATGCAACGGGAACGCGACCTTCCATTCAACGGCCATCTTGTAGACGGGGGACTTGCGCGCCGCGTCCAGCCAGCTTTGCGATATGCCTTGCCTCAGCGCTTCGGCCTGCACGTTCGGATCGTGCGGATCGAGGAATATGTCGAGTTGCGACTGATACAGATCCTGCTCGTGCTCCACCGACGCCGCCTCGCCGATCCGGTCGGCGTCGTAGAGCATCACGCCGAGATAGCGGATCCGTCCGACGCAGGTTTCCGAGCAGACGGTCGGCTGGCCCGCCTCGAGGCGCGGATAGCAGAAGATGCACTTCTCGGCCTTCCCGCTCTTCCAGTTGAAGTAGATCTTCTTGTACGGACAGCCCGAGACACACATGCGCCAGCCGCGGCACTTGTCCTGATCGACGAGCACGACGCCGTCGTCTTCGCGCTTGTACACCGAGCCGGAAGGGCAGGAGGCGACGCATGCCGGGTTGAGACAGTGCTCGCAAAGACGCGGGAGGTACATCATGAAGGTGTTCTCGAACGTCGAGTACATCTCCTTCTGCACGTCGTCGAAGAGCTTGTCGCGGCCGCGCGAAGCGAATTCACCGCCGAGGTCGTCTTCCCAGTTCGGGCCCCAGTGGATCTTGTCCATCTTCTTGCCCGTCAACACCGAAACGGGGCGGGCGGTGGGCGGCGTCTGCGACAGCGGCGCCTTCTGGAGATGCTCGTAGTCGAACGTGAACGGCTCGTAGTATTCGTCGATGGCGGGCAGGTTGGGGTTCGCGAACAGGTTCGCGAGCACCTTCAGCTTGCCGCCCTGACGCGGCTCGATCTTGCCGCTCGCGTTGCGCTTCCAGCCGCCTTGCCACTTGTCCTGGTTTTCCCACTCCTTCGGATAGCCGATGCCCGGCTTCGTCTCGACGTTGTTGAACCACGCGTATTCCACCCCGTCGCGCGAGGTCCACACGTTCTTGCAGGTGATCGAGCACGTGTGGCACCCGATGCACTTGTCGAGGTTCAGGACCATCGCTACCTGCGCGCGGATCTTCATGCTGCTGCTCCTTCGTTCAGCGGGCCTTCCAGCCAGTCGACCTTCTTCATCTTGCGGACGATCACGAATTCGTCGCGATTCGACCCGACGGTCCCGTAGTAGTTGAAACCGTACGCCTGCTGCGCATAGCCGCCGATCATGTGCGTCGGCTTGAGCACGGTGCGGGTGACGGAGTTGTGAATGCCGCCGCGCATGCCGCTCGTTTCGGCGCCCGGCACGTTCACGATCTTTTCCTGTGCGTGATACATCAGGCACATGCCGCGCGGCACGCGCTGGCTTACGACCACGCGCGCCGTCAGCGTGCCGTTCACGTTGAAGACTTCCACCCAGTCGTTGTCGACGAGCCCGGCTTCGCTCGCTTCGACTTCCGACACCCACACGTGCGGGCCGCCGCGCGAGAGCGTGAGCATGCGCAGGTTGTCGGTGTAGGTGGAGTGGATGCCCCATTTCTGATGCGGCGTGATCCAGTTCAGCACCAGTTCGTGCTCGCCGTTGGGCTTCGTCCCGAGAAGCGGCGCGATGGTCCTCGTATTGATTGCCGGGCGGTACACGCACGAGCCTTCGCCGAAGTCGAGCATCCATCGATGATCCTGATAGAACTGCTGGCGGCCCGTCAGCGTGCGCCAGGGGATCAGTTCGTGCACGTTCGTGTAGCCGGCGTTGTAGCTGACTTCCTCCGATTCGAGACCGGACCAGGTCGGCGCGGAGATGATCTTGCGCGGCTGGGCCTGAACGTCGCGGAAGCGGATCTTGTCGTGCTCGCGACCGATGGCGAGATGCGTGTGGTCGCGGCCGGTGATCTTCGAGAGCGCCTCCCACGCCTTCACCGCGACGTGCCCGTTGGTCTCCGGCGCGAAGGTCAGGATCATTTCGGCGGCGTCGATAGCCGTGTCGAGTCGCGGACGCCCCTTGCTCACCCCCGGCTCGGCGACGGTGCGCGTCAGCTCGCCGAGTTCGCCCACTTCATGTCCGGTGTCCCAGTTGATGCCCTTGCCGCCGTTGCCCAGCTTGTCGAGCAGGGGGCCGACCGAGGTGAATTTCTTGTAAATGTCGTTGTAGTTGCGCTCGACGACGGTCATCGACGGCGCCGTCTTGCCCGGCATCAGGTCGCATTCGCCCGCGCGCCAGTCCTTCGGCTCGAACGGCTGGCCGAGTTCGCCGGGCGTGTCGTGCATGAGCGGCGTGCACACGATGTCCTGCCGCGTGCCGAGCGCCGGACCGCCGATCTCCGAGAATTTCTTCGCGATCGCCTTGTAGATTTCCCAGTCGCTCTTGCTTTCCCACAGCGGCTGCACCGCCTCCGAGAGCGGATGGATGAACGGGTGCATGTCGGACGTGTTGAGGTCGTCCTTTTCATACCACGTTGCCGTCGGCAGCACGATGTCGCCGTAGAGGCAGGTCGTGCTCATGCGGAAATCGAGCACGGTCAGGAGATCGAGCTTGCCTTCGGCCGCTTCGCGCACGTTCACTTCGCCGGGCTTGATGGCGTCGCGTTCGTCGCCAAAGAGCGCGTTCTGCGTGCCGAGCAGATACTTCAGGAAATATTCGTGTCCCTTGCCGGAACTGCCAAGGATGTTCGAGCGCCACACGAACATGTTGCGCGGGAAGTTCGCCGGATTGTCGGGATCGTCGCAGGCGAACTGGAGCGAGCCTGATTTCAGCTGTTCGACCACGTAATCCACCGGCTTCTTTCCCGCGCGCGCGGCGGCGTCGGCGAGATCGAGCGGGTTCGCGCCGAGTTGCGGCGCGCTCGGCAGCCATCCCATGCGCTCGGACTTCGCGTTCAGGTCCAGCATGGAGAGCTTCGCGTACTTCGCCTGATCGGCGGTGGGCGCGAGGATTTCGTCGAGCGGCACCTTCTCGTGGCGCCACTGGCTCGTGTGGTTGTAGAAGAACGACGTGCCGTTCATCTGGCGCGGCGGGCGGCTCCAGTCGAGCCCGAACGCGAGCGGCGCCCAGCCGAACTGCGGCCGCAGCTTCTCCTGGCCGACATAGTGCGCCCAGCCGCCGCCGCTTTGCCCGACACAGCCGCACATCATCAGCAGATTGATGATGCCGCGATAGATCATGTCGTTGTGATACCAGTGGTTCAGCGCTGCCCCGACGATCACCATGCTCTTGCCGTGCGTCTTCTCCGCGTTTTCGGCGAACTCGCGCGCCACCTGGATCACGAGCTTGCGCGGCACGGTGGTGTGCTTTTCCTGCCACGCGGGCGTGCAGGGCACGTCGTCGTCGAACGAGCTCGCGACGTTCGGGCCGCCCAGCCCCTGATCGACGCCGTAGTTCGCCATCTGCAGGTCGAACACCGTGGCGGCGAGCGCGCGCGAGCCGTCTGCAAGCACAATGCGCCGCGCCGGAACGCGGCGTTTCAGGAGCGCATTGTGTTCGCCTCCGAAGTAGGGGAAGCCGACTTCGACCACTTCGTCGTGCGCGCCGCTGCGCACCATCGACAGCCGCGGATCGATCGCTCGTCCGCTGCCGCCGTCCTTCAGTTCCAGGTTCCAGCGGCCGACCTTTTCGCCGTCGTTGTGCGCGGCTTCGTTCCAGCGAAAACCGACTGTTCCGTTCGGCGCGACGATGTGGCCGGTGGCGTCGTCGATGACGAGCGTTTTCCACTGCGGGTTGTTCGCCTCGCCATGGTCGCCGGCGAGGTGCGATGCGCGCAGGAAGTGGTCGGGAACGAGCGTGCCGCCGTTGTCGCGCAGCAGCACGAGCATCGGCATGTCGGTGTATTGCTTGATGTAGTCGCGGAAGTACGACGACTTGCGCGGCGCCTCCACGGCGTGGAATTCCTTCAGGACGACGTGTCCCATCGCCATCGCGAGGGCGGCGTCGGTGCCTTGCCGGGGCGCGAGCCAGATGTCGCCGAACTTGACCATCTCGCCGAAGTCCGACGAAACCGCGACGGTCTTCGTGCCCTTGTAGCGCACTTCGGTGTAGAAATGCGCGTCGGGCGTGCGGGTCTGCGGAACGTTCGAGCCCCACACCATCAGGTAAGTGGAGTTGTACCAGTCGGCCGATTCGGGCACGTCGGTCTGCTCGCCCCAGACCTGCGGTGAGGCGGGCGGAAGGTCGCAGTACCAGTCGTAGAACGAGAGGCACGCGCCGCCGATCAGGCTCAGATAGCGCGCGCCGGCTGCGTAGGAAACCATCGACATCGCCGGAATGGGCGAGAAGCCGACCACGCGGTCAGGGCCGTATTTCCTGATCGTGTACGCGTTGGCCGCGGCGATCATTTCGGTCGCGGTGTCCCAGTCGGCGCGCACGAAGCCGCCCAGGCCGCGTACGCGCTTGTAGCGCGCCGCCTTCTTCGGGTCCTGGCTGATCGACTCCCATGCGGCGATCGGGTCGAGCGTGCTGCGCGCCTCGCGCCACATTTCCATCAGGCGGCCGCGGATCATCGGGTACTTCACGCGCTGCGCCGAGTACACATACCAGCTATACGATGCGCCGCGCGGGCAGCCGCGCGGCTCGTGATTCGGCAGGTCGGCGCGGGTACGTGGATAGTCGGTCTGCTGGGTCTCCCAGGTGATCAGGCCGTTCTTGACATAGACCTTCCAGGAACACGAGCCCGTGCAGTTGACGCCGTGTGTCGAGCGCACGATCTTGTCGTGCTGCCACCGGTTGCGGTAGGCGTTTTCCCACTGCCGGTCCTCGTCGACGACCGCGCCGTGGCCGTCCGAAAATGTCGACCGAGTGCGCGTGACGAACTTCAGCCGGTCCAGAAAGTGACTCATCGTAAATCTCCATGCGGCGTTTCTCAGCCGTGCGGCGTGCGGAAACGGACCGGTTGAGAATAGGCGGGAGCGTGTGGTTCGCCTATCCCTCGTTGGGTGGAAGGTGCTTACGTCCTTGGGTGTAGTTCCGTGCGGATCAGCAGGGCATGTCGGCGTTGCGGCGCGCATAGCAGAACCACGTCATCGCGACGCAACTCACGTAGAAGGCGACAAACGCATACAGTGCGGGAACCGCCGAGCCGGTCATGTCGATCGCGGTGCCGAACGTTCGCGGAATGAAGAAGCCGCCATACGCGCCGACGGCGCCGGCGAACCCGAGCACCGCCGCGGACTCCTTGCCGGCTTCCTGCTGCGCCCGGCGCTGTGCGGCGCTGTCGTCTGCCCGGGCCTTGCGCTGGTGCTCGGTCATGAAGATCACGGGAATCATGCGGAACGTCGATCCGTTGCCGATGCCGGTCAGCGCGAAAAGCACGATGAAGGTCGCGAGGAAGCCGTTGAAATTTCCGCCCGCGCCGCCTTCCGGCAGAAAGTGGATCACGGCGAACACCGCGGCGGTCATCGCGACGAAGGTGTAGAGCGTGACGCGCGCGCCGCCGAGCTTGTCGGAGATCCATCCGCCGACCGGCCGCGTCACCGCACCGGCGAGCGGGCCGAGGAACGCGTAGGCGGTGGGGTCGACGGCCGGGAACTGGGACTTCGTGAGCAGCGCAAAGCCCGCGGAGAAACCGATGAACGATCCGAACGTGCCGACGTAGAGCCAGCACATGAGCCAGTTGTGCTTGCGCCGGAAGATGACGGCCTGCTCGGCGAACGACGCCTTGGCGTCCGCGATATCGTTCATGCCGAACCAGGCCGCGAGCGACGCCACCACGATGAACGGCACCCAGATGAAGCCCGCGTTCTGCAGCCAGATGCCGCGCTCGGCCCCGTCGGCCGGATACGTGCCGCCGTCGCCCGCAAGCGAACCGAACACGGCCGACGCGATCACGAGTGGCGTGACGAACTGCACGAGCGACACCCCGAGGTTGCCGAGGCCCGCGTTGAGCCCGGTGGCAAGCCCCTTTTTCGCCTTCGGGAAGAAGAAGCTGATGTTCGCCATCGACGAGCTGAAGTTCGCTCCGCCCAGCCCGCACAGCAGGGCGAGGACGAGGAGGGTGGGGTAGCTCGTCGACGGATCGCGCAGCGCGAAGCCGATGCCGAGAGCTGGAATCAGCAGCGTCGCGGTGGAGAATGCGGTGAAGCGCCGTCCGCCGAAGATCGGCACGAGAAACGAGTAGAAGATGCGCAGCGTCGCGCCCGACAGCGCGGGTAGCGCGGTGAGCCAGAACAGCTGGTTCTTGCTGAAATGGAATCCGCCCTTGTCGAGGTTGACGACCGTGACGCTCCACAGCGACCACACGGCAAACGCTAGCATGAGCGCGGGAATCGAGATCCAGAGATTGCGATTGGCGACCGTCGAGCCGCCCGCGTTCCAGAACGATGGATCTTCCGGCCGCCAGATGGTGAGGACCTGGTTGGACATGGTGGTTGCTATCCTTGATAACGAAGGTGTCAGACCGCGCCGTGACGCGACGCGAGCTTGCTGCTCGCGTGGGCAACGCCGATCGAGCGGAAGGAGAAGTGCATCCAGACGAGACTGATGGCGGTGGCCCCGAAAAGGAGCATGAAACACGTGCTGTGCACGCCGGTCAGGTCCACGAGCGCGCCGAACAGAATGGGCAGTGCGAAGCCCGCGAGGCCGCCCGACAGTCCCACGACGCCCGACACCGCGCCGATGTTGTCGGTGTAGTCGTCGGAGATGAACTTGAAGACCGATGCCTTGCCGATCGCCATTGCGATGCCGACGACGAACATCAGCACCGTGAAGACCCCGGGCGAAAGGGCGATGCCGAAACGCAGCGGACCGTTCGCGGAACTGACGGCGAGCTCGGTTTCGGGGTAGCTCAGCACGAAGAAGCACGCGAACACGATCCACATCACGGCCCACGTCGTGCGGTAGGCGCCGAAGCGGTCCGAGAGCCATCCGCCGAGCGCGCGCAGCACGCCGCCGGGGAGCGAGAAGCACGCGGCAAGGAGCGCGGCCCGTTCGATGGAAAAGCCGTAGTGGTTCACGTAGTAATGCGGCATCCACAACGCGAGCCCGACATAGCCGCCGAACACGACGGAGTAGTACTGCGAGTAGCGCCACGCGCGCGGGTCCGTGAGTACGCCCGGGCTGCGGCCCGCGCCCGCCGCCTTCGGCATGCGATGGCGTGGATCGCTCGCGGAGGTGAGCCAGAACGCGAGCGCGGTGACGAGCATGGCGACCGAGTAGACCTTGGGCACGACCGTCCACGTGCCCGCCGCGACGATCAGCACGGGCGCGACGAACTTGGTGAGCGCGGCACCGGAATTGCCCGCGCCGAAGATGCCCATCGCGAAGCCCTGGCGCGACTTCGGGAACCAGCGGGCCACGTACGGCGTGCCGATGGAGAAGCAGGCGCCCGCGAGCCCGACGAGAAGGCCGAGCACGATGAATTGCCAGAACGCGGTGGCATGGGAGATCAGCCACAGCGGCACGACGGTGGCGAGCATCGTGAGGAGGAACACGACGCGCCCGCCGAACCGGTCGGTGCACATGCCGAGCGGCACGCGGGCCAGCGACCCGGACAGCACGGGCGTGGCCGCGATCATGCCGAATTCGGTGTCGGTGAGGCCGAGCTGCTGCGTAAGCGGAATGCCGAGAATCGCGAACATCATCCAGATCGCGAAGCAGATGGTGAAGGCAAAGGTGCTCGACCACAGCACGCGCCAGGCGCGAGGGTCGGAAACGGGAGGGCTGGTCCGGGAGTTGCGTGCCGCGGTCATCTTGCTGGTCCTGATGCTGGTCAGAAGGTCGTGCGTGATCGTGCGTGATATGTAGGCGAGGCCCGGGGCCAGCTTGCCGCACGCGATATCGGCTGAACATTCGCCAAACGGACGACGCGACACCGTGTCGCTCGCTCAGCGGAGCTAGTCCGAAAGGTGTAAAAGGGGGATCTTTGGAAGGAGGGACTTGGCGTGCGCGCGGCAATCGCGCTATCGTCGTGAATCGCCCTTGCGGGTTGCTGTCACGCATGCTGCACGTGCAGCACTTGCGCGTTTCGAGGACCGGACATGGCCGAAGACAATCTGAACACACCCGTTGCACCGCAGCAGTTTTCAACCGACGTAATGCTCGAAAAGTATGCGAAGGGCGACGAATCGCGCATCGACGACATCTACCGGCGCGTGGCGCGCGGCGTGGCGCGCGCGGAGCCGGAGGCGCTCCGCAAACAGGTGGAGGCAGAATTCTTCGACAACTTCCGCCGCGGCGCGCTCGGCGCGGGCCGCATCATGAGCGCGGCGGGCACGGGCATCGAGGCGACGCTCATCAACTGTTTCGTGCAGCCGGTCGGCGACGCGATCCAGGGCGTGGATGACAACGGCCTGCCGGGCATCTACGTGGCGCTTCTGCAGGCGGCCGAGACGATGCGGCGCGGCGGCGGCGTCGGCTATAACTTCTCCGCGATCCGCCCGAAGGGCGCGCGCGTGCATTCCACGGGATCGTCGGCATCGGGGCCATGCAGCTACATGGACGTGTTCGACGCCTCGTGCCGCACCGTGGAGAGCGCGGGCTCGCGGCGCGGCGCGCAGATGGGCATTCTCGACTGCACGCATCCCGACCTGCTCGAATTCATCGTGGCGAAGCAGACGAAGGGACGCTGGAACAACTTCAACGTATCGGTGGCGGTGTCGGACGAGTTCATGCAGGCCGTCGCCGACGACGCCACGTGGCAACTCGTGCACCGCGCGGAGCCGTCGCCGGCGTTGCGCGCATCGGGCGACCTGCGCCAGCGCGAAGACGGCATGTGGGTCTATCGCGAGGTGCAGGCGAAGGAAGTGTGGGACACGATCATGCGCTCGACCTACGACGTGGCCGAGCCGGGCGTGGTGTTCATGTCGCGCATGAACGACGACAACAACCTGCGCGCCGTCGAAACGATCCGCGCGACCAACCCGTGCGGCGAACAGCCGCTGCCCGCTTACGGCTGCTGCAATCTCGGCCCGCTCAATCTCTCGCGCTTCGTGCGCAACGCATTTGCGCAGCGGCACGCAGGCACGCCTTCATTCGACTGGGAAGCGCTCGCGAAGACCACGCGCATTCAGGTGCGCTTTCTCGACGACGTGCTCGACGTCACGCTGTGGCCGCTGCCGGAGCAGGCGAGCGAGGCACAGGCGAAGCGTCGGATCGGCGTGGGCTTCACCGGCCTGGGCGATACGCTCGTGATGCTCGGCATCCGCTACGACTCGCCCGAGGGCCGCGAATTCGCCAGGCGCGTCGCGCGCACGATGCGCGACGAGGCCTATCGCGCGTCGGTGGAACTGGCGCGCGAGCGGGGCGCGTTCCCGCTCTTCAACGCAGCGCAGTATCTGGAAGAGGGCACGTTCGCTTCGCGGCTGCCGGAGGACATCAAGACGGAGATCCGCGGCACCGGCATTCGCAACAGCCACCTGCTGTCCATCGCGCCCACGGGCACCGTGAGCCTCGCGTTCGCGGACAACGCGTCGAACGGCATCGAGCCCGCGTTTTCGTGGACCTATCAGCGCACGAAGCGCATGGCCGACGGCGGGCGTCAGACCTTCGCCGTGGAGGATCACGCGTACCGGCTGTATCGGGAGCTCGGCGGCGACGTGAAGGCGCTGCCCGATTACTTCGTGAACGCGCTTGAAATGTCGGCGCACGATCACCTCGAAATGATGGCGGCGGTGCAGCCGTTCGTCGACACGTCCATCTCCAAGACGGTCAATGTGCCTGCCGACTATCCGTTCGACGCCTTCCAGGATCTTTACTTCGAGGCGTGGCGGCGCGGTCTCAAGGGACTCGCCACGTATCGGCCGAACGAGACGCTCGGCGCGGTGCTCTCGGTGGCGCCCGAGCAGACGCCGAGCGATTCGCCGGACTCGGAGCTTGAACTCGATCCGCTGCGCATCGCCATCGACCATCGGCCGCGCGGAGAATTGCCCGCGATCATCGAGAAGGTCGAATATCTGACGCAGGCGGGCAAGAAGTCGCTCTACGTGGCCGTGTCGTTCATCGAAGTGACGGGGCGGCTTGGCGGCGAGGACGTGACGATCGAGCGCCCGATCGAGTTCTTCATCCCGACCGGGCAGCGTGACGAATCGCAGCAGTGGATCACGGCCACCATGCGCTCGCTCTCGCTCGCGGCGCGAGGCGGTTTCGTCGCGCGCAATCTGCAGGACATGCGCAAGGTGTCGTGGGACCGCGGGCAGGTGCGCCTGGGCGACGTCGAACGGCTCGATGGACACCGCAGTCCGCGCTGGCACGACTCGGAGGTCGCGGCGCTCGCGTATGCGATTCAGCAGATTCTGTATCGACGGGGCTTCCTCGATCGCGAGGGCAATCAGGTGCCGTCGCGGGTGCTCTCGCAGCGACGCTCGAACGGTCACACGGACTGGCAGCCCGCGCTCGACTCAGGCGACGACTTCACCGAACTGGTGCATGGCGAGGCTTCATCGGGCGATCCCCATTCGCTGATGCCGATGCACGGACGCAAGTGCTCGACGTGCGGCGCAAATGCAGTCATCCGCAAGGACGGCTGCGATTTCTGCACGGCGTGCGGCGAAATAGGCGCATGCGGCTGATTCCGGAGTTTATGTCCGGAATCAGCCTGCGTCGTCACATCGGTGGAGATTGGCAGCAGAGAGGCGGTGCGGCACCGCCTCGCATCAAGCCCTAGGTTCGCTGCTGGACGGCGCGCGGCGTCTCGCTGTCAGACTCATCCGCTCCGGCGGGCGCGACCGGTGAAACGGCTCCCTCTACCGCGGGTTGCGCATCCGCTCGGGCAGTACCGGAAATGACATGCGGACCCGCGATTGTCGCGACCACAAACGCTACAACGGCGATTACCGCTCCCATGCAACCTCGGCCGTTTCTGCTTCATGCGTGCGCTGTGCGCGCGGCGTGCTCGCCGATTGCGGCACGAACGGACGCCAGATGGGCGCGGCAGGCGCCCAGTCATCGAGTGCGGAAAACTGCTCAAGCGGTGTGTTCTCGTACATGATTTACCTCTGATGATGACTGCAACTTCTTGAATCAGCGAACGTCGACGCCGCTTTGCGTCGTCGAGCCGTTCGCATATTCCACGATCTGGCGATTGCGTTGTTCGGCGAGCGCCGCGTCGCGTGCGCGGCGCTCGTGTTGAGCGGCGACGGCGTCGCCCGCCATGCTTCTGTCCGGATAGGTATTGCGGTTCAGCGCCGGCAGCGTGCCGTTCGAATACGCGGCGACCAGTTCGGCGCGCACTTGTGCACGCGTCTTCACGACCTGGCCACCGTCTGCCGTCGCCTGGCTCGTCTGCACCTGATAGGTGCCTGCGCGCCCGATGCCCTGACCGCCGTCCGCGAACGCAGCCGTCGAGAAACCAGCGGCGACGGCGGCAAACAAAAGACCTGCGATCAGTGCGCGTTTCACGGTGAAACTCCTGTCGATGCTTTTCAAAGCAGTTCGCCGTTCGAACGGTTCGACGACACTGCGACAGGACCGAATGTAATCAACGCGGCGCCGTGAATAAATCCACGAACCGCGAATTGATTAGTCGAAGATCGCGAATAATCCCGCGAAGCCTTATGGGGCGGGCGTTTGCGGAGAACGGGAGAGAACAGGCGCATGCATGGGACGCCCTGGCGGGACGAATAAGCCCTGTTTCGATAGGGATTTGCCGCGGGGAAAAACGCATGGAGTGAAGAAAGTGCGGGCGTTCTGCAGAACGCCCGCAGCAACGAAAAACGTTAGCTATACAACCACGTCGGCCGTGCCAGCGACTTCCGGCGTGCCGTGCTTGACGGTTTTCGAGGACGACGTGCTGGTCGGCAGGCAGCGGTCTTCCGCGTCTTCCTGACCCGACAGGAGCGGGCAGCGCTCGAACAGTTCGGCCGCCCAGTCGACGAACACGCGCACCTTCGGCGACAGATGGCGATTGTGCGGATAGACCGCCGAAATCGGCATCGGCAGGGGCTTCCACTGCGGCAGCACCTCGACCAGTTCGCCCGATCGCAGGTACGGCAGCGCCATGAAGCGCGCGATCTGGACCAGGCCGACGCCCTTCACGCCGCAGTTCAGGTACGCCTCGGCGTCGTTCACTGCGATCGGGCCGTTCATCTTCACTTCGATGGTCCTGTCGTCGACGATGAAGTCCATGTCGATGATGCGGCCCGTGCGGCTCGAAAAATAATTCACCGCCGTGTGGTGCTGCAGATCCTCGAGCGTCTGCGGCACGCCGTGCCGTTCGAGGTATTGCGGACTGGCCGCCGTCACGCCCTGGAACACGCCGATGCGCCGCGCGACGAGACTCGAATCCTGCAGCGTGCCCACGCGGATCACGCAGTCCACGCCTTCCTGAATCAGGTCGACGGGCTTGTCGCCGAAGCCCACCATCAGCTCGATATCGGGGTAGCGCGTGTGGAATTCGCACATCGCGGGCATCACGATCATGCGCCCGATCGACCCCGGCATGTCCACCCGCAGCTTGCCGCGCGGACCCTTGCCGCTATGGGCGAACGAGCTTTCCGTCTCCTCGATGTCCGCGAGGATGCGCACGCAGCGTTCGTAATAGGCGGCGCCGTCGGGCGTGAGGTTCAGGCGCCGCGTCGTGCGCTGCAGGAGCCGCACGTTCAGATGCGCTTCGAGGTTCTGGATGATCGTCGTGACCGATGCGCGCGGCAGGTCGAGCGTATCCGCTGCGCGCGAAAAACTGTTGGTGTCGACGACCCTTGTAAACACCTGCATTGCTTGTAGCCGATCCATTTCTCTCACCGTCGAGGCTTTGCAGCGCATGGAATGAAGCAGGCTGCTGAGGCGTTAAGGACAGTATCGGACGCGATTGTTCGGTGCGACCGAATTGTGTTGCCGGATTATAGGCATTTATTTCAAAAGCTGCGGGCTCCAGAATTCGCCACATCGTAACCAGGCTGGGATGGCGCGAACACGCCGCGAATAACCATGGCATCAATGCTGGATCTGGAACAGACCCCGCGCCTTTGCATCGAGGACGTACGTATTACCGGACACGCGCAGCCCATCGTGCTGCGCAGCTACAGGCCCGCATCGGATGGGACCGTTCTGCCAATTGTCCTTTATTTTCACGGCGGCGGCTTTACCCGCGGCGGGCTGGACGACGCGGACTTCGCGGCTGCGACCATCGCGCGCGACACCCCCGCGTGGGTCGTGTCGGTCGGATATTCGCTCGCGCCGCTGTTTCCGTTTCCGGCCGCGCCCGAAGACGGTTATCGCGCGGCGCAGTGGGCGGTGGCGAATGCCCGCGGGCAGCGCGCGGACCCGCTGCGGTTCGGCGTGGCGGGGCATGACGCCGGCGGCAATCTCGCGACCTGCCTTGCGGCAATTGCGCGCGATCGCGGAGAGATTGTCGTTTCGGCGCAGGCGCTGCTCGCGCCGCTGCTCGACCCGAGCATGACGCGGGTTGCGGACGAACGGAAAGTGAAGGGCACGGATCTGGGCTTGAGCGAGTGCGCGAAGTGCTATCGCGCCTATTTGCCGAATGCTTCACAACGGCTGCATCCATATGCCGCGCCGCTCGAATCGCGGCGCCTAGTCGGGCTGCCTGCCGCGCTGATCGCGAGCGCCGAGCACGACCTGCTGCATATCGAGGCGGAGAAATATGCGGGCGAACTGATCGCCGCGGGCGTTCCGACCGAGGTGACGCGTCACGGAAAGGCGTCGCACCAGGGGCTCGCGACGCACCCGGCCGCGCTCGCGGACGTCGTCACGTTCTTCAAGAAACGGCTCGCGCGCGTGAAGTAACGGCGCGCGCGCCACAAAAAAATAGATTTCAACGACTCTATCGGAGCTTTTCACATGTTCACACGCAAACGGATATATGCCGCGCTCGGCGCGACGCTGATCATCGCCGGGGTGGGCGGGTACACGGCATGGCGCGGCCATGGCGACGCCGCCGTCAACGCCGCGCAGGCCGCGGCGCACCCGCCGGCCACCGAGGTGGACGTCGCGGCTGTCGTCTCGAAGACCATCACCGACTGGCAGAGCTACTCCGGACGCCTCGAAGCCATCGACCGGGTGGACATCCGTCCGCTCGTGCCGGGGACGATCGTCGCGGTGCATTTCAAGGACGGCGCGCTCGTGAAGAAGGGCGATCAGCTGTTCACGATCGACCCGCGCCCGTACGTTGCCGAGGTCGATCGCGCCGCCGCGCAACTGGCGGCGGCGCAGGCGCGCAACGTGTACACGTCGACGGATGCGGCGCGTGCGGAACGCCTGCTCGCGGACAACGCGATCGCCAAGCGCGACTACGACGAGAAACAGAACGCCGCCCGTGAGGCCGCCGCGAACGTGAAGGCCGCGCAGGCGGCGCTCGAGTCCGCGCGCGTGAACCTGACGTACACGAACATCGTGGCGCCGGTGTCGGGGCGCGTGTCGCGTGCCGAAATGACGCTCGGCAACGTGGTCGCGAACGGCGCCAATGCGCCGCTTCTGACGACGCTCGTGTCCGTCTCGCCGATCTACGCATCGTTCGACGTCGACGAGCAGACCTATCTGCGCTATCTCAGCCACGATGCGAAGGGCACCGTGCCGGTGTCGCTCGGGCTCGCGAACGAAGACGGCTATTCGCGCGAAGGCGTGGTGGATTCCGTCGACAACCGCCTCGACACCAGCTCGGGCACGATCCGCGTGCGTGCGCGCTTCAACAATCCGGACGGCGCGCTCGTGCCGGGGCTCTATGCGCGCATCCGCGTGGGCGGCGGCACGCCGCACCCGGCCGTGATGATCGACGACACGGCCATCGGCACCGATCAGGACAAGAAGTACGTGATGGTCGTCGACCGCGACAGCCGCGCCCAGTATCGCGAAGTCACGCTCGGGCCGTTGCATGACGGCCTGCGCGTGATCACGAAGGGCCTTGCGCCGGGCGAGCGCATCGTCGTGAACGGCTTGCAGCGCGTGCGTCCGAACGACGTCGTGAAGGCGAACGCCGTTGCGATGGCGACGAGCGCGCCCGCACCGAAATCAGCGTCGTAAGCGGCGCTTCAGCAAAAAGAACCCGATATGAACATATCCAAATTCTTCATCGACCGCCCGATCTTCGCGGGCGTGCTATCGGTGGTGGTGCTGCTCGCGGGCGTGATCGCGATGTTCAACCTGCCGATCTCCGAGTACCCGGAAGTGGTGCCGCCGTCGGTCGTCGTGCACGCGCAGTACCCGGGCGCGAACCCGAAGGTGATCGCCGAGACGGTGGCTTCGCCCCTGGAAGAGCAGATCAACGGCGTGGAGAACATGCTGTACATGCAGTCGCAGGCGAACAGCGACGGCAACCTGAACCTGACCGTGACGTTCAAGCTCGGCACCGACCCGGACAAGGCGCAGCAGCTCGTGCAGAACCGCGTGTCGCAGGCGCTGCCGCGTCTGCCGGAGGACGTGACGCGGCTCGGCGTGACGACGATCAAGTCGTCGCCGACGGTGACGATGGTCGTCCACCTGAACTCGCCGAACGGCCGCTACGAGATGACGTATCTGCGCAACTACGCGCTCATCAACGTGAAGGACCGGCTCGAGCGGATCAACGGCGTGGGCGAGGTGCAGCTGTGGGGCTCGGGCGACTACGCGATGCGCGTGTGGCTCGATCCGCAGAAGGTCGCCGAGCGCGGCATGACCGCGACGGACGTCATCAACGCGATCCGCGAGCAGAACGTGCAGGTCGCAGCCGGCGTGATCGGCTCGTCGCCATCGCTGCCGAACGTGCCGATCCAGCTGAACGTGAACGCGCAGGGCCGGCTGCAGTCCGAGTCCGAATTCCGCAACATCGTGCTGAAGACTTCGCCCGACGGCGCGGTCACCTATCTGCACGACGTGGGCCGCGTCGAGCTGGCCGCGTCGGAATACGGCCTGCGCTCGCTCCTCGACAACAAGTCGGCGGTCGCGATCGTCATCAACCAGCAGCCGGGCGCAAATTCGCTGCAGATCTCCGAACAGGTCCGCCAGACCATGAAGGAGCTGAAGGCCGACATGCCGCCGGGCGTCGAGTACCAGATCGTCTACGACCCGACGCAGTTCGTGCGCTCCAGTATCGAGGCGGTGATCCACACGCTGATCGAAGCGATCGCGCTGGTGGTGCTCGTCGTGATCGTGTTCCTGCAGACCTGGCGCGCGTCGATCATTCCGCTTCTGGCGGTGCCGGTGTCGATCATCGGGACGTTCTCGCTTCTGCTCGCGTTCGGCTTCTCGATCAATGCGCTGTCGCTGTTCGGGATGGTGCTCGCCATCGGGATCGTGGTGGACGATGCGATCGTGGTGGTGGAGAACGTGGAGCGCAACATCGAGGCGGGGCTGTCGGCGCGTGAAGCGACCTATCAGGCGATGCGCGAGGTGAGCGGACCAATTATCGCGATCGCGCTCACGCTCGTCGCCGTGTTCGTGCCGCTCGCGTTCATGTCGGGCCTGACCGGCCAGTTCTACAAGCAGTTCGCGATGACGATCGCCATCTCGACCGTGATCTCGGCCTTCAACTCGCTGACCTTGTCGCCCGCGCTCGCCGCGATGCTGCTCAAGGGCCACGACGAGCCGAAGGACTGGCTCACGCGTGCGATGGACCGCGTGTTCGGCGGCTTCTTCAAGCGCTTCAACAAGGTGTTCCACCGCGGCTCGGAGGCGTATGGCCGCGGCGTGACGGGCGTGATCAGCCGCAAGGCGGTGATGATGGTCCTCTACGGGGTGCTGCTCGCCGGCGCGGTGCTGATGGGCAAGGTCGTGCCGGGCGGCTTCGTGCCCGCGCAGGACAAGGAGTACCTGATCAGCTTCGCGCAGTTGCCCAACGGCGCATCGCTCGATCGCACCGAGCAGGTGATCCGCGAGATGACGGACATTGCGCGCAAGCAGCCGGGCGTGGAGAGCGCGGTGGAATTTCCGGGCCTCTCGGTGAACGGCTTCACCAATTCGTCGAGCGCGGGCATCGTGTTCGTGACGCTCAAGCCGTTCCACGACCGCAAGACCAAGGAGACGTCGGCGGGCGCGATTGCCGCCGCGCTGAACCAGAAGTATGCGGCGATCAAGGGCTCGTTCATCGCCGTGTTCCCGCCCCCGCCGGTGCTCGGCCTGGGCACGCTCGGCGGCTTCAAGATGCAGCTGGAGGATCGTGGCGCGCTCGGCTATGAGGCGCTCAACAACGCGACGCAGGCGTTCATCAAGCGCGCGGCGCAGACGCCCGAACTCGGGCCGACGTTCTCGAGCTACCAGATCAACGTGCCGCAGCTGAACGTCGATCTGGACCGCGTGAAGGCGAAGCAACTGGGCGTCTCGGTGACGGATGTGTTCAACACGATGCAGGTGTACCTCGGCTCGCTGTACGTGAACGACTTCAACAAGTTCGGCCGCGTGTATCAGGTACGGGTGCAGGCTGACGCGCCGTTCCGCTCGACCGCCGAAGACATCGGCCTTCTGAAGACGCGCAACGCCAACGGCGAGATGGTGCCGCTGTCGTCGCTCGTGAAGGTCACGCCGACGTACGGTCCGGAGATGGTGGTCCGCTACAACGGCTACACCGCCGCCGACATCAACGGCGGGCCGGCGCCGGGCTATTCGTCGGGGCAGGCGCAGGAAGCGGCCGAGCGCATCGCCGAGGAAGTGCTGCCGCGCGGGATCAAGTTCGAATG
>Ga0163162_10000490_pt1 | contig 36694 bp, 26 predicted proteins | sample S55metaG_FD_115310 | JGI IMG/M metagenome (GOLD analysis project Ga0163162, IMG submission 115310) | Switchgrass rhizosphere microbial communities from Kellogg Biological Station, Michigan, USA - S5-5 metaG | ecosystem: Host-associated > Plants > Roots > Rhizosphere > Soil | place: USA... | reverse complement strand
GCGAATAAATTGTTGGTCAGTTTATCAGTACATCGCCTGATATACGTTATCCCGATCAACTGATCAACCGATCAACCGATCAACCGGTCAACCGATCAACCGATCAACTGACCAACCCAATCAACCCAATCCACCCAATCAACTTAATTTGGAACTTCCAAACACAGGCCCTACCTTTGCCGTCCTTAAATTTTGAGTTATGAACGCAGTTGCCTTTGTACACGAGCAGCTTACGAATAAGAGGGAATTCCCCAAATTCAAAGCCGGAGATAATATTACCGTTAACTATAAAATCGTTGAAGGTAACAAGGAGCGTATCCAAAGCTTTAAAGGCGACGTTATCAAACGCCAGGGAACCGGTCAAACAGCCACTTTCACGGTTCGCAAGATGTCCGACGGTATTGGTGTGGAGCGTACATTCCCTATCTATTCACCTAATATTGAGTCAATTCTGCTCAATAAGGCCGGTAAGGTAAGAAGGGCGAAATTATATTATCTCCGCAGCCGCAGTGGTAAGAGCGCCAGGATCAAAGAAAAGAGAGCTTCAGGCGAATAATAGTATTAAAAATCTTTATTTATAAGCTTAACGGGAATCATAAAAGATTCCCGTTTTTTTGTGATTTAGGCAATAAAACCACCCATTTCTTGTTTAATACTATTGCCCGTCAGGGTTAACGACTCATTAACTATCCACAAAATCACCCTTTATGAAAAAGGTAGCACTTGGACTTATTCTAGCAAGTTTGGTCTTTATGTCTTGTGGCCGCTCTGTAACCCCTTACCAGGCCGCCAATAATCATTACAAATCCTGCAGGCCCATCCGCTAACCGTTTTCTTTATAATTAAATTGCCTTATCCACCGGTTACCCGGTGGTTAATTTTTTTATAAGCCTGTTATTCAGCACCCTATTTTTCCCTGCGAAAGCTTAATTAGTGTAACTTTGTTTTTCACGACAAAATTATCTTACACATGTTCCTACATTTTAACGCTCCACTGTTGCTGTCTATGCCCGGAGGAACCGAGTGGATCCTGATTATTCTCGCAGTACTGATTCTTTTTGGCGGTAGAAAGATCCCCGAATTCATGCGCGGCCTGGGTCGTGGTATTCGTGAATTCAACGACGCTAAGACAAACGTGAAACGCGAGATTGAAGAAGGCATGAACGAAAAAGAAACCACCACCACTCAAAAGCAATAAGCGAAGCTTATTTCGATTCCGACTTCTGGTGACTATCTGCGTTAAAAGATCCTTCTTTTAAGTGTCCATTCCTTGTATACATTTGAGTCTATATCAAAGTACCAGTCTGACTTACAGGCCGGTCAAACCAACTGCGTAACCGTCGTAGAGCAGTATCTGCTGGCTATACAACAGCATCAGCACCTCAATGCCTTTGTTGAAGTATTTGCAGAAGAAGCACGCCAACGCGCGCGGTTACTCGATGATCAAATAAAGCAAGGCAAAACACCCGGCAAATTATTTGGTGTGGTGATCGGCATAAAAGACGTGATCTGTTATGCGGGTCATCGCGTCACGGCCTCCTCTTCCATACTGGACGGATTTCACTCACTGTATAGCGCAACCGCAGTTGAAAGATTGCTCCGGCAGGATGCCATTATCATCGGGCGCCTAAACTGCGATGAATTCGCGATGGGCTCTTCGAATGAAAATTCCGTGAACGGACCGGTTCTGAATGCCATCGATCATTCGCGCGTACCCGGCGGCTCGTCGGGTGGCTCAGCGGTGGCAGTTCAGGCAGGACTGTGTATGGTGAGCCTGGGCTCAGACACGGGCGGGTCGGTTCGCCAGCCGGCGGATTTTTGCGGGGTCCTGGGATACAAACCATCCTATGGTAGAATCTCAAGATGGGGACTTATTGCCTATGCTTCCTCCTTTGACCAGATTGGAATTTTCGCCACCACTGTGGCAGACCTTGCCCTAATGCTGGAAGTGATGGCCGGGCCAGACAGCTACGATAGCACCGCCCTGCAATCGGAACCAGAAGCCTACGGTGCAAAATTATCAGAGGATACCAAACCGCTTCGGTTCGCCTACTTCCCAGACGCCCTTAACCACCCCGGCCTGGATCCCGAGATCAGGGAAAACCAGCTAAAATGCTATCAATCTCTTCAGGATCAGGGACATCTGGTTGAAGCCATCAACTTTAACCTGCTGGAACTGATAGTGCCTGCCTATTATATTTTAACAACTGCTGAAGCATCGTCTAATTTGTCGCGTTTCGATGGCGTCAAATATGGATATCGCGACCATACAGAGAACCTGGAACTGTCGGAATTCTATTCCAGCACCCGCTCAAGCGGGTTTGGAAAAGAGGTTAAAAGAAGGATTATGCTCGGCACTTTTGTTTTAAGTGCCGGCTATTTTGAAGCCTACTATGCTAAGGCTCAAAAAGTTAGGAGAATACTGACGGAACAAACGGAAGCCATTTTCCGGGATTTCGATGCCATCCTGATGCCGACCAGTCCCTCCATCGCCTTCAAGTTTGGAGAGAAAACCGACGACCCCATCCAAATGTTCCTGGCAGACATTTATACCGTTTTCGCCAACCTCACCGGAATACCCGGCATATCACTTCCCCTATTCACCCATTCATCTGGCATGCCTTTTGGGCTACAGGTTATGACAAGCCGCGGCGATGACTTAAATTTGCTGCGTATTTCAAACACGCTGATCAGTCAGTTTAAAGGCAATATCCGTTAACCGTACCCGAATTTGTTAACAGAGGCCCTTAACTGGCTTTTTTATTTTTAACCGGCTGAACTGGACAGATTATTGCTTTTGGACGTTGGAGCAAAAACTTAATTGGATGGACAAAAAACTAGTGTTGCCGGCTGTAGTGGCCCTGATAGGGCTGTGGGCGGCCGCTGAACCACGCGAGTGGAATCAGCAGCCCGGATCGGACAAAGTGGACACGACTACCAACAAAGAACTGGTATTGATGCCCGTGGGTGAGGGAGTAACTTCCGCTAAAACCGATAAAAATTCTGATAACAAGACTTCCAAAGATGGCCTTAACGCCATTTACAATAAGAACGGGAATGTAAATTTGAATGATGGCCAGCTGAATCCCAGGGCCGTTGCATTTGTGCAGGACTACCTCGATGATAACAAAGAGCGCCTGGAAAAAATGAAAACATGGGGTGTAGGTTACTTCAACCTGATTGATAAAATACTCACCCGAAACAATCTTCCCAAAGAGTTAAAATACCTGGCTGTAATTGAATCAGAATTGCAAAGCAATTGCCTGTCGAGGGTAGGCGCGCGCGGTCCCTGGCAATTTATGCCTGAAACAGGACGCCTGATGGGCCTGCAGGTGAATAGCCATCGCGACGATCGCACCAACCTGTATAAGAGCACGGAAGCGGCTGCCAAATATCTTCGCAGCCTGTATGCCGAACTGAACGACTGGTTGCTTGTAATCGCCGCTTACAACGGTGGTACATCAAGGGTAATGTCGGCGATTCGCAAAAGCAAAAGCCGTGATTTTTGGCAACTGCAATATTACCTGCCGGCTGAATCACGTAACCACGTAAAGAAATTTATCGCTACACACTATATCATGGAAGGAAGGGGTGGAGTTACCACCGTCGGCCTCGATCAGGCACTTCTCATGTCATCCGCAAAACTGGACGAGGCTACACTTTCAGCTACAGATACCATCAATCTCAGTGGCAAATACAATTCGCAGGTAATTGCGAAGGCGCTTGCTATCGACATGACCGAATTTAACCGCCTTAATCCGGGGTTTGACAAAGTGGTGGCTTCAAACGGCTATGACCTTCGCCTGCCGAAAGAAAAGGTCGCCACATTCAATTCATCAAAAGACGAGATCCTGAATGAATCCGTTCAGATGTTGTTGAATGATGTATCAGGCAAAAGCGACAAGGCGAATTATCCGGAAGAAGTAAAGTTGCCGGCCCGGAAAAGCAATTCCATCCGGTTAAAGAACAAGTAGAAACTATTCCAGCACTTTTTTAATTGCAGCTGCCTTCAGCAGGCATTCCTCGTATTCCTTTTCGGGATCGCTGTAAAAGGTAATGCCCGATCCTGCCTGGTACGACAGGTATTGGGCAGATTCATTATAAAGCAAACTGCGGATCACCACATTAAAGTCGAAATCCTGGTTGGGCTGAATGTATCCGAGCGCCCCCGAAAACAATCCCCTTTTCGTTTTTTCATAGCGGCCAATCAGGTTCAATACACTTCGTTTCGGTGCGCCCGTCATGGAACCCATGGGAAAACAGGCTTCCAATGCATCTGTAAATGACAATTCTTCTTTCATTGTACCACTCACCGTGCTGATCATTTGGTGCACTTGCGGAAAGGCATACACGCCAAACAATTCTTCCACTTTCACGGTCCCTTCTTTGCACACGCGGGAAAGATCATTTCTTACCAGGTCCACTACCATCACATTTTCTGACTTATCCTTTTCACTTGTCTGAAGCGCCTTCCTGTACTGTTCATCTTTTAATTCATTCTCCAAATCCCTGGCGCCTGTTCCTTTGATGGGTTGTGAAAACAATTGCATCCCTTCTTTTTTTAAAAATCGTTCGGGACTGGCGCAAAGCAGGTATTTGTCGTGCAACTTGTAATATGCGGAAAATGGATTGGGGGAAATTTCACCCAGTGCAAAATAAATCTGCAGTGGTGGAATGGTGGCGTGATCAGCAAAGAATTCCTGGCAGAAATTGATCTCGTAACAATCCCCGCGCAAAATATGTTGTTGAAGCGAAGTGATGATGGAAAGGTATTCTTCTTTTGAAATTCTGTTTTGGATCTGTGGCGCGGGAAAGTCTTGCCGGGCGGATATGTTTTGGGAAGAAATTTCATTCCACACTTTTTCATGACCGGCATCAACGCGACCGATCAGCATTTCTTTTTCATTCAGCTGAATCAGTGTTTCAGGTTTGAAGAAGAAGCCCCCGGGAAAGCCAATACCATCCCACTTGTCGGGAGTGGCAGTTTGCGAGGTGTCACCCAATTCAAAAGCCAGGTGACCGAACAGCCAATCATTTTCTTCATCGGCAAATTGCTGAAGTGAATGAAATGGGTGGGGTGATGAAAGGAATTTTTTCTGCAGGCTGTTTGCGCCCAACAGGCACTCGTATTGGTGGTGGGAGAAATGGTAATGATGATTATCCAAAAAACAACAAATGTTGAACCGGTTGGCCCAGCTCAACATTTGTTGCTTAGTCGTATGAAAATGCGTTATCGGGAATGAACGAAAAGTTCTAATCACCGGAAGGATTTAAAAATCATCCTCGTCGTCGAAACCACCTCCTTCGTCAAACAGGCCGAGATCTTTGAATTCTTCATCGAATCCCAAATCGTCTTCTTCCTTGGCAGATTTCTTGGCTCCGCCCGGTGCGCTTTTTTTCGACTTTGATTTGGGGATGTCGAACTCATCGAAGTCCGGATCCCATTCTTCTTCTTCCTCTACTTTGTCCCACTCGTCTTCCACTTCTTCGGCTTCATCATCACCTTCGTCATCATCGTCATCGCCTTTTGATTTGGATTTCGAAAGGGGTTTTGCAGATTTTTTGGAAGCGGTTTCTGTTACATCCAATTCGTCGTCATCATCATCATCATCGTCTTCGTCTTTCTTCGATTTGGATGAAGCTTTCTTCGGGGTAGACGTTTCCTCACTATCCGAAGGCTTCTTAATTGAAGTCTTTTTTTCTTTTTCTGATTTTGCCATTGTCCTACAGGATTATCAGCGTAAAATTTCGACGAGATTTTTATTTAGCCAAATTTTTTTAGCCTATTTTGAAGAATATAATCCACATTTAGCGCGTGGCAATAATCTGGTCGCGACCCGGGCCGTTGGAAATGTATTTTATGCCCACTCCCAGGTACTGATTAATATAGTCCACGTAGACTTTCATCGATTCGGGAAGTTCTTTGAACTGACCGATGGTCGAAGTGTCATTCTGCCAGCCGTGAAAGCTTTTATATACTGGAACAATCGGGGTTCTGGTTATCTGGAACGGAACTTCCTGGCTGTTATTGCCATTGATCGAATAGGCTTCACACACTTTTAATTCAGAAAACGCGTCAAGAACATCGGCTTTTGTCATAACCAGTTGCGTAACGCCGTTTATCATGCAGGCAAATTTAAGGGCTACCAGGTCAATCCAGCCGCAACGGCGAGGCCTTCCTGTAGTAGCACCGAATTCATTTCCCACCTTTCTAAGCAATTCTCCTGTTTCATCGTGTAACTCCGTGGGAAAGGGTCCGCCACCTACGCGGGTACAATAAGCTTTTGTAACGCCAATCACTTCTCTGATCTTTTGCGGCGCCACGCCTAATCCTGTGCAAACGCCGGCCGAAATGGTGTTAGACGAAGTTACAAAAGGAAAGGTACCGAAGTCCACATCCAGCATACTACCCTGTGCGCCTTCCGCCAATACTTTTTTCCCCTGCTGGATCTTTTCATTGATGAAGTATTCGCCATTTACAATTTTAAACTGGCGCATGAAATCAATCGCATTGAAGAACTCCTCTTCCCAGGGGGTGATATCCTCGTCAAAATTCAGACTATCGAGCAGCTTTTGGTGCTTCAGTCTAAGTTTGATGTACTGCGTCGTGAAACTTTTATCCAGCAGGTCACCCACCCTAAGGCCATTGCGGCCGGTTTTATCCATATAAGCCGGGCCGATACCTTTCAGCGTGGAACCTATCTTATCATTTCCCTTCGACAATTCCGATGCTTTATCAAGCGCACGGTGAGTTGGCAGGATAAGATGCGTTCTTTCTGAAATAAACAGGTTTTTGGTATAATCAACGCCAAATTTCTTTACTGTTTCACATTCCCTGCTGAGGGTAACGGGATCCAGCACCACACCGTTTCCAATCAGGTTGATGGTATTCTCGTGAAAAACGCCGGAGGGAATTTGGTGCAATACCACCTTCGTTCCGTTCACATATAGCGTGTGCCCCGCGTTGGGGCCTCCCTGGAAGCGGGCTATGATATCGTAGCCTGGCGCGAAATAATCAACAATCTTTCCTTTGCCTTCGTCTCCCCATTGCAGTCCTAATAAAACATCAACCATGAATCTTCAGTTAATTGAATAAGCCGCAAAAATAGGCGAAGGCAAAGAATAAATAAAAAACCCTTCGGGGTAGAAGGGTTTTTATTTGTAATGGCTTAGTTGTTCTCTGCAAGCGGTATTGGGAATTCTGACCAAACATCATCTCCAGGACGATCGATTGGCAGCGTATTCAGCCTGTTATACCTTCTCATGTCCACCCAACGATGACCTTCAAAAAACAGTGAAAATCTTCTTTGGTTGAGCATTTCATCCAACAACGCGGGCTGTGTAACAGCGCCACCGTAATTTCCGAGCCCGTGTTTGGTGCGAATCACATTCAAAGCATCTCTTGCATCAGTGAGGTCCTGTGCTCCGCCTTTCTGAATTTTTGCTTCTGCAAAAATCAAAATCAGCTCTTCATTGCGGATAATGGGAACAGGCGCTGTGTTGCTTTGATACAACCACAGATCATAGTTGCTGCTTAGTCCGCTTTGGGTAGCCGCCGAAGTCCGTAGAGAAACCTTATTGATCCTGTCATCACCCGGTGCAATATCGGTTGTGAAAGAAGGATGTGCTACCCTTTGTTCACCATTTGCATTTTGCGCGATGAATACCGTATTGGTGATATCGTTGGAAGAAGTGCTGAAGGGCATGTATATACCCTGTTTCAGATCGCCTGACTGGCTGTAAAATGACTGACCCAGGAAACTGAGGGCGTCATCCCACTGTGCCCTGTACACGGCCACACGTGCTGCGAGGGCCCTGTTGAATTTTGCCAAGCCTTCGGCATCTGAAAATCCATCAAATCCACTTGACAGCGGGAAAATAACGCTGGAACCAGTCAACTCTGTATTCGCCTGGTCAAGCAAAGCCGCGATATCCGTGAGCGCCTGGTCTTTGCTTACGATGGGACCAAGTTTGTTGGGATCAGCGATATCAGTTCTGATACCGTTGTTGTACGTGAGATTCAGGTTCATCAGCAAATCATAGGCGACGATGGTTCTCGCAAATCCGATGTACCCATTTTTTTCAGCGTCGCTAATCGTTTTGCAATTGGGCGCTGCTGCAATCAGGGTATAGGCATTTCTCGCATCCTGCAAGTTAGACGCGAATGGATTTGTGATATAAAAAGTGTTATTGTCTAACACAGAGGTGGATCCTCCCAACAGTTCCGACGTATAACGTGGTTCTGACCCTGAGAAGCGATACATTTCTCTGCCAATAGCACCGGCATCGTCCAGGTAAAAGCTTAGTGAAAGCCTCAGGCCTGCCTCCGTACCCGTTACAAGATTATCCAACTCTCCTTTTGCGGGGTTGGACACAATCGCCCCAATGGTAGGATTATTGAGGTCTTTGTTCTCAATCTTCTTACAACTGCCAAAGAAGGCTGCTGCAGAGAGTAGAGCGGTGATGTATTTTGTTGCTTTTTTCATTTTTCAATTTTTTGAGGTGACGGTTAGAAGTCAATTGACACGCTAAACATTGCCCTTCTTGAGGAGGGGAATGGCGTTACCTCCACACCCGTGGAGAAGCCGCTACCAAAGTTGGAAACTTCCGGATCGTAACTCTTATACTTCGAAACCGTAAACCAGTTGTTGGCTGAAATTCCCAATCTCAAACCTCTTACAGTTTTCCAATTGGTGGCGTCGAAGGTGTAGTAGAGACCAATTTCCCTCACCTTGAAATAGCTCGCGTCCTGGGCGAAAATGGTGGACGTTGTTCCCAATTGACTTACCCTGTAAGGCCCGTTCTTAACACCTGATTTCAGTGTTTCCTGGTCGTAGTCGTAGCTGGTCAATCCCAGGTCAGAAAGCAGTTGCGTCAGGTTCAGGTTATCGCCACCCTGTTTCAAATGAAATAAGAAACGCAAACTCCAATTTTTATGGAAAGTCAATTCATTCAGAAAAGTCATTTGGAAATCGGGTTCAATATCGCCAATCACACCCGGAGGCAATCCTTCGCGGATACCATATAGTTGTGTGGCCGATTTGCCTTCTTCAATATAAAAGGTACCCAATGTGCTACCAAATGCACCCAGCGGTGTTGGTGGAACAGAAAGCCTGGTCACTTTTGAACGGTTCATCCAGAAATTGGTTGTGCTTGTCCAGCGAATTGAATTGCTGCTTATCGGAATAGCAGTCAGTGATAATTCAATACCCTGGTTTCTGAGGTCACCCGCGTTTACCCATTTGTTTGCGAATCCTGTTGAAGGCTGCGCAGCGGCCTGAAGCAGGAAGTCATAGATTTTCTTTTGATAAACGGAAGCTTCAAAGTTCAGTTTGCCGTCCATCATACTCAAATCAAATCCGGCCTCGAGTTCCGTCTGGCGTTCCTGTTTAATGGTTGGCTCACCCTGGATGGTATTCACGATTGAGCCCGGATTGCCGCCTGTATTGAAGGGCGTTAAAGTGGTGAACTTACTGCCATAGGCGGGAAAGTTACCTGCTTCACCGTATGCAACCCGAAGTTTGAAGTTGTTGATGAGCGAAGAATGCCAGAAGGACATCTTAGACAGATTCCAGGAAATAGCTCCTTTTGGGAAAGTGCTGTATTTCTCAGGGTCGCCGTTATTAGTCGATTTGTCGAATCGAACACCACCGGTCACGAAGAGGTAATCGCTAATGCGCACTTCTTCCTGGATGAAATAACCATTGTCGCGGTTTTGTGTTCTGAACTGCGTTGCACTCAATGCGCCGGACTGGTCCACGTTGGTTTGGGTTCCGATCAACTGTGTTGCCACAGAATTGATCAAATCGTAGGATACCTGCTCCATGGTGGCGCCAAGTGAAGTGGTCAGGTCAACATTCTTGTTCAATGCAAACTTGTTCACCAAAGAGGCGATCCAGTTCAGGTTGGTATTTGTGGCATTACCCTGGATAGAAGCGCCATGGGTAGTGTTCTCTTCAAATTGCAACGAACTGGGGAATATGGCCAATGTTTTCAAATCGTAATGATCTACGCCACCACGAAGGATGAGGCTGGTGCTGGACCTTTCAGATTCCAGTAATTTGGCATTTACATTACCACCCACAATGAAACGGTTGGTGGTTTCATTGTTTGTCATCTTGGCTATTGTTTCTAAAGGATTGGATGCTGCATAACCATTGCGGGGCCAGTTACCGTTGGCATCCTGGTGCAGATCCTCATACGTTGGTGTAGAGGAGAGGGCAACACCCAGCGATACACCCGAGTTGTCGTTGTTAGTTATTCCCCTGTCGGATGACGTATTTGCATACGTGGCACTAACGCCAACGGATACACGGTCAATGATCTTATGGTCGAGGTTTAACCGAATGGTATTGTTCTTATACCCTGTATTTTTCACGATACCATCTTCTTTCTTTACGGTACCTGAAAGGAAGAAACTGGTTTTGTCGTTTCCACCGCTTACACTGATGCGTGAATTGGTAATGAAGCCGGTGTTTCCAAAAACTTCTTTTTCGTAATCGTAAATCTTACCCGCGGCCAGCGCGTCATTGAATTTTGTTTCATCGCCGGGGTGGCCATCGGTTACTTTTTGCAAATCCCAGGTGCGAACACCCAGCAAATGCTGCACTTTCACCACGCCGATGTCTTGTGAGAAATTGACGCGGGTTTTGCCGGCCCTACCTCTTTTGGTGGTAATGATTACCACACCTGCAGCGGCTTTTGAACCGTAAATGGCTGCAGCCGATGCGCCCTTTAAAACCTCCACATTTTCAATATCCTGCGGGTTGATGTCGGCGATGCGGCTTGACGGGTTATCCTGGGTAGTGGAGTTTCCCGCACCTTGCGCATTCGTTACAAAGTTGGTGTTGGAAGGCGTGGCAGTGTTGTCAACAAAAACGCCGTCCACCACGAACAGGGGTTGCGTGTTGCCAAAAACCGAGGTTACGCCGCGAAGCTTTACGGAAATACCGCCACCGGGTGCACCCGAGTTGGCATTGATAGTGGCGCCTGGAATTTTTCCGCTCAGTGCCGCATCGAAAGTTTGAGCAGGCGCTGTGCCGGTTAATTGCTTGCTGTTGATGGTGGCAACCGCATTGGCCAGGTTGCTTCTTTTAACAGTAGTGGTCAAACCGGAGATCACCACTTCCTCCAATTTGCCAAAGTCTTCCGCCAGTTTTACCTGGAGAGGACCGCTGCCAACAGCGAGCGTTTGGCTTTTGAAGCCGGCGAAAGAAATCGTTAATTGAGTTTTGCCGGATGGAACCGAAACGGTGAATCGTCCATCGGCGTCTGTGGTTGTTCCAACGCTGGTACCTGTAACCAAAACAGAAGCGCCCGCAACCGGATTGTTGTTTGTGGCTTCTGTTACCCGTCCTGAAACGGTGGTTTGTGCCAGCATGATCATCGGCAATGCCAAGGCAATCAACAATGGCAAAGCTTTTCTGGTTAATTTTTTCATGCCGAAAAATTTTGGTTTAGAAAGCTGTCAGTATGTGTGCAGACAAATAAACTCTCCTTGTAGCTGCACAGCCAAGGGAAATGACAAGATTGTGAAACTTGTCATGATGCGTTCATTATCAATAAAGTTAATAGGGGAAGGATGGTGTTTTGAAAGGTTCTGCGGTGATCCTGAAAGTTTAATCGGGTTCGGTGTCATAACGGTCCACCCGCTCAATACCTGGTAGCTTCTTCAGCCGAATGACCAATTCTTCCAGTTCATCCTTATCATGAACATATACCCGGATATTGCCCTCAAACAGACCGTCGCGCGCTTCGATAGTGAGCGCGTTGATATTGATTTTTAATTCGCCGGAAATGAGGTTGGTGATTTTGTTGATGACACCAACATCATCCAGCCCAATTATTTTTACGCCTGTAAGAAAAGAAATTTCTTTGTTTTTTGCCCATTTGGTTTTTACAACGCGGTGCCCGAAATGGGAGAGCAGCCTCGCCGCATTAGGACAATTGGTGCGATGTATGATGAGGCCCTTGCCGCTGGAAACAAATCCAAACACGTCGTCGCCAGGAATGGGTTTGCAACAATTGGCGAGGGTATATACGATCCTATCGCTGCTTTCTCCGAATATGATCAGCTCTGCATCTTTCTTTGATGAATGTTTGGAGGCTTCCGATTCGTGCTTTGGTTCAGGTTCCGGACGATGCGGTTTCGGTGCTTCCAGCCTGTCGCCAAATACGTGAAACTCCTTCAGTTCTTTCAGGTCGATTGTCTTAATGGCAATGCGATAAAATAAATCGAGTTGGGAAGGCAGTTTATAAAAACTGGTGAGTTCATCAATGTTGTGCTGGTTGAAAGCTGCTCCCATGCCTTCCAGTTTTTTTTGCACGGTATACTTTCCGTCGTCGGCTACTTTTCTTTTTTCTTCTTTTAACGCATCTTTTATTTTGCTGCGTGCCTTGGCGGTAACAACAATGTTCAGCCAGTCGTCAGAAGGACTTTGCTTATTTGAAGTGATGATTTCCACCTGGTCGCCGCTGCGCAACTTGTGTGAAATGGGAACCAGTTTGTGATTCACTTTTGCGCCAATGCATTTCGAACCCACGGCACTGTGCACCGCAAAAGCAAAGTCGAGCGCGGTGGCGCCAATGGGAAGCATTTTCACATCTCCCTTGGGCGTGTACACATAAATTTCTTCTGCCAGGAAGGATGTCTTGAAATCCTGTAAAAAGTCGATCGAGCTGGAATCCTGTGTTGACAGCACTTCCCGGATCTGCGAAAACCATTTGTCGAAGCGGCTTTCATCGTTGGTGCCTTCTTTGTATTTCCAATGCGCGGCCAGGCCTTTTTCGGCAATTTCATTCATGCGTCGCGTGCGAATCTGAACTTCCACCCATTTTCCCTGTGGTCCCATCACGGTGGTGTGCAAAGCTTCATACCCATTGCTCTTTGGATTACTGAGCCAGTCGCGCAGCCGTTCCGGCGCAGGCGTATACATGTCGGTAATGAGAGAATAAACTTTCCAGCAGTCTTCTTTTTCTTTCTCCTGTGGCGAATCGATGATGATACGAATGGCAAAGAGGTCGTAAACTTCTTCAAAAGAAACGGCCTTCTTTTTCATCTTGTTCCAGATGGAGTGGATGGATTTGGGCCGGCCATAAATTTCATAATTCAAAACGGCCTTGTCGAGCCCTTCCTTGATGGGCTTGATGAATTCATTGATATACCGGCTTCGTTCTCTTTTTGTTTCAGCCAGCTTGCGTGCGATTTCTTTGTATACATCCGGCTCAAGGTATTTCATGGCCAGGTCTTCCATTTCCGTTTTAATGGTATACAGTCCCATGCGATGCGCAAGTGGTGCGTACACATAAACAGTTTCGGAAGAAATCTTCAATTGCTTTTCGCGCTTCATGCTGTCGAGCGTTCGCATATTGTGCAGGCGATCGGCGAGCTTGATGAGAATAACACGCGGATCGTCGGTGAGGGTAAGCAGGATTTTTTTAAAATTCTCGGCCTGCTGACTGCTATTGGTATCGACGACATTGGAGATTTTGGTGAGCCCGTCGATGATGCGGGCGATCTCATTTCCAAATTCACGCTCCACGTCTTCCAGGGTAATGTCAGTATCCTCAACAGTATCGTGTAGTAAGGCGCAAATGGTTGAGCGTACGCCAAGGCCAATTTCTTCCACGCAAATCATGGCCACGGCCAGGGGGTGCAAAATATAGGGCTCGCCGCTTTTGCGACGCATGGTCTTGTGGGCATCGGCGGCCATTTCAAAGGCCCGCCTAAGCAACTCCTTGTCGCCTGGTTTTAGCTTGGGTTTCAAAGCTCTAAGCAGGGCACGGTATTGCCGAAGGATCTCCTTTTTCTCCTCGTCCTCGCTGAGGTTATACCGGGGTATAGCCAGGGTATTGTCCATATCCTTCAAATTTACTGAAAAAGCATTTCTTTCGACTTTTCTGGCTAAATGCAGTAACTTTGCCACCCCAAGTTAAAAATGGGTTGATTTGGGCCTCATAATCAGGTTTTTAAAGCCTGGTTGGAGACCGGTTTCAGATGGCTTGAAATGCGCATGTGGCGTAATTGGTAGCCGCGCCAGACTTAGGATCTGGTGCCGCAAGGCGTGGGGGTTCGAGTCCCTCCATGCGCACTCATCCAAACCCTGTAGAAAATTGCCTGCGATAGCGACCCCTAGGGCGCCCCCAGAAACCCAACAGATGGTTGAACTTCAAATCATTTAATCAATTATATGTCCACAGTTACCAGAGAAAATATCGGTCTGTTAAACGACAAACTGACCGTTACCGTGAAAAAGGATGATTACTTGCCCTCTTTTGAGAAGGCCCTTAAAAACTACGCCAAAACCGCCAATATCCCCGGCTTCCGCAAAGGAATGGTGCCTACCGGCATGCTGAAAAAGATGCATGGCCCCGGGGTGTTTACTGACGAAGTGCTGCGCAGTGTAGAAAAGGGTTTGATGGACTACCTGGGCCAGGAGAAACTGGACATTTTTGCGCAACCCCTGCCGGCTACCGGCAATGACGTGCGCCAGCTGGACATGAACAATCCCAGCGATTATAGTTTTTCATTTGAAATCGGACTGAAGCCCGACTTTCAACTGGTGGACCTTGCTTCGGCTAAGGTTACCCGTTACAAAGTACAGGTAACGGACGACATGGTGAATGACGAAGTGAAACGACTGCAACAACGCATGGGTAAAATGACCGAACCCGAAACCGTTCAGTCGGATGAAAATGTATTGAACCTCACCTTCCAGGAAACTGATGGGGAAGGACAACCGTCCGAAGCAGCAGCCAAGGAAAATTCCGTGTTGGTGAAATATTTCAGCGAAGCCACCCGTCCTTCCCTCATGGGATTGAAAGTGGGCGACAGCCTGATGATTCAATTGAAAACCGCCTTCGACGACAAAGAACGCGATTGGCTGATCCAGGACCTGAAGCTCGACAAAGAAGATCCCGCAAGTCTGGATAAGCATTATAAAATGACCATCACCAAAGTGGGATTGGTTGAGCCACGCGAGCTGAATGAAGAATTTTTTAAAGAAGTATATCCCAATAAGGACATCACAACGGAAGATGCCTTCCGCAACGAAATTCGCACCGAGATTGAAAAATATTGGGAAAGCCAATCCAGGAACCACTTGCACCATGAATTGTATCACCTGCTGGGTGAACATACATCCATGGATTTTCCCGAAACTTTTTTGAAGCGTTGGATGGAAACGAGTGGGGAGAAAGCCAAGACGGCGGAAGAAGTGGAAACGGAATATCCTGTTTTCAAGAATCAGCTGCGTTGGACACTGGTGAGTGATAAAATCATCCGCGAAAATGCGCTTGAAGTGAGCCACGAAGAAATTCGCGAATTCATGAAGCAACAGGTGATGGGTTATTTCGGCTCAATGAACCTGGGAGAAAATGTGGAATGGCTGGGAAGTTATATCGACAACATGTTGAAAGACGAGCAACAGGTGGAGAGCGCCTACCGCCGTTTGGTAACTGAAAAAATATTTAACTGGGCCGAAACCAAAATAACACCCACAGAAAAATCAATCAGTGTGGAAGACTTTGGAAAGTTGCAGAAGGAACATGAGCATGAACACTAAAATAGTTCCTGGTTCCTGGTTTGTGGTTTTAGATTAAAAGACATTATTTTTTGATAGCCGTAATTGGGGAAAGGCCAGTTACGGTTTTTTTTATGCCCTTCGGAATTGAGTATTTACCAACTTAGGAACCAGGAACCACGAACAACAAACCACGAACAACAAACCAATAACTCGAAGTTGTCAAAATGTCCGATTTTTAAGCTTGCATGGTATTTGGTTGAACAATTCACTTAAATTGCCAATCAAACAGAAATATTCTATATGAACCTTGGAAAAGAATTTGAAAAATACGCAGTCAAGCACCAGGGCATTTCAAGCAATACCCTGAATGGCTACGCGAAGGGAATGATCACCAATCTCACGCCGAACATTATTGAAGAGCGTCCGATGAATATAGCCGTGATGGACGTTTACAGCCGATTGATGATGGACCGGATCATATTTCTCGGTTATCCCATCAACGACGAAGTAGCCAATATTGTTACCGCGCAATTGTTATTCCTGGAAAGCACGGATCGCACCAGGGACATCCAGATGTATATCAACAGTCCGGGTGGCGCTGTATACGCCGGTTTGGGTGTATACGACACCATGCAGTACATCACGCCCGATATCGCCACCATTTGCACCGGTATTGCAGCCAGTATGGCACAAGTGCTGATGTGTGCAGGCGCAAAGGGCAAACGCACGGCGCTCCGCCACAGCCGGATCATGATGCACCAGCCCAGCGCGGGTGCGGGTGGCCAGGCCAGCGATATTGAAATCACGGTGAACCAGGTAAAACGTGTGAAGCAGGAATTGTATGACGTGATTGCTTACCACAGTGGACAGGACGTGAAAAAAGTAGCCGAAGATTGCAATCGCGATTATTGGATGACCGCACAGGAGGCAAAAGACTACGGCCTGGTGGACGAGGTGTTGCTGACCAATCCGAAGAAAATGAAAGAAGAGAATAAATAATTACAATTAATCCCATTAACAGATTTTATATGCAGTGGACGCAGTACAAGCATGGTTTTAAAATGGACGACGACGACGAGCCGAAGGAATTACCGGAGAACCCGATGGAGAAAATGTTAAGCAGCTGGCAGTTCGATAAGAAATTTATCGAGCAAAGAAAAGTGTTTCTCTGGGGACCCGTTGATGACAAGAGTGCGAAAGACATCACCTCCAGGTTGCTTTATCTTGATGCACTGGATAACACCAAAGAAATTTCTTTTTATATCAATAGTCCGGGCGGACTGGTTACTGCCGGCATGGTGATTTATGATGCCATGCAAATGATCGGCAGTCCGGTTGCAACCATCTGCATGGGTATGGCAGCCTCTATGGGTTCCATACTGCTGAGCGGCGGAAAGAAGGGCAGAAGATTCATTTTCCCGCACGGCGAAGTGATGATTCACCAGCCCAGCGGCGGTGGCCAGGGTACATCTGCCGACCTCGAAATCATGGCCGAGCAGATCCGCAAAACCAAGGAATTGGGAGCCCGGATTCTGGCCGACAATTGCGGTCAGAAATTCGAGAAAGTCATCAAGGATTTTGACCGTGACTATTGGATGGATGCCAAAGAATCAATCTCTTATGGCATCGTAGATAAGTTGGTTGAAAAGCTTTAAAAAGTTATCTTTACAGACTAATTCCAAATTCCTCGAAAATCAGGGATTTGGAATTTTTTTTGCCACTGCAGCAAAAGTGCCTGCAAGGGGTCTTTAAAGTGAGGGTGGTGAGGGAAATCATGCCGATCTTTGCAATGACATTCATTTGTTCAAAACGATTGACAAACTATGGCTAAATCAACATTACATTGTTCTTTTTGCGGACGCAATCGCGACGAGGTGAAAATCCTTATCGCTGGCCAGGAAGGACACATTTGTGAGAATTGCGTAGAGCACGCAAAAGAAATCATCGAGCAGGAATTGATGTTGAAGTCAGACGCCCCCGGTTCTGAATTCAAACTGAATGTGAAGAAGCCGATGGAGATGAAGCGTTTCCTGGATGAATATGTAATCGGACAGGATGATGCGAAAAAAGTATTGGCCGTTGCGGTATACAATCATTACAAACGCCTTCAACAGAAAATCACGGATAACGAAGTAGAGATCGAGAAGAGTAATATTATAATGGTGGGTGAAACCGGTACCGGTAAAACGCTGTTGGCAAAAACCATCGCCAAATTATTAAATGTTCCCTTCGCCATTGTTGATGCGACTGTTTTTACTGAAGCAGGATATGTGGGTGAAGACGTTGAAAGTATTCTCACCCGCCTGTTGCAGGTTTGCAATTACGATGTAGCCGCTGCAGAAAGAGGAATCGTATACATTGATGAAATCGACAAGATCGCGCGCAAGGGCGATAATCCTTCCATCACCCGCGATGTGAGCGGTGAAGGCGTACAGCAGGGATTGTTGAAATTGCTGGAAGGCACCGAGGTATTGGTTCCTCCGCAGGGCGGCAGAAAGCATCCCGAACAAAAGCTGATAAAAATCAACACACAGAATATTCTTTTTGTTTGTGGCGGCGCCTTCGATGGCATCGACAAACTCATTGCCAGGCGGGTTAACACACATGCTATCGGCTTCAACGTGAACAAGGAAATGCAGGAGTACCAGAAGAAGAATCTGCTGCAATTCATCAACGCGCAGGATCTGAAATCTTTTGGATTGATTCCTGAGTTACTGGGTCGTCTGCCGGTGGTTACGTATTTGAATCCGCTCGATGCCGAAACCCTGCGGGCCATTCTTACCGTTCCGCGCAATTCATTGGTTAAGCAATACACCAAGTTGTTTGACCTGGAGGGCATTAAATTGACCCTCGAAGAACGCGTGCTCGATTTCATGGTAAGCAAAGCGGTTGAGTACAAACTCGGCGCGCGTGGACTACGCAGCATCTGCGAAAGCATTCTCACTGATGCGATGTTTGAACTGCCTTCATCGAAGGAAAAGGAATTCCATCTTTCACTGGAATATGCGCAGCACAAATTTGAAAAGAGCAAGATGAGCTTGTTGAAGGTAGCATAGATGGTTGACCAGTTGATCCGTTGACCAGTTGTCCTGATCAACGGATCAACCGGTTAACCTGAGTTAAAAGACAATAGCATAAAAATCTAACCCATCCATGCAGGAACTCATAGACAGATTAAAAGCAGCCGGCCTGACGGAAAAACAGGCCTTTGAATCCATTACCATCATCAAAGATTTTGCGAAAGAGAAATTTCCCCTCTTTGGTGGCGCGATAGACAAGCTGTTCAGCAAATACAATACGAAAGAAAGCGAAGACTTTCTCGACAGCTAAATCTCCCCCTTCGTTATACGATTACACAGTCATCGGCGTTCTATGCTTGTGAAACCTGCTGCCATCGTAGATTTCCGCGTATTTTTCCGATCCCTGAGTTGAATGGAACCATCACTGTGGCAGCATTTTTGATTAATCAAAGTGCCTTTCCAAGTTATTCCAAACATTGAATGCATTCCGTTGTACACCCCTGTTACTGAGGCAAAGGGAAACGCGGTAATCCATTCGTCCAAAGCTATGAAACCATGGATAGAAGAGCATTTCTTGCTATTCCGGCTGCTTCGCCGAGCCCTCTAAAAAACAAACGCGCCGAGAGAAATCTCAGCACTGGAATCAATCCTTACAGCGGTCCCTGGACCGGCAATGAAGTGGTTCACCTGTTGAAGCGTACCATGTTTGGTTCAACGCTCGCCGACATCGAACATTTCAAAACCATGTCGATGAGCCAGGCCGTGGATGAATTGCTGAACCCCGTTTCTCCACTTCCCATGCCTCCGTTAAAAGATTACGCTGGCGCCGACACCACTGCGGCGGGCGCTACCTGGGTGAATGAGGAAAGCACCGACAGCTCTATCAACAACGCCCGCAGAAATTCCTTTAAGAAATGGTGGATGGGTGTAATGATCAACCAGGATCGCAGTCTGCGTGAAAAGTTGACGCTGTTCTGGCACAACCATTTTTCTACAGAAACAGGAACCATCGATAACGCCTCTTTCGTTTACAAGCACCACGAACTGCTACGGCAAAATGCACTGGGAAATTTCAAAGCCCTTGTAAGAGCCGTTACCATTGATCCGGGAATGCTGGTCTATCTAAATGGTGAAAAAAATACCAGCATCGCACCCGACGAAAACTACGCCCGCGAGTTACAGGAATTGTTTACACTGGGAAAAGAAAATTCTCCAAACTATACGGAAGATGATGTGAGGACCGTTGCCCGCGTACTTACGGGTTGGCGGAACAACACCGCAACCATCCAGTCTTTTTTTGATGAGACCGTACACGACACCGATAACAAATCATTTTCTTCTTCTTTCTATAACGGTGCCGTGATTACCGGGAGAACCGGTCCTACCGGCGGTGACCAGGAGCTAGATGACCTCATCAATCTCATCTTTTCAAAAAGCGAAGAAGTATCCCGCTATATCGTGAAGAAAATATACCGCTGGTTTGTTTACTACGATATTGACAGCAGTACGATGGCTAATGTGATTGAGCCCCTCGCTCTTATTTTCCGCAATAGCAATTGGGACATCAGTTCGGTGATGTCGGCCCTGCTGAAAAGCGAACATTTCTTTGATCCGCTTAACCAGGGCTGCCTCATTAAGAGCCCGATCGATCTAATGGTTGGCCTTTGCCGTGAGTTCAAGGTCGCCTTCCCGGTTACCTTCAAGGAACAATATGCGCTGTGGGATACGGTGCGAATCGGTGCTGCAGCCATATTACAGGATATTGGCGATCCACCCGATGTATCGGGATGGAAGGCCTATTACCAGGAACCGCAGTTCCATGAAATGTGGATAAACAGTGATACCTACCCGAAGCGAAACCAGTTTACCGATATCATGTCGGTATCGGGATTTACGCGAAGTGGTCAAAGAATAATCATCGATCCAATCAGCTTTGCGAAAGATTTGCCGAACGCCGCTGATCCCAATGCGCTCATCACCGATTCTCTGTCGATCCTGTATCGCATTCCGCTTTCACAGGCGAGCCGCGATCAGATCAAAAAAGATATCCTGTTAACCGGTCAGAATACCGATTACTATTGGAGCAATGCATGGAATGCTTATATCGCCAGTCCTTCGGATATGATGGCATATAGTACGGTGAACAGCCGGTTGCAGGGGTTGTACAAATATTTCATGAACCTGGCTGAATACCACCTTGCCTGATCCTATAAAAACCAATATCATGAAGAGGAGAGACTTTTTACGAAATACGATGCCGGCCGCCACCCTGCTACCCGCGTTCATCAACGGTTATTCCGTTAAAGCCTTTGGCCCTTCGCCCATCATGAACGCGCTCATGAATATGACCACCGATACAGATCATGTGCTGGTGATCGTGCAATTGAGCGGAGGTAATGATGGTTTAAATATGTTGATTCCGCTGGAATATTATGATGGCTATTTCAACGCCAGGAGCAATGTGGCCATCCCACAAAACAAGGTGCTGCCGCTGGCAAACAATTTGAAATCCGGATTGCATCCCGCAATGACGGGTCTGCAACAACTATATGCCGACGGCAAGGCGTCCTTTATTCAGTCCGTCGGCTATCCCAATCCCAACTTTTCTCATTTTCGCGCAACCGATATCTGGATGACAGGCTCAGACACTGACCAGGTTTTGACAACCGGATGGGCCGGCCGCTACCTGAATAACGAATACCCCAATTTCCCGAACGGCTATCCGAATGCCACCATGCCCGATCCATTAGGAATTCAGATTGGTTCTATTTCATCGCTTACTTTCCAGGGTCCTTCACTAAATATGGCGATGAGCATTACCAATCCCACCAGTTTTTACAACCTGGTGAATGGTGTTTCAGATCCGGCACCCGGCACACCCGCGGGTAAGGAACTGAGCTATATTCGATTGATTGCACAGCAAACCCAACTATATGCTGTTACCATAAAAGACGCTGCCAACAATGTTGCCCAGCAAGCCACTTATCCTTCCGGAAATAGTCTCGCCGATCAACTAAAAATTGTAGCGAGATTGGTTAAAGGGGGATTAAAGACCCGCGTGTATATGGTGAGCTATGGCGGATTCGACAATCACTCGTTGCAGGTAAACGGAAATGACGCCACCACCGGTAACCATGCCAACCTGCTGAAGACTGTATCCGATGCCCTGAAAGCTTTCCAGGACGACCTCTCTTTCCTGGGAATTGAAGATCGCGTTATCGGGATGACGTTCTCAGAATTCGGAAGAAGGATAAAATCCAACAGCAGTTTGGGAACCGACCACGGTGCGGCTGCGCCAATGATTCTTTTCGGATCGAAAGTGCAATCGGGTGTTCTCGGAAACAATCCCACCATGCCGGGGGCCGCATCAGTAAATGACAACATTCCCCATCAATATGATTTCAGAAGTGTGTACGCTTCAATTCTGCAGGACTGGTTCTGTTCCAACCCGACTGACCTGCAAACCGTTTTATTGAAAAACTTCCAGCCATTGCCGGTTATTCAATCCTCCGGTTGCGCATCCATCGATGACCTGAACGATCAGGCCGGCGACCGCCTGATTTACAATTATCCAAACCCCTTCGTAGAAACCACCAATATTAATTTTAAAACAACTGGGGGACATACCCTGGTGCAGGTGATCGATACCGTTGGAAGGGTAATTAAAAACGTAATTGACCAGGAATATGCCGCGGGCACCTACACGACGTCTTTTAACGGACGCGGACTGCCTACCGGCGTGTATTACCTGAGATTACAAAATGGTTCCGTACAGCAGGTGAAGCCCATGCTGAAAGTTCGATAGGAAAATAATTCACTTTATACTGCGTTCTATGCCTAACCCTTCCAAATTGGAGGGGTTATTGGCATGGCCTGATGGCAAATTCTATATCTTTACAGCACCCGGCCCTTCAAATACAATTGCATGATAAAAGTGTTCATCACTGAAGACCACGAAATGTACCTCGAAGGATTGACCCTGCTTTTGTCGCGACAGAAGGATATCCAGGTGGTAGGTTCCAGTAAATTTGGGCAGGCACTGCTTGCCGAATTACCTAACCTGGAGGTAGATATACTGCTGCTCGACGTTCAATTGCCGGATGCAGAACCCGAAGAATTGATTCAAAGGATCAGGTCCATAAAACCTTCTTTAAAGATCATCTACCTTACCCTTATGCGGGGAACCCGGTTCATTCACCGGTTGATGAAATTCGACATCCAGGGATATATTTTGAAAAGCGCGCCTTTCGAAGACCTGGTACAGGCTATCGAAACAGTGGCGTTGGGCGGCACCTCCTACAGCAAAGACGTTGATATCACGGTGAAAGAAGACGATCATCGTCAAACGCTGATTGTAGACGACAAGAAAATCGACGATATTCTTACCAAACGCGAAATTGAGATCCTGAAACTGGTGTGTAAGGAATATAGCAATTCTGAAATTGCTGAAAAGTTGTTTCTGAGTGTGGGCACCGTGGAAACGCACCGCAAAAACCTGATTGCCAAATTAGGGGTAAACAATACGGTGGGATTGGTGAAGTTTGCCCTGAAGAACAACCTTATCGAATAAGCGAAATTATATTCCTACGCATCCATGTTTCCCTCATTGCCCAGAATAATTTCCATCCTGCTTTTAACGCTTTGCTTTGCAGGTGCCAGGGCACAAAAGATCGACAGCCTTTACCTTCGGGGCATTTACAATCGTTGCCTTGATTTTGACGAAACCAAGCTGGATTCTCTTTTATACTATGCCGATTACATCAGGGAACAGTCGGAAAAAATTCAACTCAAAACCGGGTCAGTCCTTGCAATGCGGCTGGTGGCTATTCATACAGAGATGTTGGGTGAGTACGACAGCGCTTCAGTCTATTATCTGAAAACCCTGGAAGAAGCTGAACGGTTGGGAAATGTGGGTTACGAAATTTCCGCATTGAGTGATCTCTGTATTCTCTACTCCAACATGAAGCAATATGCGAAATCCAAGGAGATGATCCTGAAAAGTCTTGCGTTGGAAAGACAAACCGGTAATGTAGCTGGATTGATCACGGGTTATGAAAACCTGGGAGCGGTTTACAATGAGCTGGGCATGCACGACAGTGCACTTGTGGTGTTGTATGAGGGATTGCGGAGAGCGCGCGCAGTAAGAACAGGTTGGGATGTTTCCACTTTCTACAATAACATCGGCAATGTATTCTTCGACCAGCGTGAATTTGAAGATGCGCTGCCGTACTTTCAGCAGAACTTTATTCAACATTCCAATAGTGGCGAGAAGGGTTCCCTATGGTACGATTGTTTGAACCTCTCTGACGTATTTCTTGAAATGAGCCAGATGGATTCTGCGCGAAAGTATGTCGATCAAACCATGAGCCTGGCAGACGAATTGAAATCCAGAAGCCGCCTTAGCGATAGTTATGAGATAGCTGCAAAGTATTATCACAAGTCGGGCAATTTTCAGAAGGCCTACGAATTGCTGCAGTCGAAACTCACACTGGACACGAGTTTGTTGAACGAAAAAACAAATCGCACCGTAGCCACGCTGCAGGAAAAATTCAATGCGCAGAAGCGTGAGCAGCAAAACCAGTTGTTGAGCGCGGAAGTGGACAAACAGAAAATCAGGAACCGGTATGTAAGCTCGCTGGCCACGATCGCCGTATTTGTAGCAGCCTGGATCGGCTTCTATCTGTACCAGAACAGAAGAAAGAATATCCAGCTGCAATTGAAGAACAACCTGATTCAAAAACAGAATGATAAATTATCGGAACTGAATTATGAGAAGAACTCGCTGATCAGTGTGGTTTCACACGACCTTAGCGGGCCTTTCGCCAATATTAAAATGTGGAGTCAGATCCTGAACTCCCAAACCGAGAACCTGACCGGTGAACAAAAGAAGGCCATTTCACGCATTGAAGCGTCCACGCTAAGTGGTGAGAAATTGATCAGGAATATCCTGGACGTGGAAAAAGCCGAAACCAACCGCCAAAAAATAGCGCTCGAACATTTTGACATGCGCATTTTTGTGGAAGACATGGTGAATGCATATCGCCCATCCGCACAAAAGAAATCCATCCAGCTGCACTACGAGCATGAAGACAGGGATGTTTTCCTGATGAGCGACAAGCAACTGGTGAGCCGGATTTGCGAAAACCTGCTGTCCAATGCCATCAAGTATACCATGCCGGGCCGGCAGGTATGGGTGAGTGTTAGCGATGAAAGAGACGCGGTATCGCTGAAAGTTCGGGATGAAGGACTGGGGATTGCAAAAGAAGAACTGCCCAATTTATTCGCCAAATACAGTAAGATCTCTACCCAACCCACGGCCGGTGAGGCGTCTACGGGTTTGGGGCTGTCTATCGTAAAACGGATCGTAGAGGAATTGAATGGCCATATCTCCTGTGAAAGTGAACCCGGAAAGGGATCGCTTTTCACCGTTGTGCTTAAGAAATAGCTGGTTAACAAATGGATTACAAAAATTTACAGAAGCTATCTTCCCTCATTCCCCTATATTTGCAACAACGTTTCAAAAATGAGGAGGCTTTTCATCACCGCGAGCTTTGTTGGAATCTTATTGGGGTCTGCTAATCATTTATTTGCGCAGGCAACCAGGCAAGTAAGAAATACCCGGGCCAGTTTAACCGGCAAGGTGAGCGATGGTCAAACAGGGGAGGTGTTGGCTGGCGCCTCTGTTTATTTTCCCGATCTGAAGATGGGCGTTATTGCCGGCGCCAACGGTGTTTACAAAGTGCCCAACCTCACCGAGGGCAAGTACCTGGTGGAGGTTTCCTATACGGGATATGGTTCGGTTACCGAACAGGTAACGGTGGCCGAAGGTTCTCAGAAAGATTTTGTGCTGCATTCTACAGTCGTAGAGAACCAGGCTGTAACCGTCATCGGCGTTTCCGCTGCCACCCAGGTAAAGCGGCTGCCCGTTCCCGTGAGTATACTCAAGCACGAAGATTTATTGAAGACGCCTTCCACCAATATCATTGACGCATTGGGCAGGATAGCGGGCGTATCGCAGATTACCACGGGTGCGGCAATTTCCAAGCCGGTAATCCGTGGACTGGGATATAACCGGGTGGTGGTGGTGAATGATGGCGTTCGCCAGGAAGGCCAGCAATGGGGTGATGAGCACGGCATTGAAATAGACGAATACAGTGTAAACAAAGCAGAAGTGCTGAAAGGACCGGCTTCCATCATGTATGGCAGCGATGCACTCGCCGGCGTGATCAACCTGATTACCAATGCGCCTGTTCCCGAGGGAAATATCCGGGCCAACGTATTGGCAAATTATCAATCCAATAACCAGCTGCGTGGTTTTAATGCCAACGTAGCCGGTAACGTTCACGGCTTTAACTGGAATGTTTATGGCACCATTAAGGCAGCGGGAGACTATCAAAACCGCTACGACGGGTACGTTTTCAATTCAAAATTTCACGAGCATAACGCTGGTGGTTATATTGGCCTGAACAAGGGCTGGGGCTACAGCCATTTGCTGGTGAGCAATTTCGACCAGACCCTGGGCCTGGTGGAAGGCGATCGCGATTCTGCCACCGGACAATTTCTAAAACTGGTTGACCAGGGTGGCGTTGAAGAAAAGGTGATTGCAGGCTCATCAGATTTCCATACCACCGAGCCGTTTATTCCGCGTCAACGTATTCAGCATTTTAAAATCACCACCGACAATAGTTTCAATGTTGGATCGGGCCGCCTCACGGCCACCGTTGGCTGGCAAAGAAACCAGCGGCAGGAATTTGGAAACATACTTGATCCCAATGAGAAGTCGTTGTTCTTCGACCTGGGTACTGTCAACTACAATTTTCAATATCATTTCGCCGAGCGCAGCAGTTGGAAAACCACCGTGGGTGTTAATGGTATGCGACAGGAAAACCAGAACAAGGGCACGGAAGTACTGATTCCGGAATACACGATGTTTGACATCGGTGCATTTGTTTACACGCAGAAAAGATGGGATAAGCTGACGGTGAGTGGCGGACTCCGGTTCGACAACCGGCATTTAACTTCCCGTGAGCTGATGATTGGAAGCGATTTGAAATTTGCGGGTTTTGAAAAAGATTTCTCCAACGTATCAGGCAGCGCGGGGCTGAGTTATGAAGCGAGTAAGCAACTTACGGTAAGACTGAACCTGGCCCGCGGATTCCGCGCGCCGAGTATTCCTGAATTGTCAAGCAACGGCGCGCACGAAGGCACCAACCGGTATGAATATGGGGAATCAAATTTGAAATCGGAAACGAGCATCCAGCTGGATGGCGGTTTGGATTTGAACCTGGAACACGTTTCACTTAGCGCCAGCCTGTTTTACAATGGCATGCAGAATTTTATTTATTACCGGAAATTGTCATCAACTGCCGGAAGTGATTCGATTATAGTGAATGGGCCGGACACTTTGTTTGCCTTCCGTTACGACCAACACAATGCCGGTTTGTATGGCGCTGAAATCAACCTCGACATCCATCCCCATCCGCTCGACTGGCTGCATTTTGAAAATACTTTTAGCTATGTACGGGGAACACTCAGCCAGGAACAGGACGGCAGCAAGAACCTGCCCTTTATTCCAGCGGCGAAATTGATTGATGAGTTGAGGGGCGATTTTTTGAAGAAAGGGAAATCGTTCAGGAATTTGTATGTGAGTGTGGAGCTCGAAAATGTGTTCAACCAAAACAATCCATTTACCGGATTTAATACTGAAACGGCCACCCCCGGCTATTCATTGGTAAACCTGGGCGCCGGCAGTGACATTTACAATAAGAAAGGGCGTGCCATTCTTAGTGTATACTTATCCGTTACCAATGTCGGCGACGTGGCTTATCAGAATCACCTCAGTCGCCTGAAATACCTTCCCATCAATCCGGCAAATGGCAGAAATGGCGTTTACAACATGGGCCGGAATTTTAGTATTAAACTGAATGTGCCGCTACATTTTCAAGTGAAGTCCTGAGTTCCCTTTTCTTCCACTTCGTGTGATAAATTATTTTTGCGGAAATTTGCCGAATGGAAATCTCATTCAATACCCCCGCCATATTGTTTCCCGCCATCAGTTTGTTGATGTTGGCTTACACCAATCGTTTTGTTGCGCTGGCCAGCCTGGCCCGCAAGCTGCATGACGAATACGGTAACCAGGAGAGCAAAGCGTTATTGGTAGGTCAAATCAGGAGTCTGCGAAAGCGCATCAATTATATCCGTTATATGCAGGGCTTCGGCGTATTGAGTTTCCTGCTCTGCGTGATTTGCATGTATTCCATTTATTCCGGGTGGATGGACGCCGCCAAAATGGTATTCGCGGCCAGTCTGGTAAGCCTGTTGGTATCGCTTTTCATTTCCCTCATTGAGATCATTCAAAGCACCCGAGCGCTTGAGCTGGAATTGAGTGATGTAGAAGGTTTGGTAGAAGAAAATTTGTTCTCGCAATTCTTAAAGAAGACCAAGGGAGATGATAAGAAATAGTTTGTGGTTTGTGGTTTGTTGTTTGTGGTTTGTTGTTGTTTAACCTTGCGCCTTGGCCCGCCCGTACCGAACGGTACGTTCGGGCGGGCGTGAAATCTCCCTTATCCATTCGCCACCATCGCGGGATTTGCCTGCAGCTTCTTGCGTTCTCCGATCTGCTGACGCCACATCGCATAATACAATCCCTTCTCGGTAATCAATCCTTCGTGATCGCCGGTTTCCACAACTTCTCCCTTCTCCAATACATAGATGCGATCTGCGTGCATAATTGTCGACAGGCGATGCGCGATCAAAATCGTGATCTGGTTGCTTTGAGATGATACATCCCTGATGGTTTGCGTAATCTCTTCTTCAGTCAGCGAATCCAGGGCCGACGTGGCTTCATCAAAAATCAACAACTTGGGCTTGCGCAGCAGGGCGCGCGCAATGGAAAGGCGCTGCTTTTCTCCACCCGACAATTTCAAACCACCTTCTCCAATCATCGTATCCAATCCTTTTTCTGCCCGGGAAAGCAAACCATCGCAGGACGCTTTGTGCATCACGTCTAACAGGTCAGCCTCGGTGGCGTTGGGATTTACAAACATCAGGTTTTCGCGGATGGTGCCGGCAAACAATTGTGTATCCTGCGTTACGAATCCGATCTGGTTCCGCAGGTCTTCAAAATAAATGGAGTTTTCGTCTGTGCCATTGTAAAGGATGGTGCCTTGCATGGGCCTGTACAAACCAACCAGCAATTTCATCAGCGTGCTTTTACCGGATCCGGAAGGCCCAACAAATGCAATGGTTTCGCCGGTATTTACTTTGAAGCTGATGTTTTCGATGGCATTCACACCCGCGGTTTGGTGCCTGAAGCTAACATGCTTGAATTGCAATTCCTTCACCGGACCCAGTGCATGAGGCTTTTCGGGCTGCTTCTCGGGTTTCTTGCTCATCAGGTTGTGAAAGTTGTTGAGCGAAGCTTCCGACTCACGATAAGATAGAATGATGTTTCCGATTTCCTGCAGCGGTCCAAATATGAAGAAAGAATAAAAAGTAAGCGTCATCACTTCGCCGGCAGTGAGCTTGCCCTGGAATACCAGCCAAAGCAATGTGAACATGATTACCTGCCGCAGAAAGTTGACAAAAGTTCCCTGTATAAAACTCAGGGTCCTGATGCTCTTCACCTTTCTCAATTCCAATCCCAATATTTTATACGTATTGTTGTTAAGCCGGGATATTTCCTGTTGGGTAAGTCCCAGACTTTTCACGAGTTCAATATTGCGCAGCGATTCGGTGGTAGAACCCGCCAGTGAGGTGGTTTCTTTTACAATGTTCTTTTGAATTACTTTAATCTTCTTGCTCAGCAGACTGGTCAGCAGCGCGAGCAATAAAATGCCGCCAAAATAAATCGGCATGATGGACCAATGCAGGCGGAGGGAATAGATAGAAACAAAGATGATACCCACAATCATCCCAAACAGCACGTTGATGAATGAGATGATGAAGCGCTCGGTATCCGTTCGCACTTTGGTTAAAATGGAAAGTGTTTCGCCACTTCGCTGGTCCTCAAATTCCTGGTAAGGCAGTTTCATGGAGTGTTGCAATCCATCGGTAAAAATGCGGGCGCCAAATTTCTGAACAATTACATTGCTGAAATAGTCCTGGAAGGCCTTTGCAATTCTCGATACCATCGCCACACTAATCAGGATGCCCAGCATACTAATAACACCCCATACAAATTGGGATTGGGTTCTGATGCCTGTTGCCTGGAATTGTTTATCCTTGGTATAAACGCCGAACTCTTTGGGGTGCGTTGCGTAAGAGTCCACCAGTTTACCAAAGAAAAAGGGATCCAACATGGAGAAAACCTGGTTAATGGCCGCCAGCAGTAATGCCAGCGCTATCAACCATTTATAGGGCTTTAAATAATGCAGTAGAATTTTCATATCAGTCTTTTACAACACACTTGAATGTTCAAACATTCATCAAATACCGTACAATTTCGGAAAATCTGTCAACATTACAGGTAACTAGAAAGTTCAGCGTTCAAAGTTTAGCGTTTAGAGTTGGAGCAAACGCGCAAAACCCTGACTCTGAACTCTGAACTTTGAACTTTGAGCGTTTTAGTTTGAGTTATCCCGCCCAGCCATCCCTGTCCAGACTGCGGTACTGGATAGCTTCGGCAAGGTGTTCAGCTGCTATCTCCTGACTATCTGCGAGATCTGCAATGGTGCGGGATACCTTTAGAATCCGGTCATAAGCACGGGCGGAAAGATTCAATTTTTCCATGGCATGACGAATCAGTGACTGACAACCGTTGTCAAGCGTGCAAATTTGCTTTAACAACTTGCTGCTCATGTGGGCATTGGCATGAACGCCCTCAAAAGATTTGTATCGTTGTTCCTGGATAGCGCGGGCATGAATAACACGCTCACGGATACACGCCGATGGCTCGGTAGATCGCTGGCTGGAAAGTTCATTGAAAGCAACGGGCGTTACTTCAACATGCAGGTCGATTCTGTCTAACAAAGGACCTGAAATTTTGTTGAGGTATTTTTGAACGGCCCCGGGCGGACAGGTGCATTTCCTTTCAGGATGGTTATAAAAACCACAGGGGCATGGATTCATAGATGCAATTAACATGAAATTTGCCGGAAAGTCCACCGCAGTCTTCGCGCGCGAAATGGTCACCCTTCTTTCCTCCATCGGCTGACGCAAAACTTCCAGTACGCTACGCTTAAACTCCGGCAATTCATCTAAAAATAAAACGCCGTTGTGCGAAAGTGAAATCTCTCCGGGTTGTGGAATGCTGCCTCCTCCAACCAGCGCCACGTCGCTGATGGTATGGTGAGGCGTTCGAAATGGCCGTTTCGATACCAGCATGGCATGATCAGGCAATTTCCCTGCAACCGAGTGAATTTTGGTAGTCTCCAGCGCTTCCGCCAGACTGAGCGGCGGCAATATAGTGGGCAGGCGTTTGGCGAGCATTGTTTTGCCGGCGCCAGGTGGACCAATCAATATTGCATTGTGTGCGCCCGCTGCCGCAATCTCCAACGCGCGCTTGATGTTTTCCTGTCCCATCACTTCACTGAAATCAAAATCGAAATCGGTTTGACCCAGAAGAAATTCCTCCCTGGTATTTACCTGCACCGGTTGCAGAAAATTTTCATCCCGCAAAAACCGGATGACTTCTTTCAGGTGACTAACCCCATAAACATTCAGGTTGTTTACCATGCCCGCTTCCCGGCAATTCTGCATCGGAACGATCAGACCCCTGAAACCTTCTTTTCTTGTTTGAATGGCCATGGGAAGTGCGCCCCGTATGGGATGCACAGAACCATCGAGGTTTAGCTCACCCATCATGACATACTCCTTCAGTTTCTCACCAAAATTCAACTGGTGGTTGGCGCAGAGCGTGCCAATGGCGATAGGAAGGTCGAAAGCCGAACCGGTTTTTTTAATGTCGGCTGGTGCGAGGTTCACCACTAATTTTATTCGGGGCATCCGGTAGCCATTTGTTTTTATGGCACTTTCAACACGTTGGATACTTTCTTTAACGGTGTTATCCGGTAGTCCTACTATGAAGTATTTGCTTCCGTCCAAAACATTTACCTCCACTGTAATTGTAATGGCTTCCACGCCTTGCACGGCGCTGCCATAGGTTCTCACCAGCATTTTTATAGGTTTAGCGCAATGAAATTAGAGCAAATCGGGGGTGTTATTTTGACTATGTAGTATTGAAATCGGGTGTAGAAGTTTAAGGTTGGAATTGTTTAAATTTTTCCGCCGTGTCTCGGCAATTCATCGCGCATTACTCATTCGAACCTCTTAACCGAAGACACGGCGGCGAATAGGGAAGTCCGGCGCAGGCTGGCTACGCAGAGTAGGGCCCGCTGAGTCACCCCGACCCCGAAATACAATCTGTACCGAAATAGATAACATGTCGTCGGGGCCGTGTCAGACTCAGCGGAGAAAAAAGGTTGGAATTGTTTAAATATTTCCGCCGTGTCTCGGCAAATTCATCGCGCATAACTCATTCGAACCTCTTAGCCGAAGACACGGCGGCGAATAAAATTGCATTTTCCTGGCCTCAGATAAAAGGCGTGAAGAAATTTGGCGCATGGAGCGAATAGCAAGAAAGGTGTAGATAATTGCACAATGCCCAATATAACACACGTTCATCTTAATTCTAATGCTGGGCTTTAGCATCTTTCTTGCCGCGGAATGCGCCAAATTTTAGCCTTTTATCTGCAGCCTTGATTTTTCTTTGGTTACTTTCTTTGCATCAAGGCAAAGAAAGTAACATGGCAATTGAACAGTTTTCACAACTGCTCCAAAAGCTCAATCACTTTTTCTCTTTTCAGGATCAGGTAGCCAAGCCGGTCGTCGCTGATGCCATCTTTCAACTGGTAACTGAACTCCAATTGCTCGCCCCGGATGGCGGTTTCGAAAAACCTGAAAGAGATGTTGGGATAGGGCTTTAATTCTTCGGCGATTTCATACAGATGAGTGGAAAGAATAAAAAGGGAATTTCTGATTTTTAGCAGACCCTTGATAACGGTGGAAGAACACTTCATGGCATCCTGCACATTGGTGCCTTTGAACAACTCGTCAATCAGGATCAACCATTTCCTATGATCATTGATTTTAAGAATGGTGTTTTTAATTCGTTGCACTTCATTAAAGAAAAAGCTTTCTCCCTTTACAATATTGTCTTCTACATTAATATTACTCAGCACGCCGTCAAAAACGGTGAGCTCCATGGATTGCGCGGGTACACCCATTCCAATATGCGCCAGGAATACAGCCGCGCCCACTGCTTTTATGAAAGTGCTTTTACCAGCCATATTCGCGCCGGTAAGAAACAAAAAATTGCTGTGTGGTGTCAGTGCAACATCATAAGCCACGGGGTTGCTCAATAAAATATGGTATAAGCCTTTTGTTTCCATGAGCGGTTCGTCCTGCACCTTGAATTGCGGAAACTGCAGGTTCATTTTTTTTACGGCCATGGCCATGCTATACCAGGCATCGAGCTGGCTATATATTTCGATGAGCTCTTCTCCCTGGTGTTTGAATTGCATGCGTAGAAACCTGCCATAATAGAGAACTCGCGAGGGTAGCATTTTGCGGGATGGGTCTTCCTGCACCAGTTGCTCAATTTGCCGGTACTTCATCAATGAACGCGCGCGTGCAGTGAGTCCTTCCAGCATGGGCGGTGGATGGGGAACATTTACCAGGTTCAGCATCAGGTGCATGCCGCGAAGAAAATCTGCAAAATGGGTGACCGAGTAACGGGTAACCGAATAATCCGGACCGTTGAATATTTTATACAACCAGGCTTTTATGATATCTGGTTCGATGGGGATATCGCGTACTGAAGTTTCGTAAAACTTCTCCATCACCATAACGGTACCATTGGTGATTTGCAGCGGCCATTGGTTTTCCTTTTCCAGGATTAATTTCAAAATGGATTGCACCTGCAGGATCTTCCCGATGTCGCTAAATGGTTCTGTGAAAATCGCGGCCAATTTTGCCTTGCCACCTGTTGTACGGGTAAAATCGAGCCGGTGGAAAATAGAGTACTCTTCGTCGTTACTGAACAACAAAAGGTCCTTATACGTGGTATTGTCAATTTGCATGATGGGAGAAGGATGGTCCGGCCTTCAGCGGTTAAACTTAAGTCTTTTACCTTTTACAGATTCATCCCAGGTTCCGTTTCCATAAACCAACCGGCCGTTTACAAAAGTATGGGTAACCGAAGATGGAAAACGGAACGATTCAAAAGGACTCCATCCGCATTTGTAAAGAATATTTTCTTTCGTTGCTACAAAGTCTTTTGCGGGGTCAACGATCACCAAATCGGCATAGTAGCCTTCCCTGATATAACCCCTTTCTGCAATTTGAAAAGCGTCTGCCACGGCATGGCTCATTTTTTCAGCAATCTTTTCAATGGTGATGGCACCTTTCCGCTGGTAATATAGCATCAGGGGAAGTGCATGCTGTACCAGCGGAAGGCCTGCATGAGCATGTTCATAAGGCCCCTGTTTTTCTTCCCAGGTATGGGGTGCGTGATCGGTGGCAATCAAATCAAGCCGGTCGTCAAGCAGGCCCTGCCAAATGGCAGCTTTGTTTTCCGGCGCCTTGATGGCAGGATTGCATTTTATCTGGTAGCCCAGTTGCGCATAATCATCGGCGGTAAAGTGCAGATGATGTACGCATACTTCCGCCGTAATTCGCTTTTCCTTCAAGGGCAAGAGGTTCGAAAAAAGCGCCAGTTCCTTCGCCGTGGAAATATGAAGGATGTGTAACCGGCTGTTGTATTTTTTTGCAAATTGGATGGCCGCGAGAGAAGATTCGAAGCAGGCTTCTGCATTCCGTATCACGGGGTGATCGGCCGGTTCGAGTGCAGGCTTTTCCCGCTTCAGTTTTTCATAATTGGCCTTGATAATTTTTTCGTCCTCGCAATGTGTTGCAATCAATACTTCACTTTCACGAAATATCTTATCCAGCGTTAGCCAGTTGTCCACGAGCATATTGCCCGTGCTGGCGCCCATAAAGATTTTCACACCGCATACATCCTGCTTTCTGTCGTTGGTTCGGAGCACCTCATCCGCGTTGCTATTGCTGGTGCCCATGAAAAAAGAATAATTCGCCAGCGCGGTGGCGGCGCCGATGGCATATTTGTCTTCCAGCAATTCCTGCGTAAGCGCATTGGGAATGGTATTCGGCATTTCCATAAAAGAAGTAACACCGCCTGCAACAGCCGCCTTCGATTCGGTGTAGATATTCGCCTTGTGTGTAAGTCCGGGTTCGCGAAAATGAACCTGGTCGTCAATTGCTCCCGGCAGCAACCATTTGCCTTCGCCATTTATTTCTTTATAAGCCCCGGGCTCTTGAATGGAAGGCGCTATTTTTTCAATTCTTTCTTCTTTCAATAAAACATCGCCCGCAAACGTTTTACCTTCATTAACGATGTGTATATTCCTGATGAGATATTTTTGCATACCTTGAAAGTGTAAACCAGCGTGAATTCTATGCAATTTAAACAAACCGTTTTCTGCGCACTGATTTTTATTATTCCCGTTCTGGGCTTCTCTCAATCCACCTACATTCCTTTCGGTTCAAAGGAATACCAACTTATCGACAGGCTTGAAATAAAACTTGGAAAGGACACCATCCTTAATTTTTCCGGTGTCAAACCTTTCAGCCGAAAACAATTGGTTACGGCCATTGAAAGTATTAACAGCCAGGACAGCGCGAATCTGGATTATATTTCACTTTCGGAAGTTGATCGTTTCAATATGGAAGGCGCACTGGCCAACAGTTCAGAATGGGTAACAGGTGACAAGTCGGCATTTGCAAGCCGGAAACCATTTTTAAAGACCTTCTTTAAAACAAAGGGCAACCTGTTTGAAGTTGATCAAAAAGATTTCTACCTGTCTATCAATCCTGTGCTGCAACTGAAATTGGGAAAGGAGAATACCAACGGCGACATGCTTTTTATCAATACAAAGGGGCTGGTGGCGCGTGGATTGATCGCTAAAAAAATAGGTTTTTATACCTATGTTACCGATAACCAGGAAAGAAGTGCTTTTTATGTGAGGGATTTTGTAAGCAAGTTCAAAGCTGTGCCTGGCGCGGGTTTCTATAAACCTTTCAAAACAAATGGCGTTGACTACTTCGATGCACGCGGCTATGTTACATTCAACGCTGCGAAGTATATCGACTTCCAGTTTGGCTTTGACAAGAATATACTGGGTGATGGTTATCGCAGTTTGTTCCTGAGCGATTTCGGCAACAGTTATTTGTTTCTGAAATTGAATACCAAGGTGTGGCGTTTAAATTACCAGGTTTTGTACACGGAGCTCATTCCGCAATACAAGGATAACAACGGCGACCAGGTACTTCCCCGCAAGTACATGACCATGCATCATCTGACCATCAACGCGCCCAAATGGCTCACCCTTGGTGTTTTTGACGCTATTGTATTTGGTAGGGTGAATCATTTCGATTTTGCCTACCTGAATCCCATAATATTCCTGCGGCCTGCCGAATCGAATTTGGGCAGTGGCGATAATGCCATTGTTGGATTCGACGCCAAAGCCAATTTGTTTCATCACCTCCAACTATACACGCAGATAACCATCGACGAATTCATTTTATCTGAAGTTAAGAAGGGTGGCTGGTGGGCGAATAAGTACGCCATCCAGGCCGGTGCAAAGTATATCGACGCATTTGGTGTGAAAAATCTCGATTTGCAGGGGGAACTAAACATGGTAAGGCCATTCACCTATACGCATAGCGATTCCATTTCCAACTGGACGCATTATAACCAACCGCTGGCCCATCCCCTGGGAGCCAATTTTTATGAATTGGTGGGCATAGTAAATTACCAGCCTGCCAAAAAATGGTATATCCAGGGTAAGTTGCTTTATTATATGCAGGGTGTTGACACGGCCGGCATCAACTATGGCGGAAATATCTTTCTTCCCAATACCACCAGGCCCTATGACGATGGCTGGTACATAGGGGCCGGTAAGAAACAAAAATGTGCCAATGGCTTCCTGACCCTTTCTTATGAGTGGCAGCCGAATTTATATTTTGAAGGAACCTTCCAGGTGCGTAAATATTCGGGTACGCCAGTGGAAACCATCGCCAATTTGGGCGTGAGGTGGAATATATTCAGGAGAGAATACGAGTTCTAGCGCT